>JAEEGJ010003794.1_pt1 | contig 54932 bp, 45 predicted proteins | sample 8958761 | NCBI WGS metagenome assembly JAEEGJ01 (sample SAMN16246546, study PRJNA631951) | gut metagenome | biome: gut microbiome; feature: rumen; material: RS-attached | host: Bos | place: Iran: Karaj | collected 2018-10
TGGAAGAGAACGAGAACACAGACCTCGGTACAGCTGAATACGCTGAGGCTTCTGAAGCTCAGAAGAATGCAGCAGTCAAGGTCGCAGTTGCTCCCGAACTCGACACAGGTATGCATAAGGTTGTTATCATTGCTAAGCTCTCACGCTACGATAAGCTCAGAAAGGCTATGAATGATCTCGGTGTAACCGGTATGACAGTAACACAGGTCATGGGCTGCGGCATCCAGAAGGGTGCAGGCGAGAAGTACAGAGGTGTCGAGGTAGACGCTACGCTCCTGCCTAAGATCAAGGTCGAAGTCGTTGTCTCCAAGATACCTGTAGACAAGGTTATCGAGAAGGCTAAGGAAGTTCTTTATACAGGACATATCGGTGACGGTAAGATCTTTGTATATAACGTCGGTAAGGTCGTAAAGATCCGTACCGGTGAAGAGAACTATGCGGCACTTCAGGATGTAGAGTAAATAATCTCTTGATATTCAAACCAGCCGGCTTTCCCCGGGGCCATAGTGCTCCGGGGAAATGCTTTTAGAGAAATGGAAATTAAATGATTACTTTAAATGATTATCTTTATTCGGGTGATACTGTTCTTAAGATCCTGCTCCGGTATTCATCTGACCTTAAAAACGAAGCCATAGAAGCGCACAATTCAGTAGATCTAGCTCACAGCAATTTTCTTATTCAGATCATTGAACTTCTTGAGCATACGGACTTCCTTACGTCACAGTCACAGAGGATCAAGGAATTCTATCTTTATATGACACAGAAATACCCGTTCCTTGCTTTCACTTTTAAGGGCCGAATAAAGTCATTGATCCGTGCCGAAGAGAAGTTCAACGGATATATCCTTGAATATATCTACAATTACTATAAAGAAAACGGGACATATCCCAGCGAGGCTCAGATTAAGAATAATCTTAATTGTTTCAGGGATCTGATCGCGTACAGGATCGTAATCTCGCTGCCTTTATGCCATGTCTCTCAAGAAGAGGAACTCGAGACACAAGAGATCAGGTATCTTTATGAGATAGCTAATGCGCTTCCGGGATTCCTTGAAGAAAGAGGCTTTACACCCGAACTGTCAGGCTATTCGGAAGAATTCAATTCGCCTGTTCTGGATGAGTCGGTGCGTTCTTATTACAGGGATTATGTCTATACACCCCGTCTGTCCGGTTACAGGTCAATGCATATAACTCTTTACGATAATCCTGCCAGATGCTTTACCGAGATGCAGCTCCGGACAAAGGATATGGATGATTATGCGGAAATCGGCGAAGCCAATCATTTCGGATATGAAAAGAGTCAGGAGGCTAACCGCAGTAAAAGGGATATTATTCCGAAGGGTGAGTGCAAGATCTTTGATGAAGCGTATGAGCGCCTGATAAAGCTGCAGGAACTGGATCTGTCTGAGATCAAGGTGAATATGTTCAAAGCCTATAACAATCATCTGATTAATGACGGTTGCGGTCTTTTCCGTGGAAGACAGATCCTTCCTTTTGAGCATCTGTCCAGATTCCAGAATGATGAAATCTGATTATTCTCTGAAAATTCCGAACAATCAGCTATTTATATTATTTATTATAATGGATGACATCTTAGACATTTAGGGTTAAAATGTCTCTAATCGAAAAAAGGGGCAGGCGATAGATTATATGAGTATGGCACTGATTACGGCCGGTTCGTGGCTTTCGGAGTTCTTTGCAGCCTTCGTAGAGAAGTTTGCCGAGCGTTTCAGTTCGAACAAGGATATAGGCTCTGAGATCAGCGAAGCCATAATGCAGGTACAGATGTACTTTAAAGTAGGGGATTATAAGCTCCTTATTACTGACGCCATTATCGTAACGTGGGTAGCAGTTATCGCCATGATCATTGTCGTAAGCCTTCTTGCAGGCAAACCCTCAAAGGATATGAAGCTTTCCAAGGGGCAGGCGCTTCTTGTCTCACTTACTGAGCTTGTCATCACTACAGCTATGAGCTTTGGCATGAACCGCAAGCAGGCTGAGGAGGTAACTCCCATGATCCTCACATTCGGTCTTGTCATTACTGCCTGCAACTCCATCTCTTATCTGCATCTTCCGCCTCCGGCAAAGAATATCGCTTTTGCCATCGGCTGTGCTATCACAGCGATCATCTACGTCATCGTCATGACTTTTAAGTTTGTAGGCGCTAAGGGATTCTGGATCACACTTACGACACCGATCCCCATCATGATCCCGTTCAAACTCCTGGATTATGTTGTAAAGCCCCTGTCTTTGTCACTCCGTCTTTTCGGTAACGTTTTCGCAGCATTTATCTTCATGGAATTCCTGTCGATCTCAGTACCTTTGATCCTTCCGGGTGTTGCAGGTCTCTGGTTCGATATCATCGACGGAATCATCCAGGCCGTAGTCTTCTCTTATCTCACGATGTCTTATATTGGCGAGAACATCGAGACAGTAAACGAATATAACGAACATCCCGAAGATCATCAGAAGAAGAAAAAGGAAAAGAAATCTAAAGCTGTAGCAGCTTGATGATATAAACAGATAATTATTTTAGGAGGAATATATATGTACGGCATTCTTATAGCAGCATTACCTATCATCGCTGCATTGGAGACAAGAGGAATCGCTGCGATCGGTGCAGCTATTGCAATCTCTTGCGGTGCTTTCGCTTCCACAATGGCTATGGGCAAGGCAGCAAGTACTGCTCTTGAAGCAGGTGCAAGACAGCCTGAGGTCATAAGCAAGCTCCAGACAATGCTCCTTCTCTCAATCGTCTTCATCGAGTCAATCGGTATCTATTCACTCGTTGTCGCATTCCTTTTGATCTTCACAGTTCAGTAATACGGGATGTTTGACGTTTAATAAGGGAGCAAAACACTATGTCAGTATTATCGACATTGTTATTGTATGCGGAAGAGGCTGAATCCAATCTCTTCTCGCCTGATCAGTTCGCAGGTTATGCGGTAACTGCAGTTATTACAATATTCAATATCCTATTGGTATTTATTGTTTTCAGAGTTTTCGCTTATAAGAAGATCCTGAAGATCATTCATGAACGTCAGGAAGCGCTTGACGCTGAACTTGATGCGGCTAAGAAGGCCAAGGAAGAAGCTCAGGCAATAGTTGATTCATCCAAAGAGACGATCGACGAAGCAAAGCGCAAGAGTTCTGAGATCATGGAAGAGGCTAAGGCAAATGCCGATAAGCAGAGCAAGCAGGTAATCGATCATGCGAATGCCGAAGCTGCCCAGATCATCGAGAGAGCAGAAGATGACGCTGCAAGAATGAAGCGCAATGCTTTCGAGACCATGAAGGATGATATCGCTGACCTGTCAGTTCAGATCGCAGGTCACATCATAGGTGATGCAGTTGCAAAGGAAGAACTCCAGAAATCAGCTGCAAAGCATACAGAAGAGATCCTCGGACAAGAGGTAGCTAAGAGTGAGCAATAACACATCTGACAATTCAGATAACAAGCAGGCGAGCAAGAGCAAAGCCAGAGGACCGCATCTCCGTATCGAGACAGCGGGTGATATCCCTGAGGAAAAGCTTCAGAGGCTGGCAGCCAAGTTCGCAGAAGTAAATGAGATCGAAGACTATCGTCTGACCATTGAACAGCGTGACGATATAATCGGCGGTTTCATTATCTATTTCCAGGGAAGCCGTTACGACTATTCCGCCAAGGGACAGCTCGACAGAATCGGCGCTTTCATGAAGCGTGCGCGTTCTTTCGATATCAATATGGAAGAGAGCGAAGCCTCAAGGAAAGCTTTTTCGAAAGAGGAATTCCCGGCTTCAAAGGTCAAGGAAGACTTGGAGAAGGCCCTTGACCAGTTCCCTGAGTCACATAAGTTAAGTATCGATAATATCGAGATCTTCCAGTTATCCGACGCTGAACTTGACCGGCGTCTTGAAGATGCTTTTCTTTTCCAGGAGCACAGGGACGAGGTCGGTAAGGTTGCTTCGATCTCAGACGGCGTAGCATCCGTTACAGGACTTAAGAACTGCATGCTCAATGAGCTCATCTATTTTGCTTCCGGCGCTACCGGAATTGCAATGAACCTTGAAAAGACCAAGGTCGGCGTAGTTCTCCTTACCGGTGAAGACACGGTAGTCGAGAGCATGAGCTGCAAGCGTACCATGACCACATGCTCTGTACCTGTCGGCATGGGCCTTTTGGGAAGAGTTGTAGACGCTTTGGGCCATCCTATCGACGGCAAGGGCGTCATCAGATATACAGAGGAAAGACCTGTTGAGTCACCCGCGCCCACTATCATCGAGAGAGCACCGGTTGATACACCTCTGTTCACCGGAATCACTGCAATCGATGCCCTTACTCCAATCGGAAGAGGCCAGAGAGAGCTCATCATCGGTGACCGTCAGACAGGTAAGACATCTATCGCGCTGGATGCCATAATCAACCAGAAGAATGAAGACGTTATCTGCGTCTATGTTCCTATCGGACAGAAGATGTCCAATATCGTTTCCACAGCAGGACTGCTCGAAAAGCACGGCGCCATGGACTATACGGTCATAGTTGCCGCATCTGCTTCCGAGTCAGCTGCCATGCAGTACATCGCACCTTTCTCTGCATGTGCCATTGCAGAGAAGTTCATGTACGACTATCACAAGGATGTGCTCATCGTTTACGATGACCTTTCAAAGCACGCACAGGCATACAGAGCAATCTCATTGCTCCTCAGAAGACCTCCGGGAAGAGAAGCTTACCCGGGCGATGTATTCTATCTGCATTCAAGACTTCTCGAGCGTTCAGCCAAGCTTTCTGATGAGCTGGGCGGAGGCTCTATAACAGCACTTCCTATCGTTGAGACACAGGGTAACGATATCTCGGCTTATATCCCGACGAATGTTATCTCCATTACCGACGGTCAGATCTATCTGTCACCTGAGTTGTTCTTCTCAGGCCAGCGTCCTGCCGTAAATGTAGGTCTTTCAGTATCCCGTGTAGGCGGCGCTGCTCAGACGAAGGCTGTAAAGAAGGTTGCCGGACCTTTGAGAATCTCACTTGCACAGGCACGTGAGATGGCTTCCTTCTCCCAGTTCGGTTCAGACCTGGATGAGAATACACAGCTTCAGATCAAACGAGGCACTGTCCTTAATGAAGTACTGAAGCAGGAAAGATTCAGCCCTCTTACAATGGCTGAAGAAGTTGTCCTGCTTTACTGCGCGACTTCAGATAAGTTTAATTTCCTTGCTACAGAGGATATTTTCGAGTTCTATACGGAGCTTATGGAATTCATTAAGGTCCATCATCCGAATGTTTTCGAAGAACTTACAGACAGTAAGGTATTTTCAGATGAGATCAAGTCCGAGATAGATTCGGCATACGGGGAGTACAAGGAATCCTTCCTCGCTGAGCACGAGGAGTACATCGAGGACTATTGATCTTATGGAGAGCTTTTCCGCAATCAAGAAGAGGATGAAGAGCGTCAACGACATTAGTCAGATGACTAATGCGATGCAGCTTGTCTCGAGCGCGAAAATGAGAAGATCCCAGCTCCTTCATGAATCCATGTATCCGTTTTTCCTCTTCTGCGTCGAGAGCATGCAGGAGATGGTCCGTAATAACGAGCATCTGGACAATCCGTTCTTTACTCTTGAACAGAAAAAGGAAGGTGAGACCTGGAAGATAGGTTATTACGTTCTTTCAGGTGACCAGGGACTTGCAGGTGCCTATAACAACAATATGGTTAAGATCACTGAAGACCATATAAGACACAAGATCATGGAGAATACCCAGAAGAACCTGGCGACGACCTATGAGCTCAATGTATTCGGAAGGCTTGCAAGAGAGAAGCTTACGAGACTTGGATATAAGGTTAATTCGGAATTCGCGTTCCCTATTTCCGAACCTACATATAACGATGCAAGACAGGTTAGTGCGATCATGAGGAACCGCTTCCTTAAAGATGACTTTGACCTTGTGTATCTTCTTTATACACGCATGGAATCATCAGTAAAGATGGAGCCTGTTGCATTAAGACTTTTACCTGTAGACCCGAAGTCGATATCGATGCTCCTGCCCAAGGACGTTCTTGATGCAGGTATGGCAATCCAGAAGGGAAATGACCTTGAGTATTTTCCTGATTCTGATGCGGTATTCAGCTATCTTATCGATACATATACGAATGCGATGGTATTCGGAGCTATGGTTGATGCATTTGCAAGTGAGCAGACTGCAAGACTTACGGCTATGGAGAACGCGACAGACAATGCAGAAGAAATGATGAAAAAACTCGAACTCATGAGCAACCGTGCCCGTCAGGCAAAGATCACGACAGAGCTTACCGAGATCGTAAACGGTGCCCAGCAGGCAGAGAAGATGTGAGGAATAAGATATGGCATTAGGCAAGGTTGTACAGATAATAGGACCTGTAATCGACTGCGAATTCAGTAAGAACGAGATCCCGAAGATCAATGAGGCGATCCGTATCATGAGGCAGACTCCTACAGTTTCCACTGATGATGAGTCTGTGGTATTGGAGCAGGATGTCATCAAGAGTGATAAAGATGTATATGCGGAAGTCCTCCAGCAGAGAGGCAACGGTATCGTAAGATGCGTATCTTTTAATGCTACAGAAGGTCTTACCAGAGGTCTTGTATGTGAGTCTTTGGGTTCATCCATTAAAGTTCCGGTAGGTGAGAATATCACTGGCCGTCTTTTCGATGCGATCGGACATCCTATCGATAACAAGGGCGATGTAAACAGCGATGCTTACTGGCCTATCCACAGACGTGCTCCTTCATTTACCGAGCAGTATCCTGCTGAGACTATGCTTGAGACCGGTATCAAGGTAATAGACCTTCTCGTACCTTTTTCAAGAGGCGGTAAGATCGGTCTTTTCGGAGGCGCAGGTGTAGGTAAGACAGTCCTTATCCTTGAGCTTATCCGCAATATCGCAAGCGAGCACGGCGGCTATTCAGTATTCACCGGTGTCGGTGAGCGTTCACGTGAGGGTAATGACCTCTGGAACGAGATGAAAGCTTCCGGCGTTCTTGATAAGACCATCATGGTATTCGGTCAGATGAACGAGACTTCAGGTGCGAGAATGAGAGCTCCTCTTACTGGTCTTACTATGGCTGAATACTTAAGAGATGAAAAGCACAGAGACGTGCTCTTATTCATTGATAACATCTACAGATTCGTTCAGGCAGGTTCGGAGGTATCAGCACTCCTGGGCCGTATTCCTTCTGCCGTTGGTTATCAGCCGACACTCGCAGGAGAAGTCGGTGAACTTCAGGAGAGGATCACTTCCACACGTAACGGTTCCATCACATCGATCCAGGCCGTCTACGTTCCTGCAGATGATATCACGGACCCTGCACCGGCAACGACATTTGCCCATCTTGACGCGAACATCGTATTGTCCCGTGCTGTAGTTGAGCTTGGTATCTATCCTGCAGTTGATCCTCTTGAATCTTCATCAAGAGTACTTACAGAAGAAGTTGTAGGTGCTGAGCATTATCACGTTGCACGTAAAGTGCAGGAAATGCTCCAGCGTTATAAGGAACTTCAGGACATCATCGCGATCCTCGGTATGGAAGAACTTTCCGAGAAAGACAGGATAATGGTATCCCGTGCACGTAAGGTGCAGAGATACTTGTCCCAGCCTTTCTTCGTAACAGCGGATTCCACAGGTTTTGCACCCCGATATGTTCCTGTTGAAGAGACGGTAAAAGCTTTCGGTGAGCTCATTTCAGGTTCACTCGATCATATCCCTGAGCAGTGCTTCTTCATGAAGGGCGGGCTCGATGACATCATCAAGGCTTATAAGGAAACCACACCTTAATCTCATATGGCAGAACACTCATCACACAAGATCAACCTCCTGATAGTTACCCCTTACGAAGATTTTTTCGAGGGGATGGTTGACAGTGTAAGAATTCCGACAAGCGATGGTGAGTTCGGCTTCATGGCAGGGCACAGCCCTTTTGTTGCTGCTCTTGAGCCCGGTGCCTGTGCATTGACGACAAACGGAAAGACCAGATACTGCATGCTCTCAGAGGGTTATTGCGAGATCAACGGCATGCTTGCACTTATTGTCTGCAATTCTGCCGAATGGCCCGAAAACATGCGTCTTAGAAGAATTGTTACTGCTTATAACAATGCTTTGGAAGAGATAAAGACTCATTTCGATAAGAACGGAAGACCTGTATTTCCCGAAGACAGCGTTGCCAAGGGCAAGCGCGCTATGGCAAGAATGAAATTCATCGAGCGCTATGGTACTGATGAACAGAAAGAGAGACTTGCCGGTTATAAGAAGACAGACTTCCCGAACGGTGTAATGCCCAGACTGCAATAAGAGATATGAACATTATCAGAGAAGGCGACAAAAGAGTATTTGATATCATCGGCCGCAAGATAATAAAAGCTGACCGTGACTATAGGATGTCGACATATACTTATGCCTATTCTGAGGACAGTCAGCATCTTATCCTTTCCACTCTTACAGGCGAGATTGTCTCACTTTCAGATTCCGAATGGTCACTTGTAGATCCTGAAAAAAATCCTGTCATATCAGGCGCTTCGCTTGAAGGAAAAGGATTTGAAGTCCTCACAAACAATTGCATTCTGGTCTACAAGGATGATGACGACTACGAGCGTTATCAGCTTGCAGTATCGATCCTTAAAGCAATGGAAAAAAAGAAGGGCGTGCATACCTATACGATCCTTCCCACCACAGGCTGTAATGCCCGCTGTACATATTGCTATGAAGAGGGAATGAAGGTCTGTACCATGAGTGATTCGACTGCAAGGCAGGTCGTAGAATTTATAGCAAAGACTAGAGGCGATGAAGAGATCACGATCAGCTGGTTCGGCGGTGAGCCTCTTGTCGGTTCAAAGATAATATCTTTTATTTGCACCAGTCTTAATGAACGCGGAATCCCTTTTAAGTCCAAGATGATCACCAATGCTTCTCTTGTTACGCCGCAATTATTGGATGAGGCAGTTAACAACTGGCATCTTAAGTCAGTCCAGGTTTCTGCTGACGGCGCAAGATGTGATTACGAATCAAGAAAGCTTTTTGCAGATCCCAAAAAGCATAACTACGATAAGCTGATCGAAGTTATCGGACTGTTCCTCGAAAGAGATATCAAGGTAACTCTCAGATGCAATTACGATCAGGACAATATAGAAGGAATGTATTCATTCTGGGAAGACGTATATAACAGATACGGCAAGTCAGATAAGCTTTCGATCTATGCGGCAATGCTCTTCCAGGCACATGATTCGGAGAATTGTGTTGAACTGAGTAGAAGAATGCTTGAATTGACAGCGAAAGCTATTGAGCAAGGCTTAATACATGCTGATAATTCAGAAAAGAAATGCAGGATGAAGACGAATTATTGTATGGCTGATTCAGACGGAAGGTGTGTTGTTATCAGTCCTGAAGGTGACCTTTACCACTGCGAACATCTTCCGGGCAATACCTCTTATGGCAACATTTTCGATGAGTTTTATAATCTTAAAAGTGATAAAAGGGCATTTATGGAAGCCGCTGATAAATGCCGGAATTGCAGATTCTTGCCAGAGTGCACTTCTTTTTTCTATAATGGGTGTCCAGATTGCTTTGAGCATTGTGACAAAATAAAAGCGACAGAAACGGAGTATCGCCTGAGAAGAATAAATAGATGACAGAAGAAGCATTTGTAACTGTATTTCAGGCAGCACTTATATAGAAAGTCGTGTAATGCAAATCAACTTATAACTATAATGAGATATATCAAATTGGATTCTATGTAATGGTTTTGGCATGAAAATCTTTTGGAGGTTTCTATGAGTAGTAAAATAAAGCATTTTTGTGCAGTTGTTATGACAATGATTCTTGTAATCACTTTCTTGCCGTTTACAGCTTTAGTAAGAGCGGATTCCGGCTCGGTGTATTTCTTTTATCGTTATGATTATTCTATTGATGAAGATTACAATTTACCAGATGGATTAGCAAGAACAATTCCGTCAGAAGCTAGAAGAATAGGCGTTTATGTAGACGGGGGATCATATACTGCTAGTCCTGAGGATTACATTATCATAGCTAATAATGCAACTATTAGTGCTCTAACCCAAGATCTTCATGATGAAGAGGTCAGAATTGGTCTTGCGGGAAAGAGCACTATAATTACCAAGGGCGTGACTTTGCGTTCGGATTTGGATGCTTATGACAATGAAGTCACAACTTTTGATGTCTATAACATATCTACTAGAAATGAGAATTATCTTTACTCTTATGAATTTACTTCAGATTACAGTCTCGATTATGATATTTTCCCTAAAGATTTAATTGTTGATTTGGGAAGCACTTTAACGATCAAGACGCACCATGTTAAAAACGAAGATGGAATTGAATACAATGATGGAACCGAAGTGAACGTGGAAAAAGATGTTCAGATTAACGGTACGTTGGCTTTTGAATCTTTAAATGAAAGCATTGTTGATCAGAATTTGCTTCGTGTATACGGGAATCTTCGTTTAGGTTCAAGTGGAAGTATCGTTGGTGGTGATTTTGCGAAAATAGAAACATATGGAACCCATAATGGGTTAGTATACTATTCGTATAATAACAGTATTTTGTCTGAAGATTCAGCAGCATTTTCCGGCGAATATAATGCATCATTAAATAAATGGCTGACATATTATTCAAGTGGTGTATTTCATGTTACTTTTGATCCATTTTCTAATCCTCTACAAAGGGATGGGGCAGGTGCTTTCGTTACAGTAAATGGTAAAGATGTTATTGATGGCCAGTATTTTGTTTTTGAAGCTAATAAGAAACTTACATTTACACTTGTTCCGCCTCTGGAAAGAAGCGGCGAGAATCCTTTGGTCACTATAAATACATATGATGGCCAAACTATTACGCCTTCATTGTCTGAAAATAACAATATTTATACTTTTACATATACTCCTGTCAGCAATACTAGATTTTCAATAGATATTAGTTGGAGTGAGTTTGATAGAATTGTAGTAAATGAAGATCAATTCATGGTGGATATTGAGCTGCAGGGATCTCTTTCATGTAATTTCACTCCGGCAGGATCAGTCTATAATGAACCCCATAATACAAGTCATAAGAAAGTGATTTTTAATAAATCCGTATTAACAAATGGTGTCTCACTTGAGATCACACCTGCCGAAGGTTGTGACTTAAGATATGTTAACTTAAATGAAGGTTCATTTGAGACTTCGACAGCGATAACACATGTTGATAGCTTTTCAAAGCATAATAATACTTACCTGTATAAGATAAGTAACAGCAATTATTATGGTGATTATTACTTGTGTTTTGAATCGAATGATAGAGATAGTGTTTTACATGAGAATGAGCTTTTCATATATGCTGATATAGATTGCGAAAACTATCAGAACCGTTCTGCCTCTGTTTATTTAAATGGAAAATTACTTGATTGTTCTTATTTAATAACCGAGTTTAAGGCTAATGAGAGTATGCAATTTGTCATTACTCCGCCTATATATAAGCGCATTAAGGATGTTATGCCTTATGTGGAAATAATTCAGGGTAATACAAGACTTTCCTCATATGGAACAGGAAATAATAAGTTGACTTTAAGCAGGATTGAAGGAAAAGATCCTACCTATTCTTTTAGCTATACACCAACAAGTAATGAAGGATTAAGGATTAGGATTTATTGGGATCAATATGATGCTGTAGAGTCACGTGAAGGTGATAAACTGTTTACAGTTGAATATTTTAATCAGCCGGAGGGAGCAACGGGTCTTCATTTTGTTAATACTGCTGACCAACAAGTTGTTGATCCGTTTGATGCAAGCCGTACAAAATACCTGTTCCGTAGTATAAGTCTTCCGGCTAATGGGTTTACAATTGAACTTGATGATAAAATTGAGCGCATTTCGCTTGATGGCGATAGTTATGTGCGTGATGATCTTACCAAAGATGAGGGTGTCAATCATTTTTCTGACCTTAACTGGTTTTCTGAAAAGAATGGAAAAACAATTCTAACGATCCCTTCTGATTGTGATAATTATCTTTATATAGGTGTTTATTACGATGACTATACTGATGATCCGGAACAATATACTGAAGGTCACTTTAATGTTGTATATGATGACCGATTTGATAAAGCCTCACAGTATGGAATTGTAAGAGTCAATGGTAAAGCTGTTGAAACCGGAATGAAGATGGAATTTACGGCTGGTGAGCCTTTAAACATTTCGTTGGAGGCGCCAAGTGACAGACAAAACACAAAGCGAATTGTCAAAATTTCCGGAGAGAATTATGAATACTCAACTGAAAAAGAAGGTTCTGGAAAAATAGTTGTAACTAATGATTCTTTCTCATTTACTCCGACTTCAAATTCAGGTTTTTCGATTGAAGTAATTTGGAGTGAATATGATGCTATTAATGTTGAGAAAGGGTCTAATAATCTTTTGCTTGAAACAGCGACGAAAGGAAATGGTTCTGTTTCTGTCTCGAATTATGAGTTGAGAGCTACAGATCCATATTACACAAATGAGGATAAGTATATTATCCCTCAGACAGCTTGTGTTAATGGTGGTACTGTTGTTGTTTCACTTATTCCAATTGATGGCGCAGAACTTAAGTCGGTGAATGTATTTGGTGTTACATTTGTAGAAAAGCATACAAGTGAATATCCGTATGAATCTTTAATGTCTTCAGACAGCCATTTTAGTAAGGAGAATGGTATTTGGAGAATTACACTTACAGATAATGACTTAAGGATTAGATGTATAGATGTTACTGCTGTATTTAGCACAGTTTCAGCCGAACCGGCACAGGTGAAGGCTTGTAGCATTGCATTAGAAGATAAGGTAGGTGTAAATTTCAAAGTCGCTCTTCCTGATGCTTTCCTGACAAACACAGGCGCTTATGCGGAAGTAAATGGCGTGGTATGTGCAATAGGAGAAAAGGATTCCCAGGGTAGGAATGTAATTTCTTATGGTGTAGCTGCTGCCCAAATGAGAGATAAGGTAGTGCTTAAACTTCACAGAGGAGATGGCAGTGTATATCCGCTTCTTGATAAATCGGGCGAAGATGTAACAGAAACCGGATTTGAGTATTCTGTAATGACATATGTTACTGAAGCAAATAAGCCTGGTTCAGGTGTAAGTGAGGATACTCTTTTAGTGTTGAAGAGAATGCAGGATTTCGGAAAGTATGCACAGGCATACTTCAATTACAAGCCGGATGAAGGAGCATATTCTTCAATAGTTGGCGATGTTGAAAATGTTGAAGCTTCGATGTTGAAGAGATACGAGTTCTCCACGGTAACAGCAGATGGAGCAGGAATCACAAGGAAAGGCTCGTCATTGGCATTAGAGGCAGCAACGGAGATCAATCACAAATTCAAGCTTGATACCGGAAAGAAGGTAAGTGATTACAGGTTCTATGTTGATGGTAAGGAGATAACAACAAGCACAACAGGAACGGTAACACTATGGTATAACGCATCAGAAAATATTTATGTTATCAGCATAAAGAAGATTGCGTCTTCAGAAATGCAGATAGCGCATGAAGTAGTGGTAAAAGATAAGACTACAAATCAGGAAGTGCTTAGAATCGAAAACTTCAGTGCATTAAGTTATGCGTATGCAGTATTATCCAAGGCTGAGACTAACAGCAGTTATGCAACAAGCAAGGCAAAGCTTGTGTCACTAGTAAAGGCAATGTATCTGTATAACAGGGCAGCTATGGCAAGATTTGGGGTAACTGAACCGGCAGCAACAACTACAACCGGTGAAAGTGCAACAAACGCTGCAGCAGAACCTGAGGAAACCAAAGCAGCTGATCCTGAAGACAATACTGCAGAAGAACCCAAAGAAGAACCTAAAGCAGAGAATCAGGATCCTGAAGAAAAGCCTGAAAGCTCAGAAGATCAGACGACTGAAGGCAAGGAAGAACCTGCCAAGAAGTCTGAAGATCAGGAAAATCAGGAATCTGAGGTGAAAGAGACAGATAATCAGGAACAAAAAACTGACGAAGAAACAAAAACTGAAGAAACCAAGTCTGATGAACCTGAGGCAGTGAACCCTAAGGCTCAGAAAACTAACGTTGAAGATGAGAAAGTGTCGGATTCTGACAAAACTGGTTCTGAAGCTGATCCTTCTGAGGCAACAGAAGACGCATGATTGCGGCAATATTACATTCTTGTGTCTTATAGAATTGTTTGTTGACTTTCATAATTAATGATATTATAAGTAGGTTAGATTTTTAGATTTAAGGAGTTTGCCCATGGAAAGAGAAGACTACAAGCTTCTGGAAATGGAAATCATTAGTTTCGATAGCGAAGACATTATTACTAGTAGTACATGTCCTAGTGAACTTGAAGATATTTAATGATTAAGAGTAAAGGTTTAACTATAGTAATAGTTGTAGTATTATTTGCAACTGTTTTGGGTTTGCTTTTATTCTTATGTGTTAGAAGATGCAGTTTAGATACAACAGAGACCGTCAGTAGTTCTACTGATGTCTCTGTTTTTTCTTCTTCTGATGCTATGGAAACACAGCAAAGCACGTTAAGTAGTTCTGATGGTTTTTCAGAATCAGTTTCTGAGACAATAACGACTGCTACTGAAACTACTATAGAGAGCACAGCTGAAAGCTCGGTTTCGGAATCGACAAATAATAGTAGCAAATCAACAACCAAGTCCACCAATAAGACGAAACCTACAAGCAAGCCCAAAGCTACAACAAAGCCTACTTCGTCAACCTCTGCTACAACAAAACAAAGTGGCAGTAAATGGGAGCTCCCGGATATCTGATTATATTTATTTTGTTGTAAACCTGAATTCGATATCTCCTACGGTTATCTTTTGTCCTGATTTGATCTCATAATTCTTTCCGTTTTCCACCGGTGAACTCTCTATGTATGTCCTTCCGGTTCCTTGGGCAGGTTCTATATAGAATGATCCGTTCTTTTGCCTGATAACTGCATGAAGCGGTGCAATTCCTGATTCATCCAGAACTATATCTGACAGGAAACAATCTGAACCTATAGTTGTTTCGTCCAGGTAAAGCGAATACTTTTTGTTTATGCCTTTCCGCTCGGATATGAGCGTTAATAATCCGGTAGTAATTGAAGGAAACTGCCTGAAATTCTCTTCTGCAGTATCATCCGGTTCAAGTTCTCTTTTTGAATTCATTCCAGGGTTTTCAGAGAAAAGGATCGTACTTCTTTTCCTTGATTGTTCAAGCGATTCTTCCGCTTTCTCATGTGTTTCCAGTTTTTTCTGATTAAGTAATGACATAACCAGTATTACCGCGGAAAGCAGTACGAAAAGAAAACAGGGCAGATAGAGTTTTCCAATAAGAGAAACCAGTGATAAGAGAGAAGAAAGGGCAGATATGATAAGGTCCTTTTCAGTTCTGGTAAGTGTCTGTAAATTCCCTGATCCGGGCATTCTTTCAGCAGTGATCTCTGATTTTTCATTATCAGTTCTTCTGTCTGTTCCGCTTATAGTTTCTGCTGTCTTTAAGAACAGGTCCTCATTGTTTTCTTTTACGCTGTATACAAGCGCATTCCGCTCATCGTCAGTAATTATGCTCTTGAAGAAATCGCAGTTTAAAAGGCTTTCCAGCCTTGTTGCTCCAAGCGACGAAAGGGTAAGTTCTTCCGGCCTTGTCTTAACAGGAAGGCAGCATAACTTGATGGCGATACCATCAGGATCGGTGAATACCATATCAGGATCTAAGACTATGCAAGAAGGGGATATGAGGTTATCCAGCATCTTTACGAAAGTATAAAAAAGGTCCCCGGCGGATTTCCTGCGCAGACTCAGATTATGGATTTCTTTTTTGTGTGGAGCGTTTTTTCTGCCCGGTGAAAATACGGAAAAACCGGGTTCTGTTATTTGAAGATAATCTGAGAATTCGTAGTAGCACATTGCATTCGGACCTATGTATTCTGTGCAGGGTGTAAGGTAGAAGTCAGACTTGTTTCCGGCAATTACCTCTTCGGCATAAGTGCATAATCTATCCGGATCTTCCAGCTTCTCTACTGCGTAGTATCCGTAGGGTCCCTTCTTTATCTGCATGTTCATTGTTCCTTCTTGTACAAACTCAAAAACTTTACTGGAAGTGATCTGTCAGAAAGCAGATGATATCTTGCTCTCATCGAAGCAGAATTTCATAACCTTCTGACCATATTCTGTAAGCCCGGTCCTGAAGAGCAGGGCGAGAGCTACGAGGACCGCGATGATGATAACTATCTCAACGGTTCCCATACCTTTCTTATTGTTCCGTTTCGTTGTTTTTCTCATTGTCGTTTCCTCCTTTATATGCCGAGTGAGATAATTGCTGGTGTCATGGCGACCATAAGTACACTGATAAAATCAAGTGTCATTGGGATGATCATTCCAAGTGCTTCACGTTCCTGCCTTTTGCGTGATGCGTTTCTGCATAAGTTCCAACAGGACTGAGCCTGAAGGTTAAGCATATTCAATACTTCGGAAGTTCCAAGCCTGCCATATCTTGCTACAAGCAAAAGTGCGGCTTGTGCTTCCGGTATCTGTATCCTCAAAGAGAACTTCTCGAAAGCATCAGATGCGGGGATACCGCTTAATACCATTGCTCTGAGATTCTTTATCTCAAGTGAAAGACTCTTATTCTCATCGAAAGCTTTGGAACAAATCGATATCGCTTTAGGAAGCTGCATACCTGATTCCAGAAGTGTTGACATAAGGCACAGGAACAACGGAATATCACTCATAAGATCCTCCCGTTTGCGCTCGACATCAGATCTGATCTCATATCCGCCAAGTAAGATTATCGCGGCCGTAAATGCCGGCGCAAAGAGAAGGTTCTTTCCTGTGCTTATCAGGATCGCAGAAGCTAATACAAATGCTGCTGTTCCTGTTATCACTTGCTTTTTCAGATATTGCTCATATGTGTAATCCGGGTTTACAGATAACTCGTTAAACAGTTCATGCCTTGCGGTAATGAAGCTTGCAGGAAAGAGCTTCTTTGCAAGTCTGGTTAGAGGTGTTCCGTTTTTTCTGCCGTCTGACGCAGTATTTACTACAAGTTCTGACTTGAAAGGTTTTCTTCCTTGCTCATGAGACATGAATCGTAAGAGCATTGCACAGGCAATGGTGCAGATGCCGAATGCCAGCGCCAGAAGCGTAGAGCCGGTTCTGGTATTTCTTGCCATATCAAGGTATTCGCGGCTCATATAGTTAAGAGCAAATGTTACTCCGAAAGGCATGGCGCAAAGGATTGCCGCTTCGGCATTCTTTCCTGCATTTGATGCTGCAATCTCTCCTTGCACTGCATTGAGTTCTGACAGCATCTGGCATGAACTTCTAAGTATTGCCAGGCTGTTGTTTCCAATCTCGCCTGATATCGCCAAAGCATGGAATACCGGCACTGTCTCAGGGAAACCTACCTGCTGTGCAAAAGTGTTAAGTGATTCTTCAAGACTTACATGAAGCTTGAGATTATTCTCGAGATTGATAAGTGGCTTTAATAACATGGAACGTCTGCCGAACGTTCTCTCGATAACCGGTCTTATCAGAAGAAGTGACTTCTCGATCGAATAACCGCTTGATACGCTGGTGCAGAGTACCTGGAGCAGCACAAGAAGCTGAGTTCTCATATGGCGGTAGTTATTGGAGTAGATCTTTTTCATGGCTTCTTTCCATGGGAAGATGCTGAGTACTAAAGCCAGGATGAACCGTATCACTTCAGAACTTATAAACAAAGCAGAAGCAAAATAGACCACCGCTGCAAAAAGCGGATAGACCCATATTGTCTTTGCGAGGAACAGTTTAAAGGTGTTGCCTTTTTTATGCCCTGTATGCCATTGCTCTTTTGATATCTTCAATGCTTGCGATACGCTCAAGTTTTTCACCTCCTTCGTTCCTGTATAAAGTCCTGAGTCTGTATTCGTGATCCTGAGGAGGTAGTACCTCACAGATCTCGTCTATATATCTTTTACCTTCGCGGCTTCGCATAATGTGCAGGACTATGTTTATGCCCATAGAAGCCTGCGAAAGGATTGCATCGTACGGAAGACTTGATCCTGACATGATCATCGCTGTTAGTCTTTCCATCATTTCAAGGCATGAATTGCTGTGTCCTGTGCTCATGGATCCGGGATGTCCGCTGGTCAGACAGTTAAGAAGATCAGCGCTCTCTTTGCCTCTTACTTCGCCTACGATTATCCTGTCCGGACGCATACGTAGAGAGGCTCTGATCATCATGCCTATGTTTACTTCACCTGTCCCGTCAGGACCGGGGAGCCTTGCTTCCATCCTGACGATGTTATCTATTCCCTGAAGATTGAGTTCGGCAGAATCTTCGATCGTAACGATGCGCTCGTTCTTGGGTATAAAATTGCTTAAGCTGTTCAGGAAGGTTGTCTTACCTGAGCCTGTGCCGCCGCAAATAAATATCGTTCTTTTATTGCGTACGCATTCTGCGAGAAACCTGGCTGCTTCCTCACTTATGAATCCCTGTCTGATAAGCGTTACTATGTCATGAGTAATACCTGTAAACTTTCTTATGGTTACTGTAGTCTCTCTGGATATTGGAGGCAGCACAGCATTAGCTCTGGAACCGTCAGGCAGTCTTAGATCTGCGATTGGATTTGCTTCATTAAGAGGCCTGTTCTGATTGGCAAAGAAACAGGATATACAGGTCTTAAGTGACTCCTCATCACGGAAAGATAAGTCGGATTTATACAGTTTTCCGCCGCGCTCGAAGAATATCTTGTAAGGACCATTTACCATGATCTCCGTTATGGAAGGATCTTCCATAAGCGGCTCGATCACATCGAGACGTCTTAAGGAGTTAAAGACCATCTGAGCCATCTCGCGTTTCTGGTCCAGATTCATCTTATACGTAGTGTTCTCCGAGATAACATCGGATATGATCTCTCTTAATTTCTCGTCAGAAGGATCAGTCTCATTGGATATCTGGTTCAGTACGCAGTAGGTGATCTGTTCTTTAATATCTGTCAGACCTGCCGAAGTATCTGTCATACGACTTGTCTCCTGGGGCTTAATGAGTCGTCAAGTTCTCCCGGTGCTGTCAGATCTTCCGCGTAATATACAGAGACTCTTTCACGTCCAAGTGTTTTAGTAAGTGAAGTGATAAGTTCTCTTGCGCCAAGATCTTCTCCTGCATTCCTGGCAGGCAGGAGGATAAATACTTTATCCAGTCCGCTCAGGAGTTCGGGAAGATCTGCTGATCTGAATCCTTCCACAACAGTAAGAACATTTATGAATGATGTTTTTGAATGGGCCAGGGCTGCTGCATGATTGATCAAAGCTGCAACTCTTGCAACACCAAAGTCGTATACATCATCATTATTCCTGCAGCTTCCGGGAGTAAGGAAACCCAACTCGTCCATGTTGCAGTATTTGAGGATGTCCTCCGGTTTGAATCTCCTCGATCTGCAGGCTTCAAGAAGTGCAGTCATGTTGTTGCCGGCACTCTGGCGCCATAGCGCTCTGAGCTTACTTGTAAAATCAAGTCTGACATTATAGTCAGAACCGGATAATTCAGTTTCTATATCGCTGATAAATCTGTCTCTCACATCAGAGTAGACGAACGGAATAACGGCGGTGATCGTTCCTGTAGCCGGCCTGATAAATAAGGGGGATTCATCAGATTGCCTGAGCGAATGGACCAACCTGGAACAATCAATGACTCCGCCGTCATCCGTCAGTCTTAAGGGTGAGGCAGTATGAAGTGAGACTTCTTCTTTGCTGATATCTTTTGGATCGTACAGGACGCTTGTATATTCACTGAATCTTTCGTCCGTGCTTCCTTCATCCAGATACGGATTAACGACATATGCATTGGGAAAGAAGCTTCCGAGACGTTTTTTAAGAAGCTTATAGATATATTCGTCTTTCTCATAGATCTTGATGGTGAATGCCATGTCCTTGAGCCTCCTGTCTTTTCGATATCTATAGCTGGATTGTAAGGCCGTAAAGGGGCAGATAAAAGCGACAAAATACGACAAAACCGACAAGGGAAAAGCCTCAAAAGGACTGTTTTGGAGCGGTAATAAATTAATTAATATTATTAACAATTTGGCATTTGGTATCTGTTTTCGAAAAGTTTTTTTGAACCAATCTGGGTAATAGGTAATAAGTGATTGACAAAGCGGTAAGTGATAAGTAAAATCAAGCCACAAATTAAAAATGTTCTTTGCTTATCAAGAGTGACTCGAGGGACCGGCCCGTTATAAGAGTCCGGCAACCGCGGAAAGCAGCGGTGCCAATTCCGGCAGGGAAACCTGAAAGATGAGGATCGTATATATTGTGCGTCGGCCTTCTCCTTTCAGGGGGAGGTTTTCTTTTATCAAAGCATTGAACGGAAAGGAAAGACAATGAGAAATAAAAAAGGTAATTGGCTGTTCACTTCTGAATCTGTAACGGAGGGACATCCCGACAAGATCTGCGACCAGATCTCTGACAGCGTGCTCGATGCTATCCTGGAGCAGGATCCTAAAGCGCGTGTTGCGTGTGAGACATGCACTACAACAGGCATGGTGCTTGTTATGGGTGAGATCTCCACATCAGCTTATGTTGATATCCCTTCCATCGTAAGGAACACGGTTAAGGAGATCGGCTATAACTCAAGCGAGATGGGCTTTGACAGCCACTCTTGTGCAGTTCTTACATCTATCGATGAGCAGTCTCCTGACATCGCCATGGGCGTTAACGAGTCTTATGAGGCACGTCACGGAGGAGAGAAGGAACTTGATACAGGTGCTGGCGACCAGGGCATGATGTTCGGTTATGCTAATGACGATACACCTGAGCTTATGCCTATGCCGATCGCTCTTGCTCACAAGCTTACGATCCGTCTTACTGAAGTCCGTAAGAACGGTGCTGACTTCTTAAGACCTGACGGTAAGTCACAGGTAACAGTAGAGTATGAGAATGATAAGGTTAAGAGGATCGATGCAGTCGTTATCTCTACTCAGCACAGTGCTGATGTTACTCTTGAATTCCTTGAAGACTACATCAAGGAGAATGTAATCAAGGCAGTTATCCCTGCAGATCTTATGGATGAGAACACAAAGATCTATATTAATCCTACAGGCAGATTCGTTGTAGGCGGACCTCAGGGTGACTCCGGTCTTACCGGAAGAAAGATCATCGTTGATACATACGGCGGATTTGCACGTCACGGCGGCGGATGCTTCTCCGGTAAGGATCCTACGAAGGTTGACCGTTCCGCTTGCTACATGATGCGTTATATTGCCAAGAACATCGTTGCTTCCGGAATCGCTTCCGAGTGTGAAGTCCAGGTAGCATACGCAATAGGTGTCGCTAAGCCGGTATCAGTAATGGTAGATACTTTCGGTACAGGAAAGATCAGTGATGATAAGATCACTGAGATCGTTAATAAGGTTTTCGACTTAAGACCTGCTGCGATCATCAGAGATCTCGACTTGAGAAGACCTATCTATGCAAAGACTGCAAGCTATGGTCACTTCGGAAGAACAGATATCGAGCTCCCCTGGGAGAAGACAGATAAGGCAGAAGAGATCAAAAAGCTCGCCGGTATCTGATATTAGGACAAGATCAGTCTCAAAAGCCCTGCAAAAGTCTCAACTTTTGCGGGGCTTATTGTTTTGTCCGAAGTTTATTGTTAGCATTTGGAAAACTTTATAAGGCAAAGAAGAGTAAGTCATGAAGACGGAATCCAAAGACAATAAGAAACTGTCTTTGTCGATAGCTGATATCGGCAGTGATATCGAAGATGCAAAGGTTACTTGCATCAAGGTCTTCTGCCCGAGGAAAGCGAATAATTTCGTCTCGTTTCTTTGTGACGGAAGGTTCACCGTAGCAGGCAAATCCAAAGTTGATATTGTCGAAGGCGGCACTTACATAATCTCCGGAAAAGTTACTGAGTGGAATAACAGACCACAGGTTACTCTTAAGAAGATCAGTATGGATGAAGAGGCAGGGGATACTCTGCTTATAGCTTCATTTCTGGCAGATAATATCTCAGGTCTTGGCAAGACTACTTCGGAGGCTCTGGCAGAGAGGTTCGGCAGGGAGATCCTTAAAGTTCTTACCGAGACACCGGAACTTGCTTCTTCTGAAGTAAAAGGGTTGGCCCAATCGAGAGCATTGGCTATCTGCGACCAGATCACACAGGAATATGAATTCTTTGAGCAGGGATTAGAGGCAAAGCTCATGGGCTTTTCGCAGGCTCAGATCAAGATGCTTAAGAATACAGACAGACTTGACTGTGAAGATATCAGGAAGACTCCATATTCGCTTATGGGACATGGAATAGCAGGATTTGAACTCCTTGACAGGATTGCACTTGGAGAAGGCATGGCGATTACTGCAAAGGAGAGGATAGCTGCAGCTTTATATCAGTCCTGCATGTATCTTCATGAGGAGACAAAGTCCACCGCATTGCTTCCTCAGGATGTCAGGAAAAGAGCTTTGGAGTATGTTAACAACAATGAATCCAAGATAACTTCAGATCAGTTCTCTGAGGTCTTCAGGGACGCTGCTGAACTGGCAATAAGCGATAAGAAGATCGCAGTATATAAGTATGATAACGGCAAGTGTGCTGTATGTGATGTTGAAGATACTGAAGCGCATTTTGCGACCATGAGTTATTTTGCATCTGAACTCGAGATCGAACGCAGGCTTAACAGGATGCTCAATACCAGGATTGATCCGCCGCCGAGAGATGAGAGCGACAGGATCTTAAAGGAAGTGGCATCGGACCTGGGTATCATTCCGGACAAGTCCCAGCTCGAGGCATTATATCTTTGCATGTACAGCCCGATCAGTGTCATCACCGGAGGTCCCGGTACAGGCAAGACCACTATTATGGGAGTTCTTGGTGAATACTTCAGAAGGAATAAGATAAGCTGTGTATTTGCTGCTCCTACAGGAAGAGCTGCGAAAAAACTCTCTGAAGCATGCGGAAGTGAAGCTTCGACTATTCATAGACTCCTAGGCGTAAGAAGGACTGTCAATACGGATGACGAAGATCTCCTTCCTGACGATAAGGCGGGGCAGTACAACAGTCTTCTTTTCGCACATGGAAAAGATAATCCGATCGTATGCAGGGTAATAGTTATTGATGAGATGTCCATGGTAGATACAATGCTTTTCAGACATCTTCTTGATGCTGTGGACAAAGGTACTTCGCTCATCCTTGTCGGCGATCCGGATCAGCTTCCGTCTGTCGGGTGCGGCGATATATTAAGAGATCTATTGTCTTGCGGTTCTATCCCTAAGATCAGACTTGATGCTCTTCACAGACAATCTGATGACGGTACCATTGCTGCAAATGCAAATCTCATACTTGAAGGCTCAGAGCCTAAGAGTTCAGGTGACGACTTTGAAGTCATAAGCTGCAAGACGGAAGAGGAAGCTCAGGAGACCATTGCAAGACTTGTGATCGAGCATAAAGATGAAGATCTTATCTGTCTTACTCCGACCAAGAATGAGAATGTTGCTCTGGGTACTGTACAGCTTAATAAGCTGATCCAGGCTTTGGAGGATAAAGACGACCTGAAGGTCATCAAGCGTGGTCAAAGCCTCGTCCTTCATATTGGCGACAAGGTAATGCAGAACAAGAATGATTACTCAACAGAATGGATAGATCCTGTGACGGGTGAGGTCTTGCAGGGTATTTTTAATGGTGAGCTTGGAGTGATAAGCGATATAGATCCTTTGAAAGGCAGTGTTACCATAACTTTTGATGAAGGTAAGACTGCAGAATACAAAGGAAAGCTTCTGGAGAATATCGATCTTGCTTATGCAGTAACGGTGCATAAGTCACAGGGCTGTGAGTTCGACAGGGTAATAATCGCTTTGGGTAAGATGAATGCGCTTTTGTATAAGCGAAGCCTTCTTTATACGGCGGTGACTAGAGGCAAGATGACTGTCACTATAGTCGAATTGGAAGGTACGCTCCAGAAGTTCTTAAAGGCACCGAAAGGTGAGGTCAGACAGACGTGCCTTAAGGACTTGCTTAAGACCATAGATTTCCGCCGGAACAGGTAATGTCAGGAAACGGCGGCAAGACGTTAAGAACAGTTATTCCAAAAGAGTTAAGAGATGCATTAAAGGGGGCGGTCGATCTTATCCTTCCTTTCAGATGCAATATCTGCGGAAGTGTATCCGATACAGAAGGCAGGTTCGGAAACTACGACAGACTGTACCGTTCTTTGTATGGCAGTAAGAATGAACTTCACATATGCGGAAAGTGTTTATCCGGGCTTACCATCAATGATGAGGATAAGAGATGGTTCCTGTGTTTGTCTGAACCTGTTGAGAATGACCCTTGTCCGGGACTTGCCCTTTATATGCCATTTACATACAAGGGGATAGTAGATAAAGCTGTTCCAAGGATCAAGTTCGGAAAGAACATAGAACTTGCCAGACTGTTCGGTGCGGTTCTTGGCGCATGTGTATCTGATGAGGGCATCAGGGCTGACTTAATAGTTCCTGTTCCGCTGTCGGATTCAAGACTTAAGGAAAGAGGGTTCAATCAGGCCAAAGAGATAGCAGAGCCTGTGGCAAGGATAAATAATATCCCGCTTGCAGATGATTGTCTTATCAGGATACGGGATACAAAACGACAATCCGAGATAAGTGAAGAAAGTAAAAGAGCCAATAATGTTAAAGGCGCTTTTTCAGTAAGTGATAAGTGGGATATTTCAGGTCTTAGGGTAGTGATAGTTGATGATGTCGCCACAACTGGTGCTACGCTTCACGAAGCTGCCAAGGCCTTGTATAAAGCAGGAGCCGCTAAGGTATTATGCATTGCTTTTGCAGGAAACAGAGCTGTTAAAAATGCCGAACCATACTGATGCAAGAATATTAATACTTTTGATGCCGATTGGATGAAACTGTATTTTAGTATAAAAATGACTTCAAGTATTTTGAAGTTTTCTGTTGGGGATTTTTGGAATTCATTTTGCAAGTAGAAGGAGGGGATTATGAGGAAGTATAAGCTTTTTGCTATTGTTATGACGATTGTTATGCTGATGCCCATGCTTATGTCATGTCAATCAGGCGGTAAAAAGAATGCTGTAGTCAAAGCGGATGATCCGTGGTTCGATTCAAACAGATTCATGCTGAATAAAAATATGCCGGATTTCGATCTGTTTACAATGGATTATATATTCGTAAGCGATAACAGATTGTTTTACTGTTTATGTAAATCATATGATCTGGGTGCTTCATACGTTACGACCATTTATTCTTTTGATTTCGATGGAAAACAGATCAATAAATGTGATGTCAAGTTTTCAGATGAAACTGAAATCCTTCTTCCGATATATTTAGATGCTGATCCTGAAGGGAAGAATATATCAGCAATTGCTAGAGTCAAATCTGGAGGCAAGTTTTTTGAGGCACGCTTTGATATTGATGCTGAGACTGGAAGTGCTTCCGGAGTCAAAGAATTAATTAGCGGCAAGGCCAAAGCAGTGAAGAAGGCTGATAGTGATGTCTGGGCAGTTTTCCGTGCAAAAGACTATATGGTTGTGGTGCTTAATAATTTCTCTTTTCAGCGAATGGAGTATCAGTTGCTGCTCTATAAGAACATGGAATTTGTTGCGGAGCTGGATCTGTCTACAGTAAAACTGGACGTTCTGCTCGATGGCATTTCTCAAAGTGCAGGAGGAGATTCTATTAATCTGGTAGGCTCCGGCGGCGGTGAAACATACATCATGGAGTTTGATGTTTCGAGCGGAAAACTTAAGAGTAAGAAAAGCGTTATTCCATCAGAAGAAAACGCAGTTAACATTGCAGAATACCAATCCACATATAACGGTGATCTCTGCAAGATCGATTCTTACGGCAATATTGTTAAATTGGATATTAGTACTATGACTCCGAAGACGGTTGTGGATACTAACTGGTACACACCACATTTTTACTCTAATCCGAAACCTGATTCTGATGATTTTATGAGTACCCGTATTCTTAGTTGTACTGATGAAAGAACGGTAATCCTTGACACTGTTCATTCTCCATACGGAATGGAGGATTACAGAAATAATATATGGATAACAGTCGTTAAAAAGGCTGACAAGAATCCGCATGTCGGCAAAAAGATCATTGAACTGGCGCTTCCGCCGCAGGCGGGTGTGACAGAATACCTTTCTAATTCTATCTCCGAGTTCAATAAGACCGATAATGAGTATTTGATCAGGATCTGGAACAAGTATAAATCCGGATTTGTAATGGGCAGGGAATTTGGAAATCCGGATGAATATGATCAGAAATTATTCCAAATGATCCAGGAACTAAAAGGCGGAGATGCTCCAGATATTATTATAGGCATTCAGAAAAACTACGCGATGCGTGATGATGTTTTCATGGACCTTACAGGTTTATTAAGTCCCGAAGTTCTTGAGAAACAATATGTCAACATCTTTGATGCTGCAAAGATCAATGGAAAGCAGTATTTCCTGCCGGTTACCATAAGGATCGAAGGTTTGGTTACAGAGGCAGATCTTTTGAAAGACGGTGCTGTCGGAATCACTTTTGCTGATTTCGAAAAGATGGTGAAGGAAAAGCTTCATGGTATCTCACCATATGATTATCCGAAATCGGCTTATGATAATAAGACCTCATTCCTGTTATCGTGCATTGATACAAAGAAAGCCATTGAAGGTGATAAGATCGATTTCGGAACAGAACAGTTCCGTGCCGCAGTCGAATACGCAAAGACGAACTTCCAGTATGATGATGTTTTAAGTGTCCCGCCCGAACATATTAATGACTGGGAACACAGACATAGAACTGACTGTTATTATGCCAGGATCGACAATTACCTTTCCTTTGTGCGTGCATGCAACAGAATGAAAGGACATTTTAAGATCATAGGAACACCGTCAGTTGATGCTGCAGGACCGAGATTTGAAGCTATTGAGACTATTTCTGTATCAGCTGGAACAGATAATAAGGAAGGATGCGTAAAATTCCTGAATCATCTGTTTTCCGGCAAGGCTTTCGCCGGCACTGACTGTGAATTCAAGGATATCGTAACGAATAAAGAGATAATGGATAAAAACATTGAAACTCTTACCAGGCTTAACAATGAAGCATACGAAAAATACCTTGCATCGATCAGAAGTGGTGCGATAAAGGTTCCGGGATATGTTGAAAGTGCTGAGGGGGATAAGAGGTCAACGGAAGATATGCAGGAAAGCTTTAAGAATAGTATGTCAACAATTTCAACGTACTATTATGAGGATGCCAGGATCACCGGTTTTGTAACTGAAGAACTGCAGCCTTATTATGCCGGTGACCGTTCGCTGGACGATGTCATAAAGTATATAAATGACAGAACGACCAAATACGTCAGAGAGATGTAAGATCTTAACTAAAAGCATACAAAAAAGAGGTTGGAGGATTCTCCAACCTCTTTTATATCTGACTTAATGAGACTTAACCAACTACGCCTAAGATTCTTAAAAGCGTTGCTGTAAATACATAGAGGAAGTCGATCATGCCTGCTGCAAGGACAAGAACGAGCCAGACTCTCTTTACGCTGAACTTCCTGTTCTTTCTAAGCTCGTCGTGCAAAGGTGTGGTGATGTTCTTGAAAAGAATGATTTTTTTCTTGGTAAGTCTTCCGACTGTGATCTTAACGATCGAGATACCGCCGTCGCAAAGGAAGGGGAGACCTACGATAAAGTAGAGCAAGGGGATCCTGCAGTAGATCAGGAAGAAAGCTATAAAGAATCCCAAACCTCTTGAGCCTGCATCTCCCATGAGCATTTTCGAAGGATTGAAGTTATAGAGCAGGTAAGCCATGACTGCCGGGATAAAGACTACCAGGAGGATTATGGAGTTCCTGTCGATTAAGGACATAGCCATAAAGCCCATAAGGAATGTCATTAATACTGCAAGTATCGAAAGTGTTCCGGAAAGTCCGTCTATACCATCTGTAGCGTTTGTGGCATTGATCGATACGACGAAAAGTATTACGGCGAGAATATAGAAAACGACCGGATGAAGGTCAAAATATGTGCCTGTAATAGCGATATATACTCTTGTGCCAAAGAAATGGACACAGATGAAAGCTCCGATAAGAGAAACGGCAAAATCAAGTGCACCCTTTAAGTATTCGTTCCAGGCATCCTTGGATCTGTCGTCGAGCCAGCCTGTTACCATTGCTGCAAGAGTGGCAAGAAGTCCGAAACCGAGTCCGGATACGGCATTTCCGCTCTCAAATAAGCCTTTATCTGAAGTTACGGGGTTATAGAAGAAGCAGAGTACACTGGAAACTGCCAGGAAAACGAGCATAAAGTAAAAACCGACACCGGTAGGCTTACCGATGTTTACTTCTGATCCCTGGGCGAATTTACGTCCGCGGTCATGTCCTAATAATATCTTCTCTCCGGGAAGGAATCTGAGAAGGATCATTGTAATGGCAAATGCGGCTGAAAGGCCTATCGCCATCTTATAGATAAAGTACATTAAGAATGCCTCTCGCTCGTAAGGTTTCTATAACAAAAGCATTATATCCTAACAAAACGCATAAAAAAATCATCAAATAGTGCAATAAATAGACCTGATACACTCGTCAGTATTGGTCGAAATATGTTAATATATCAACTTGTAATTAAGGAGTATCAGATATGGATTACAAAGATTTAATAGCTGCTAATTTAAGCAAAGTAACAGGCCTTGATAAGGCCCAGGTTGAAGGACTTATTGAGATCCCGCCGAAGCTCGAGCTCGGTGATTACGCATTCCCGTGCTTCGTTCTGGCCAAGACTCTTCACAAGGCTCCGCCCATGATCGCAAATGAGCTTAAGGATTCCCCTGAGCTTATAAACGGCTTTGACGGTGCTGTTACAGTTGATACAGCAGGTCCTTACATTAATTTCAGGATCGACAGGGGCGTTCTTGCCAAGAGCGTAGTATCTGAGATCATCGCTGAGGGCGACCAGTACGGTAACAGGAATATAGGCGAGGGAAAGAATGTCATCATCGAGTTCTCATCCCCTAATATCGCAAAGCCTTTCCATGTAGGTCACGCTTTTACGACTATTCTTGGCAATTCACTTGCTAATATCTATTCCAGACTCGGATATAACGTTATCAGATTCAACCACTTAGGAGACTACGGCACACAGTTTGGTAAGCTTATCACTGCATACAGGCTCTGGGGTGACGAAGATGCCATGAAGGCTAACCCTATCGATGAGCTTACAAGGATCTATGTTAAGTTCCACGACGAGTGCAAGGTTTCTCCCGAGCGCGAGAAGGAACTTGAAGATACTGCAAGGGATAACTTCAGGAAGCTCGAAGAGGGCGAAGCTGAGGAAGTAGCTCTCTGGCAGCGTTTCAGGGACCTGTCACTCCAGGTTTTCGAGAAGACATATGAGAGAATGGGCATCAAGTTCGACAACTATAATGGCGAATCCTTCTATTCATCCAGGATCCCAGGTGTCGTTAAGATGCTTGAAGATAAGGGACTTCTGGAGGAGAGCGAAGGCGCCAAGGTCGTAAAGCTTGACGATGAGGGACTTCCTCCGTGCCTCGTAGTAAAGAGCGACGGTACGACGATCTATGCTTCAAGAGACCTTGCAGCAGTTCTATATAGACACGAGGAATACAATTTCTATAAGAATATCTACGTTGTAGGACTTCCGCAGCAGCTTCACTTCAAGCAGGTTTTCGCTGTTCTGAAGAAGGCAGGATATGACTTCGCTGATGACTGCGTTCACGTAGGATTCGGCCTTTTGAAGTTCAAGCCTAAGAAGGACGAGAACGGCAATGAGGTCGTTGAGGCATTCTCCACCCGTGCCGGAAACATTATTAAGCTTGATGATTTCCTTGATAAGACCACGGAGAAGACTGCTGAGATCATCAGGAAGAACAGTGAACTCAGAGGCGGTGACATGACTGACGAGCAGATCGCGAAGGTATCTGAAGTAGTCGGTCTCGGTGCTGTCTCATACACATACCTTAAAGCAGGAAGAGAGAAGGACATCCTCTTTGACTGGGATGACATGCTCGATTTTGAAGGTGATACAGCACCTTACCTTATCTACACATATGCCAGGATCAAGTCGATCCTCAGAAAGGCTGAAGATCAGGGCATCAAGGCATCAGTTGACTCAGTTGATAAGCTTACTGCAGAAGATGAGTATGCCGTTATCAGAAGCCTTGCAGACTTCAAGGATGCGGTAGTTAAGGCAGCAGAGAGCTATGAGCCTTTCATGATCTCACGCCAGATCGCGCTTATCGCAAGGAACTTCAACCGTTTCTATAATAATTCCAGGATCCTTAATGCCGAGAGCGATGATGTAAGGGATGCACGCCTTAAGCTTTGTGAGGTTGTTGCTGACACGCTCAAGTCCGGACTTGATATGCTCGGAATCGGCGTTGTTGAGAAGATGTAAGGCTTTTTAGAAAGGCAGATCGATGGAGAATACAGCAAACAGCTCGGTACCGGATTTTAAGGAACTTAAGTATACAAGGCCTGACCTTGATAAGTTTACTGAAACCATTAAGAATGTGCGTTTGAGGCTCATGACCGCCAAGACTGTCGAAGCGGCTGATGAAGCTATCGGCGAGTATGAGATCGCCATAAGCTCATTCGATACACAGTATGCGCTTTGCCAGATCCTTCACGATCTTGATACTTCGAACGAGTTTTACAATACTGAGCTGGAGTTTTTCGATGAGGCTTCAGCAAGAGTCCAGGAGCTTTCTTCAGCCGTATTATCAGGCCTTTTGACCGCTCCCTGTGCTGACAGTATCAAGGTTAAGTATGGTCCCATGATCTTCCGTAAGGCTAAGAACCAGAAGGAGATCATTTCCAGTGAAGTTATCGACGATCTTACTGAGGAATCCAAGCTCGAGAATGAGTATTCCCAGAAGCAGTCCGAGGCTGAGATCCCGTTCGGCAAGAAGAATCTTAACTTAAGCCTTATCCAGCCTTATCTGCAGTCAACGGACAGAAATGTCCGCAAGCAGGCGCATGCAGCTCTTGATGCTTACTATATGTCCCGAAAAGCTGCCTACGACGATATCTACGATAACCTCGTAAAGACAAGAACTACGGTTGCAAAGAAGCTTGGATACAACAGCTTTACTGAACTCGGCTATAAGCGTATGGAGCGTTACGACTATACAAGGGAAGATGTTGCTTCCTTCAGGGAGAATATCAAGAAGTATTTCGTTCCGCTTACTATTCAGATTAGAAAGCTTCAGCAGCAGAGACTTAATGTCGATAAACTGATGTTCCACGACCTTCCGTGTCTTTTCGCTGAGGGCAATCCGGCTCCTGTAATCAGCAAGGATACTTATGAAGAGGCGGCAGGAAAGTTCTTCCGCCAGATGTTCGGTGCAAATCCAAGCTTCTTCGATATACTTTCAGATCACGGATACACAGATCTTCTGTCCCGTCCTGTAAAGTCCACTGGTGGATACTGCATGTATCTTGAGGATTACTGCATTCCGTTTATCTTCATGAACGGCAATGGTACATTCGATGATGTGGCTACGGTTATCCATGAGGGAGGACACGCATATGCGGCTTTGGCCGGAGCTGAGTCTTCTCCGTTTGTAGAGTGCCTGTCTCCTACGCTTGAGACATGCGAGATCCACTCCACATCAATGGAATACATGTCTTATCCTTTCATGAACATCTTCTATGGCAAGCAGGCTGAACAGTACTGCGAGCTTCACATGACTGACGGACTCCTGTTCCTGCCTTACGGCTGCATGGTCGATGAATTCCAGCACATCATCTACGATAATCCGAATATGACTCCCAATGAGCGTCATGAGATCTGGAGAATGCTCGAACAGTCTTACCAGCCGTTCATCAATTACGATGAGAAGGAGACACCTTTCCACGCTTTGGGCGGTGCCTGGATGAAGAAGGATCACATATTCACGACACCTTTCTACTATATCGATTACTGTCTTTCCCAGATCTGCGCATTGGAGCTTTGGGACGAGTCCAGAGATGACCTTAAGGTCGCTTTGGAGAAGTACAATACCCTCTGCCAGTTAGGCGGAAGTGATACATTCCTGAACCTTATCAAGCGTGCAGGCATTGAATCGCCTTTTGATGTCGATGTCATCAAGCGTCTCGCTTACAGATGCTCTGAATTCCTTAATCTGTGAGGAACTTTAAGTGCGGCTTCCTGAGGATTTTATCAATGAGATGAATGAATTCTTCTCGCGTCACAGTTATGTGCCGCAGGAAGGATTTTACGAGAGCTTTGATAAGGAACCTCTTAAAGGTATAAGGTTCTCGCGTTCGAAGATCAGATCCGTTGAAGATGAACATCAGCTCTTAAAAGATCTTAATGAGGATATAAACCCGGTCTCATGGTGTGAGGGCGGTTACTATGTAAATAACGATACAGGCGGAAAGGAAGCGCTCTATCATGCGGGCGTTTACTATCCCCAGGAGCCTTCTGCGATGCTGCCTGCACAGGTCATGGCTGCAAAGCCCGGAGAGATCGTTCTCGACCTGTGTGCTGCGCCCGGCGGAAAAGCCTGCAGGTTAGGCGAGTCGATGCACGGTGAGGGAATCCTTGTCGCAAATGAGATCAGCTTTGAAAGATCCAAGGCACTCCTTCGTAATATCGAGCGCTCAGGCATCAGCGGTGTTGTTATCCTTAACGAGACTCCAGAGAACATAGCATCAAGGCTTCCTCTATTCTTTGACAAGATCCTTATCGATGCTCCGTGCTCCGGCGAGGGCATGTTCAGAAGGGACTCAGGTGCTGTTAAGAGTTATATGAATTACGGACCTAAGGTCTGTGTTCCTCTGCAGGAATCGATCCTCGAATCAGCAGATAAATGCCTTAAGAAAGGCGGTTCGATCGTATATTCCACATGCACATTCTGCGTTGACGAAGACGAGAATCAGATCGCAAGATTCATAGAGCGTCATCCGGAATACCACGTCAAAGCTCATCCTGAGATCAAAGGCGTTACTCATGGCGGAGATGACTCTATCCTTCCGGGTTCCATGAGGATCTGGCCTCATTTATCAGACGGTGACGGACACTTCTGCGTTCATCTCGTAAAGGGTGAGGAAAAGGACCTGAAATCTGCTGAAGAGTATCTGATAAAGACTGATATAAAATCCAAAGACAGAAATATAGAAGCTGCCATGGAGATGCTGGATGAAGTCTTGTCTGTTAAAGGCAGGGAAGAGCTCCTTAAGGGTGAATTCATCTGCCACGGAACAGGTATATTCAAGATGACATTTGCAGAGAAGATCTTCAAAGGACTTAAAGTCGTTAAGACAGGCCTTTATGTCGGTGATATAAAGCCGCTGAAGTCCGGTAAGAAGGTTTTCGAGCCGTCAAACAGCATCGCGCTCTCTCTTAGCCGTGAAGCGGTCAGGGATGATTCTTATCTGGCACTGGGCAGAGACGATGACAGGCTCCTTAAATACTTAAGAGGAGAGACCATATCCGTAACATCTGATGACGGTCTCAAATCATCCGGAACAATACTCGTAGGAATCGGTGACTTTCCGCTGGGATTTGCCAAGATCAACGGACAGACCGCGAAAAATATGTATCCCAAGGCTTGGAGGCTTATATGACGAAAGAGTTGAAGCTCATTCTTGCAACATCTAACAAGGATAAGGTAAGAGAGATCGGTGAGATATTATGCGATACGCCTTTTGTGGCAGTATCCATGCGTGACGAGGGCTTTGATCCCGATATAGTCGAAGACGGCAAGACATTTGAAGAGAATGCACTTATCAAGGCGCGTGCCGTACATGCCCTTGCTCCTGATGCATATGTAATGGCAGATGATTCAGGCCTTTGCATCGACGCGTTAGATGGCGCTCCAGGCATTTATTCAGCAAGATTCTGCGGTGAGAATTCCACTTATCCTGAGAAGTTTGCCAAGATCTTCGAGATGCTCAAAGATGTTCCTGAAGACAAGCGTACCGCTAAGTTCGTTTGCAGCATTGCAGTAGTAAGACCTGACGGTTCTGAATTTACGGTAAGAGGCGAGATCTGCGGCGTACTCCATGAGAAGCCGATGGGTGACGGCGGATTTGGCTACGATCCTATCTTCTATGTGCCTGAATTCGGTATGACTACTGCACAGATGACAAAAGAGCAGAAGAACTCCATAAGCCACAGAGGCAAGGCTTCGAGGGCAATGGCTGAAAAGCTTAAAGAGGAGCTTAAGTAAGATTTGCGCCGCAGAATGGTTTTGTCTCTGGTGTAATTTTTCGCTCAAAATAAGAGGAAAATTACACAAAATGGCCGATTCGTGTAATTTTTGCACGTTTTTTAACTGAAAATGACACCGAAAACGTTGCGGTTTCAGAACGCTGTTCGATTATTAGGCCAATCCTCCGCCTTATTATAATTATTAGATTGAAAACCCACTTTAATCGTGTTAATATTGTCAGGCGCGTACAAATGTCCACCACTGAAAGTATATTCAGGCGCGGAAACTCATAGAAAGGACACCCTAATATGCATCAGGATAACCCCGAATATTATTTGGTAGATAAGCGAGTTTTACCTGAAGTTTTCATTAAGGTGATGGAGGTCAAGCAGCGTCTTAATACCGGCGAATCCATGTCGGTCAATGAAGCTGTAAGAAAGACCGGCCTGTCACGAAGTGCATATTACAAATACAAGGATTCCGTCCTTCCGTTCTACGAGGCGGCAAGCGGCAAGAAAGTTACGCTTCTTCTCTCTGTCGAGAATTTCCAGGGCATCTTATCCGAGATCATCAGAACGATCGCGGAATCACGTGCTAATATTCTGACCATTAATCAGAATATCCCGATCAACGGTCTTGCAGACATCTCCATCTCAATTGAGACAGTATCGATGTATGGAACTGTTGATGACATAATCAATGATATCTCCAAGCTCGCTGGTGTACGCAAGTGCATGATCCTGAGCAGGGAATAATGAAAGGTAAGGATTTAAGACATGGCAATTAACGTCGCAATCATGGGTTTCGGTACAGTTGGTTCAGGTGTAGCCGAGACGCTCGATATCAACAAGGATCTGATCACGAAGCGCGTTGGCGAAGAAGTCAACGTTAAGTACATTCTTGATATCAGGGATTTCCCTGAGAGCAGATTCGCAAATCTCGTAACTCATAATGCAGATGAGGTCTTCGAGAGCGATATCCTTATTGCGGTCGAGACTATAGGCGGTGCGAGGATCGCTTATGAATACACCAAGCGCGCACTTTCTCTTGGAATCAGCGTTGTTACTTCCAATAAGGAACTTGTTTCAACACATGGTCCTGAGCTTTTGCAGATCGCAAAAGAAAATAACTGCTGCTATCTCTTTGAGGCTGCAGTAGGCGGCGGCATCCCGATCATCAGACCTTTGTATAAGTGCCTTTCAGCTAATAAGATCACAAAGATCGCAGGCATCGTAAACGGTACGACAAACTACATTCTCTCCCAGATGAAGGATGAGGGCCTCGACTTCGATACTGCATTGAAACAGGCTCAGGCTAACGGTTTTGCAGAAGCTAACCCTTCCGCTGACATCGATGGTATCGACGCTCAGAGAAAGATCTCTATCCTGTCCACGATTGCAAATGACGGTGACTATATCTCACCTGAATCAATCTCTGCAGAAGGCATCTCGAAAATAACCACAGACGACATGCAGTTTGCTGCATCCATCGGCTGTGACATCAAGCTCATCGCTCTTTATGAAGCTGATGATCTTCCTGTCGTTTATGTCGCTCCCACACTTGTCGATAAGAGCAATCTTCTGTTCAATGTCGGCGGTGTTTTCAACGCGATCATGGTTGACGGCAACAGCTTGGGCCAGGCTATGTTCTATGGTCAGGGAGCAGGTACGCTTCCTACGGCTTCCGCTGTCTGCGGTGATATTCTCGAGGCTGCAATGGGCAATCCCACTGAGAACAGGGCCTGGACCTCTGAGAGTGTTAAGATCACTCCTTATGATGAGATCGCTGCTGATATCGTCGTAAGAGCTGATGTTCCTGCCAAGGTCATAGGCGCATCAGAAGGCTTCGAGTGTGAAGTCCTTTCTGATGAGGCTATCCTCGTTAAGGGAATCAAGCATAAGGATATTGAAAAGCTTGTAAGTGAATCCGGTGCCAAGTTCTGGATGCATTATCTTAAATAATCGAAAACAGATTCGGAGGATTTATAAATGAAGGTACTCGTAGTAGGCGGCGGCGGAAGAGAGCATGTTATCTGCTGGAAGCTCAAGCAGGATCCCAGGGTAACGGAGCTTTACTGTGCGCCCGGTAACGGCGGTATCGCTTCAATCGCCACTTGCGTTGATATTAAGGCTACTGATCTCGATTCTATGGTCGAGTTCGCGAAAAAAGAGCAGTTCGATCTCGTTTTCGTAGCTCCTGATGATCCGCTCGCCCTTGGAATGGTAGACAGAATGGAAGAAGCAGGCCTCAGAGCCTTCGGTCCTAAGGCAAATGCAGCGATCATTGAAGGTTCCAAGGCATTCTCAAAGCAGCTCATGAAGAAGTATCAGATCCCTACTGCAAAGTATGAGATCTTTGAAGACGAACAGAAGGCACTTGATTACCTTGAGACTCAGCCTATGCCTATCGTTATCAAGTGTGACGGTCTTGCATTAGGTAAGGGCGTTATCATTGCCCAGACTCTTGATGAGGCTAAGCAGGCTGTTAAGGACATGATGGAAGACAAGAAGTTCGGCAATGCAGGCTCCACGATCGTTATCGAGGAATGCATGACAGGCCCTGAGCTTACGGTTCTTGCTTTCTCAGACGGAAATACATGTGTTCCGATGGTATCTTCAAGAGACCACAAGAGAGCATATGACCACGATGAAGGTCTTAATACCGGCGGTATGGGTGCTGTTACACCCGGTGCCGATATGACTGACGAGCTTAAGGCACGCATCCAGAACGAGATAATCACACCTACAGTTGAAGCACTCAAGAAAGAGGGAAGACCGTTCAAGGGTGTTATTTACTTCGGACTTATGCTTACACCTGAAGGACCGAAGGTTGTTGAGTACAATGCACGTTTTGGAGATCCTGAGGCACAGGCAGTGCTGCCGCTTTTGGAGAACAGCCTTCTCGATATAGTAGATGCGGTCATTGACGGTTATCTCGATAAGATCGACTTCAAGTGGAAGAATAAGTGTTCCTGTGTTGTAGTCATGGCTTCAGGCGGATATCCTCAGAGCTATGCCAAGGGTTATGAGATCACAGGCATCGATACCTGCGGCAAGATCGTATTCCAGGCAGGCACAGCACTTAAGGACGGCAAGCTTGTTACAAGCGGCGGACGTGTTCTCTGCGTATACGATGAGGCAGATACTCTTGATGAGGCTATCGACGGAGCATATGAAGGTGTTGCTAAGATTTCATTCAAGGATATGCACTTCCGTCATGACATAGGAAGGACACTCGGCTGATAAATGAGAATCGGCATCTACGGAGGCTCATTCGATCCCGTTCATAACGGTCACATAGCAATGATCAAATCCGCTTTAAAGAGCGGATTTGTCGATTGTGTGATCACGATCCCTTCTGTCAGAAACAACTTCAAGCTTTATAAGAACAAGCTTCCACCGCCGTACCGTTATTACATGATGAAAGAGACCGTAGAAGGACTCGGTCTTAAGAATGTCTTTGTAAGTGACATCGAGTACGGGATAGAGGGAGTAAGCTATACGGCTGTTGTCCTTAAAGAACTTACTTCTGACAGCTATATCAGGGATTTTCTTATCTCAAATGATATCAAGCGCAAGAAAGCTGAAGAACACCACGAATTCTTCTGGATCATGGGTTCTGATACACTCGGGACTTTCGAGACATGGTACAAGCCGGGCGAGATTCTGAATCATGCTGCTTTACTGGCTGCTGTAAGACCGGGAGATGATACCGATGTGGAGAAGGCGGCTGATTCCATAAGAAAGAACTTAGGCGGCAAGGTCGAGATCTTCAGACTGGATGGTATCGAGTGCTCTTCTTCAGGCATCATAGACAGCGGTGATTTCTCGGAGGTTCCTGAGCCTGCAGTTAAGTTCATCAAAAAGCATGCGCTCTATACTGAGAACACCATGCTTGAAGGTGTATCTGATGAAGCAAGGAAACAGTTCTTTGAAAGCTCTGTCTGGATGTATAAGTATCTGGGCGGTAAGAGACTTCTTCATACGCTCAATGTAGGTTATCTTTCAGCTCATCTGGCTGATGTTTTCGGTTGTGATAAGGATAAAGCACTTATTGCCGGTGCTCTGCATGACTGTGCAAAGGAGCTTCCTCTTGAACAGCAGTCAGAGCTCGCGCAAAAGTATTCAGGCGATCTTTTCACAGAAAAGAAGCTCCTTCATTCGCCGGCAGGCGCCACTTTCGCCAGAGAACAGTTCGGCATAGAAGATAAAGAGATACTTGATGCCATCTGTTATCACACGACCGGCAGGGGCAATATGAGTATTCTCGAAAAGATCGTCTACTTAGCTGACAAGATCGAGCCTTCAAGAGATTACACAGACTTAACTCCGATAAGAGCTGCTGCGGAGAAGGATCTGGACAGTGCCATGAGGATGACTGCTTCATCTGTTAAGGATAAGTTCGTATCGCAGGGAAGAGACATCCATCCGATGACAGTCCTCATGATGAAAGATCTCAATCTATAAGTACTTTTATCGTTTCCGTCTGCTTAACAATAAGTTAAAACTATGACGGGGTTATTGTGCTAAAATCAAATTATCAATTAAACCAAGGAGATAAATAATGGATACAAAAGAATTAGCCGCTAAGATCGCTGACATACTCGATTCTAAGAAGGGTATCGATATTGAGACGATAGATCTCACAGGCAAGACTGTACTTGCAGATTATTTCGTTCTCGCAAGCGGTAATTCCACTACACAGATCAAGTCCCTTGCTGATGAAGTCGAATTCGTCCTTAAGAAGGATTACGACATCGTACCTGATCACATCGAAGGACGTTCAGGTGACAAGTGGATCCTTCTGGACTATAAGGATGTAGTTGTTCATGTCATGGGCCGCGAAGAGCGTCAGAACTATAACATCGAGAAGTTCTGGGAGACAAAGCGTAAAGATACAGAAGAGTAATCTGTTCTAGTATATTATTTAAAGTAATGTTAGGAACCGGCAGGGCATTTGCCTTGTCGGTTTTGTCGTATTTTGTCGCGAAAATACGACAAAGCAGGATGTTATTCTTCTCTTGATGAAAAAGAGTGCATCAGGCAAGATCAAAAGATTCATATATCCGTTGGCATTCATTCTGGTAGTGATACTGAGTGTCCTTTATAAGCTTGTGTTCAAGGGGAGCGGAGACATATTTATCCAGACGGTAAAGGGTGGTAAGAAAAGCATCGTAACAACTTCAGCCGTATCTGAGACGGGGGAGACAGTTCCATCTGATATATCAGGAGATAACCCCTCTTATAATCCGTCTGAAAGCACTGAGAAAGCAAGCCTGATAAGCGTGTATATATGCGGTGAGGTCAATAAACCCGGAATATACAAGGCTCCCAAAGGCGTTCTTTTAAATGACATCATAGAGGAGGCGGGAGGGCTTACAAAAGAAGCTTCGGTAAACAACCTTAATCTCGTGTATCAGATAACATCCAATATGTCGATATATATCCCGTCAGAAAGCGAGATAAGGCAGGGCATGAACGGCGGAGACATAATACGGCAGGATGGTGTATATGTGTGGGGCAACTCTTCAGGAACCGGATCAGATCCTGACGGGAGCAGCATTCAGAAAGTAAACATCAATACTGCTACTGTGGATGAATTAAAGGCTCTCCCGGGTATCGGCGAAGTGACGGCAAAGGCAATAGCAGATTACAGGAAGACCAAGCCGTTCAAGTCCATTGAAGATATCAGGAACGTGACCGGGATAGGTGAATCCAAGTTTAAGAGGATCAAGGACTATATCTGTGTCTGATCAGGTATAGCCGTACAGACCGCGGACACTTACTTCTCCGCTTCTTAAGTCTTCTACGGAACCGTCGTCAAACCTGACCTTAAGGGTGAAGTCATCGTTGATGGCAATAGCCGTTCCGGTGCGTCCCTTGCTGTTTTCGGCAAGCTGGGGGAAAGCGGTTATCTTGCTGCCTACGGTTATGTTGCTCTTACGGTAGCGGTTGATGTAGTAATCGTCGTCAGGCCATCTGTATTTTATATCTCCAAGAGCACGGATGAGTTCAGCCGCCAGCTTCCAGCGTTCAAAGGTCTTTCCGCCGTTCTCTATCGAGATCGATGTGGCTATCTGTGATAACTCCTCAGGAAAAGAACGCTCGTTGACATTGATGCCTATGCCGATAATGCAGTTGTCGATCATCCCGCTCTCGCCCTCTACTGTGACCTCCGTGAGAATGCCGCAGATCTTTTTCCTGTTCATGAGAAGGTCGTTTACCCATTTGACCTGTGAATCGATCCCATAGGCATTGAAAATAGCGTCAGAAACGGCGATGGCAGTCCAGCTCGTAAGGTTGGAGATCTTATCAAAGCCTGATTCAGGCTTGAACAGGTAAGACAGATAGATCCCGACGCCTTTAGGGGAGGCGAAGCTTCTGCCGCGTCTGCCTTTTCCGCCTGACTGGTGATCTGATATGACTACTGTGCCTGACGGTGCTCCGTTCCTGGCCATATCCTTAAGTACATTATTGGTCGAGTCTACAGAATCGAAAACATGTACGAGCGATGACACTTTATCAGGAAGTATCAGACATACGGAACCCTTAGTCAGAAGGTCCGGCATCCCGTTCAGAAGATAGCCTTTGTTGGTAGATGAAGTTATCTCATATCCTTCGTCACGCAAAGCTTTTACAGCGTTATTAACAGCTGCTCTTGATACACCTAACTGACGGCTTATCGCCTCACCGGAGATATAGTCTTCTTCACTGTATATGATTTTCAGAACATCATCTTTTAGCATTAGATCGACCTTCTTTATGTTTTTGCCTCAAATTGAGACCATATATATAACTTAATAGCAAAAATAATAACACTTTATATTGAAGATGCGGTAAAATAATATCGGTTTAGTGCTTCAAAACTTAGGACGTCAGGGTGAACATGGGTATTTATTCTACTGTTCTGGCAGTTGTTATGCTGCTTAGCATATTATCTACTTTCGCGCTCGTACTCTTTTCGAGACGAGGTGCAAATACGCTTGAGATACTGATTTCCGTCTGCATTATGATGAGTAACGCCGGTTACTTCATCCTCTCCTGTTCCAGAAATGTTCAGGAAGCGGTTCTGGCAAATGCCATGGCCTATATCGGAGGAATCTTCCTGCCGCTTCTTATCGTATATATCCTGATCGACTATTCGGATTCAAAGGTTCCTACATGGTTCTCTATTGTTATCCTCGTGGTCAACATCTTCGTATTCCTGTCAGTCCTTCTTACTGACAGATTCCCGTATTTCTATACCAACGTTATATTCCAGCGCGGTGATCCAGGCATACTTTATAAGGAACCGGGCTCTGTCTATTACATTAGATACATTATCCTGGCGGTTGAAGTCGGACTTGCTGCTTTCTTTACGATACTGACATATCTTGGCAAGCGAACCGCTTCATTCAGACTCATGGTCACATATGCAGGCTCTCTGTTTGGTGTATTGCTTGTTTACCTGGCAAAGAACCTCTTCAATATGAAGTACGATCTTGTCCCGTTCTTCTATCTTGTCTGCACGATCATCCTTGACTATGTTGTCGCGAGATCAACGATCTATAACGTTAATCTGAGTGTTCAGGAGAAGATCAATGAACTCAGTTCATTCGGTTATATCGTTTTCGACAAGAAGTTCAGATATGTCGGTTCCAACCCTGTTTCCGAGAAGTTCTTCCCGGAGATCAAGAATGTGCGTATCGACTCAAAGATCATTGCAAAGGACTACGCTTTGAAGGATCTGCTTAAGTGGGTAAACGCTAATGCCACAGAGGCAGCTGAGAGCAAGAAGCCTATCAACAAGTTTACAAAATCTATCGTTATCAATGACAGAAACCCGAGTGAGAGAAGATACCTGGACTGCGAGATGAGCTTTATTCATTTCGGCTTCCAGAACCATGTCTCAGGATATCTTGTTGAGCTTACAGATGTAACAGAGCAACACAACATGATCGAGTCCATGAGCTTCAAGGGTGAGTCACTGAAGCGTGAGGTAGAGCGTCAGACCAAGAGAGCTAAGTCGATGCAGATGTCTACCATCTTGGGCATGGCTGCCATGATCGAATCACGTGACAACTCCACGGGCGGTCACATCAACAGAACATCAGCATGTGTTGCACTGTTTGTTGAGCGTCTCCGTAATCTTGATGATTACAACATGAGTGAGAATTACTGGGATGCCGTAATCAATGCTGCCCCTCTCCATGACCTTGGTAAGATCGCCGTTGATGACGCCATCTTAAGAAAGCCTTCCGGTCTTACTGAAGAGGAATATGAGAAGATGAAGATCCACGCTGCATACGGCGCTCAGATCATGAATAAGGTTCTTGAAGACGTTGATGATAAGGAATTCGTCAGAGTCGCTGCAAATGTCGCTCACTATCATCACGAGAAGTATAACGGCACCGGTTATCCTGACAGGTTAAGAGGCGAGAACATCCCGTTCGAGGCAAGAATAATGGCTCTGGCTGATGTTTTCGATGCGTTGGCAAGCCGCAGATATTATAAGGAACCTATGTCTTACGATGAGGCCTTTGAAATCATAAGATCAGAACTCGGACATCACTTCGATCCGCATCTCGGAAGGATCTTTGTAGGAATGAAGCAGGAGATAATCAACCTTTACGAATCATTCGAATCTACTGATTACGCCCGCTGATCTTCCTCGTCATTAATTATGTTCTTGACCCATTTATACTTCCTGTAGTGAATGAACACTGCAGGAAGTTTTACTATCTCATCAAGGTTAAGGATGAAGTAGACGACCATAACAGGCCAGTCCAGAACGAATGCCGTGATGAATCCGGCAGGCACGATAAATGCCCACATCGTGAGAGTATCACATATGAAGCCGAACTTCGTGTCTCCGCCGGCAGAGAAGATACCGCCTATCAGAGTCGAGTTGATGGAGCGTCCAAGGATGTAGTAACTGCACATGAGGAGCATAATTAAAAGATAATGCTCGGCAGTCTCGGTGAGATTTACGAAGTAGAGGACAAGAGGCGCTGAAGCGGCTGCAACAAGGCCTAATATGATTCCTGAGATTATAGTGATCTTGAAGAGCTTGTCGCCATATTCCTTTGCGGTATCAAGCCTGTTCGCTCCAAGCTCGTTTCCGATAACGATAACGCTTCCGCCGGCGATCGCATAGCACAGGCACGATACAAGGTCTTTAACGATCGCTGCAATGCCGTTAGCCGTAGCAGCATCAAGTCCGAGGTGGCCCATTATGACCGTGATCATGGTAAAGCCGAAGCCCCAGAGAAGCTGGTTCAGAAGGTAGGGAAGAGTATACTTCGAGAATCTCTTCCTCAAGTCGATATCGACGTGGAATATGTTCTTGAACCTGAGTCTGAACTTTGTAAGCTTCAATATGAAGATAATGCAGAGCAGCATGCCGGTGCCGTTAGAGATAGTAGTTGCAAGAGCAGCGCCTGCGACACCCATCTGAGGCGCACCGAATAGTCCGAAGATCAAGACAGCGTTCAGAAAGATATTAAGGAATACGATTACAACGCTTGCTATAGTGCATTCCTTTACAAAGCCGACGTTCTTTAAGAGTGTCTCGAAAACGTTGGCTAATGTCATGAAGACATATGAGAAAGAGACGATCCTGATATAGGGGATACCGTTCTCAACCAGTTCAGGAACATTAGTAAATACTCTCATTACACCTGCAGGCATGAACATCGCACATGAGAAGAAGACGATCATGACTGGAAGTGACAAAGCGAACATGTATCCGAAGACTTTCTCGATCGACTTGATATCGCCCTTGCCCCAATACTGTGCAGCAAGCATGGATCCGCCTGCTGTTATGGACATGACGAAGAGCGTCAGTACGAGTACGACCTGTGTCGCAAGTGATACTGAAGCCATCGATTCCTGTGATAAGAAGAGCAGCATAATAGCATCTGATACCGGAACTAATGCGAACACAAAGTTCTGCAAAGTCATCGGAAGTATCAGAGATATAAGCTTTTTCCTAAAAGATGTACCCTGTTCGTTTTGCATGTGCGAATTATAGCAAAGAATAATAAATAATAAAGAGAAGACGCTGATTTAGTCCTAAAAACGCGAAAAAACAAGTCTTTATCACATGATTTATGTATAATGATTAAAACTACTACCGGCAGGTGAGATATGAAAAAGGAACGTCTTGTAGGAATCATTATGTCTGTTATTGTCTCAGCGGTTATGGGACTTGTATCGGCCATTCTTGTCATCTATACCAATCCGGATTCACTTAAGGCGCATTCAGCCGTAATGATCTATGCGATGAATATCATCCTGTCGGTCATTCTGGGCCTTCTTACCGGATTGTTCCTGCCGCTCGGCAAGATGGGCGCAGCTCTTGCACGTAAGGCTAATGCGGTTCCGCCTTCTATGAAGTACATCCTTTTAAATGCTATCCCGAACTCAGTAGGAAATACGATAATTATCAGCCTGATCTTAAGCTGTGTAGGTGTATTCAGTGCCCGCGCCAATATCCCTGCGGATATCCTGGCAACGCTTCCGCCGTTCCCTGTGATGTGGCTCGGAAGCTGGATAAAGCTGTTTTTCCCTACGCTTGTGATCAGTTATGTTCTGTCGATCGCGTTAGCTCCCCTTGTTGCAAGAATGGTTGGAATGAAGCCTCAAGGTCCGGTGCCTCCCAAGGGTCCTAACCGTTGATCTTTCAGGAAAAACCAGTAGTTTCTGTATCATTTTTCGAAAAGAATTTAAGATAATCAACAACAAAGCTCCGTTATGTTGCTTAAGCATCAGAACGGGGCTTTATTAATCATATTCCAAACCCCGTTTGCTTGTGATAATGAAGCCATCAAACAAAACCAAAGCCAAAACAAAAACGGAGGACAGAAAAATGAAAAACACAGAAATGACAGAACTCAGCCTTAACGAACTCGATCAGATCTCAGCAGGTACAGCATTCGGAATGATGACAGACAGCCGCTTCCTTAACAGCCTCAACGGATCAACAAAGAGAATGGGATTCTTCGATTGCTGGCTCAACGTCGAGGCAAAGAGAGAGCTCGCAGCAGCTTGGGCCAAGGTAGGAATTCAGGTACAGTTAGATGACCTTATCTTCGGTTACGATAACAGGTACTTCCTTAACGGAAAGCAGATCTCTTTGGCAGATGCTCAGAAGCACGCTATGAAGATCACAGGCCATCAGATGAACGAGCAGGCTTGGAATTACTGATACTGACTTAGATACGATTCAAAGAAATAAGAAACGGACGATCAATCATCGTCCGTTCTTTGTCTTTTTACGAGTTCTGCAAAGAAGCCGTCAGCCTTGATAAGTTCATCGTATGTGCCTTGCTCAGTGATAACACCATTGTCCAGGACAAGGATCCTGTCGCAGTGTTTGATCGTGCTTAATCTGTGAGCGATAACTATTCTCGTGCAGCCCATAGCATCTAAAGCATCAGATACCATTTTCTGCGTCTTGTTATCCAGTGCGCTTGTGGCTTCATCAAAGATAAGGAGCTTAGGCTTGGGTGCGATCGCCCGTGCGATCATGATGCGCTGACGCTGTCCGCCTGAGATGCTGCCCTGGCCTTCGGAGATGATCGTGTGCATTCCCATTGGCATCGCTCTGATATCGTCTGCGATACCGGCTTTTTCTGCTGCTTCCCATGCATCGTCCAATGTAAGCTGAGGTGCGCTTATTACGATGTTGGAATAGATATCACCCTGGAAGACACCTGCATCCTGCATCACGGTTCCGATCTTTTTGCGGAGTGATGAGAGGTCGACTTCTGATATGTCTTTGCCGTCAATTAATACTGAGCCTTTTTCCGGCTTTTCGAATCCCAAAAGCAATCTTACAAGTGTGGATTTGCCGCATCCTGTGCTTCCTACTATAGCTACATATTCACTGGGATTTATCTTCAATGAAATATCATTAAGAACATAGGGCGTATCATCAGAATAACGGAATGAGACATGGCTTAATTCTACACTTCCGCTGATCCTGGTGATGATCTCTTTGCCCTTGCTCATTTCAGGCTTAGCCTTAAGGAAAGGCTCGGCTTGTTCGAAGATAGGCTGGATCTGTGCAGCAGAAAGGGCGATACCCGATACTGCCATGAAAGCTCCCATGAGCATGCCGTAAGATGCAGTAAATGCAAAGTAAGATGAAGGATCGATATTGCTCCGGATCGCCATGTAATACAGCACGATGGTCGATATCAGGCTGATCGCAGTGGAGATGACAGAGTTGATCTTGATGAACAGGGGAGGATTATAAGTAAGCCTGGCGCCTTCCGAATAGACATCAAACCATTTGGCGAAAACTCTTTTCTCCGAGCCGGACAATCTTATCTTCTGTATGCCTGTGATGAGGCCGTAAGTAAGGCCTGACTCTTTCGCGGAGTGCTCCATGAGCTTTCTGTTGATCTTGATCTGTGTCAGTGTCGATATGATGGAGAATGCCACTGTCACTGCGACGATTATGAGAGAAGGAATAACGAGAGACGGTGCAAAGCTGAATATCTGACCGAAATAGATCAGTGAAGTCAGGGAAGTGAGAGCAGTACTCATGAGCATGCCCAGTATGAGTGAGCATAAACTGTTGACCGATGAGGAGCGGCTTTTAAGTTCACCCGGGCTGTACTTTCTGAAGAAGTTGGCGGGCAGGGACATAAGGCGCATCATCATTGACGCCTGAACTCCAAGCGAAGTCTTGATGTCTATCCTGGATTGGATCATCGTCTTGACACCGCTCATCAGCTGTGATGACAGGGCGACGCATATCATCGAGACCGCGATTGCCATAAGAACATCAGTCCTTCCGGAGTTAAGGACAGGACCTGTCAGAAGCTTTGTAAGTCTTGGCATGAGAAGTCCTATCGCTGATACTGCGAAAGTCGATAAGATGATAAACACAATATCGCTTAAGGAGATGCAGTTCTTCATATATGTGATAAGGTCCGGTATGCCGAGTTCCTTCTGTGGAAGCGGACGGTAGAAGCACAGCGCTTCTGTGTCAAAAAGAGAGGCAGTTCTTCTGTTGATCCTTAATGTTTTTCCGGACAAAGGATCTGTGAAACTATAACCGGAGATCTTACCCGGCAATAAAGCAACAGGCTTGCGGCCGTCCCTGGTAAAAGCCAGGACAGGTCCGTAAGCATCTTTATACCAGCCGTTTTCGAGCTCAATGACTCTGCTCATAAGTCCGTAAGGTCTCATGCTGTAATCGATCTGCTCTATTGGTTCCGTGATGCTTTCAGGAATCTCCACAGGCTTAAAGTGATAGTGCCTGAGGATCTTATCGATTGCGGCTTCGCGCCTTTCATCAATTCGGTTTTCGTTATATCCCATCATGATCAAGGCTCCTTACTCGTTCGAGACGAGGTCTGAATAGATCCCGCCTTTTGTCATCAGTTCATCGTGTGTACCGCGCTCTGCTATCTCGCCATGATCCAGCACGATTATCTCATCGCAGTCTCTTATTGTGGAAAGACGGTGCGCGATTACAATGCAGGTAATTCCGCGGTCGCGTATAGCATTTATGACACCGTATTCCGTCTTGGCATCAAGCGCACTTGTAGCCTCATCAAGTATGATTATCGACGGATCCTGAGCAAGGACTCTTGCGATCTCCATGCGCTGTCTCTGGCCGCCGGAGATATTCTTGCCGCCGCTTTGCAGCTTATATTCATAGCCGCCGGGCAGCTTTGTAATGTCATCGTGAAGCATCGCATCTCTGGCTGCAAGGATCACTTCAAAATCCTGAATATCGTCGTTCCACATTTTGATGTTGTTGGATATCGTGTCTTCAAATACTGTTATATCCTGATCAACAACAGCGATAGAACCAGTCATTACTTCTCTTGGATAATCAGACCTCTTATGACCGTCGAAAAGAATCTCGCCGCTCCACGGCTGATAGAGGCCAGATATGAGCTTCGACACTGTAGACTTTCCGCTTCCGGAACTTCCTACGATAGCGACTCTTTCGCCGGTCTTAAGAGAAAGGGAAAAGTCTTTTATAACAGGCGCTTCGAGACGTGAATAGCCGAAAGTGATATTCTTTATCAAGATATTGCCTTTAAGCTTTCCTGTCTTTTCTATAACCGGTTCATTATCAAGCGAAGGATCATCCGGATACTCCATAACATCTTCGATACGCTCCATTTGCGTGCGCATTTCCTGGATGGTCTGGCCTGCACTTATGAGTGTCATTGCAGGTGACATGAAAGATCCGAGAAAGCCCTGGAACATCAGTACGGAACCAAGCGTGAACCTGCCATCCATCGTGAGATAAACACCTGCGATAAGCACAGCATAGTTGGCTACAGTGGAGAAGAAAGCAGGGATTATTCCGATGAACTGCTGTTCCTTGGCGGCTTTGACATTTTGGGCATTTACTGATGCCTGAAAGCCCGCCCATTTCTGGAAGAAGCCGTTCTCGGCGCCGCTTGCCTTGATAGTCTCGATCATCTCTATTCCGCTTGCAGTAGTGGATTCGAGCTTGGCTGAATCACGCATCTGAACGCGGGTGATGTTGATCCTTCTATTCGATATGATCCGTGACATTATTATGTTGAGTATCAGTGTCGAAAAACCGATCAGGGTAAGTAGGACGCTCTGGCGGATCATGAGTACCAGATAGAAGATCATCATTACAGTATTAAGCAGGAGAGGCGCGAATGTGCCGACCAGTGTGCCTGCTATGGATGCATTCATTCCTGCTCTGGACTGGATATCACCGGCAAGTCTTTGTGAGAAGAACTCCATCGGGAGGTGCAGTACTTTCCACATGTAGGAAGCGTTGCCGGCTATAGCCATCTTGCCGTTTATCTTTAATGAGTAGATAGTCTGTACCCATGACACCGTAAGATTGATCGCGGCAAGTAATATCATTATCAGCATGAACGGGTTAACCCAGTCTTTGTTTATCCCTGTAAGGAGCCTGTCGATGAATATCCTGGATGTAACCGAATCAGCTATTCCGAAAAGATAACTTATCGCAGTGGTGAGCATTACAAAGACAACCGCAGCACCTGTTCCGGCAAGCCTTTTCGCTGCAAAGTCAAGCGTGCTCTTGCGCTTGCCGCCTGGTTTGAAGTCAGGTGAGGGGACAGGCTCCAAGACGATTCCAGTGAATGCTTTGTCGAATTCATCCCAGGATATCTTAACTGTTCCTCTTGCAGGGTCATTGATATAGACGTGATTGCCGCGGAAACCATTGAGAACGACGAAGTGGTTCATGTTCCAGTGAATGATGCATGGGAACTTTCCGTTTTCTTTCACGCTTTCAGGGCTCGCCCTGTATGCCTTGACTTCGAAGCCGTAATTCTCAGCGGCAAGATAGATGTTCTTGGCTTTTGAACCGTCACGGGAAACACCGCAGTCGAGCCTGACCTGTTCGAGCGGCACCCATTTGCCGTAGTAAGCCATGATCATTGCAAGTGATGCAGCACCGCATTCCAAAGCTTCCAGCTGCATGATCACCGGAACTTTTGCGACTCCTTTAGTGACAGTCTTTTTTGCTGCTGCCATCAGCCTTACCTGCTCTCGATAAGGAATTCAATCGGTCTTATCTGTTCGATAACGACAGTTCCGTCATAAGAACCGTCAGGGAGTGAGACCTCTGTTATTCCATAGGTCCTGCCGTATTCATCCTTGGCGGTGGAAGTTATATTGTAATTCTCTGAAAGGATCCTTAATGACATTCCGGAAGATATTGTGCCGGTCCCGTCAGTAACCACTTGTGCCTGGTGATCTTTTACGATAACTTTGACAGCTGCTTTGGTCTCAAGCGTGCCTATCATTGACCAGATAAAGAGCGCGCCAAGAAGAAGGATAACTACGGCAAGAACAGCCCATATGCCGGGACTTGTGACCTTGAGATGCTTAGTCAGTTCCTCAGGAGAGGATATGCGTGCAATAGTCTTAGCACGGAATAAGCCCTCACCATTGTTTTCGGCATTATTCTGTTCCAATGGAATACCTCCGGAGTATCAGGAATGAAAAGATCACATTATCTTTTCGGTATTGGAATCAAGTTCTGATAAAGTCTTTACGATGAAATCCTTAGGCTGGACAAGTCCGTCTTCTACCCACTTGGTAAGGATCGCGATGCAGCCCTGTGAACGGTACCATGTCTGATAGGTGAGCTTAATGTCTTTTAAGTTGGCGCCTTTCTTCTCAGACTCTATTTTCTTGAGGAGACCGTCAAGGATCTTCTCGAATTTGGCACGGAGCTGTCCCGGAGCGTTGGAGCTGAATACCATCTTGAAGACGTTCTGGTTCTTCTCGACATATCCTGCAAGGTTATCGAAAAACTCCTTTGAACGGAGTTCCTGGAGCTTTAGTACGAGCATACCCCATTCGATAAGGATGTCCTGCTCCATCTGGTCGTAAAGATCGTAGATATCAAGGAAGTGTTTGTAGAAAGTCGCGCGGTTGATATCTGCAGTAGTAGAGATATCCTGGACCGTTATCTTGTGAAGCGGCTTCTCAATAAGAAGCTCCATAAGAGCGTTATAGATCGCTTTGCGTGTTTTTATCGTTCTGCGGTCAGTCTTTTTCTCATCCATAAGTGAAGCACACTCCTCAGTTTTTATTTAATTATTATATTATCACTTAGAATGATTATTTGAATTAATTGTTTTGTGATACACTGTATATACTGTATTCCGGGTTTAAAAACCAATAAACAAGGAGGCATTCCCGTGCTTAATATCACTAAGACGATCAATAACGGCAAGGCTGTTTTCGCTTTGGAGGGAAGACTTGATACCAATACATCACCTGAACTGGATGCGGCATTAAGCTCTTTTGCAGATAAAGCAGATGAACTTGTTTTCGATCTTGAAAAGCTTGAATACATCTCATCTGCAGGACTTAGAGTTCTTCTTGCAGCTCATAAGGAGTTCTCCAAGAAGGGCGGAATGAAGGTTATCAATGTTAACAGCATGGTAATGGAGATCTTTGAAGTAACAGGCTTTACGGATATCCTGACCATCGTATAATTGCAGTTCTATTAGAAAAGTGATTTCTGCCGGCACAGATAATGTGCCGGCTTTTTTTATGTCACAAGCAGGAAATACCAATTATCTAGGGCAAGAATTTTTCCATTAATCAACACATCTTCCTCCGGGTGTTGATTAAACAACAGCGGACCTGTTCATTGAGCATAGTTGCACAAGCCTTTGGATGGTTAAATGAAGCCATCAAACAAAAACCAAAGCCAAACAAAATTAAGGAGGAAAGAACAATGAAAAAGATCAACCGCAACAGAAAAGGATACACACTCGTAGAAATGGTAACAGTAATCGCCATCATCGTAATTCTCGGATCAGTAATGTGCTTCGGCTACATCAACATCGTAAAGAATCTTCCCTGGGAAGAACTTGGCGTAGAGACACCTTTTAAGTAATCAGATATAACAAGTATTTAGCCCCCCCGGATTACCCTGTGCTTTAAGATCAGCTGAAGCACAGGGTTCTTCATATTCTTTAAACTGTGCCAAAGTGGCGGGTAAAATCCCGTTTTTGGGCCATTTGTGATGCCTCTTAACCGGACTGAAGACGATTAGTGTTATTATGGCTTTAAGAACTTAAGGCACCGTTTTGAAATGCTTGTTTATGGATCAGAACGAAAAGAGAAAATATCTGATAAGACAGCTTCTGTCAGAAAGGCCGGATGGCAGGGAATATGATGTCCCTGAAGATAGGGCCGTTCGCCATGACGACAAGATCACTATCGGCAAAGCCTTTATAAAGATCGCAAAGCAGTATGGCATGACTATCAGGCCTTGTGCTGAAGGTAATGAATTTGAAGCATACGGAGCTGACTGCTCCGGCTGCATGACTGTGAATACATATGAGACAGCTCTTAATACACATCTGAATGTTCCGAAAAAGGAGAGAAACCAGCGAAACGGTGAATGCGCATGTCTTCTCGGAACGGATATCTGATGAGCGTCGATCTTCTGATCGGACTATTGTATGAGACTATTTCCTTAGCTTTGCCACGAACTCAGTTCCGATTTATCTGCTCGTTGTGTATTCTTATCTTGTTGAGCTGAAGTCTATAATGTTGGGGCATTCGATGAATAGATTGTTTATCAAGTTGTGTTCTGTGGTAGTAATGATGTCAGTGACATTGTCATTTACTTCATGTGTAAAGAACAACAGCAACAAGCGTAATTCGGAGAAGATCGCTGAAGATTCTCCATGGTTTAACAGTGAAGTGATCAAAGTTGATCTCGGAATAGAACCCGGTAAGGATCTTTCAACTTATGGTGCGAAGATGGCCGGGTTTGATGCTGATTCCATGGTCATACTTATAACCGGAACGTATTCTTCCGAGGATGGAACGGAAGAGCCGTTAGCTAATCTTTCGGTCTTGGACAGGCAGTCAAAAGACGTTAGGAAGGTTGATCTGACCAGTTTAATTGGTGTGAATGATTATGTTAACAGTGCTTCATATAAAAATGGAAAGCTTACTCTGCAGATCAATAAATATGATCCGAAAACCTATAAAGTAAGTGCCGTTGACGAAGATATAGACATAAAAACAGGAAAGATCCTTGATACAAGAAAGCATAACAGCAGCGAAGACGATTCTTCAGTTGATATATATAAGATTGGAGATTATAACATTGAAACTGCGCTGAAGGGCAAGGACACCAACTCCAAAGTGGTCTTTAACTGGAGTTCTTCCGGTGGTGATAAGAAGCAGGCTGAGATCAAAGCTGAAAACAATGCCTTGTATGGTGTCAGGTTCATTATTCCGATAACGGATTCCCGTGTTCTGGTTCCGGTCGATTCTGAGAGAGACACTCTTTTCTACGGGCTTGATCTTAAGGATGGATCTGTTAACTCTCTTGATGCCAAAGATTATGAGTGGCTCAAATTAGATGAGATAGGAAATACATTTATCGGAACTGACGGAAAGACATACTACACGAAGTATAACGGTAAGGGGATATCGAGTATTGATCTTGATAATAAGAGGATCGATACGTTTATTGATTACAATTGGTGCAGTGCGGATATGAATATGCTGTCGCTGCTCGATATGGTCGAAAACGACGGCAATTCGGTTACTCTTGCAGGTCTTGTGGAAGGAAAGTTCAATTTGACTGCAGGTGATCCCAAATCAGGACTGGAGTATTATGTCGTCGAACTGAAAAGGACAGAGAAGAATCCTCATGCAGGCAAGACTGTCTTAAGTCTTTATATGGCAGATGAGACCGGGTTCGATGAAGTTGCTGATGCAATGCGATCCTTTAACAACTCAAGCAAAGATTACTTCATAAAGATAACAGACAGATACAGCAAAGATTACTCTGCAACGCGTAATGCTCAAAGTGATAGAGAATACAGACAGGCCAGCCTAAACAGAGACAATAGCTTTAGTAATCAGCTTACTATGGATATCTTGAGCGGTAATGGTCCGGATATATTCGTAAACACCGGTAAGCTTGGAGCCCTGAATAATGAGAATTATCTGGCCGACCTGTCACCATATTTCAAGGACCTTGACACTTCGAAGTATTTTACCAATATTGTTGAAGCATCGAAGGTCGATGGCAAGCTTTATCAGATGCCTGTCTGCATCAGGATCGTAGGGATCGGGACAAAAAGAGAGAATGCAGGAGCGTCAGGCATTGGCTTTTCGCTCAATGAATATAAAGAGCTTGTAAAAGGACCGTTAAACGGCAAGGATATCCTTGGTACAGGACAGGCATTTTACTTTACAAGGCTTTTCAATAACATGAGCGAAAAGTTTATGGTTAAGGGTAAAGCTGATCTTAAATGTCCGGAATTCGCCGCTTTGGCCGCTTATGTAAAGGATAATGTTCAAGATAAGGATGTAACCGTTGATGAGAATAAACCGGCTGAAAAGTATGAAGCTATTCCGGTTACATGTTATGGAATAAACTCGTACTTTGGTGAATTATCAGAGTATAACGGTGATTATACGATCCTGGGATTGCCATCCTGTGACGGACGCGGTCCGCAGTTTGATGCCTGGGTCTCAGTCGCGGTGTCTGCTCAGGCAACAGATATCAGCGCATGCGCCGAATTTGCCAAACTTCTGTTGTCTGATGATATACAGACCGGATTTGCCGGTCAGGAATACCTGGTATTAAACCGTGAGGCGTTCAGAAAGAGCGGGACAGCCGCCGTAGATTTTTATAATGGCCCCGGAGTAAGAAGACTTGCCAGTCAGGGTTATCAGGTAACGGAAAAGAAGGAAATGTTCTCTCAGAAAGATATTGACGATCTTGAAACGGTCATTCTCAGCTGCTCAGGCATGAAGTCAGAAGATTCAGCAATTAGTATTATTCTGACAGAAGAAATGCCGGCATATTTTCTTGGACAGAAAAGCCTGGACGCGGTTATAGATATAGCTCAGGATCGAATACAAAAAGTCCTGAACGAGCGTGGATGAGATGTGCAAAAAAGAACCCCCGTAAATGTCCAACTTACGGGGGTAACTTCATGTTTTCTGGTGGAGATGAGGAGAATCGAACTCCTGTCCGAAACCTCTTCCTCCGGGACAATCTCCGGGTGCAGTCAGTATTTGAATTATTCCAATTCCCGCGTCATCTGCTGACAGATTGCGGTTCCTGTAGCTTCATAAGATTTAAGTCGCTATCCGGCGCAAAGCTTAACCGGTAGGACTGCCTGCTTAACCTCTCTCAGGCGAGGTCTTCGGTGTACATACACTCCCGCGAGAAGATAGGCGGGAGGACGGTAGCCTTAGGCTGCTACGAGCTCTGTGTTGTCTGCAATTACTTGCAATTCCCCGTTTTTTAAGGAGGCACAACGAGGATCCTCCACCCGCTTT
>JAEEGJ010003795.1_pt1 | contig 54910 bp, 51 predicted proteins | sample 8958761 | NCBI WGS metagenome assembly JAEEGJ01 (sample SAMN16246546, study PRJNA631951) | gut metagenome | biome: gut microbiome; feature: rumen; material: RS-attached | host: Bos | place: Iran: Karaj | collected 2018-10
ATGTGGTGGGGACTACAGGGCTCGAACCTGTGACCCTCTGCTTGTAAGGCAGATGCTCTCCCAGCTGAGCTAAACCCCCACTTCGCAGACGCCGTATCCTCGGCGACGAAAATAATTATATCATAGTATCTCAGGTTTGTCAAGCATTTTTTGAAAAAAATTTTGAGATTTTTTGCTTTATTTAAAAAAGCGCTGAAAACAGCCCTTTTTCAGTGAAAAAAGCCGGGAGCCGTCGGCTCCCGGCTGAAAAAGTTTACCCCATTTTTATCAAATCATTTTTGCCGTGTCAGGCTTTAGCCGCCTTCTTCTCCTTTTTGCATACAAGCACCATGCATACAGCTCCGCACACTATTATCATCGGAAATACTGAGAGTATCAGCATCCAGAACTCATTTGTCCTGTACGCGAACTTCTCACCGTCTGCCTTGTAAGCAAAGGGAATGAACACCGTGTTCAGCACCGTATCTATCAGCATATGACACAGCGCCGCAGGATATACCGAGCCTGTCCGCTTGGTGAGCCACGTCAGCACAGCCGACCAGAATATGCACATTACTATCATTGCAATAAAGCCGCCGTAAGGGAAAAAGTCATAGTCCCTGCCGAAGTCGTAGCCGTAAGCAAGGAGAGGTCCGTGCCACAGAGCCCATATAATTCCCGTGACCACTATCGCCGCAGGAGTCGGCATGAGCTGTTCAAGCTTGGGCGTGAGATAGCCTCGCCAGCCCAGCTCCTCGCCGAGACCGTGAAAGGCAGTTGCGATACCGGATATTACAGCAATCAGCAGAGAAGCAATACCCATTACGGTATCGCTTGCGAAAGCGCTGTCGGAAATGCTTCCGTTCTCCACTATAAAAAGATGAAGTATCAGAGCGCTGACAAATGGCAGCACTATCGGATATATCGCTGCTGCCGCGTAGTATTTGCCGCTGCCTCGTTTTCCGAAGCCCAGCATTGCGTCACGGAAGCCCTCTCTTGTGACCAGTCTCGTGATAACAGAGGCTATGGCAGGATAGAGCATGAGGGTAGCTCCCCAGAACACATTCTTCACACTGCCCTGCTTGTCAGAGAATATCAGTTCCAGCGCATAAGCAGGAGCGAAAGCCAGTACAAGGTATATGAATACACGAAGGAGAGTTTTCTTCTTACTTGGCATAATTCTCAGCTCCTTTCAGGTACAGCTTCACGGATATCCTGTAGGAAAGGTAATACAGCGGCAGCACAGCCAGTGTGCATATGCCCACCCACAGCAGCAGCATTTTCAGCTTGTCCGGATCTCCAACAAAGGCAAACATTCTTTCCCAGAATGTATCCATGCTTGCAAAGACGGAGGTATCGCCGAAAAGCATATACACTATAAATCCAAGAATGGCAACACATACCGCCGTTATCTTTACCATGCTTCCCATTTTCACACCGAAGCGCACTATCAGCGGATACTCCACAGCTCTCATAAGCAGCTGCACATAGAACATCGCCGCAATAAGCACGGAAAGTCCGCTCGTTTGTCCCAATATCTGCTCAGTAAGTGCTATTTTCAGCGTTTCAAGGGTCACAACAAACATGGTGAACAGCATTGTGAACAGGTATTTCGCGCCTATATATCCCTTTATCCCCGAGGGGGTCGAGGTAACGAAGTAAGCCCACTTCTTTCTGTCGTCGCCGTTGAAAACTCCGCTCTGTATGCAGCCTGCCGTAATAAATACGAAAACGCAGAACACTCCCAGTATCATTGTCAGCGTTTTGTCAATAGTATCATCATCTTTTGCATCAACTACCGCAAAGATCGGAACTATGGAAAAGAACAGGTATGTCAGCAGAAACAAAAGTACAAGGCGGATATTGAGTTTGAATTCCTTATAAAGATATCCCGTCATCAGTAACGCCTCCTTCTGTACTCCTTAAGCGCCCACACATAGAACAGCGCCACTACGCCGACAACAAAGAACGGTGCGGCGATAAAGCATATTGTACGCGCCTTGTCAAAATAAGGCGCAAATACCTTTGCCATGGTCTCATCGGTGGCTTCACCGTACAGCCTTACTGCTTCGCTCATGCAGAATTTCGTGAATTTCCATGCAAAATATACGAAAGCCGCCATAAACGGTGCCAAAGCAAAAAGTGTAACAACTGCTCCCTTGTTCTGGTTTTTAAAGCGGAGCATAAGCGGTATCTCCGAAAAGCCTACGGTCATAACAGCGCCGATAATAAGGATATTCTTGATATGATCCGCACTTACAGGCATTTTAGCCGCAGCAGCTATTATCACCTCTGCGATAACAGCGAGCACAAGGCCTGCAAGCAGCAGTATACCGCGCACTATGAACTTTGACGCAATTATCTTCCTGTCGCTTATGGGCAGAGTATAGGAAAAAAGCTGCCAGCGTGACTGATAGTCCTTCTGAATGATATCATTATGTCCGTAGCCCATACCTACAAGGGCGATACACGCCGCATAGAAGTATGCCTGCGGATAGAATATCTCAATTACACCCTCTTCACCTTTGAGATTACCTGCATAAGTGCTTATGCACACAAGGGACATCATGGCAACGAATATGAAATAGACAAGAAGCGTGATAACGGTCGTCTTGCGTATAAGGTACAACTCACGGTAGATAAGACCTTTCATTCATCTCCACTCCTTTTTGTCCCGGTTTACATAAAATATCATTATATCCTCAAGAGTTGCGGGATCAATGACAGCTCCTGAGTATTTCCGGCTGCATGAAGCCTTGTCGGACACCATTATCTCTGCGCCGAAGTCGTTCAGTCTTGCGCTTACGATATCCTCGGCAGCTATATCCTTATAGTCGTCCTTTGTGCATTTGAGTATGCCGTGGTTTTCGAGTATATCGTCCTTGTAGCCGCTTATGAGCACCTTTCCCTTGTCGATAAATGTAACGCAGTCCGCGATCTTATCGAGGTCGGAAGTGATATGTGAGGACATGAGGATAGTGTTTTCCTCATTCTGCAAATACTCAAGGAATATATCCAGTATCTCGTTTCTCACAACAGGGTCGAGACCCGTGGTAGCTTCGTCCATGATGAGAAGCTTCGCATTATGGGACAGCGCAGACGCGATCTGCAGCTTCATCTTCATGCCCTTTGAGAACTTGCCGAACTTCTTCTTTCTCGGCAGCGCAAAGCGGTCAAGATAGCCGAAAAATGTATCCGTGCTCCACTCCTCATATATCTCCCGGAGTATCTTGTCGATAGCTATGGCATTGAGCCTGTCGTCGAAGGGCAGCTCGTCAAACACCGCAGCTATCTGCTTTTTTGCCTCGTATTCATCCTTTTCGCTGTCAAGACCCAGGAGACGTATCTCGCCCTCGTCCTTTTTCACGATATTGAGCAGGGCGTTTATGGTAGTGGTCTTGCCGGCGCCGTTCTGCCCGATAAAGCCCATAATAGAACCCTTAGGCACGCTGAAGCTCACCTTGTCGAGAGTAAAGCCGTCGTACCTTTTGGTCAGTTCCTTGATTTCAATAGCATTTTCATAGTCATTCATTGTCTTCCCCTCCGTAAATAAGATCAAGCATCTCCTTCAGCTCGTCGAGACTGAGCTCGCACTGTCTTGCCTTGTCGCATACCTGAGTGAGCAGAGCCTCTGTCTGGCGCAGGTACTCCTCCCTGAGAAGCTCGGTATTCTGCCCCTTTACAAAGCTGCCCTTGCCGGTATACGATTCGATAAAGCCGTCCCTTTCGAGATCCTCGTAAGCGCGTTTCGTTGTGATAACGCTTATCCGGAGCTGCTGTGCAAGTGTACGCATGGAAGGCAGAGCGTCCCCTGCTTTCAGCGCACCGTTGAGGATAAGTCCCTTTATCTGCGAGGATATCTGCTGATATATGGGCTCACCCGATGAATTACTGATGATAATATCCATAGTCCACCTCAATATTGTATATATACGTTATACACATTATAACATTTATACACACACTTGTCAATACCCTTGCAAAAATTTGTTTCACAAATTTTTGCAGTTGAGAGTTTAGAGTTGAGAATTGAGAGTTGTGGAGTCGCCTGCGGCGATATTATTTAAATAATGTGAGCGCAGCGAAAACATTAACTTTCAGCTCTCAACTCTCCACTCTCAACTCACTCAAATGTGTATATGATAGACAAATAAAAACAACCTTTTTTAGTCAAAATCGCCTATTTTTAAAAAATGATATAGACAAGCCGCAAAAAATAATATATAATATAATGTATATAACTCGGCATCCGTATGCCGTAAATGCGGAAACCGCAGTTGATCCTGCGGCTTCGGAGCACTAAAATATGAGAGTAATCACAGGCATTGCAAGAGGCCGCAAGCTTGTCGCACCGGAAGGTCTGGACGTCAGACCTACTGCCGACAAGGTAAAGGAAGGCATCTTTTCAGCCGTTCAGTTTGAACTTGAGGGAGCAAGAGTCCTCGACCTCTTCGCAGGAAGCGGTCAGATGGGTATCGAAGCCCTCAGCCGCGGCGCAGACCACGCTGTATTTATTGACAGCTCGCTCCGCTCGATAAGATGCGTAAACGAGAATCTGCGCAATACAGGCTTTGAACGGCAGTCAGAGGTCATAAACCGCGACAGCTATGATTATATCAGGCTGACCTCGCAGACCTTCGATATCATAATCCTCGACCCGCCCTACCGCCACAGCCATATCGCAAATATACTCCCCTTCGCAGCCAAAAAGCTCCGCGACGGAGGATTCATAATCTGTGAATACGAAAGTGACGCGGAAGAGCCGGCAGCTCCGGAGGGTATGACGCTGAGAAAGACCTACCACTACGGCAAGATCAATGTCACGATATTCTGCAAACCGTCCGAGGAGGTGGCTGAGAAATGAGAAGAGTTGCCGTTTGCCCCGGAAGCTTCGACCCTGTGACACTTGGACATCTTGACATCATCACAAGAGCGTCAAAGCTCTTCGATAAGGTGATCGTCCTGATATCAAGGAACGCAGGCAAGGCACAGCCGAGCTTCACGGCTACGGAGCGTATGCTTATGATAGAACAGGTCACACGCGACCTTGATAATGTAGTAATAGATATACTCGACGGTCTCCTCGCAGACTATGTGAGAAACGTCGGCGCTATCGCTATCGTCAAAGGACTCAGAGCCGTCAGTGACTTTGAATATGAGTTCCAGATGGCACTCGCAAACAAGAAGCTGTACGAGGGCGCAGAGACAGTATTCCTTACGACAGCTTCGGGAAATATGTATCTCAGCTCCAGTCTGGTAAAACAGATAGCATACTTCGGCGGCGATATAAGTCACTTCGTTCCCAACGAAATACTCGATGATATAAAACAAAGACTAATTAAAGAGAGGTAATTAATATGAGCATTGATGAGATTTTAGAAGAAATGGACGAACTGCTCGACAAGGCAGGCTCAGTTCCCTTCGTATCACACAAGAAGGTCATCGACGGAGAAAGAATGAGAGAACTCATTAACGACGTCCGCCTTAATATGCCTCACGAACTCAAGGAGGCAAAGAAGATCGAATTCGACTGCCAGCGTATCCTCAACGAAGCAAAGCTCAATGCGGAATCAATAATCCGCAAGGCTGAGGAGCGTGCCGCTCAGATAGTGTCAAGAGAAGCTATTGTTACTGAGGCAAAGAAAAAGGCACTCGATATGATCACCAAGGCTCAGACAGCGGCAAAGAACCTTCAGCAGAACGCTGCCACCTCAGTTGCCAAGATGCTCAACGACACCGAGAGCTATTACTCAAGGAACCTCCAGAGCATAAAGGTCGTAAAGAGCAAGCTGGGAAGCGCTGTGTCATCAGGTCTCAGCATGAACAGCACAAACGACAAGAAAAACGGCATACAGTAAGTTATAAGCGGTACTCCTCAGAGTACCGCTTTTTTGTGTGAGAGCAGCCTGATTTTTAAAAATAATCTTTTTAATAGGTATTGTAAAACCCGTTTGTTTGTGATATAATTATTTAGTGCAGCGGCCGCTCTGAATATGCCGCAGCAATTTTTACCAAAGGAGTGATGACCATATGGTAGGCTTTGAAAATCATATCGGAAAGATAACTATATCGGAAAATTACCTCACTGAGCTCGTCAAGCACGCCGTGACCGACTGCTTCGGAGTCTCTGACGTGAGCAATGTAAGCACCTTCCGTTCAGCAGTCTCCGCCCTAACAGCAGGCAAGGCTTTCAGGAAGAACAAGGGTGTGCTCATACGTACCGATAAGGACGGCGGTCTCGTCATCGACCTCCATATCAAAGTGACCTATGGCACAAATATCACTGCTGCCGTAAACAGCATTACCCATAAGGTCAGCTTCACCGTAGAGGAAGCTGCAGGAATAGATGTACACAAGGTCAACGTATACGTTGACGACCTTAACGCATAAGGCGTAAAGGTATTTCACCTGTTTGCAGGATTGGAGGACTTAACTGTGATAAACGGTTCATTACTCAGGGATGCGATAATCTCCGCTGCCGTTACTATTGCCAACAGGAAGCGCGAGGTGGATGAGCTGAATGTTTACCCCGTTCCGGACGGCGATACAGGAACCAATATGTCAATGACCATAGGCAATTCAATAGCCGAACTGAAACGTCTTGACTCAAAGGCTCCGGTATCCGAGGTAGCATCAACGGCTGCGTCGGCATTTCTGAGAGGCGCAAGAGGAAACTCCGGCGTTATACTTTCACTTATATTCAGAGGCTTTTCAAAAGGACTCGCCGGCTGCAAGGAAGCTGGCAGCGAGAACTTCAGCGACGCTCTCGGCTACGGAGTGGAGGCTGCCTACAAGGCTGTAATGAAGCCTGTAGAGGGTACTATACTCACCGTTGTCAAGGCTGCTTCCGCAAAGGCTGATGAAATATGCGCCGAGACAAACGACGTGGTAACATTCTGGGAAGAGGTCTGCGACGAGGCAGAGGCTACTCTCGCAAAAACTACTGATATGCTCCCTCAGCTTAAAAAAGCAGGAGTCGTTGACGCAGGCGGCAAGGGTCTCTGTATTATTTTCAGAGCGATGTGCGACGTTTTCGCAGGCGGAAAAATCGCCGAGCCCGTTGAAGCTCCCACAGCTCAGGAAAGCTCGCAGGATTCGTTCAGAACAGCTGTCAGCGAGTACGACGACGATATAACATATACATACTGTACCGAATTCATGCTCGAAAAGGACGCGGGCTGTCCCGACGCTTCCATACTTCGCGCATATCTTGAAACTATAGGCGACTGCGTAGTTGTAGTTGACGACGAAAAGATAATAAAGGTACACGTACATACTGACAATCCCGGAAAGGCTATACAGAAAGGTCTTGAATTCGGACATTTCACAAACGATCCCCGTCCGAAGATAGAGAATATGCGTATACAGCACGAAAACAAGGTCAGGGACGCACAGGCTGCCGAGGCAGGTCTTACTCCCGCAGAGCCTGAGAAGGAGTTCGGTTTTGTTGCAGTTGCAGCAGGTCACGGTCTCGAAGCAATGTTCACAGACCTTGGAGCGGACGTCGTTGTCAAGGGCGGTCAGACTATGAATCCCTCTACAGACGATATTCTCCGTGCTATACTCAGGACTCCTGCCAATACAGTATTCGTTCTTCCCAACAACAAGAATATAATAATGTCAGCTGAACAGGCTGTAAAACTCACAGACAAAAAGGTTTGCGTGCTCCAGACAAGGACTATCCCTCAGGGCATAGCAGCTATGCTGGCTTTCGACGACAGCCGCAGCCTTAACGAGAATCGCAAGGATATGACAAGAGCCTTCGAGAAAGTATCAACGGGTCTCATTACCTTTGCCGCAAGGAACTCTGAATTTGAGGGTCATCAGATAAAGGAGGGAGAGATACTCGCTCTCGACAACGGCAAGCTCTCATTCACCGAGCGCGATATCAACAAGGCTACATACAAGCTCGTAAAGAAGCTTGCAAAGGGCGATGTGAACTATATTACGCTTATCCACGGCGCGGACGTGTCCGAGGACAACGCGGAAGAGCTTCAGAAGTTCATACAGTCCAAGCTCGGCGACAAGATAGAAGTAATGCTCGTAAACGGCGGTCAGCCTGTTTACTACTATATTATTTCCGTAGAATAAAAAAACGGGCGTGATGATATGTTCATCACGCCCATGTTTTATATTAAAGGAAAAACCAGCCATAAAAGCCGCGATGCTGCTTTTATGGCTGACTGCTTTTTATTACGGACCGGTTCAGCTTTTAAGAGCCTTTTCCAGCCAGACATTTGCGATGTCGAGAGCTTCATAAAGTCCGCACTCACGCTCTGCGTTCTTAACGAAAGCCTTGAGCGGGTCGGGTTCATTTGTGTCCATCTGAACGACTCTTACCTTTGAAGTCATCTGTTCACCGTTTTCATCTTTAGTTTCAAGGATCTGGATAAATATAACATAAGGGTCGGACATATAGCCGTAGTATAACTGATTTCCGTTTCTTACAAGCGGATAGCCCTTATATGTGTTGAATTTTTCGATCATTCTATACCTCCCTGGAAATTACCATCTCGTGACGAAATCGTCATCCGTATCTATTCTGCGTATATTGTCCAAAAGGACGCCGACATATGACTTTGTACAGTAATACTTGCTCTCACCGTTTACAACTATGAGCGAACGCATTACCGAGTCATCATAAAACTCGTATGTCATTGTCTTTCCCGTATATGAATCGCTGTACTTTATAACAGCGTCCGGCTCGCCCTCAGGAACAGGCACACCGAGCGCAAATTCCTCAGCATTTGTACCTGCAAGGAACGAATAGAACTTCCTGAACCTCTCGGAGCTGAAATCATTGCCGTTGAATGTTACCTTGAAATCAGACGATGAGGGAGTATCCGGTTTATTATCCGGGTCAGCAGGCTTTATGACAAACTCTGCCTTCTCTCCTCCGCCGCTTACTGTCATATCTGTTATGTTCCATACATAAGCGTTTATGAGCATTCTTGTTGCCACATCTATGGGCTGAACAGTGAGCCACGGAGCTTTTTCGGCAGGTATGATGTATATTGTATTGCCGCCCTCAAGCATTCCATAGCAGCACTTGTTTCCTGAGTTATCAGAAAATACCTTGCCGAGAAGGAGTACGAACTTTTTGCTGCCGCAGTCAACCGAGACCCTGCAGAACGGGTCGCTGAGTCCGGCTTCCTTTATATCCCCGTCCTTGCAGTGGATAACGTATATACCGGAAGCAGTAAGCCCGAACATACCTGTTATGACATTTTCCGATGTTTCAACATTGAGGTAGCTCTCCGTTGGAAGCAGCATCTTGTGAGAAGATGAAGTACCGCCGGAATAAGCATTCTCGCTCATGGGATCATATTCGATAAGGATATCGCTCTCCATGTCACTTCGCTCTATCCTGAGGCTTTCAACCTTTGGCTGATCTCCGTCAATGGTCGAGTCGATCATTGTCCTGTCAACAAAGTCGGTGACTGAATTGCTGTAATTCAATACGGTTGAGCTTTCAACTATATATACATCGTTCTTTCCGTCCACCATAACGTACTCTCCGTCGTCCGAAGGAGCAGTATCGCCCACGAAGAACCTGACTGTATTGCCGGATTCATATGTCATGTCAACTGTGGCAGTCGGTTTGGAAAATCCGTACTTTGAAACGTCGTCGCAGTCTCTCGCCACAACGGATTTGGCTGTAAGACCGTTTCCGTTATTGGCAAGAGTACCGATCATGAGTTCCTTTAATTTCAGATCGGAATATCCCTCAAGGGTATATACCGGTTCCGAACCATCAGCAGGAGCTGATTTCATAACTACTGTAAGCTCGCCCTCGCTGTTTTTTACGACTACTTTTTTTACAGTTCCCTCCTGACCGTTGTCGCTTACCAGTACCGTTCCGGAACCGTCGGCAACAGTAGCCAGCAGTGTAGGTGTCGCAGGGTCGCTGCCGCCCTCCTCAGGCGATAACTTCATGTAAGCGTAGCCTCCGCCCAGCAGCGCCGCAAGCACTGCACTCAGAGCGATTATACCCTTTGCTTGCTTTTTCATTACTTATTCCTTCTCCTTAACAGTACGATTACGCCTGCAGCAGCAACCAAGAACGGGAGTACCCATACAACTATTATCTGTATAGTCTTTGCCTGCTTTGCAGTAGGAGCAAGGAATGAGCTCTGGAGATTCTTATCGGGAATGATAATGCTGTTTTCCTTGCCTGACATCTTGTTTATGATATTGATAAGGACATTTGCATTATTGAATCTTGTAGTGTTCTGAATATATACCGCGTCAGTCATAAGTGAGCTTCCGATCACGAGGAGCTCGCTTCCGAATACCTGAAGCTGCTCTGAATCCTCTTTTCTCGAAAGCATAACGATCGGCTTTGCGCCCTTGTCGTCGGTATTCTGGGTTCTTTCTATCATATCGACCGTATATGAAGTAGCCGATGATGACAGTATAGTTTTTACGATGTCGCCGTTGTTCTTCTTGATCTCAGAAAGCTCCCTCGGAAGCTCCGCAACTATGGAAAGCTTTTCGTTAGGCATAGTTCCGACTGAATCGGCATCGGTTATATCAATGGCGATTCCGACGTGCTGATAATACTGATCGTCGTAAAAAGCCTTGACCTTATCGTCCTCATCGTGAACGTACCTGTTTTCGACCTTTATGCTCCAGTCGGAAAGGAACTCTGCGATATTAGGCAGATCAGTCTGACTGTAATCCGGAACATAAATCATGTTCCTGTCGTAATGTCCGCCGTTGAAAAGGAAATCGCTCATTTTCTTTATGACATCGTCAGTAAAGTCAACGGTAGGAGCAAATACAACGAGCATATCGTAATCCATGGGGTCTAATGTGTCATTGGCGATATCAATCTCCTTGCATTCATAGCCGTTCTTTTCAAGGAGATCCTTCTCAAAGCTGTTTATAGCGTCTTCAGAAGAAACCGACTGTGAATCGTAGAGCGGAGCGCCGTTTATGGTCTTTGCAAACGCAACTCTTACAGGACTGATATCCGTTACGTTCATTATAGCTGATGTCAGTACGCTCTCACCGACAAACAGACATTTGAACTCGCCGTTTTTCATTGCGTTTTCGTCAGGCTTGAGCAAATTTATAACTTCCTGCTCAGCAAGGACCCTTACTCTGTCCCCTGAACTGATGATGATAGCACCGCTGCCTATATCACCGCTGTAATTCTGCTTATACTTGTTTATAACATCAGGGTCGATGTTCATATCCACGTATTTGACATTTATACTGCCCTTGCTCTGTGCGGCGTATACCGAATACTTTTCGAGCAGCTCAGGTATCATCTCGAACGGGATCTCAGCCTGAACACCGTACTGCGCGTAATAGCTCTCAGCCTGCGCCCTGCGGGTATCAAAATAATCCTTTGTCGCCGTGACGGTTATATCAACGTCCTTTTCAATATTTTTAAGAACGCTAATGGTCTGGTCGGTGAGCTCATATCTGTTGTCGGGAGTAATGTCGAGATTGATGGGAGAGCGCTTTGCGAGAGCGTTGACCATGACGTTGATAACAACAACTATAGTGAGAACAAGGGCGATGATGATGTAGAACATCGTTCCGTACTTGAACTTTCTTGAACCAAATGCCCCCAGTTTGTTCTTTATCCAGCCTGAAGAGGCACTCTTTCCGGCTGTCTCGCCGCCGACGTCAGTCGTACCGGTGACATTTTCCAGTGAATCGCTGTTTATATCCTCGGCAGTATTATTTGCGTTTTTCTTGCCGGTATCATTTTTACTCATCTGTATACAAACCTTCCTTTCACGAGTCTCAGCTCCAGCGTCTCTTCTCAAGCACCTTGACGGTGAGGAAGTTGAAGACGAAGGCTACGCTGACAAAGAACAGCACACTTGTAAGGCTGAACACGCCTCTTGTGAATTCAATATACCTTGAATAGAAGGATATATTTGTAACTGCCTTGTAGACAAGTTTAAGATATCCTGACTTGGAATTTGCAAAGCCGGATACCAGTGATTCCGAAAGGTAGAGAACGAAAAGCACTACCAGACATACTACCGCGGAAGCCATCTGATTCTCGGTAAGAGAGGAGATGAAAAGTCCAACAGCAATGAACGCAGCTCCGAGGAAGAGCATTGCGAAATAATTGCCCAGAAGCGACGGCCATATAACGTCGCCGAGGTAGTTGATAACGAATGCGTATATAAAGATCACAGACTCAGCAATAACATACAGTGTAAGCGCTGCAAAGTATTTGCCGAGCACGATCTCCCACAGACCTATCGGAGCTGTGAGAAGCCCCTGATCCGTCTTGTTCTTTTTCTCCTCGCTGAGAAGCTTCATTGTGAGCACGGGTATCAGGAACAGAACGATAATGAACATCGAACCGAACAGATTTGAAGTATCCGCATTTCCTGCCGCGATCACCGTATTATAGAAGAATATCCCTGAAACGAGCCAGAACACAGTCAGAAATACATAAGCCACGCCGGATGTGAAGAAGGCGCCTATTTCACGTCTGTAAATCGCCAGCATTATTCCTCACCTCCGTTGCTTTCTTCTGAGCCTTCCTTATTCTCAGTATCTTTTTCCTCTTCATTGACAGCATTGAGAGAGCCATCCTCGCCGACCTTCAGATCAAGCTTAGGAGCCGGTCTGCTCTTCTTTTCTGCATCCTTTTCAGAACCTGTATCTGTCATTGTGATCTTCATGAAGATGTCCTCAAGAGTGAGGTCTGAGAGCTGGAGCATAAGGATATTCCAGCCGTTTTCTGCACAGATGCGGTTGATCTCACGGCGGACGTCGGTCTTGCCGTCGGTCTCGACATCATAGTCGTAAATGCCCTTTTCGCGCTCCATATCAGCACGTATATACTTTACGCCGCTTATACCCTTTACAGCATCAGTGATAAGGCGCTTATCATCTGCGGTATGAGTAGGACCCTCGATACGAAGAGTCATCTTGTGCTCGTTGGTGATATCCGAAGCTATCTCCTCGGCAGTACCGTCTGCTGCTATCTGTCCCTTGTTTATAATGATTATCCTGTCGCATACCGCCTGTATCTCAGGCAGTATATGTGACGAAAGGATAACCGTATGTCTCTTTCCGAGCTTCTTGATAAGAGTTCTTATCTCGATTATCTGCTTAGGGTCGAGACCGACAGTAGGCTCGTCAAGAATGAGCACGGGCGGATTGTTTATAAGAGCCTGTGCCAGTCCTACTCTCTGGCGGTAACCTTTTGAAAGGTTCTTTATTATCCTGTCCTTTACGTCGTATATCTTACAGAGATTGCACACATCCTTGAGATGTGCCTTTCTCGGAAGCTTGCACTTTTTCAGATCGTAGATGAAGCTGAGATAGCCCTCGACTGTCATATCCACATAAAGGGGCGGTATTTCAGGAAGATATCCGATATTTGCCTTTGCCTTCTTGGGATCCTCAAGGATATCAACGCCGTCTATCAGAACCTCTCCGGCTGATGACGAGATATATCCTGTCAGCATATTCATCGTAGTCGACTTTCCGGCGCCGTTAGGACCGAGGAAGCCGAGTATCTCACCCTTTTCGACCTTGAAGCTTATATTGCTCACAGCGAGCTTGTCGCCGTATGATTTAGTAAGGTTTCTGACCTCTATCATTGGGTTTGACCCTCCTTATTGCGTATGTTGACGGCACATGATATCAGGTGCCGTTATAGTTCACAGCAACTACAATGTTAATACTTTTTTGTGATAACAGAGTGAAAGTGCTGCGAATTTTTTACAATATATTGATGGCAGACTTTATATCCGCGCCGATCTGTTTTTTCAGTTCCTCAACAGAACCGAATTTCATCTCAGGACGGATGAATCTTTTAAGTCTTACCTGAAGCGGACTTCCGTAAAGGTCTCCCGAAAATCCGTGTATATAGGTTTCTGCAAGCGGTGCGCCGCCGTAATCCACGGTAGGCTTCACACCGATATCCGTAATGGACGGATATTTTTTTCCGCCGGTCACAGTCTCCGAAGCGTATACTCCGAACCTGGGCACGAGTTGTCCCCTGCCGAAGAGCTGATTTGCTGTAGGGAATCCGATAGTGCGTCCGAGCTGAGCTCCGCGGCTCACTTCCTTAAAAATAAGGTAAGGCGCTCCGAGAAAAAGCTCCGCCTTTTCCATATCGCCCTTAGAGACAAGCTCGCGTATCAGCGTTGAGGATACTCTCTGACCGCAGCAGCAGATATCCTCCACCGCCATGACCGAGAAACCGTATTTTTTTCCGTATTCCCGGAGCTTATCCACTCCGCAGGCAGCTCCACTGCCGAAACGGAAATCATAACCGCAGCACACAAAGGCAGCGTTCAGCTCTCCGCACAGGATATCCCTTGCGAAGCTGTCGCCGTCCATGCCGCGGATATCCGCAAAATCAGGTGAAAGCACCCGTCCGATACCGCATTCCTTTTCAAGTATGGAGCTCTTTTCGTCCGTGCTGTAGATATAGCCTGCCGCCCCCTTGTTCACTGTACTTTCCGGCGGAAAGGTAAAAGCGCAGGGCTCCAGCCCGTCGGCTCTCCTGTCAGCGGCAGCTTTCAGTACAGCCCGGTGTCCGAGGTGTACTCCGTCAAAAAGCCCTAAAGCAACAGCTGTTTTCTGATATCCCATTCTGTCACCCTAAATTCTTTCCGATACGGAGCTCTCCGCTGTCAAAGTCCGCAAAGGCAGTGCCGATGAAGCCGCCGTCGGAGCCGTAGACCCCGTAGCAGTCAGCCTCCCTGACTATGCCGTGCACTCTTGATATATCGAGCTTTACACCGTTTCTGTACATTCTTGTCTGAGCCTCGCCAAGTCTCAGCTTAGGCAGCTTCTCAAACACTCTTTCTATGGGGAGTATCAGCTCACCCAGTCTGTCCTCGTCTCTTGCCTGCTGTATCTCCTCAAGGCTGTGGCAGTCGGCAAGAGTAAAGCCGCCGGAGGAGGTCCTTACAAGCGAGGTCATTATCCCTCCGCAGCCCAGCTTATCACCGATATCGCTGATAATGGTCCTTATATAAGTGCCCTTGCCGCAGGCTATGGACATGACTCCCTCACGGGCAGCCTCGTCGTATTCCTCCAGCACAAGGCTTTCAACTTCTATCTCACGTGCCTGACGCTCCACCTCTATGCCCTGTCTCGCAAGGTCATAAAGGCGCTGACCGTTCACCTGAACAGCCGAATACATCGGAGGAAGCTGCATTATCCTGCCTGTAAAGTCAGGCAGCACAGCCTCTATCTGTTCCCGTGAAACAGCCTTATCCGAGCTTTCTCGCACCTCGCCCCATACGTCCTGAGTATCCGATACTGCTCCCAGACGGAAGCCTGCACGGTAGCTCTTGGTATTGTCCGGCATGATATCGCAGGCTTTTGTCGCGTTGCCCACGAATACCGGCAGAACGCCTGTAGCCATAGGGTCGAGGGTACCGCCGTGACCGAGACGCTTTATACGCAGTATACCGCGGAGCTTCGCAACAACATCAAAAGAAGTAAAGTCCTGCGGCTTATTCACGCAGAGTATCCCGTTCATTCGCCAAGCGCCCTTTTTACAGAGTCTATAAGCTTCTGCTTTGCGTCCTCAAGAGGTCCGCTTATGGTGCAGCCGGCAGCCTTCGCGTGACCGCCGCCGCCTATGGACTGGCATATAGCCGATACGTTGACGTCGTTGGCAGAACGGAATGAGCATTTGTATACTCCGTCCTCACGCTCGCGCATGAGTATGCCGACCTCTGTATTCTCCAGCTGTATGGTCAGCGGAGCGAAGCCCTCCAGCTCCTCCATTGAAACGCCCATATCCTTCATCATATCCTGCGTTACCGCAGCGATAGCAAGCTTTCCGCCGAGGCAGTATTCCATGAGCTCGTTCACCTTCGCTTCGAGCTTCAGTCTGCCCATTGACTTGACATCGAACATATAGCGGTTTATCCTTGCAAAATTAATATCGTAGCTGCGCATCATCTCAGCCGCTATCTCATGAGCGTGAGGAGTTGTGCAGTCGTACTTGAAGCAGCCAGAATCCGTAGCGATACCGGTATAAAGGCACATAGCGCAGTGCTTTGTGATCTTTACGCCCATATACTTTGCAAGGTCGTATATTATCTCGCAGGCTGCCGTAGCGTCAGCACGGAGTATGGTATTCTCTGCGTAGTTGTTGTTTGATATATGGTGGTCGATGCAGAGCTGCACCTTTCCGCCGTAGATGTCCTTATAATCGCCCATAAGCGTCTCATCGGCTATATCCACCGCGATAATGGTCTTTGGTTCAAATTCCTCACCGGCTCCGACACTGGTGAGGAAGTCGTAGCGCGACGGGAAAACATCGTGACATACGACTCTGCTGCGGATACCCATCTGAGCAAGGATATCCTTCATCGCAAAACCTGCGCCTATGCAGTCTCCGTCCGGATTGCGATGAGTTATTATAACTGCGTCCTGGCAGTTTCTGAGAAAGAGCTCAGCCTCACTGAAACCAATGAACATACAAAGCCCTCCTTAAAGCAGGTCGTGGAGCTTCTTGCTTATCTCCGCGCTTCTCTCGATAGAGTTGTCAGCGATAAAAGTAAGCTCCGGCGCCTTGCGCATTTTAAGTCTGTGGAAAAGCTCCCGCTTTACAAAGCCTGCGGCGCTTTTCAATCCCTCAACCGATTCCTTTGCCCTCTCGATACCGTCAAAGCTGGAAACGTATATCTTGCAGTTTGACATATCGCCTGAGAGGTCAGCTCTTACGATAGTGAGCATCTTGTCTATTCTCGGATCCTTCAGCTCGCGGAGAATAGCAGTCATCTCACGTTTTATATCTTCAGCCATACGGCTGTTCTTGAAATTAGGCATCTTATTCCTTCCTGTCGTTACAGTTTGACGGTAAAGCCGCCTCCTGCTGTCTCTTCGTGTTTATCGGACTCGGCAGATTTTTCCTTTTTTGAGGACGCCTTTCCGGCAGCCGCCTTTTTTGAAGCAGGCTTTTTTGCAGTTGTTTTCTTAGCCGCGGTCTTCTTTGCAGCAGGCTTCTTTGTCGTCTTTGCCGCTGTTTTTCCCTCAGGCTCCGCTCCGGCAGCTTCAGCCTCAGCCTCAGCTGCTTCAACAGCCGCCGTACCGTCGGGATCGTTGAAGAATCCGCCTGTAAACATCTCCGCCGAGAACGCCTCGTCCTCAGGAGTAGCGCTGTAATCGGGAATATCGTCGTCGCCCTCTTCGCCGTAGTAGATATCGGCATAATTTCCGTACTCAGGCTCAAGCTCCACATCACGTACCGGACGCTCTATGCCCATAAGGTCGTCTGAATACTCCTCCGGCTCCTCCATTGCGCTGCACTGACCGAGAAGTATCTTCTTTACCGATTCAAAGAAGAATATATCTATCGGTCCGAAATCGTCCCAAGCCAGTGCCTCGTTGCAGTACTGCAGCATATCTGCCGTACTCATTCTGCTGTTATCCATAAGAAATTCCCCCTTTGATCATTATATAAAGCAATAAATCATTAATCCTCGCGGTACTCCTCGACGATATACGTCTCGAAGATATCGCCTTCCTTGACATCTGAGAACTTTTCAAGGCTGATGCCGCATTCGTATCCTTCGGCAACTTCCTTTGCGTCGTCCTTGAAGCGCTTGAGTCCTGCGATCTCGTCGTCGGCGATGATAATGCCGTCACGCACTACGCGGACCTTGCTTCCTCTTGTTACCTTTCCGCTGAGAACGTAGCTTCCTGCTACCATACCGACATTGGATATCTTGTATACCTGACGGACCTCGACTCTTCCCAGCTCAACATCGCGGAACTTGGGAGCGAGCATACCCTTCATGGCTGTGGATATCTCCTCGATAGCGTCATAGATTATGCGGTAAAGTCTGATGTCCACTCCGTCTCTTGCGGCATTCTCCGCCGCAACGGGATCCGGTCTTACGTTGAAGCCGACGATGATAGCGTTTGAAGCTGCTGCCAGCATTACGTCGCTCTCCTTTACGGCACCTACTGCTCCGTGGATAACTCTTACTCTTACCTCATTGTTTGAGAGCTTTTCAAGGGACTGCTTTACAGCCTCCACAGAGCCCTGAACATCCGCCTTGACAACGATTGGTAGCTCCTTGATCTCGCCCTCTGCGATCTGGCTGAACAGGTTGTCAAGAGTTACCTTGCGATAAGCGTTGAACTGCTCCTGCTTAGCCTCGTGCTTTCTCTGCTCCACCAGCTCTCTTGCGAGTCTCTCGTCCTCAACGGCATTGAAGATATCGCCTGCGCTGGGGACCTCTGCAAGACCTGTGATCTCAACAGGCACGGAAGGACCTGCTGTCTTAACAGATCTGCCCTTGTCGTTGGTCATTACACGTACTCTTCCCACAGCGGTACCTGCTATGAGCACATCGCCCTGCTTCAGTGTACCGTTCTGAACGAGAAGCGTTGCGATAGGACCTCTGCCCTTATCAAGACGGGCTTCGATAACGGTACCCTTTGCAAGTCTGTCGGGATTTGCCTTCAGCTCCTTGACCTCAGCGACGAGGAGAACATTCTCAAGAAGGTCGTCGATACCCTCGCCGGTCTTTGCCGATACGGGAACGCAGATAACGTCGCCGCCCCAGTCCTCGCATACGAGATCATACTTTGTGAGCTCCTCCTTGATACGGTCGGGATTAGCTCCCTCCTTATCCATCTTGTTGATAGCAACGATAATGGAAACTCCCGCAGCCTTTGCGTGATTGATGGACTCGACTGTCTGAGGCATGATACCGTCATCAGCTGCGACAACGAGGATAGCGATATCAGTGATATTCGCGCCTCTTGCACGCATTGAAGTGAAAGCTTCATGTCCGGGAGTATCAAGGAAGGTGATGTCCTGTCCGTTGATATTCACCTGATAAGCGCCGATATGCTGCGTGATTCCGCCTGCCTCGCCTGCTGCTACATGAGCGTTTCTGATACGGTCGAGTATGGAAGTCTTACCGTGGTCAACGTGGCCCATAACCACAACGACAGGGCAGCGGGGCTGGAGGTTTGTATCGTCGTCGTCGGTATCGTCGATAAGACGCTCCTCAATTGTAACGATTACCTCCTTCTCAACCTTTGCGCCCATTTCGTCTGCAACGATAGCGGCTGTATCAAAGTCGATCTCCTGGTTTATGGAAGCCATTACGCCCAGCTTCATGAGCTGCTTGATAACATCAGTTGCCGTAGCCTTCAGACGTGTAGCGAGTTCTCCAACAGTTATGCTGTCGGGGATAAGCACCTTGAGCTGCTGCTTTCTTGCCCTTTCGAGCTCCAGTCTCTTCAGCTTCTCGGTCTCAGACTCCTTCTTCGAGAACTGCTGACGTGTTCTCTGAGCTGACTTCTGATTTATCTTCTGCTTCTTTGAAGAGTAGTTGTCGTTCTTGTGCTTGTTCGATGTAGCCATCTGGTCGTATCTCTCGTTGTACTTGTCGAGATCAACGTAGCTTCCTCTTGTATCAACTGTACGGCGCTGAGTGGAGGTCTGGGCTGTCTCAGAGCTGAACGCGGCGTTGAACTTTGTACGCTCGCCTCTGTCCTGAGCCTTTGCCTGCTCCTTCTTCTTGTCCTTCTTCTTGTCGTTCTTCTTTTCCTGAACGGGAGCGCCTGTCTTGGGAGCTTCCTTTGCCGGAGCAGCTTCCTTTGCCGGAGCAGCTTCCTGCTTCTTCTCAGGCTCTGCCTTGGGAGTATCCTTTACAGGCTCGGCAGGCTTTTCCTCAGTTTTGGGAGCTTCCTTTACGGGAGCAGTTTCCTGCTTTTTCTCCGGCTCTGCCGCCTTTACGGGAGCAGCCTCGGCAGACTTTGTCTCCTTCTTCGCGGAAGCAACAGCCTTCTTTTCAGCAGGCTTTGCTTCAGACTTCTTCGCAGCGCTTTTCGGCTCTTCCTTTTTCTCCTCCTTAGGAGCGGCAGCCTTCTTTTCTTCCTTCTTAGGCTCTGCCGGCTTCTTCTCGGCAGACTTCTTTGCAGCCGGTTTCTTCTCCTTTGGAGCCTCTGTGTTTTCAGGACGCGGATCGTTCTTGGAATTGAAGTAGTCGTTGAACGTATTGACTGTATAGCGCTCCTTTGTATAGTGTTCGAGTATCGAATTCATCTCTTCCTCTGTGAGAGCAGAACCCGTTTTTTTCTTGTTATCACCTTTCTCCGCAAAGAGATCTATGATCTCCTGTGCAGGGATATTCAGATCTTTTGCAGCGTCGCTTAACTTTATTTTTTTTGCCATAGGCTTGATTACCTCCATGATATCTGCCGCGCGAATATGCGGCGTCATAATAAGAAATATTTTTGCATGAACATCTATTTCAACGCATTACTGCGATACATCAGATATTATCTTTTCAAAGCCGTCTGCGAAGCCCTTGTCGGTAACTGCGACCACACCTGTTTCCTTGCCGCAGAGACGTCCGATATCGTACTTGCTCGCCTCGGTGCGGAAATGCTTTATACCGTATTTTTCGCAGTAAAACGAGGCTTCCTTAACAGTTTTTTCAGAGGCGTCCGAAGCAGTAAGTATACAATGAGCCGTACCGTTTTTTGCAGCCTCGACAGCGCTGTCGAAGCCCTTGACCGCCTTGCCCGCTCTCAGGCATATGCCGAGCAGATTAATCGTCCTGCGGTTCTTTTCCGAGCTCATCCATCATCACCTCGTATACGCTTTCCTCTATCCTGCATGAGAATGACTTCTCGAAGCGTCTTGCCTTTCTTGCCTTTTCAAGACATTCCGTACTGCGGCAGATATACGCTCCTCTGCCGGCAGCCTTACCCTTGAAATCGAGACTGATATCTCCCTCCGGGGACTTCACCACGCGGATAAGCTCCTTTTTGGGCTTCATCTCATTGCAGCCGAGGCACATTCTCATGGGTATTTTTTTCGGCTTCATAATTATTCCTCGTCAGCAGCGGCTTCCGTGCTTTCCTCTGTCTCTGCCGGTTCAGCATCAGCAGCCTCTGCGTTTTCGGAAGCAGTCTCCTCTGTCTCCTCCTCCGGTGGAGCAGCTTCAAATACAGGAGCCACAAAATCAGGGCTGAGTTCGGGAGCTTCCTCGTTCGTAACTGTATCGAACTGAGGCTTTATGTCGATCTTGAAGCCTGTGAGCTTTGCTGCGAGCTTTGCGTTCTGACCCTTGTTGCCGATAGCAAGCGAGAGCTGATTGTTGGGAACTATAACGGTACATGACTTCTCTTCCATTGAAGTGATGACTGTCTTGAGCACCTCCGCGGGAGCAAGAGCTCTTGCGATGAATTCCTCCGGTACTTCGCTCCAGGGGATTATGTCGATCTTTTCTCCGTTGAGCTCATTCACAACAGCTGTTATTCTTGAACGCTTGGGACCTATGCAGGCACCGACCGCGTCTACGTTCTCGTCCTTTGACCATACGGCTATCTTTGTTCTCGAACCAGCCTCACGGGATATGGACTTCACCTCGACAGTGCCGTCATATATCTCAGGGACTTCCTGCTCGAAGAGTCTCTTCACAAGGTCCTTGTGGGTACGTGATATCTTTACGACAGGCTTCTTGTTCTTGCCGATGATACCTGTGATGTATACCTTTACCATCTTGCCTTCTTCGAGGTTCTCGCCGGGTATCTGTTCGTTGCGGAAGAGATAGAGCTCGGTTCCGTCGTATACGACTGTTACCGTGCCTCTGCCGGGTTCTACCTGAGAGACCTTGGCTGTTATGCACTCATGCTCCTTCTGCTCGAACTTGCTGAGCATCTGCTCACGGTTGATCTCCCTGAGGTCTCCCTTTATGGACTGCTTTGCGGAGAGAGCCGCCATTCTTCCGAGCTTTGATATATCAAGCTCCTTCATTATAGTGCCGCCCACCATAGCATTGGGGTCCATAGTCCTTGCGACGTCAATGTTTACCTCGTTTTCGTCGATAGGCTCATCGTCGATGATGTCCTGTCTGATATACATTTCGAACTTCTTCGTTTTCGGATCTATCTCGACTGTGATCCTCTCCTCGCTGTGGGGATAAGCTCTTCTTGCAGCCTTTAACATAGCCGACTTCACTTTTTCAATAAGAAGATCAGTCTCCACGCTGTTTTCCTCGCCGAGAGCCTCAAGCGCCTTGAAAAAGTCCTTATTCATGTTCATGTCTGTAAATTCCTCCAGTATATTTTATTTTGTTTTTTTACATTTCAGAAATCAAGATACAGCTTTACGAAAGCTATATCCGCCAGCGGAAACTTCTTTTCCTCGCCGCTTTCGAGAACGACTGAAACGCCCTCCTTGTCCGCGCCGCTGAGCTGAACAACTATTTCCTTTTCACCGTCTACAGCTCTTATAAAGCGCACTCTTACGGTATCGCCCTTACAGACCTCGAAATGCTCCTCCTTGACAAGTTCGCGTTCAAGGCCTGCCGAACCCACCTCAAGCATATAGCTCTGAGCTATGGGATCCTTCTCGTCGAGTATGTCGCTTATGGGAGCGTTGGCACGTTCGCAGTCCGCAATAGTTATCCCCTCGTCCTGATCGATGAACACTCTCAGGTACCACATCGCGCCTTCCTTCTCATAGCACACGTCCCAGAGATAGTAGCCGAGCTCGTCGGTGATAGGCTTTATAAGCTCGTATATCTTTTGTTCCGTACCGCCGAATTTTTTGAATTTCATAGGCATTTTCCCCGATATACAGGGTATCTCCTTTCTCTGTAAAGTTAAAGTAGCGATATAAATACTAAAGACCGGAAGGCTTCCGGTCTTTGGGTTTACTATCATCATAAAGTATTATACCACTGTTTTCCGCAAAAATCAAGTGTTTTTCGGAAATTTTTTCAAAAAAGCGAAGTTTTTTCCGCAAAGCGCAGTCTGCGCTGCGATGACAGCGTAAAAAAGCTCCTCTCACAGCCATGCGGCGGCTCTGAGAGGAGCTCGTATCTATTATCAAATCCCATTTTATTTCCCTGTCACAGCTTATATCGTATGCCTTGAATCAATTCCAGAATATCACTCGGATACTCTGTATTTTTCAAGTTTTACAGACGCGCCTTCTGCATATGCTACCAGTACGAGCTTTGTGATCTTTCTGCTCATAAGCTCCCACTTGCCTGTAACATCTGAAAAGCGCCAGTTTTCAACGATGCGGTTGCCGCCCTTTGTCCAGCCTGTTATTTCCTTTCTGAGTCTGTAGCTGTAGTCAAGATAGTACTCTGTCTTTGTAACTCTGCTGACAAGAGACGTATTATAAGCAGGATCGTTGAGCTGTGTTCTGCTTACCAGTCTGCCCTTCCATACACCGTTGACCTTTCTGAAGTTTGTCCAGTATTCAATGATGTATCTGCCGTCAGTAGTATAGCCGATAACAATAGTTACCAGTTTGTTGTTGGAATCATAATATGAGTATCTTGCGATCTCTTCGACGACCTGTGTTGCCTGCAGGATATAAAACTGAACATCAGGTACAGAAGGCTTCCTCAGATCTCTGATATCAGGCACTCTTTCATAGAACAGCCTTATTTTCGGAAGCTCAGGGATAGTCGGATTGTCAGGATCTATCGGTATTCTTGTGTCGATATCGAGAGTGCCGTACTGTAGCTTGACTGCTGCTGTATCGATCTTTCTGAGGTCAGCCTTATTGAGATCATATTTTATGCTCTTTTCAGGAATGATAAATCTGTCTGCCGCACTTGCGGAAAGTGAATTTGCCATTGGAACTGCACACATTACTGTAGCTGCGATAGCTGCAAAAGACTTCTTGAAATTAACCTTCATAATAATTCTCCTTTACTGATAAAATTGTTTTAAAAACCTTTCGGTCATATCGTTTTGACTTCTTGTTTCTGATGTTTGATGTTTATGTCAGCTTTGTACGTTTAGGTGTTGCGCAACCCTATGCTTTTATTATACTCGGAAACAGGCTTTTGAAAAGATGATGATTGTCACTTTGCGGATTACATTTGTATCCTTCTCAATGACAATTGTAACAATGAACGGCAGAAATGGTCAGACAACCTCGTATAAAGTCCGGATATAAGGACAGGCGGCTCTGTGAGCCGCCTGCGTATGTTTATTCTTCTATTCTTTTCAGTCCACCGTGATCCCCAGCTGCGGACAGGATATCAAGCCCGACTCATGTATCTTAAAGTCAAATTCATAGCTCTCATCAGGCTCTTCATTCAAAAAATTCTCTACATCCCTTCTGTAATATACATTATGACTGAATTTAAACTTTCCCTTATATCCGCCGAAATCTATTACAAAAAGGGAATCGGGGCATATATCATTTCCCCATGTTTCATTGGAAAATGGGTATTTTATCCCTTCACTGAACATTACATTCTGTTCGTCTCCGACATAATCAGAAGCAATCAGAATATGCGGAAACGCATCAAAGGAATACTTTGTAATATAGATCTCAAGTTTTACATCGCCGTACTGCTTTGAAAAACGGTTATACCCCTTTATTTCATCGCCGAATTTATATCCTGCATACAGCGAATCCTCAAGGATATTGTCTCTGTAATAATGCACGGACGGATATACTATCATGTCTTTCTTCTGTTTGATCATTATTGCTCCGGAAATTATCCATATCAGTATCATCCCGATGATCGCTCCCAGAAGTGTTATCATCACAAACTTCACAGGCGACATCATTGGCTTTATGTCAGCTTCCCTGCCCTCCGCAAGACGCTTGTTTATCCTGCGTTTGTAAGCCGCTTTGTATATTGCAAATGCCATGATCAATATCATGACCAATATAAGTATCAATGCTGCTATAGGCATAATGATACTCAAAATGTCTGTTTTTTCTTTCATGCTTACCCCTCCTTAAATACCTAAGAATTCCTTGAATATGTAATAGTACGTCCTCGTCACGTCCACCTTCGCTCCGTTCTTCATGGTCAGCATGAACTTCTGCGACAGCGCGGGACGTATGCTCTTTATGTGCGATACGGACACTATCACCGAATTGCTCACGCGGATAAACTCCTTGGGGTCGAGTATCTCTTCAAGTCTGCGAAGAGTTTCCGTGAGTTTATACTCCTCCTCGCCGCAGTATGCCACTATATCATGCGCAAAGCTCTCTATATGCGAGATGTCTTTTGTTTCGAGCCTGTATATCTCATCGCCGCGCCGCGCTATAAGGTGTGATACCGTAACATTGCTCTCCGAGAGTATCAGCTCCGCTGAATCGTCTATCTCGATCCCCTTTTTTATGAGCTCAGCCGCGATCTGGTCGTAGTGTTCGTCGCTTACAAGTAATCTTATCTTCATTTTCAGCTGACCGCCTCCTTGTTCCCTGTATCATTGATAAGCTTATCTATATATCATTATATATTGAGCAGCAGTGAAAATCAATACTCTCCGCACAGCTTGCACTCAGAGATTCACAACTTGCACACGGGTATGCATACCGGTCACGCTAAAACGGAATGTATAAACATCAGCAGCGTTCCAATAACAAGAAGCAAATTCACAGTAAAATATTACAAATAGTAGTAAAAGCTTGTCTTTTTTTGCTGTTGTTCACGATATGTTCATTATTACCCCCTTGCCAAACTTCACATTACATGGTATACTTAAAATAATATTTCCTGCCTGAAGAAGCACTGTCCGACGGCAGAATGATAAGGAGAATGGTTTTATATGCAGTACGGACACTTTGATCTTGAGAACAAAGAATACGTCATCACTAACCCCGCGACCCCCGCACCATGGGCAAACTATCTCGGAGACCCCGAGTACGGCGCAATGATATCCAATAACGCCGCCGGCTACAGCTTCGTAAAATCCGGAGCGAACGGCAGACTTTCACGTTTCCGCTTCAATTCGGATATGGCTCTTCCCGGACGTTATATTTATATAAGAGACAATGATACCGCCGATTACTGGTCGGCTTCATGGCAGCCTGTGGGCAAGCCCCTTGACAAGTACAAGAGCGAGTGCCGCCACGGTACCGCCTATACGGTCATTTCAGCAGAGTACGCTGATATAAAGTCAGAAACTACTTACTACGTTCCCTACGGAAAGACCTATGAGGTATGGAGAGCAAAGGTCACAAACAACTCCTCAAAGGAGAGAAAGCTCTCTGTATTCGGATTTATAGAATTCACAAACGAGCCCAACTACGAGCAGGATCAGGTAAATCTCCAGTACACACTGTTCATTACCCGTACAAGCTTTGAGGGCGGCAACCGCATACTCCAGCACATGAATGAAAATACAGGCTTCGACGAAAACGGCTACAACGGTCAGGAGCGCTTCTTCGGCATGGTAGGTCAGCCCGTTACAGGCTGCTGTGGAAGCTTCAGCGACTTCATCGGTCCCTACAGGACATTCTCAAATCCTATCGCTGTCGAGAACGGCAGGTGCAGCGGCGTAATGAACTACAATTCCAACTCCTGCGGAGCTCTCCAGAGCGATATCGCTCTTGCTCCCGGCGAGACAAAGGAGTTCATCTTCGTTCTCGGTGAGCGCAAGGACCCGGAGGCTGCCGCTATACTTGATGAATACAAGGCAGCAGGAAAGGTCGACGCAGAGGTAAAGCAGCTGAAGGACTACTGGCACGGGCAGCTCTCAAACTTCAGGGTGGAGACTCCCTCCCCTGAGTTCAACAATATGATAAACGTATGGAACGCTTACCAGTGCTTCATTACATTTATATGGTCAAGAGCAGCTTCATTCATTTACTGCGGTCTCAGAAACGGCTACGGCTACCGCGATACAGTACAGGATATTCAGGGTATCATACACCTTGACCCTGAAATGGCAGCAGAGAAGATACGCTTCATGCTCTCGGCTCAGGTCAGCAACGGCGGCGGTCTGCCCCTTGTCAAGTTCGACCACAACGCAGGTCATGAGACCTGCCCCGACGAGAACGACGAGCACAGCGTTTACGCCAAGGAAACAGGTCACCCCTCATACCGTGCAGACGACGCACTGTGGCTCTTCCCGACTATCGTCAAGTACCTCGGCGAGAGCGGCAACAAGGGCTTCCTTGATGAAGTCATCACATACGCGGAAGAGGGCGGCGGAAAGGCTACGGTTTACGAGCACCTCAAGAACGCTATCCGCTTCTCAATGGAGCGTCTCGGCAGTCATGATATGCCGGCAGGTCTCCACGCAGACTGGAACGACTGTCTCCGTCTCGGCGCACAGGGCGAATCCACCTTCGTGGCATTCCAGCTCTACTACGCTATGAACGTAATGCGTGACATGGCTAAGGACAGGAACGATACAGACTATATCAGCTACCTCGACGGCGCTCAGAAGAAGCTGGGCGCGGCTCTTGAAAAGTGCTGGGACGAGGACAGATTTATCCGCGGTATCCGCGACAACGGCGTTATCGTCGGCGCAAAGAAGGACCCCGAAGCCAATATGTGGCTCAATCCTCAGAGCTGGAGCGTTATCTCACGCTTTGCTTCCGACGAGCAGGCTGAAAAGGCTATGAACAGCGTTCACGACATACTCAATACACCTTACGGAGCCAAGCTCCTTGAACCGCCTTACAAGTACCACCACTTCAAGGGCGCTCTCATGCAGGTGTTCAACCTTGATACAAAGGAAAACGGCGGTATCTTCTCACAGTCTCAGGGCTGGCTCATACTTGCCGAGGCTCTTCTCGGTCACGGCGACCGTGCTTTCGAGTATTTCCTTGAAAGCTCTCCGGCAGCTATGAACGACAAGGCTGAGATACGTGTCATGGAGCCATACGTACACGGTCAGTTCACCGAGTCAAAGGCTTCACCCTACGAGGGACGTTCACACGTTCACTGGCTCACAGGTACAGCTTCTACTGTTATGGTAGGCTGTGTCGAGGGTATATGCGGTATGCGCCCCGATCTCGGCGGTCTGACTATCGCACCGTCTATCCCTGCAAAGTGGGACGGCTTCAAGATCGAGAAGAACTTCCGCGGAAAGAAGCTCAACATATCTATCGACAACTCCGCACACGTTCAGAGCGGCGTAAAGGAGATAACTCTCAACGGTGAGAAGCTTGCAGGCAGCTATGTTCCTGCGGACAAGCTCAAAGACGTTAACGAGATAAAGGTCATTATGGGCTGAGTTTAATACATAATCAAGGCACTGTGATTATCACAGTGCCTTTTTTGGTAGGGGCGGATATTAGCCGCCCGTTTTTAATGCGGGACGTCGAGGACGCCGTCCCCTACACATGGTTATTTACAGTACGTTGGTTATTATCGGGCGCACACTGTGCGCCCCTACATTATTGTGCAAATCGCTGTGTTTTACTTGTATCGGATTGTGTATTCACACAATTCTGACAAGTTTACTTTGCAAAATCTTGACAAGTATACTTGGCAATGCTATAATATAATTACCGAGTAAACTTGGCAAAATAATCTGCATGATTTGGGAGGTAACAATTATGAACAAGGAAGAAATACTTGAAAAGAGCAGACAGGAAAACAAGAACCGCGACATTGCAGGAATGGACATAAACAAAAATGCTTCAAGGATATCGCTAATTTTCAGCCTGTTATTTATACTGTTTCTGCTGATAATGACATGGATAGCCAATAAGCACTTAAATCACGGCATTATCGCAACAGAGTACAGTATTATTTTCCCGTTGTTTCTTTATAAAGCTGTAAAAACCAAAAGCGCTTTGAATATAATCTGTGCAATACTTGCAGGACTTGGTCTTATCATATTTACTGTAACTACGATACGTGATATTTTCGATATATACCCGTTAGGAAGGTGAATGATCCATGAATAAGGAAGAAATTCTCGAAAAAAGCAGAAACGATAACAAGAATAACGACCCATTTTATCTCGAAACGAGGGTTAAAGGCATGAAATACGGCAGAATTGCAGCAATTATACTTTGCCTCGCACTTTTCGCCATTGACTATATCATACTCGGTAAAATGAACTACGGCTACTATAGTATCTTCACCGCATCATTCGCCGCCGATTACCTTTACAGGTGGAAAAAGACCGATAACAAGGACGATCTTTACGCAGGTGCACTTATGGCTCTGGCAACTGTTGTATCTGTTGTGCTGCATTTCGTTCATGGGTGTTGACTATGAATACGGAAGATCTCTGTAAAGCAATTGATTATACGAGGTGACTGCATGATAGACGATTCACTTATACTCCGAAACCGCCTTAAAGAGATACGCAAGGAGCAGAAGCTCTCGCAGGACGAGCTTGCGAAAATGGTGGGAGTATCCCGTAATACTATCAGCTCCATAGAAACAGGGCAGTTCAGTCCCACAGCCAAGCTGGCACTGATACTCTGTATCGCTCTCGATAAAAAATTCGAGGATATATTCTATTTTGACTGACATACAAAAAGCGCTTACGAATAATCGTAAGCGCTTTGTTATTATTGATCCTGTTTTTCTGCGACCTGTCTTGAAGCTTCTTCGATAGCGTCCTTAGCCTGTGAATTCACTTCGCTGGCTAACACTTCAGCCTCTTCAAGCTGCTTTTTAAGCTCGTCGTTCATTACAACCTCACTTTTTTCTGCAAGAGGAATAGAATTACCGTCCTCGTCGTAGAATACGATATTGTCTATATACATATCCGACTCGTTGGCGATTCCCCAGCGCATGATAAGGAAGTTGGCGTCCTCCATGTCCTCGGTCCAGCACATTCCGCTATCAGCCAGCAGGAACTTGAACGTGCCGTGAACCGCACCGGAAGTCTCGAAATTATACTCTCCGCCGCTGAACTCCTTGAAGTCGTACCACTTGTCCTCCTTAGCGGTGACTGTGCCGCCGCCTCCGCCTATCCAGCCGGGAGCCCTTACGCCGTCAGCGTCGTCGGTCTTGAGGTGGTCTGCGGTAGCCTGAGCGTAAAGGTCAAACTCTATACTGCGAACTTTTGCCGCGCCCTCGCTGCCGAGAAGCTTTGTAGCGCTGATTATCACCTTCTGTACCTTTCCTTCAAGGGGAACGGTATTGTCGTCAGTAAATTTCAGCATTTTATTGCCCATGATCTCAGCTACGGAAAGAGTGCCTGAAGCGCAGTCCTTGTCCTCGTTTCTTGTAGTTACAAAATCAAATATACCGTCGTCAAAGGTAACGGTATTTGGATCGGTAGCCTCAACGGGAACAGGCGGCTGAAGCTCCTCTTCTGTAGTGGTCTCGGTTGCTGCGGTTGTATCCGTGGGAGCAGTGGTCTCCTTACTGGTATCCGGCTTGGAGTCGTTCTCCTTTTTATCCGAACATCCTGCCGCACAGGCTGCGAGAGCAAAAGCCATAGCGCCTGCGATAAAGCTTTTGTAATTCATATATGTATCTCCTTTGTGTGTACTGTAACGTGCCGTATCTCTTCTTTACACCAACATTGTAGCACAAAAAGCGAGCCGTGTAAAGTGGTTTGGAGCTTTTTTCACAAGCCTATCATAAGAGTTTCGGCAAGCCAACAGTTAAGGGGCGGATTTTATCCGCCCCTTAACTGAAAGGTGACCCGCATGGTTCGCCTTTTCTTGTTCAATATAAAAATTTTTATTTTTTGCTTATCTTATTAAGAATGCTATTGGTGTTATGTCTTTGAATAGTTGAAATTATAGCGGCTGTACGAGCCTCCCTGCGTGCTCTTTCAGATATCTCATTTTGTTCGTCCAATAATTGATTCTGTTCAATAGCAAGATCATTTTGTTGTTTAGCAAGTTCATTTGCCTGCTGCTGCGATAATACACGTGCGGTACTAAGCTGACGCTGCATATTCTTATCATACATATCAATTGCTTCTTTTATTTCATAGTCCGATGTTGACATTAACTCATACAAATATGTCAATGCATCAATATCCCTATACTGCATAGGAATAATATTTGTTGTCTGATAATTATCTTCCAATTCATATCGTAATCTTTCAACTTCTTTTTCCGTCTCTTCCAATTTAATATTATGCTGATTTTCCCACTCTGCTAATTCTTCATTATACTTTGGAATAATTACTTCATCATATTCTTTCTTCATTACTATATACTTTTCATCTGCGATTGCCTGCTGTTCAATTTGCTGTCTATCTATCTCTTGACATTGATTAATATATTCCTCGGAATTCCTGATTTTCTTTTCTTCTGATTCCTTCCTTGAATTATATATCACTAAATAAATAATAAACCAAGGAAAGAAAATAAAACTGGGTATAATCGCAGTTAGCCAATTGAACTTTGTTTTGATTTTTATTTCCGGATAAGGCGCTTTCATTATTATATCTTTTGCCGGTCCACAAGGTATGGGTTTAAATTTTTCAAGTTTAAGCTGATTTAGCTTTTCTGTCTCAGATTCCAAAGATTTTGTAAGGTCTAAAGCCTTTTTCACAATAATTGCTTGTTCGTTGCTTTTCATTATAATACCCTCCTTAAACATTCAGTAAAAACACTGGTTTCCAAGATTTCCAATTTAGAAAAACCGCGAATAACATCATATATGTTGTTCAATCATATTATAACATCATATATCATTTTTGTCAATACATCATAAATGTTGTAAAATACAATTGGTACATATTACAATAATCATGGGGTGTTGACTGTGCAAAATCACTTATATCTTTATCCAAATATGGTTTCAGTACGAAAGAAAAAATGTACTCAGTATGAACTTGCTGAGGAGCTCGGAATTACTCAGCAAGAAATAAGCCGCTATGAGCGCGGTGAAATAAAAGCACCGATAAATTATATAATTGATCTTGCAAAATTTTGCAATGTAAGTGTAGATTATATCCTTGGTCTTTCGCGTGACACAACAGATATGTTGTCCGATGAGGATTTTGAACTGCTTGAAATATATGATAAGCTGGACGATAGCAATAAAATAAAACTAAAAGAACGTGCAGCAACACTGCTTGAAATGCAAACAGGCGAAACCGACTAATCGGTTTCGCCTTTAATTATGCAATAACGGAACGCCGAGGACGGCGTTCCCTACAATATTTCCCATATACATAATTACGCATTACGAATTACGAATTAAGTGACGCCCAATGAACGTCACTACACTGCGACTACTCTCTACTCACTTGCGGGCGGCGGAACGCCGCCCCTACAAGCTGACGGCTAATGGCTGAGAGCTAACGGCTGTTTTCACGGTGCTGATAGAATATATCCACGGTCTCTATCATCATGTCAAAGGGCAGCGTCTTAGGAGATATCTTCACGGAAACATAGGACTTGCCTGCTCCGTTGAAGGCTATCCTGCCCTTGTACGCCTTTTGCAGAGCCGCTATCTGGTCAGTGGAGACATACTCCGTATAGAAGTACATAGCGCCGTTTCTCTGGGATATCTCTGTGATACCGAGGTGTGCAGCCTTGTTTCTCAGCAGTGATACGTCTATAAGTCCCACCACCGACTTGGGCGGATCGCCGTAGCGGTCGATAAGCTCGTCGATAAGGTCTGATTTGTCCTGCTCGTTATTCACCAGCATTATCTTCCGGTACATATCTATACGCTGATTCAGGCTCGAAATGTAGTCCTCAGGGATATGCGCGTCTATCTGTATATCCACGAGGCACTCCGGTATCTTTTCCGGCTGTTCGCCCTTTTCCTCTGATATCGCCTCGGAAAGCAGCTGCAGGTACATATCGTAGCCAACAGCCTCCATGTGTCCGTGCTGCCTGCCGCCGAGTATGCTTCCCGCTCCTCTTATCTCAAGGTCACGGAGAGCTATGCGGAAGCCGCTTCCGAACTGGGTGAACTCCCTCATGGCGTTAAGTCTCTTTGTGGCTATCTCCGTAAGGATCTTATCTCGCTGATAAGTGAAATACGCATAGCCTCTGCGGTTTGAGCGTCCCACACGTCCCCGGAGCTGATACAGCTGGGAAAGTCCAAAGCGGTCGGAGTCCTCTATGATAAGGGTATTGACATTAGGCACGTCAACGCCTGTCTCTATGATAGTTGTACATACAAGGATATCCACATCATGCTCCACCAGCTGCTCCCATATATCCGACATATCGTCCTCGCTCATCTGACCGTGCGCCACGGCGATACGGGCTTCGGGAAGCAGTTCCTGCAGACGTGAGGCACAGGCTTGAATAGTCTCCACACGGTTGTGGATATAGTATACCTGACCTCCGCGGCGAAGCTCCCTGACGATAGCCTGCACAACAGTTCCCATATTGTATTCTATAACGTAGGTCTGTACCGGATATCTGTCCTGGGGCGGTTCTTCTATGACGGACATATCTCGTATACCGCTCATTGCCATATTAAGTGTACGGGGTATGGGAGTTGCCGAGAGCATGAGCACGTCAACGCCGGTGAAGCTCTCCTTGAACTTCTCCTTGTGAGCCACGCCGAAGCGCTGCTCCTCGTCGATTATGGCAAGTCCGAGATCCTTGAACACAACAGACTTCTGTATTATCTTGTGAGTACCGATTATAAGGTCTATTCGCCCCTGCTTCAGCTTCTTGATTATCTCCTCCTGCTGCTTGGGTGAGCGGTAACGGCTGAGCAGCTCTATATTCACGGGAAAGTGCTCGAAACGGCGCAGAGCAGTCTGATAATGCTGATATGCAAGCACGGTGGTAGGCGCAAGTATAGCGCACTGCTTGCCCGAAAGAACACATTTCATAGCAGCTCTCAGAGCCACCTCTGTCTTGCCGAAACCAACGTCTCCGCAGAGAAGTCTCTCCATAGGACGTGGACGCTCCATGTCAGCCTTTATCTCCGCAATGGAGGTTAGCTGGTCGTCGGTTTCCACATAAGGGAAGCGCTCCTCAAAGTCATGCTGTATCTCGTCATCAGGGTAGAACGCGAAGCCAACGCTCTTTTCGCGTTTTGCGTAAAGGGCTATCAGCTCATGCGCCATATCCTTTACGGCACGTTTTACATTGCTCCTTGTCTTCTGCCACTCGCCGGAGCTGAGCTTGTTCAGCTTCACGCCGCTGTCATCTCTCGGACCGATGTACTTCGACACCATATCAAGCTGGGTTACGGGTATGTAAAGCTTATCCGTGCCTGCGTACTGTATGGTGATATAGTCCTTTGTAACGCCGTCCATTTCAAGCTTGCGTATGCCGATGAAACGACCGATTCCGTGACCGGAATGTACCACAAGGTCGCCCTCGGTTATATCGGCAAGGGAACGTATCTCCTCAGCCTTGTTCTTCTTTTTGCGGCGCCTGCTGCGGACCGAGTCCATAGAACGTCCCTGAGTGATGAGAACTATCTTGTTTTCCGGGTACTCAAAGCCTCCGCTGAAGCTGCCCGACATGAGCAGCACACGTCCCTCGGCAGGCTCGATATTCTGCGACAAAAGGTCGCAGGGTATACCCTTGTCTATGAGGTCCTGCTGTATGATAGGCATGGTCTTGTCGCTGCCTGCCGCAAGTATCATACGGTATCCGCGGCGCCTGAAATCCTCAAGGTCCTCAACGAGCTGCTTCATCTCGCCGCTCCACGGTGCGGTCTGCATAGCCTCGAAGCTCACCAGTCTGCGGAAGTCTATACGCTCTCCGCCCTGCATGAAGCTGCTCATATACAGACAGACCTTCTTTTCCGCTATATGCTGTATCTCCGGAAGCTCCAGCACGTAGCCGTCAAGTCCCTTGCAGAGCTGTCCGTCCTCCATAAGTATCTTTACGTCCTCGTTATGGCGTGAGAGCACACCTGCGGCATTGTCCATAACGTCGGAATAGTCGCTGAAGAGCACAGCTCCGTCGATATAGTCGAAAACCGTCGAGGGCTCGCCGTAAACAAGAGGGTAGTATTTCACGCTGTGGGCAAGTATCTCCCCTGCTCTGAGCCTGTGAACGTCCGCTCCGAGATGCTCACGCACTGCGTCCATACGCTTTCCGCGTACCTTCTTGCACAGTTCCTCTATCCTGTCCGCAAGCTCCTCGTTATCATAGAGGACTTCCCCTGAGGGGTATATCTCCACGCTTTCCAGAGCCTCCGTGCGGCGCTGTGTATCGGTCTCGAATTCGGATATGGTATCTATCTCGTCTCCCCACAGCTCGATACGCACCGGCTTGTCAGCCTGAACGGGGTATATGTCGAGTATAGAACCTCTTACGGAGAACTGTGAAGCTCCCTCCACCTTTTCGCAGCGCTGATAGCCGCACTTCGCAAGAGTGAGGGTCAGCTCCGTGAGATCTATCTCCTGCCCCTGCCTTAGTTCTATACCTGCTGCGATAAGGACTCCCACAGGTATGACCGGCTGCATGACAGCCTCGATGCTTGCGCATATAACGCTGCAACGGCTTTTAGCCGCCTTTATCAAGGCGGCTATACGCATATACTCGTACTCATGGTTGGTACTGTCTACGGGAGTGAACACCAGTTCCTTTGACGGGAACAGAACAGCTTCCTCACAGCCAGCCATCATATTTATATCATCACAGAGCTTTTTTGACTCCGCTTCCGTACCCGTGATAACGAGATTTATCTTCTTTCCGCCAAGAGCATATATGAGCTGTGCCCTGTGTATATGGGAAAGACCCGTCACAGAGACGGGTGAGATATTCTTGTCAATTGCTTCACGCAGACTTTTAAAGCCTGCCAGCCCGGTAAATAATTCCTTAAAGACGTTCATTGCACTCTCCGTAAAAGATGTGGTATCATGAGTTGTACTTGTTCATAGCCTCGTCGGTCCTGCCCTGTACCATGAGCTTTATGCATTCGCAGGCGTTCTTCACAGACTCTTCCATGCTCACGGAGTCCTCCTTGCCGAACTTTCCGAGGACCCATTTCGCAAGGTCGTAATCAGGGTGTGGCTTCTTGCCTACGCCCATTTTTATCCTTGGGAAGTCGTCCCTGCCTGTGAGCTCGCATATACTGCGGAGACCGTTGTGACCGCCGTGGCTGCCCTTGCGGCGTATCCTGAGCTTGCCGCAGTCAAGGGAGATATCGTCGCAGACCACTATGAGGTTCTCCGCGTCTATCTTGTAGAACTCCAGAGCCTGTACTACTGCTTCGCCGCTGTTGTTCATAAAGGTGGTGGGCTTGAGGAGAAGGCAGCGTTTGCCCCCGATAGTGACCTCTGCGGTCTTGCCCTTGAAGCGCAGGCGGCTTATGTCCTCGCCCAGCTGCTTCGCAAGCTCGTCAAGCACCATGAATCCGGCGTTGTGGCGGGTGTTCTCGTATTCAAGCCCCGGATTGCCGAGACCTGTTATCACATATTCTATTTTACCTCTTGCCGCGGAAGAATTTGCGGCGATCCTGTCGAACACATCAAAAATACTCATGGTTTTCTCCTATTCACGTTCATCTATGTTCACTCTGAGTTGAGAGTTGAGAGTCGTGGTATAGCCTATCGGCGATATATTCTAATAATTCAGCGCAACCCGAAACCTTAACTCTCCACTCTTCACTCTCAACTTTAGTTGAGACCGTCAAGTGTCTCAACTATTTCAAGTCCGTATTTTTCCGCAAAGCGTCTTCCGCGCTCTATCGTGCGATCATCGCAGAGCGATTCCGGAAGATGCGCGTCGCAGCCTATTATGGCTTTGTTTCCGATCTTCTGCGCAATGCTGAAAAACCTGTCTGACGGATAATGCCTGCCTCCGGACATACCGAGCAGGTTTATCTCAACAGGTATGTCCTTGCTTTTCAGGTAGCTGCAAAGCCGTGTCATATGCTTTTCGTACTCATCACTGCCGCCTTTATAACGTATAAGGTCGGGGTGCGCGAGATAGCGGTATCTTCCTGACTCCATGCCCTCTATTATACGGTCGACATACTTTATGAGCACGCTTTCTTCGTAAACAGGAGCTCCCATATATGCTCCGAAGCTTTCGGGATCGTTGAAATGCTGCCCCATTATCATATAATCAAGGGGATAGTCAGCAAGGAGCCTGTCCTGTGCTTCCACGAGCTGAGGTATATATTCCGCCTCAAAGCCGATATATATTTTTATATCATCGGCATACTCCCATTTAAGAGCGGTGAGGGACCTGAAATAGTTCTCCACATCATAAGGTGTCATGCGTATATCTGATATGTAATCATCGTCAAATACCCACGGGCAGTGATCCGAAAAGCCAAGTATCTTTATACCGCTCATTATAGCGTGCTCAACGAAATCCCTGTCGCTGCCGATAGCATGACCGCAGCGCTCCGTATGGGTATGATAGTTTGCCAGCATAGCTTCCGCTCCTTTCAAGGTATGATTATACCACTTTTTTCAGCAAATTACAAGTAGCACACGCAAAAACGAGCTCCGGAGCGTTCTTAGCGAACATCTCCGGAGCTTTTGTTCTGTAAAAATATTTACTGCTGTGCTGATGCGGCAGCTGCTGCTGCCTTCTTTGCTCTCTTCTTTATTATCCTGTTGGACTTTCTGAATACAAATCCGAGCAGGAGCTCTGCGGCTCCGACTATGAGAAGGATCACAGAAAGCGGGAGAATCAGGTTCTCTGAAAGATAGAAGCCCACATTGTGAGTGAATGTGAATGCAATTGCTGAACCGACTATTATAGCAAGTCCTGCGAGGAGCACGATAATGCCGGTGATGTTGAATATGCTTGCAAAGAAGCCTGTAACGTGCTTTGCGCGCTTGTCCACGATAGCGCTTATCCAGATAAGGAAGAGCAGGACGATACCGCCGATGATACCGATCGTAATGTATGAGAACAGGTAGCTGAGCTTGTCCACGCTGAAGCCCACCTGTCTGTTCCACTTCCTTATACTGAGTGAATCAGAGAAATTGTCCTTATCGAGATTCTTCTGGAGCAGCTCATAATCTGCCTCTGTAAGATCATAATCAAACTCTCTTACGATCGAGCCCTTGTTCTCTCTTATAAAGTCGTTTACGAAATCCTCGGAACTGATGGAAGGATCTGCGCCCTCACCGTCAATTATGAAATCAAGGTAATTCTTGGCTACACCGCCTGTATACTCAAGGAAATCCGTATCGAGGAGATATCTCTTGAAGCCCGCTTCATCGGCAGTTCCTCTTGTGGCCGTTCTGAAGCCGAGAGAGTCATACAGCGTCTTTGAGAGTTCCTTGCCGTCAAACTGAGCTGTAAGTGTAGTATCCGCATCGAGCTTTTCAAATCTCTTTTTGATTATCGAACCGTTTAGTCCGAGCTTGATCGAAAGCATGAAGCTGAAAAGTATCATAAACAGGACCGCGAATATAGTGACAACAGAAGCTCCAAAAATACGACCTCCGCCCACTTTTTTCCGTGCCTTTGGCTGTTCGGCGTTATTTGCCGGCATAGGCGCAGGCTCAGGAGCAGTCTGTACCGGAGGCGGTATAACAGGAGCGTCCTGCGCAGGCTGCTGCGGTGCTGTATATCCGCCTGCATTGCTGTAGTTGTCATGCTGGGCAGGTATCTCCATAGTATCGCTGTTGTCGTTGAAAGCGTCCTGAACAGTGTTCACGGGAGCTGCGGCAGGTGCGTCAGTCTTGGGGAACTGAGCGGGCTCTTCATGCACAGCCTGTATCACTTCGGTAACAGCCTCCTCTGCTGCTTCCGGCTCCGGGAGCTCAATAGTTCCGGAAGAACTGAGTATCTCGGCAGGCTCGTCGTTGAGGAGCTGAACGTCCTCCTGAGTAAGACTGAGAGCCTCTTCGTTGTTTGCTATGACTTCTTCAAGGTGCGGGAGAATAGATGTCGGCTCGCTGTCGTTAAGAGCTTCGGCAGCCTCTACGGCAGCAGCTGCTGTTTCCTCGGCAGCCTCCGTAACAGGGCTGTCCGCCTTTTCGAGAGAAGCACCGCACTCCGTACAGAACAGAGCGTCATCAGGCATTTCGCTTCTGCATTTATTGCATTTCATAATATCCCTCCTGTTGATAGATTAAGATAAAAGAACTTTTTCGTATAACACTGGGTCAACAGCCGCTCAGGACTGTTCTTATTACATATTAATCATTATAAAGCATAAGGTAAAATATGTCAAGTAAAAAAACTGTAACATAATATTACATTCCCGGATTTATGGCGATACAGCACGAAACGTGCGGAATAATGCACATTACGCAAAAAGGAGCGGCATTTAAGCGTAATACTTTTATAGAATTTTTTGTATGAGCTATTGAGGAAGAACCCTTTTGAAAAAGGGTTCTTCCTCAAACTCCTTTCCTAAAACTTTCGTTTTTATTTTTTTCAATATAGGGCGCGTACATAATAAAAAAGATCTGCAAGTTTACAGATCGCGTCCTATATTGAAAAAAATCAGATAAAAGTCTTTGGAAGGGGGCACGGGGGGTGACTCCCTACAGTGTAGGGAGATGTCACGCAGTGACAGAGGGTCGCGCCTCCGTCAGAGGAACCTTTCTTCAGAAAGGTTTCCCCCGATAATCCCATATAAAGTTCCTATATAAGCACTGCACTTATACCGCTCCGTATATATACCCTTTATCTGTAACCTCTCAGGAAGTCCTCAAAGGAAAGCTTTCCGTCCGCCGATACATAGGCATAGTAAGCCAGTATCCTTGAAGCGTCCACCGCGTCCACAAAGCCGTCCCTGTTGACGTCCGAGGTGGCATACCAATTCTCATCGGGGAATGCTTCTCCCGTCGAGAACCTTGAATACGCAGCCAGTACCAGAGACGAATCCACTGCGTCGATAATGCCGTCGCCGTTTGGATCGCCGCGGCGGTAAACAGGCTCAGGCTCGGCAGTAGTGACCGGTGCCGTCGTAGTTACGGCAGTGGTAGTCGTAGTTTTCAGGGTAGTGGTCACAGGTCTCGTTGAAGTAACTGTGGTCCTCTTTGTGGTAGTAGTCGCAGCTGTTGAAGTTGTAACAGTTGAAGTAGTTGTGGAAGCCGTCGTCGTTGATGTGGTCGTTGTTGTAGCAGTCATGGCCGGTTCTTTTATCCTGATATAGCCGTGTTCGATACCGTTTGTAAATATCCACGCTTCCATCATTTTGCCTTCATTGTCGTTTCTCAGGTTAGTGAACAGGTCGTTTGTGACGCCGGGGTGTTTATACTCAATGCATATCGGGTAAACATCGCCCTCCGCCATATCGTCGGGAAGAGTAAAATGCAGAGTCCACATAACTCCGTCCCTGCCGAAATTTCCGGCTCCTGCGGTAACAAGTCCGAGGCAGTGATCCCCTGTCAGATACTGTATATCTTCAAGCTTGTGTATCGCGCTTCCCCTGTCGGCGTAATAGCCGTCGTCATCAACAATGGTCAGCCTTTCATCAAAATTGATGTGCATAGCTGTAGGAGCATATTTTTTATCCGCACCTCTGATAGTGATCTCGACAGCCTGCGTCGGATTTGCTCTTGCTTCCTCAAGGGTAAGCTCTATCCTGCTGACAGACAGTATGGGCTTTACAGGCGAATCGTAAGGATCAATGCCGTTAAGCTGGTACGGATCCCCGAAAGCTTTGTCTGCTGCTGCAAAATGAGGCAGAAAACTTGCTGAAACAAAAAAATACGCTGCTACTGCCGCTCCCAGTAACCTCGCAAGTTTCATAGAAATTCTCCTCTCAGAATGAATTTTCTATATATATTATAACATTGCGATATTACCATTTCAATAGACAGTGTGTGAATTTTCGTAGATTCTGAGAGCATTAAGTTAACATTATAATAAATTAGTTGTGATCTATGATTTGTAAATTCAGGGTATCACCCGGCTCAGCATCTCTGACATATATTTGTTTTACTTGTGTTTCGCCTACAGCTAACTGGTCAAACAGAACAGTCCCGCTGTTTATTACCATTCCGCTTTCATTTGTGATTACGTATCCGACGTGACCATAATCTCGCGCTCCGTCGCCATTGGAATTATATGTCATCTGAGCTGTAACATTCAGCTTTAATGAGTAATCATATTCCTGACTTATATCGGTAACAGTCATAGCACTTCTGATCTCGCCGTTATAGCTATAGGAATTTGAAGTTATCGGCAAAGGCGGATAATTGACCGTTATTCCCTTCTGCGGAAGATCAAAAACAGTTATGTTTACCGGCTTAAAGCTTGAATATTCAGATGATGCTGTCAATGTGGCTACCCCTTTAGTCGAACTTCCCTGTGCCAAATCCGAATCAGCAATACTTATACTACCAAGGAGCTGAGATGTGGAACTGAGCTTATTTGACCACGTACTGTAATTATTTGCATTGACTTCAAAGTCTTTGTTAAATACCTCCTCGTTCTTATCGTTTTTTATGCATATATTTATGTTTGATTTTGCAGCTATCGGCTCCTTATTAACATCTTGGAACTGCCAGAAAAAAATGTGCTCTTTATTTGCTTCATCATACTGTTGCCTTACACTTCCCATATAAAAAGGAATTTTTTCTTTCAGAGTAGTCGGCTCCGTTTTCTTTTGAGTTGACGGATCTGTCACTTTTTCGCTTGTTTTTTCGACCGTCTGAGGAGCATTAATACTTTCATTAGGCTCTATATTATTGCAGCTACATGAAAGTATGCATATTGCAGTCAGTAATAATAATCTCCTTTTTTTCATAATCATACCCCCTTTTTGATATTATCCCATATCGGGATAATAATATTATACCAAAATGGTATAATATTGTCAAGAGGTTTTGTATTATGAGACTAAAAGAACTGCGCAAAAAGCGAAAAATAACACAGCAAAGACTTGCAATAGAATTGAATATGTCGCAAAACAGTATAAGCCGTTATGAAAATGAAGTTCGTGAAGCTGATTATCAGACGCTTATAAAGTTCGCCGACTATTTCAACGTCTCCGTGGATTATCTGCTTGAACGCACTGACAATCCTAAATTTTTGAAATAAAAGTCTGCCGAAGGGCAGGCTTTTTTATGTCAATGTACAAATATTATATAAAAAGCGTGACAAGACAACAAATGTGTGATATAATATAATCTGTATCCGTTTCTTTCATTCGGAAGCGGAAATTTTCACACTCAGATTGGAGCGATTATTATGTCAAAAGGAACCTTTTACATCACCACGCCTATTTATTATCCTTCGGGCGATCCACATATAGGTCACTGCTATACGACAGTTGCCTGCGATACTATTGCCCGTTACAAGCGAATGCAGGGCCATGACGTAATGTTCCTTACAGGCACTGACGAACACGGTCTTAAAATAGAGCAGAAGGCTGCCGAGCAGGGCGTTACTCCCAAGGAGTACGTTGATGTCATCGTCAGCAAGTTCAAGAACCTCTGGAAATACATGAACATCTCCTACGACAGATATATCCGTACCACCGACGACTACCACGTTGAAGCGGTACAGAAGATATTCAAGGAGCTCTACGACAGAGGATATATCTACAAGGGCGAATACTCAGGCAAATACTGCACTCCCTGCGAGAGCTTCTGGACAGACTCACAGCTGGACGAGAACGGCTGCTGTCCCGAATGTCACAGACCCGTAAAGTTTGCAAAGGAGGAGGCATACTTCTTCAAGATGTCTCCCTTTGCAGAGCGTATAGAAAAGCTTCTCATGGAGACGGACTACCTCCGTCCAAAGACAAGAGCAGTGGAGCTGGTAAACAACTTCATCAAGCCCGGTCTTGAGGACCTCTGCGTGTCAAGGACCTCGTTCACATGGGGCGTTCCCGTATCCTTCGACGAAAAGCACGTCGTATACGTATGGATAGACGCTCTCTCCAACTATATCACAGCTCTCGGCTATGAGAACTCCGCACACAGCGACTTCGAGAAGTTCTGGCCCGCGGACGTTCACATGGTAGCAAAGGACATCATGCGCTTCCACGCTATCATATGGCCTGCAATGCTCATGGCTCTCGACCTGCCTCTCCCCAAGCACCTTGCGGTACACGGCTATATCACCATGCAAAGCAAGGGCGGCGAGAGCGTCAAGATGTCAAAGTCTCTCGGAAACGTAGTTGACCCATTCGTACTGGGCGAGCGCTACGGCTGCGACTCCATAAGATACCATATCCTGCGTGAAATGGCTCTCGGCGCTGACAGCCTCTTCTCAAATGAGATAATGATAAACCGTATAAACTCCGACCTTGCAAACGGCTTCGGAAACCTTGTTTCCCGTACCGTTGCAATGGCTGACAAATATTTTGGCGGTACTCTCCCCACAGACCGTGAAGGCGACGCTCTCGATGACGAATTCAAGGCTACAGTCACTTCACTCTGCGGTGAGGTGGACAAGTGCATCGATGAGACAAAGCTGAAACAGGCTCTTGAAGAGATATCAAAGGTAGTTGACCGCGCGAACAAGTACATCGACGAGACAGAGCCATGGAAGCTGGGCAAGGACGATACAAAGAAGGCACGTCTTGCGGCTGTGCTCTATAATCTCCTTGAAGCTATCCGCATAACCTCTGCCCTCCTTGCCCCCTTCATGCCCACTACAATGCCTAAGGTATGGGAGCAGATAGGTGCTTCCGCAGCTGATGTGGAGTACGAAAAGCTCAGCAAATTCGGTGTGCTGCCTGAAAATGTAACTGTTCACAAGGGCGAGATACTCTTCCCAAGAATAGACGTTGACAAGGAAATAGAAGAACTCAACGCAATACTCACAAAGAATATGGAGGCTGCAAAGGCAAAGCTCTCCGCAGAGGAAAAGGGCGAGGCTCCGAAGGAGGAGATACAGCTCGCTCCGGAGATAACCATAGACGACTTTGCAAAGGTAGAGATAAGAGTTGCAAAGGTAATTGCCTGCGAAAAGGTAAAGAAGTCAGACAAGCTCCTCTGTTTGCAGCTTGACGACGGCATGGGCGGACGTCAGGTGGTATCAGGTATCGCTCAGTACTACGAGCCTGAGGACCTTATCGGAAAGAAGCTTCAGCTCATCGCTAACCTCAAGCCTGTAAAGCTCAGAGGCGTTGACAGCAACGGCATGATATGCGCAGCCGATACTCCCGACGGAGTAAAGGTGATATTCGTAGACGACAGTATCCCCGTAGGCTCAAAGGTAAGATAATAATAAAAAGTCCCGTAAGCAGCAGGCTGTTTACGGGACTTTTATTTTTATGGAAATATAACTTTTTGGGGGTATGGCGTTCGCAATTGCTGATTATATCACAAATGCCCCCCTTTTTTTATATGCTCTCAGCTCTGCCTGAGCAGCACCTCCGCAATAGCGATATCCTCAGGAGTGGTTATCTTTATGTTGGTATAGTCTCCCACGGTCATTGCCACCTTTCCGCCGATAGCCTCCACCAGCTGGCAGTCGTCGGTGAAATCGAGATCATGCTCCAGCGCAAAATCTATTCCCTCAAAGTAAAGGCTGCGCTTGAATATCTGCGGAGTCTGTGTTATATAAAGGGAGCTTCTCGGCGGAGTATCAACTATAAGTCCGCCGTCCACCGCCTTGATAGTATCCTTGACAGGAACTCCGAGGGTAGCGCCGCCGAATACGGCTGCGTCCTTTATGACTTTTTCGATATGCTCCGGCTTTACAAGAGGACGGGCACCGTCATGTACGGCGACCAGCTCCGTATCCTTGGATATCTTCTTTATGCCGTTGATAACGCTTGCCTGACGTGTAGCGCCGCCGGTAGTACAGACTGCCAGTTTTGTTATGCCTGCCGCACTTGCTTCCTCCTGTATAGCGGGTATATCCTCCTCACGGGCAACTATCACTATCTCGCTGACGCTCTCACAGCTCTGAAAAGCCTGCATGGTAACGCCTATGACCTTTCTTTCTCCGAGTGGGAGCAGTATCTTGTTCACACCGCCCATTCTTGTCGAGTTTCCAGCACATACTATAACAACTGATGTTTTCATATCATGTATTTCCTTCCGTAATGTCTTTATCAGGCTCTGTGGGAGCAGTTCTTATGCATATCTCCGGCAGCCCTTTCAGTACATAATAATAGTTGAACATACCGTCCTCTGCCGACAGGTCGTTCTCGCCGCTTGCAGGCGGAGCAAATATCTTCAGCAGCATATCGCAGCTGCCGCCAACAGGCTTTTCGTAGAACGCAGGCATAAGGTCGATATATTTTGTCTCCGGAGCTTTATAGAACCAGCGCCCGTTCAGCTCCAGCATAAGGTTTGAATCGTCCCTGAAAAACAGCTCGCAGAACACTGGAGCAGCTTCAAAATGCAGGGGCACAGCTATGCCCTCGGCGTCCTCCGAGCTTCCCCAGCGCAGCTTCACAGGTAGCTCTGTCTCCTCTCCCACCGTCATCGACGGCAGGAACCTCTCCCTGTTTATTATCTCCCTGTAGGTCTTCATGACCGGTTGTTCGATACCCACATCAGCGTTGTTCGGGTCCTCGCGTTCGAGTCCGAGCCTGCCCCGGTCCCGGAACTGATAAAACGTAAAGCCTGTGAACCAGTCCGCATTTTCCTCCTCTATGATATCGCAGAACAGCCTTACCATATCAGCCTGTTCATAAGGTCCCGCAACATCTCCGTCAGCGTTCATCTCCGACATTATCATGGGCTTTGAAGTTCCGCCGCAGAGGTATCTGAAGCGCTCACAGCTCCTTTTCGTAAGCTCGAACACCTCCCGTACGGAATACCTGCAATGAGTGGTGCCGCCGCTCTCTGCGATATCGCAGGGCCAGCCCCAGTGGAGAGCAAGATACTTGTCCACAGACCATATATCCGTATCGCGGACAGCCTGTGTAAACTCCTTCTCCATTACCATTTCCTCGGAGCTGATGTCCTCTACTCCGCCGATACAGAGCACCGTCTGCACATTGGGAGCGTGTTCCTTTATTATTTTCACGGCACGGCAGTAGAAGTCCGCTACCTGCTGATGATCCGCTCTCTTGCAGAACTCGAACCAATCTCCCGTAGCCTCGTGATTTATTCTCAGGAAGAGCCTGCCGAAGCTTTTCAGATCCTCGCCTATAGCGGCAAGGTATTCGTCGGTAACAAAGGGGTCTATAGTGAGGGTCAGGGTCACGTCCTGACCGTGCCTGCGTATATCCCGCATAAACGTAAAGGGCTCGCCGTCGGTGCTGCCGCCTATACCGCCGAGATAGGGAAAATAGTCATCATAGGGGTAGTCCCACTGGAACTTCACTTCCTTATCCTTGTATACCTCCGAAATACGCCCCGGAAATTCTTTATCAAGCGGGTAATAGCATTACATGAGGCTTATGCTGCGGTGAGGTCTGCCCAGTTTGCTGAGGATATAATCCTGACTGACATACTCACCTCTTTCGCTTCCGTCGCCGAGATCCACAGCGCATAAAGCACTGCCCATTGTCAGCTTCAGGACCTTTTTCATTTCATTGTTTCCTTTCAGGTAGTTGTAATGATAATAATACACATTAATTATAATACACATTGCATACACTGTCAACTTCCGGCAGACAAAATCGCCTCAGGCAATAGATCGGTACTCAAATAGAAATATCAAGCCATAGTAATTCTGATTAAAAGTCAGAAGTACTATGGCGTTTCTATTGACAGTGCGGCAATTACGTGATATAATTGTTGCTAATATAAACCGGTATTTAATATGATAGGTAGTGATCACTATAAAAACCTTTGAATTACAACCTTTGCGAATTCCAGCAGGTTGGTTTGTAAGTTATAATATGTTCTCTGAATATGACCCTGATACTGACAGTGAAGAATATTGTTTTGAATTATGTGAAGATATGTTGCAATTGAAGAATAAAAATTTATTGATAGACTTAGGGTGGTATCCAGAGGGAGATATTAAAGGAAATTATAGACTTTTCCTTGTTGATACAACTAAAGAGTTACCTTTTGAAACACCTCTTCAAGTTTTTAGTTCCAGATCAAAAAAAGAAATAATACAAATGATTGAATATTGGACAAACTATGGGTTCTTTTCAAAATACCTACGCTAAACCCTAATTTATCTGAGCAGTCAAATAAATACGATGCCCCAAAGCAGTTTAGCTGCTTTGGGGCAAAACTTATATATGGACATAAGCCTATACTGCCGGAGGCGCTGTACACTGTATGTCACATAGTTACTATGAAGCATACTCCCTTGCCGGGCTGATTTAGGACGTGTATCTTGAACTTGTGCTTGTCCGCTACGGATTTTGCGATAGCAAGACCAAGTCCGTAGCCGCCTGTTGCGCGGTTTCTTGACTCGTCGCTGCGGTAGAAGCGCTCGAATATCTTCTCGGTGTCGGTCTCCTTGATACCCTCGCCGGTATTGAATACCGAGAACAGCTTCCTTTCACCGGAACGCTTCAGCGTTACCTGTATAGTGCCGCCGGCGTTGGAGTATTTCAGAGCGTTGTCGATGAATATCGCAGCCATCTGCTTGATATGCTTCTCGCTGCCGTTGAGCATTATATTGTCCTCAATATTGACCTCGAACTTCTTGTTGCTCTCAAACGCCTGACACTCAAACGGCAGAGCTGTATTGGCGATCGCCTTGCTGAGATTGAAGTATCTGCGTTCAAGCTCATTATTGCTGTTTTCGAGTCTTGTAAGATTGAGGAGATCGTTTACAAGCACGCTCATTCGGTCAGTCTGTGACTTGATATAGTTGAGCCACTTGTTATCGCCGATCTCGCCTTCGAGAACATCTGCATTGGTTGATATAACAGTAAGAGGAGTTTTGAGCTCGTGGCTTGCGTCAGAAACGAACTGCTTCTGCTTGTCGAAAGCAGTCTTGATAGGCTGAATGCTCTTCTTGCTGAGGAAGTAAGCAAACACTGAAAGCACTACCATAGCTATGAATCCTACCATGATAGTAGTGCGCTTTAACTGCTTGAGAACATTGGTCTCGTAGCTGTTGTCAGTAAGTATCATGATAGTACCGTTCGGCTTGCTTGCTTTATAGTACTGATACGAATCTACCAGACCTGTATCACGCTTGACATTGATGATACCGGTATCATGTCTGTCGTTGATTATGATACTTGTGTACTTCTGCGCCCTTGCCACATCAATATCGGTATAGAGCTGGTTGAGGTACTTGCCGTTGGTATCAGCCATCAGTGCAAAGTAGTCCACAAAGCCGATCTTTCTCGGTATCTCCTCCACCTTTGCCGCGTTTTTGGCGCTGTTCTGATTACCTGTATTTACTGTACGTGCAGCAATACCTGACGTACCGCTTTCCGAAAGGAGTACTAGCTCATAGCCGCTGCCGTCCTCTGATGTCTGAGCAATAATATCATCGGGATCAGCGGTATCCTGCTCAGAGCTGTACCTTTTGAATTCCTCTTTTACCTCTTCGGGCTCATTGCTGTTGGCTTTGGGGGGAGCGCTGCTCTCGCTGTCCTTTACCTTCTTGTTCCAGGGGCTGTACGGATTGTTCGGATCCCACAGATTGTAGGGATTAGAACTGCTCCACCACTGTGAATACTTTTCTTCCTGCTCCGGGCTGACTTCGATCCACGGCGGGATACCTGTTCCGTCCCATGTCTCGCCGTTATTGTTCTTCCACTGCTTGCCGTCCCAGTACCAGCCGTTCATGCTCTGACTGTTCCAGTCCTGACCGCCCCAGTCGCCGCTGTTCCAGTCCTGACTGCCCCAGCCGCCGCTCCAGTCCTGACCGCCGCTGCTGCCGCCCTGATTGTTCCAGTCCTGACTGCCCCAGCCGCCGCTCCAGTCCTTACCGCCGCTGCTGCCGCCCTGATTGTTCCAGTCCTGATTGCCCCAGCCGCCGCTCCAGCCCTGACTGCCGGTGCTGCCGCCCTGATTGTTCCAGTCCTGACCGCCCCAGGCTCCGCTGTTCCAGCCCTGATTCCAGTTCTGACCGTCGCTGCTGCCGTCCTGTTTGTTCCAGTCCTGATTCCAGCCGCCGGACATATCCGGGAACGTAGCGTCCTCAGGCATTGTTGGGAATATCACCCACGGACGTATTGTAGTATCCGGCTCAGCCGGCTGAGTATCCGGATCAACCGAAGGCTGATCTTCGGGCTCAGTCACTTCTCCCTCTGTGGGAGCGTCGGTATTTGCGGGCACATCTGATGATGTCGCAGCGTCGGTGCCCTCTGCGGTCGTATCCGTTTCAGCCGTAGTTGACGGATCAGACGGATTTGAAGGCTTTGACGGCGGAGGAGCCTCCCTTTCGTTCTTGGGCTCGGAATGACTCACGAAGTAGAATGTTGCTTTTCTCTCGTCATAGCCTATATCCGCGGCGATCTCCTCCAGCACCTCTTTGGACTGCATATTCATCACCGATTCTGTTATCATGTTTATACCGAAAATAAGTGCAATAAACACAGCAAGAAGAATACTGACGATCATACCGAAAAGCTTCATCTGCGCTCTTCTGAACATACGGTCATGTACTTTTCTGAACATCTGTCATTCCTCCTTTTTACGGTTTATTCCAGCGAGTAGCCAATACCTCTCGCTGTTTTGATCTGCACGGGAGCCGATATCACTGAAAGCTTTTTTCTGAGGAATGATATGTATACTTCGATATTGTTGTATTCGACATCGCTCTCGTAGCCCCATATTTTTTCAATTATTCTTTCCTTTGGAAGTATCTGCCTCGGATTTGATATAAGGAGCTCCATTATCTGATATTCCTTCAGTGAAAGCTTCACATCATTTCCGTGCCACATAACGGAACAGGTATTCTTATTGAGTTCCAGTCCGTTGTAATCGAGTCTTGCCTCATCGACGAGCTCGCCCTTTCTTCTTGTGAGAGCGCGTACTCTCGCAAGGAGCTCGCCCGTCACGAAGGGTTTGGTGATATAGTCGTCCGCGCCGCAGTCGAGACCGTTTATCTTGTCCTCGATCTCACTTCTTGCGGTGAGCAGGAGCACCGGTGTGTTGATCCTCTCCTGTCTGAGTTTTCTGAGTACCTCTATACCGTTCATTCCCGGAAGCATGATATCGAGAATGATACAGTCATAAACGCCTGTCAGCGCATTATCAAGTCCGTCAACACCGTCATAAACGGTATCGACATTGTACATATTTCTTTTGAGTATCTCGGACAAAGCGTCCGCAAGCTGCATCTCGTCCTCAACAACGAGAAGTCTCATAATAATACCCCCTTGGATAATCAGCTGCCGCTCCGGCAGCACATCTTTCTGTGCGGAAATGTTTCTGAAGCGTATAACATTCCACTTTAATTACATTATATCATAAAATATTGAAATAGTCTTAAAAAACACAAATTGTTCAAAATGTTGATTAGGAAAAAAATTCGTTGCATTTTTGTGCATATCAACAGTTTTATCAGGTATTTACTCACAATTGTTGACTAAGAATTAGATTTGTGCTAAAATTGATATACAGAGTAGGATGTTATAATTTACTGTTTTGACTCATTGTATAAAAACTGTACCAGTATTATATAATTGTTATACAGTTATGATATTAATAACAGATAGGAGGGGCGAGATATGTTATCACCAATTGAGCGGAAAAAAGTGGGATTTCCCCTGCTCACATCAAGCGCGGCAGAACTCAAGAAGTATGTTGATGTATACGGTCTTTTCGTTGAAAGCGGATATACAACAGAGCTGTGCGACGCATATGCCGACGCATTCATCGACAACGTCAAAAAGCCTTCTCCATTCGATATGATACAGCTCGCGTCACTTTACGACAGGATCATGGATCATAAATCAGCCTATTTCTACCTTGACAAGCTTTCAGACAAGAAACTCGGCGGCGAGGAAAGATTCGACTACTGCACCGGTATGCTGAGAACCATAAGCAAGATCGGCAACTGGCGCGACGCCGTGGATTTCCGCACCTCAAACATAAGCTTTCTCCAGAAGCTGTCATCAAAGGTCTCTCAGAACAGGCAGGCGGAGCTGTATATGGCGCTCGCTCTGGCGGACTGCGCTTCAAAGAATTACTCTCAGGGTCTGAAATTGCTGAAATTCGGATACAAACCTCAGGGCAAGAACGATTTCACCCTGCTTGAGATATTCGTTACCGCTGTATATATATTCGCACGCAGCGGCGACAGCGAAGGGCTCGAAGGCGCTCTCGGCAACGCTGAAGGCTGCCTGAAGCTTTTCAAAAAGTTCGATTTCTCATGGGAAGAAGCCTATTACAGAGACCGCATCGACAATGCGGCAAAGGGTATTATCTGACACACTGCTCCGGAGACAACTCCGGAGCTTTTTATTCGGAATGTTATTGTTAAAATAAAAAAATATATTAAAATTATGCATTTTTTGCTATTAAAACAACTTTTGGTCATTTGTTGCTATTTTTAATAATTGTTAAATGAATGACAGTCAGTTTTGCCTTTGTGCAGTTTCACAATGATATCACTTTTGTGCTAAAAAATCAGGTGCATTTCGATTTGGCGAAATTATAGGAAATACTCAATTGCTTTTTTGTTCTGATAAAAGATTAAACACGTTCTCCCTAAGTTTATGTACGTAATATGAACAAATAAAATAAATACAATTGTTAATAAAATATTAATGTAAATATTTGCATTAATTTTAGCAATTTAGTGCTAATTTCGAGCAATATAATCAATTGAACTTCCTCCCCACATAGTCTATAATACAATTGTTGGCAGAGGAATTTACCGAAATATCGGCTCTTCTACCACCACATAATAATGTTAAGATATATTATGTGTCCTGTAACAAAATCGGCAATTATATCCTGTGTTGCATGATCTGGTTTTAAACTCCGCCGGATCCCCAATCCAACCATCCAGTTTTAGTATACTTCCGACTATTCACAACTGTTATTAAACATTAATGCCTATAATATGTTTAATCGCCTAAAGCAGTTTAATGACGCTTGATACTTCTGATCAGTCGTGACAGCATTGCAAACGGATATATGGCACTGCGGAAAATGTGCCCGCCGTAATTGACATCTGTGTATAGAGGGTGCATGGATGTTGATCGATAGCGACCTTGATTGGCTTTTGAGAGGGTGTCAATGAAGGTCGTTATTCTTTTGTTTACCTGCTTATTTCGTTCTATACCATATAAAAAAGGCTGCCTTGAGGGCAGCCTCTTTTCTTTATCATCACTTGTTTTCAAGCTTTGTCCTGAGCTTTCTGAGAGTGTATCCCTCGTTCACCTTCATAACGCCTCTGTCTATAGCAAGGGCATAATCCGGCACATCTCTCGTAACGGTCGTTCCCGCGGCGGTATATACAGCCTTTCCGAGCTTTACGGGAGCTATAAGGTTGGTATTGCAGCCGATAAAGCAGTTGTCGCCGATAACGCAGCGGCTCTTCGCAACGCCGTCATAGTTGACCGTAACTGTTCCGCAGCCGATATTGACACGTTTTCCGATGTCGCTGTCTCCGACATAAGCAAGATGTGCTATGGCAGTCTTTTCGCCGATCACCGAGTTCTTGACCTCGACAAAATCACCTATCCTTGCTTCCGACTTTATAACGCTGCCGGGACGTATATGAACATATGGACCTACATTTACTCCTGATTCTATCTCCGAATCGCAAGCCTGTACCGTATTGAGCGAAGCATTGTCTCCGATACGGCAGTTCTCAGCCATAACATTCGGACCTATCTTGCAGTTTTTGCCGATAACGGTATTTCCGCGGAGTATGGTATTCGGAAGTATCTCGGTACCTACGCCTATCTCCACGCCGCGCTCGATGATAACTCCGTCGGTGCAGGTGAATTCAATGCCGTTCACAAGGTGCTTCTTTATTACAGCCATTCTTGCGTAAGTATTGAGTTCAAGGAGGTCATTTCTGTCGTTGGCGCCTCTGATTATGTCAGCGTTGTCCGACTTGAAGGCTCCTGCGTTCTTGCCCTCTGATATAGCAATGTAAACAGTATCCGTAAGGTAGTACTCATTCTGTGCGTTGTTGTTGTCAAGCTTGCCGAGAAGCTCCACAAGGTCAGCGGTCCTGAACCAGTAAGCGCCTGAATTAACTTCCTTTACAGCCTTCTGCTCCTCTGTGGCGTCCTTCTGCTCAACTATGCCGCTGATACCGTTTGCACTGCGGATTATCCTTCCGTATCCGAAAGGATTGTCCAGCTCCGCGGTTATGACAGTGACCGCATTCCCCTGCTGCTCATGTACGGCAAGGGATTTTTTTATTGTCTCCTCGTCGATAAAAGGAGCGTCACCGCAAAGTACAAGTGTATTGCCGCTCTTATCGTTTTCGAGGAAGGGTATGGCCTGCTGTACAGCGTGACCTGTTCCCAATCTCTCAGCCTGAAGAACGGTGGTGTACTTTCCGTCAAGATACTCGTCTATCATTTCGCCCCTGAAGCCCTTTACCACACATATATCGGCAACTCCTGCCGCCTCACAGGCAGTTGTCACCCAGTGGAGCATAGGCTCCCCGAGAACTTTGAAAAGCGGCTTGGGCATATCAGCCTTCATGCGCTTGCCCTGTCCGCCCGCTAAGATTACAGCTTTATTCATATTTACCTCTCCTAAAAAATATTATTGCTCCTGTGACGCAGGCTGGGTCTGTTCCTCAGTCTGTACCATGCCCAGGAGGTACTCCTCTGACGCCGGTATCAGCTTCCAGCCCTCTCCCTCGATGAGCACGACGGACACAGGGTCGGAAAAATTATCGGTCTGTCCGTTTATTTCCGTTTCAATGCTGATATTAAGGGTATATCCGTCCGTTATCTGATAATTTTGATTTTTCAGCTTCAGTCCCTCTGCAAACGAATCAAAATACTTCTTTGCAGCCTTTATTGCAGCGCTGCTCAGCTTATAGCAGCTGTCCGTGGTCATATTGTTGAGCTTACCGCCTACGCCCGAACTCATCGCAACGGCGAATTCCTGTTTCATGCCTGATTCTTCCATAGCCTCGACAGCATCGACAGGGTACATACTCTCAAGCATAGTGTCCACATCGCCGCTCACGCTGCTCTCGGCAAAAGACCTCAGAGCCTTTTCCGCGTCGGCAGGCAGCGAAGCAGCAGGAACGCCCTGTGCGGGACCTATCATCGACGGATCATACGAACCTGTCTGTACAGTAGTCTGCTCAGCAACGGAAGCCGTATCTGTCTGTTCAGTACCGCCTGTATTTTTGCTGCATGAGACAGCGCACAAAGCTATCGTACAGACAAAAAGCAGTGTCTTTATCCTTTTCATAAGAACAAATATCTCCTTTCAAAAACTCCTATACACATATTTTTGCACACTTTGACCGCAAATGCAAGCCTTTTTTGTCAAATCCGCTCCGCTTTGTTGATTTTTGTACAAATAAAGTAATTTAAACGGCTTAAATTTGTCATCACATATATGGTATTTTTTTCTTGAATGTGTTATAATAGGTATAACTCGGATAATGCCCCAATGGAAATTGTCCGGTAATGTAAAAAATGGAGGTATACACCAATGGCAAATAAGTATTGTTACCTTTTCTCAGAGGGTAATGCCAACATGAGAGAGCTTCTCGGCGGTAAGGGCGCAAACCTTGCTGAGATGACAAACATCGGTCTCCCTGTTCCTCAGGGCTTCACAATCACAACAGAGGCTTGTACTCAGTATTATGAGGACGGCGGCATCTCTGACGAGATCATGGCAGAGATCAACGAGTATATCGTTAAAATGGAAGGAATCACAGGCAAGAAGTTCGGCGACAAGGAGAATCCTCTCCTCGTTTCTGTTCGTTCAGGCGCAAGAGCTTCAATGCCCGGTATGATGGATACAATCCTTAACCTCGGTCTTAACGAGACAGTTGTTAACACAATCGCAGAAAAGTCAAATAACCCCAGATGGGCTTGGGACTGCTACAGAAGATTCATCCAGATGTATTCTGACGTAGTTATGGAAGTTGGTAAGAAGTACTTCGAGGAACTCATCGACCAGATGAAGGCTAAGAAGGGCGTAACCCAGGACGTTGAGCTCGACGCTAACGACCTCAAGGAGCTCGCAGGCCAGTTCAAGGCTGAGTACAAGGCTAAGATCGGCACAGACTTCCCTGACGATCCCAAGGAGCAGCTCATCGGCGCTATCAAGGCTGTATTCCGTTCATGGGACAACCCCAGAGCTAACGTATACAGACGTGATAACGATATTCCTTTCTCATGGGGTACTGCTGTTAACGTACAGTCAATGGCATTCGGTAATATGGGTGATGACTGCGGTACAGGTGTTGCCTTCACACGTGACCCTGCTACGGGTGAGAAGAAGCTCATGGGTGAGTTCCTCACAAACGCACAGGGCGAAGACGTTGTTGCCGGCGTTCGTACACCTATGCCTATCCAGCAGATGGCAGAGACATTCCCTGAGGCTTTCGCTCAGTTCAAGGAAGTTTGCCAGACTCTCGAAAATCACTATCACGATATGCAGGATATGGAGTTCACTGTTGAGAACAAGAAGCTCTATATGCTCCAGACAAGAA
>JAEEGJ010003796.1_pt1 | contig 54910 bp, 42 predicted proteins | sample 8958761 | NCBI WGS metagenome assembly JAEEGJ01 (sample SAMN16246546, study PRJNA631951) | gut metagenome | biome: gut microbiome; feature: rumen; material: RS-attached | host: Bos | place: Iran: Karaj | collected 2018-10
TTTAGAAGTAGAGAAAACTAAGGAAACCGGTTATACATCTCATGGTATTCGAATGGATGTCTATGTAGAGGACGACGAGAACAGCGTATATGATGTTGAAATGCAAGGATTCAAAGAGGCTTTTCTTGGCAAAAGATTTAGATTTTACCAGGGAGCTATTGATATCGGCATTGTAAACAAGGGAGAATCCTTTGCAAAACTAAAGAAGAGTTATATTATATTCTTTACGACATTTGATCCGTTTGGCAAAGGTTGGTATATGTATCCTTTTGAAACTATATGTAGTTGGGATCATAGCATTATAATGGATGATGATGCAAAACGGATTATACTTAATATCAAAGGTTACAGGGATGTTGAAGGTCATGAAGTAAGTGATGATATTAAGAATTTACTTGCATATATGGATGGTAAAACTCCAGTATCTGAATATACAGTCGAACTTGATGATGCTGTGAAAAAAGTGAAGGAGAATGAGGAGAGGAGGCAGGAATATATGTTTGTCAATTCTTTCGAAATTGATAATAGACTTTTTGGAAGATGTATTACTTATGTAGGCCTAATACGTTCAGGCATTTTGGAGGATGAAAAATTATCAAAAGCCTCTCAAATATCTATGGAATTCATAGAAAATACCAAAAAACTCATAAAAGAACATCCTGATTGGGATGATGTAGATGTAGCTGAAGAGGTTTTAATATTTTTAAATTCGTAGTAAAAAAAGCATTAATGCACCTGCTGGTTTGGCAGGTGCATTTCATATATTATTTCAAAAACATCTTGAGCATCATTCCATACAGTTTTTTGTAAGGCTGGTATCTCATAGGCAGATCTATCCACCTTTTCTTGTCGAGGATGCTCTTTTTGTGTGAGAAGGTATCGAAGCCTACTTTACCGTGATAAGCACCCATGCCTGATTCGCCAAATCCGCCAAAGCCCATATTGTTTGTAGCCAGATGCACTACACAGTCGTTGATACAGCCACCGCCAAAGGCGAGTTCTGTGGTTACATATTTTATCTTCTGCTTGTTTTTACCGAAATAGTAACCGGCAAGAGGATGGGGCTTTGTATTAAGGAAACTTACAAGCTCACGCAGATTGGTGAATGTGAGTATCGGCATGATGGGTCCGAATATTTCTTCGCCCATGACCTTGTCATCCCAGGTAATATTATCCATGACTGTGGGCTCTATCTGGAGTTTTTTGATATCATGGTAACCGCCATAAACGATCTTTTCTTCGTCGAGGAGGCCTATCAGACGGTTGAAGTGTTTTTCGTTAATGATCTTTCCATAATCGGGATTGCTTAATGCAGAATCCGTATACTGTCTGGATATCTCATGCTTTACAGCTTTTATAAACTGGTCTTTAATGCTTTCTTCTACATATATATAGTCCGGAGCCACACAGGTCTGACCACAGTTTAAGTATTTGCCGAATACAATACGTCTGGCTGCGAGCTTGATGTTTGCTTCTTTATCAACTATGCAGGGACTTTTTCCGCCGAGCTCCAATGTTACAGGAGTGAGATTGGGAGCTGCAGCCTTCAGTACCTCGCGTCCTACATTTTTGCTGCCGGTAAAGAAGATGAAATCAAACTTTGCGGCCAACAGACTCTTGTTTTCTTCACGGCCACCGGTGATACAAGTTACATACTCGGGTGCAAACACCGTTTCTATCATTTTGCGTATAGCTTCGGAGGTGTTAGGAGAGTAAGCACTGGGCTTAACTATACAGGTGTTTCCGGCTGCTATAGCATCTACCAAAGGCTCGATGGTCAGCAGGAAAGGATAGTTCCAGGGGCTCATGATGAGCACTGTGCCGTAAGGAACAGACTTTATAAAGCTTGAACTATGGAACTGTACAAGAGCAGTCAGGACGTGCTTGTCTCTGGCAAAGCGTGGAGTGTTCTTTATCATATATGAAATCTCTGACAGTGTGAGTCCTGTCTCGCACATATAACTTTCAAATTCGCTCTTGCCTAAGTCTGCTTTGATAGCAGCATTAAGCTCGTCCATATGCTCGTGGATATAGCGTCTTAATCTTTTTAATGCATTTATTCTATATGAAACATCATATGTATGCCCTTCTGCAAAGAATTTGCGCTGGGCATCTATTTTTGCTTGGATTTCTGATTCGGTCATTTTGTGTGCCTTTCTTATTTACTAAGTATCTGGTAATAAAATTTCTCCAGTTCCTTCGCTGTCATCAGCTTCGGTACAGGGTAGATGGGATTGCCTTCTTTTTCGGCTGTTTTTGCAAGCTCTGGTATATCTTCCTCTTTGATGCCATCGATAGTATCCGGCACATTGAGGTCGCGTTTCATCTGTTTTACTGCCTCGATGAACTTTTTGGCGCCGACTTCGTGTGAGTCATGTATATCCGAGATTCCGATGACACATGCTAACTGATGCAGCTTTTCATAAGCGCTTTTGCCATATTCTTCCAGTACGAAGGGGAGGAGTACAGCATTGGCCAGTCCGTGAGGTGTATTATATTTACCGCCTAAGGAATGTGCCACGCAGTGTACATATCCTACATATGAAGTGGTAAAGGCGCTGCCTGCCAGGTATGAGGCGTGGAGCATCTTCCTGCGAGCGTGGAGATTTGTAGGGTTATTATAAGCCTCTCTTATATTTTCAAATATGATTCTTACAGCATGTCTTGCATCCCTTTTTGAACTCTTTACTAAGGAACGTCCGATATAGGCCTCTACTGCATGGGTTAATGCATCCATACCTGTGGTAGCTGTGAGATGCTTGGGCAGACTAACGGTGATCTTAGGGTCAAGTACAGCGTATCTCGGGATAAGTGGAAAATCGCTTATCTGATATTTGTGTCTGGTCTCTGAGTCAGTTACGATGGCGGCTACCGTTACCTCACTGCCTGTACCCGCAGTAGTGGGTATAGCGATGATCAATGGCAGTTTTTTAAGAACTTTTAAGATGCCTTTCATCTTTATAAAGGGAGTGTTAGGTCTTGCTATCCTGACTGCTGCAGCTTTTGCACAGTCCATGGATGAACCTCCGCCAAATCCAATAAAGGCTTCGCATTTGTTTTCGAGATAGGCGGCAGCACACTCCTCAATAATATCTGTAGTAGGATTCGGCACGGTTTTATCGAATATTACACAGTTTATACCTGCCTTTTTGAGAGCTTCCTCGAGCTCCAGGGTCAGTCCGTGAGCACGTATATCCTTATCAGTGACTAAAAGTACATTTTTGACTTCTTTGTTTTTTAGCATGGCAGCCAGTTCCTGCATGTTGTCAAGTATTGTAGGCTTCCTGTAGGGGAGCAGCGGGATAGCGGCATGCATAGCCTGTTGAAATGTTCTGCAGTAAGCAGCTTTAATGATGTTCATTATTCTTTTCCTGGTTTCTTATATTATTTGGGATAACACCCAAAGCATTATTTTAACAGTATTTTTTTAAAAGTCAAGCATGTAATAATAAAAACTACATTATGTGATTATTAAAACTACATAAATATTTTTAATACCTAACTTTTAGTTAGTTGTTTTTTATAAATAAGTACGTTATAATGATTTCAGTGATTGAAAAAATCATAAAAAATTAAACAAAGGAGAAAGTATAATGAGCGAGTACAATTACAGACATGACTTGGATGATTCAGAGAGGATTGATTTATTATTTGAGTGTATTCAGGATCTTCAGGAAGCAGTTGAGAGCTTACAGGAAGAGGTTGATATCATTGTAAAGCATCTTGATGGTGAGGATTGATCATTTGCTGATGTAAATTCATTAAAACCTTCTTATAAATGTGGTTGAGAAAAAAGAACGTTTTCGGACAAAAAAAGTTCCGGCAACGTTCTTTTTTGTTCTGGTATCTGTCGATCAGAGAACCTTACTGCTGATCAAAAAAATAAATTGACTTAAAATAACGAATATGCTATAAATGTTTCTTGTAGATTTAAAAACGGAGGACTATCCCAATGGACAGTGAGAAAAAATATAAGTTACTGATCATAAATCCCGGCTCGACCTCTACCAAGGTGAGTCTTTTTGAAAATGAGAAATCACTCTTTGAGCACAGCTTGTTTCATGATGCACCTGAGCTGTTAAAGTTTCCTCATGTAAATGACCAGATGCCTTTTAGGTATCAGGTTATCATGGATATGCTTAAGGAAGAGGGTGTGGACCCTAAAACAATAGATGTATTTGTGGGCCGCGGCGGCAGTGCATGTACTCAGCCCGGCGGCGTTACAATAGTCGATGAAAAGCTGTACGATGATACGGTAGCCGCAGTAGGCGGTAGCGAGCATCCCGCAAAACTTGGAGTTATGCTTGCATGGCAGTTTGCCAATGAGTTTGGCAAGCCTGCATACACACTTAACCCTACCAATGTGGATGAGTACTGTGATTATGCAAGACTTACAGGTATCAAGGGTGTATATCGTGTATCACACTCACATGTACTCAATCAGAAAGCTGTAGCTGATGCTCATGCAAAGAAGCTTGGAAAGCGTTATGAGGATTGTAACTTTATCGTGGCTCATATAGACGGTGGTATCACGGTCAGTGCACATGATCACGGACGTATGGTGGACGGAAACATGGGTGCAGACGGAGAGGGTGCATTTACTCCTACCCGTATAGGCAGTGTACCGGTACTTTCCATGCTGGATTACCTTGATACCCATTCTATAAAGGATGCTAAGCTACTTTGTGCAAGAGCAGGCGGATTTGTAAGCCTTTTCGGAACATCTGATTCTGATAAAATACATGCACTTGTGGATGAAGGTGATAAAAAGGCTTCACTTATCTGGAACACCATGATATACCAGATATGTAAGATGATCGGTGAGATGAGTGCGGTACTTTGCGGTAAGGTGGACGGCATATTGCTGACCGGAGGATTGCTCAGATTTGACGATATTAGAGCAGGTATAGAGAAGCGCTGCGGATTTATTGCTCCTATTAGCGTATATCCCGGAGAGATGGAGCAGGAAGCTTTGGCTTATGCAGTGCTGGATGTTTTAAGAGGCGAGGCAACAGCTATGAAGTACTCGGGCAAGAATGTCTGGGACGGATTTGATTTTATGGAGGACTAAAATTATGAGCATGGTAGATGACATAAAGAAAAAGGCGAAGAGTAAACTGATGACCATAGTACTGCCCGAGGGCGATGAGCCCCGTACAGTGCAGGCAGCCAAGATCATAAAGGATGACGGCCTGGCAAAACCTGTATTACTTGGCAGTAAGACAGCTGTAGAAAAGACTGCTAAGGATACTAATACAGATATAAGCGGTATCGAGATAATCGATCCTGCTACCAGCCCCAAGGCTGAGAATTACGCAAAAGAACTTTTCGAACTCCGTAAGGCAAAGGGCGTAACAGAAGAGGATGCGGCGAAGCTTGTACAGGATGTTATGTACTATGGCATCATGATGGTAAAGACAGGGGATGCTGACGGTCTCGTTTCAGGTGCTGTACATACTACAGGCGATATGCTCCGTCCAGCACTGCAGCTTATAAAGACAAAGCCCGGCATAAAGGTTGTTTCATCAAGCTTCCTTATGGACTGTCCCAACAAGAACCTCGGCCACAACGGACTTTTAGTATATGCAGACTGTGTAGTTATGCCCAATCCTACAGCTGATGAGCTCGCAGAAATAGGTATTTCTGCAGCAGATACTGCAAAGAGGCTTTGCGGTATAGAGGAGCCCAAGGTAGCATTCCTTTCATTCTCTACAAAAGGCAGCGCTAAGCACGAGCTGGTAACAAAGGTACAGCAGGCAGTAGCTAAGGCCCATGAGCTGGCTCCCGACCTCTGTCTGGACGGTGAGATGCAGTTTGATGCAGCTCTTGTACCTGAGATCGGTGCATCGAAGGCACCCGGAAGTCCTGTGGCAGGGCATGCCAATGTACTTATATTCCCTGACCTGCAGGCAGGTAATATCGGCTACAAGATCACCCAACGTATCGGCGGAGCAGAGTGCTTTGCAGTACTTCAGGGACTTGCTAAGCCCTGTAATGACCTTTCCCGCGGATGCTCAGTTGAGGATATAGTAAATACTGTAGCATTTACAGCTGTACAGGCACAGTAAGTCTTTATATAGTATAATCATAAAATTAAATATTTTAGCGGTTCTTGACTGAAAGTAACATTTTGTATATAATTATAATGTTATGAACAGTTAGAACCGTTTTTTGTTTGGTCGGTGGACGGGCAGGCAAGTCACTGACATGATCATTTACCTGCAATCAGGTGCAGAGCATGAAAAGAAACTGGAAAAATCTGGTTATTATACTTACTATAACATTCGTGCTTATGGCTCTGATGGTAGTTTTTACTTCCAGAGTGATCTATAAATTGTCGAATTCGTATATAACGGAGCTTGGAAATGATAAGACTGCGGCCATTACTGCAGACCTTGAAAACTACCTGGAGACGGCTAAGAGTGCTATATATGTTGTAGCAGACAGCGTTGACCACATGGTCGCAAAGGGTGCTACAAATGAGGAAATCGTTGAATATATTACGAGGGAGTCTGAAAATACGACTTCTTATTTTGATTCCACTTATACCGGGATATACGGTGTTATAGGCGGCGAATACGTGGACGGCGTAGGCTGGGTGCCGCCTGAGGGATACGATCCGACCGCGAGGGACTGGTATAAGACTCTTTATAGAGGTAACGGAGAGGTCACCATTGTTTCTCCTTATGTTGATGCCCAGACAGGTTCGGTTATCATTTCGGTAGGTAAGAGTCTGAGTGATAAGAATAATGCACTGGCTCTCGACCTGACACTTAACAGTGTACAGGAGATAGCTGAAAACATAAACATCAATGGTTACGGCTACGGATATATCCAGAACTATGACGGTATGGTCATAGCTCATAAGCATGTAGAAGAGATCGGCAAAAATTATGCAGAAGATGAAAACGAAAAAGCACTTTTTGATAAGGTCATTGAAACCGGTAAGGGTAATTTCGACACGGTAATAGATGGTAAAGAGTGTATAGTGTTTGTAGATGAAGTTATGGATCAGTGGCATCTGGTCATCATAACTTCTAAAAGCGATCTGTTCAGTTCACAGAATCAGACTATTTTCTTATGCATACTGGTTAGTACTATCGTATTTGCGTTGATCTCTACATTCTATATAGTCGGTTACATGAATGAAAGAAAAGCAAACCTTCGTATGGAAGAGATGAAGGTCAATGAACAGCGCAAGGATTATGAAGCTAAGGTACTTAAGCTGGAGAAAAGTGCCGCAGATGAGGCAAATAAGGCTAAGAGTAATTTCCTCGCAGATATGTCCCATGAGATCAGGACTCCCATCAATGCCGTGCTTGGCATGAACGAGATGATCCTCAGAAAGTCTAAGGATGAGGAAATTCTTGATTATTCTGCGAATATCAAGTCCGCCGGAAACACTTTGCTTTCCATTATTAATTCCATCCTTGATTTCTCTAAGATTGAAGACGGAAAGATGGAGCTTATCCCTGTCGAGTTTGATGTAAACGATCTGACTCACAGCCTGGTTAATTCCATAAGTGAGCGTGCAAAGGCTAAAAATCTTGAATTCAAGGTTGAAGTTGATGAAAAAATGCCTTCAAAGCTATATGGCGATGATGTAAGGATCAGTCAGGTTATCATGAACCTGCTGACCAATGCCGTAAAGTATACGGAGCAGGGTGCGGTTACTTTAAGTATCAGGAAGAAGGAAATCCGTGGTGAGAACCTGATATTCCAGGTATCTGTAAAGGATACGGGTATAGGTATCCGCAAGGAGGATATCGATAAGCTGTCACATTCCTTTGAGAGACTTGAGGAAAAGAGAAATCGTCATATCGAGGGTACGGGACTGGGTATTTCCATAGTTACCAGACTCCTTGGGATGATGAACAGTAAGCTGAGAGTCGAGAGTGAATACGGCAAAGGCTCGGTATTCTCTTTTGAACTGATGCTGAAGATAGCTGATTCTACACCTGTAGGGAAATATCAGGACAGACGTACTGCAGGAGCCAGAGCTGCAGATGAAGCAAATAAACTGATGGCGTTTAATGCAAAGGTTCTGATTACTGATGATAACGAGATGAACCTGAAGGTGGCATCTAACTTTATGAAGCTCTTCGGCATCAATGCAGAGACCTGTACCTCAGGCGAAGAGACCATCGAGCTGATGAGAAAGAATAAGTATGATATCTTATTCCTTGATCACATGATGCCTAAGATGGACGGTATCGAGACTCTGGAGATTTTAAAGAGAGAGAATCTGGTACCTGTGGAGACTGTGGTTATAGCTCTTACCGCAAATGCTGTAGTTGGAGCTAAGGAGCAGTACCTGAGCGTTGGATTTAACGATTATCTTTCAAAGCCCATAGAGTTAAAGGATTTGGAGAAGATGCTCCGTAAATACCTGCCACAGGATATGTGGAAGATTGAAGGAAATAAGGAAATTGGTGAAATCTATAACAATGAAATCAACACAGATGACAAAATGAGTTCCTTTGTTAAGTTGGGCCTTAATACTGAAGAAGGCATGGCATATTGCGGTGGAGAGGAAGACTTTTATATCGAAATAATCGGTGATTACTCAAAAGCCTGCGAAGCCAACATTGCAAAACTGGAGAATTTTAAATCCCAGGGTGATTTTGAAAATTATAAGGTTCTTATCCATTCTGTAAAGAGTGCCTCTAAGACCATAGGATCGAAGGAGCTCTTTAATGAGGCATTTGAACTCGAAAAAGCATCCGGCAGAGGCGATAAAGAGTTTGTAGAGAAAAACCATGATGCTTTTATGAAGAAATACAAGAAGCTGGCAGATGAATTAACCAAGGTTATACAGCCTTAAGAAAGATCTTAAAAACTGGAGAAATAGAAAGTTAGGTGCATAGATATGCAAGGTATGGAGCTGTCAAAAAAATATTTTGAGGAGTTTGGCCGCTCCATGTTGGAAGAGAATTTCAAGGATATTCTGCCATATTTAGCAGTTGGACTTACCGGCAGTGGTTCAGAGTGCTTCGGATATGATGACGAAAAGTCGCAGGATCATGACTTTGAACCCGGATTTTGCATCTTTATCCCGGATGAAAGTGCAATTGATACGAAGGATGAGTTCAGACTTCAGCGGGAATATGATAAGCTCCCATCAGAGTTTATGGGTTTTGCTAAGCCGAAGATGAAACCTGTAGGTGGCAATCGTAAGGGAGTAATCCGTATTGGTGATTTCTTTAAACAGAGATGCGGAAATCCTAAGGGTGAACTAAGTGTATACGAGTGGCTGTCAGTGCCTGAATATGCACTGGCTGAGGCTGTAAACGGCGAGATTTTCTTTGATAATTTAGGACTATTGACTTTGATAAGGGGGAATCTTAAGCAGTATCCTGATGATATCAGACTTAAGAAACTGGCAGAGTATCTGCTTACGATGGCTCAGGCAGGTCAGTATAACTACAACAGGTGTGTGGAAAGAGGAGAGAATGCAGCCGCACAGATGTCATTATATAAGTTTGTAGAGGCAGGGCTGCATGTGATTTTCCTGCTTAACAGACAGTATATGCCATATTATAAATGGTCATTCAGAGCCCTAAGGGATCTGCCGAGGCTGGGAAATCTTTATGATTCACTTGAATACTTGATATCCTCAGATAACGACGGAAAGAGAGCTTTCACAAAGTCAAATATGATAGAGGATATAGCGGCTCTCATCATTAAAGAGATGAAGTCAGAGAATCTGACTGACGCAACTTGTAATGACTTAGAGAAACATGCTTACTCAGTAAACGACCATATCAAGGATGGTACATTACGAAACATGAGTATATGAAGGAGATTATCTTGGAGATAAAGCGAATATTAGATAAATTTGACAGCCTCATGGAAGAGAAAAACTTCGATGAGGCTGAACGTCTTTTAGAATACTGGATAGCGGAATGTGAACAGGCTGGGGATAAACGAAATAGGTTTACTCTGCTTAATGAACTTGTTGGTTTCTATCGTATGAGAGGCGAAAGACCTCAGGGCATGAAGACCTGCCAGAGACTGCTTGATACAGTGGAAGATATGGGTTTGGCAGACAAAGTAAGCGGGGCAACCGCTTATATTAATATAGCAACCGCTTATAAAAGCTTTGACCTGGCTGAAAGGGCATTGCCACTTTACGAAAAAGCACAGGTTATATATGAAAAAGAATTAGAGCAGAGTGATCCCAGACTGCCTGCCCTATATAATAATATGGCTCTGACTCTTATGGAATATGGAAAACATGCGAGTGTTAGTTTATCAGATGGCAATAAAGAGAATGTATTTGAGAATCGCAACTATTTAGCTAATGCAGGAGAATACTTTGAAAAAGCTTTAGAGTTCTTAAGGGTCATTCCTTCAAGTGAAAACGAACAGGCTATCACTTACCTAAATATGGCTGATCTGGCAGTGATTGAGCTTGGGAATGAGGAATCGGAGAGCGTCGTAGAGGACTATATTAAAAACTCATATGATTTACTTGAAAAAAGCTATAATGACGGAAATCAAGACTTTAAGATGACAGCTGAGAAATGCATACCGGTTATAAGACACTACGGATATTTTGTTTATGCCAATACTTTGCAAGAGCATCTGAGTAACTAACAGCTATTAGTAATAATGAGGATAAACATACAATAAATACATACATAATATACAATAAATATATTTAGGTGACTATATTATCCCTTACTTGTACTATCTTGTAAAAATCGGAAAACCCTTTGAAATAAACTTTGGACTATGATAAAATCCTAGATGTAACGAGTTTTGAAGTTTTAGATTCTGCGTCTTCGTCTTATTGTAACCAATATTTTGCAATGATAGATATATCAATGTTAATATCGGGGCGATGGGATGGCAGAATGACAGGGATAAAAGATGTTAAGTAAGATATTTGCAGGATACAATAAAGATAACTTTAAAACGGCTATAGGAATGGCCTGGCCGGCTATCGTAGAGTCGTTTTTTGTTGCGTTTGCAGGCTTGGTTGATTCATTTATGGTGAGCAGGCTTGGTTCGTATGCTGTAGCAGCGGTAGGTCTTACTACTCAGCCAAAGTTTGTCGGACTGGCTATGTTTTTTGCAGTAAATGTTTCAATATCGGCTCTGGTTGCAAGACGTTATGGTGAAAAACAGAGGAAGGATGCCAACACCATATTTCTTACAGCTATGAAGTTTGTTATAATCGCAGCCATAGTTATAAGTGTGATATTAGTCCTTGCAGCTGATCCTATCATAACTCTTTGCGGATCGAGTGCTGAGGATGCTGAAGAAGTAGCAACACATGAGGCAGCAGTAACATACTTTAGGATCATCATGGGCGGTATGATATTTAACTGTGTACAGATGGCTGTAAACTCAGCCCAGCGCGGAGCAGGAAATACCAAGATCACCATGAGGACAAATGTTACGTCAAATGCAGTCAACATTGTACTCAACTACCTATTGATAGAAGGCCACCTCGGATTCCCGGCATGGGGTATCAAGGGAGCTGCGCTGGCTACAGTGCTCGGTACAGTGGTTTCATCTATAATGAGTGTCATCTCCATCAGTAAAAAGGACACCTTCATCAGTATACCATATATTATTTCTGAAAAGATAAAGTCTTCCTGGGCAGAGTTTAAAAATCTGGTAAGGATCGGATATGGTATATTCTTTGAGCAGATACTGATGCGTATAGGCTTTATGGCTACCGCAGTCATGGCTGCTAAAAAAGGTATGGATGCCATGGCAGCTCATCAGGTCGGTATGAATCTGATGGGACTGACCTTCAGCTTTGGTGACGGACTCCAGGCTGCTGCAGTGGCATTGATAGGCAGGTCACTGGGAGAGGGCAAGCCGGAGCTGGCTAAAAACTATGGAAAAACATGCAAGGCTCTCGGTATGATGATAGCCTCAGTTCTTATGATTACATATTTCTTTGGGGCACATTTCCTGATGTCGATGTTCTTTGAAGAGGAGCATATCGTAGAGATCGGTGTTTCCATCATGAGAGTTATCCTGTTTGTTGTACTGTTCCAGATAATACAGGTTATATATATGGGCTGCCTGAGAGGAGCTGGAGATACTCTTTACACTGCATTTGCAGCTACCATGTCTGTTACAGTTATCAGAACTCTGGTATCGTGGCTTGGAGGTTTTGCATTTGACTTCGGTATAGTGGGTATCTGGTTCGGAGTTCTGGCTGACCAGGTTTCAAGATTCTGCTTTGCAAGCATAAGATATAGGATGGGCAAATGGGTAAAAATCAAGATCTAAGTACAAAGAAAAATGCAACCGGGGCTTTTGACCCCGGTTTTCTTATGTTTATTCGTTTGTTTATTATTCTTCTACAAACTTAACTCTCATATATACAGGATTATGGTCAGTATATCTGAAGTTACCGTTTACTGCTGCTATAAAGTCCAACTCAAGATTGGGAGAAAGGATAAATCCGTCTATGGCATACAGCTGGTTTTCTGTAAGACTGGTAAAAGGAGCGTTTAAAACTCTGCAGGTAGGTACTGCTGTATCATATGCAAACTTAAATCCTTCAGGCAGCATATCGTTTGAAAGCTTGCCTGCTCGCCATATATCACCCTCGATATAAGGGAATGCGTTTGCCATACCCGGGAAGCTCATATTGAAATCGCCGCCGGCCAGTACATAGTTACCTTTGTCGTACTCGCTCTTTATAAAGTTCATTACGACTTCTGTCTGTTCCTGGGTGGTTTTCTTGTCATCATAAGCTTCAAGATGGAAATTTACAAGTACCAGCTCTTTATCGGAATCCTTTATGGGAACTCTTGAAACCAGCATACAGCGCTTTAACATAAACATTCTCTTAGGCCATGAGATGTTTACCGGTAAACTGATCCTTTCTGCACTGCTTATCTTATGCTTTGAAAGTGTCATGATACCGCTGTCAACCTTACCTATCATATGCATCACAGGGGAGGGAACCCAATTGCATACGAAGTTCTGAGCATAAACTCTTGTACTGTAGCTTGATTTAAACTCTGTAGTTTCGTCTATGTGATAGCTTCTTGATGAATCCTTATCTACTTCCTGAAGGAAATAGAAGTCAGGGTCAAACAGATCCAATGTACCATTGATACCGGTTATGTTTTCCTGTACCTTTTCCTTAGACTCGGGATTTACTCCTTCACCACCGTCCATAAAGAAGTCAACATCTTCACTGAGTCCGGCATATCCGGTGTTGAGTGTTACGATATCAAAGTATGTTCCTTCAAATTCTTCATCATTACCTTCAACGGTGAGAGTTGTTCTTTCCTCGGGTTTAAACTCTGTCAGCATAATAAAGCCAAAGAATAGAACCACGAGAAGTACGATAGCTCCGACTACGATACCACATATTATAAGGATTTTCTTAATACTGATTTTCTTTTTTGCGTACATTTTGTAATAACCTTTCAACTTAATAATAGTTTTTCCAGTTCTTCAGCAGCCTGATCCGGGTCTTTGTATACGATACCCTTTATCCCAAGCTTTACAGCAGCATCAATATTCTTTGGAGTATCATCGATAAAAACACTTTCCTCAGCCTTTAAAGAATACATGGATAGCAGCTTTTTATAGATGTCAGGATTAGGTTTGGTCATTTGTACCTTGTATGAAAGGATACCTCCGTCCATCATAGGCATAAATGACAAGGAATCCGGACATTGGGTCTCACACTTATATGAAAAGTTTGACAGATAGTACAGCTTATAGCCCCTGGACTTAAGGCCATTTAACCAATCCATAGTTTGAGGTTTCAGTTTTACCATACCTTCGACATAATCAAAAGCCTGATGTATTTCTTCAGCTATCTCAGGATCATTTTCTATAAACAGGTCAATGACTTCCTCATCTTTGAGCACACCCTTGTCAAACTCGTACCAGTCTTCATCATATACAGATGCCCGGCCGATACGCTCAACCATATCTTCATCAAAACCTTTATTCCTTAAAAAGTCCTGCCAGCAAAAGTACGAAAGGACATTACCGATGTCAAATATTATATTCTTGATCATTTTAAAACTCCTTGTTATCAAAAGATTCTAGATAGGTAACGGCAACAGCGACAATACAAACACAGTAGCACTGGCGGCAACTGCAACCGTTATAAGTCCCTTGCCGATAAGTGCAAGTACTATAGCGACTATTACCCCTGCCACAGAGGCGATGATAGAAGCGGTACTGTGAAATACAGCCGGGAATGTCATAGCCATCAGACAGGCATATGGTACATAGTAAAGGAATGACATCAGAAATCTGTTTTTGATCTTTCCTCTGATGAGTGTCAGTGGCAGCATACGTATCAGATATGTCACGACTGCCATGACAAGTATATATACATATATGTTCATGTTGGAATCTCACTTGTCTTTTTATCGGTTATATGTCTTCTTTGTTATTTTCTTTTTTATCCTTTATAGGAAAAACAATTGCCCCTATCACTGCTGCAAGCACGGTGCAGATGATAATGGTTATACCCTCTGATATCTGATGCAGGAAGGGTATATAGTAAAACAGGCAGCTAAACAGTATAGCCAGGCAGGCCACTATCAGTACGGGCCTCGATTTCTTGGCTGCCGGTACTACGATAGCTATAAACATACCATAGAGCATCACATTCATGGCTATGCTTACACTGGTAGGCATAAGTCCTGTGGCTATGGCACCCAGGAATGTACCTAATGTCCAACCGACTATCGGCAGGCTCTGCAGACCAAGCATATATGGCAGCGTCAAGCTTTTCTGATGATTCATGGCTACTGCGAATATCTCATCGGTATTACCGAATGCTATCAGTAGTTTTTTCCAGAATGTAACGCTTTCATCGAGCTTCTGGGACAGAATTAAGGACATGAGAGAGTATCTTAAGTTTATGATAAGCTGAGTCAGAGCCATTTCAGCCAATGTACCGCCAACAGCTATTATGCGGACTCCGGCAAACTCACCGGCACTGGTGAGATTGGTAAGGCTCATCACTGCTCCGTCAACTGACGAAATACCGGCGGCTACCATGGATATACCAAGACTGAAGCTGACCGCAAAGTATCCGAGAGCTATGGGGATACCGTCTTTCAGGCCGGAGCGGAACTCCTTTTTAGTATCGTATTTCTTTTCTTTCATAATATTTATTCAACCTACATATTAACCAACCCAAACTGATGCCACGGATTGCTTCGTAGCAAGCAAGCTTGAACGGCTTTTGGATTTTGGACCTTTTCATCATATAATAATACAAAACTAAACTAAAAACAAGATAAATTTAGTAACATTAATAGATTTGCTCCAAACCCATTTACTTATGTAAATATAGATGATATACTTTACGCATTAAAGGATAGATATACCGGACTTTTGTTTTTGGTTAATACAGCAATATACGGGAGCAGTTATGCCTTATATAAGCAAAAAATCCAGGAGGTTCATATTTTCTTTTATAGGAGCTTTGGTGGCGACGGAGATCATTTATTTGATAGACAGGGATTTCCCTTTCATTGATTTCCCCACCGTAGCTTATTTGGCTATTACTGTCGCTTGGGTTATCACAATAAAGAGGAGAGTTACATACAGTTTTATAAAAGGATATCTTGTGATGGGCGGTGTATCCATCATTCTGCTGTTTATCCTGAGACTGATGAAATGGGATTTTTATGATCATATCCTGACTGTCAGCCGTTATACATGGTATGCCTATTATATACCGATAACCATTATGCCTCTGTTTTCTTTCCTTTTAGCTACCAAGGTCGGGAAGGATATGGAGGACAGAAACAGGACACTGGATTTTGTCTCAATAATCAGCTGGCTGGTTCTGGTGGTTTTTGTAATTACCAACGATTTCCATCAGCTGGTATTCAAGATCATAGCATACAATGAGGTAAGGATTAATTATACCTACAATATCGGATATTATGTGATCATAGTATGGTGTGTTGTTTTTACTCTTGCGTCCATTCTGATACTGATGTACAGATGCAGAAACAGTTATGCCATAAAGCTTGTATGGATTCCTGTGGCAATATGTGTGTTCTCCGGTATTTTAATGTTTATTTATGTGTTAAACGGCGGTAATTCTCCGGAACTGTTTGGAAGAAAGATCTATAATATCCAGGAAGTATTTGCCATCATGTATATCGGTATGTGGGAGTCATTACTGAGGATCGGACTTATACCGTCGAACAGTGATTATGATGATATTTTCAGACTTGCTAATGTTAAGGCTGCTATAGCTGATACAGAAAACCAGCTGAAATACATGTCAAACGATGCGGTAAAACTCAATCAGAAGGAGATTTTACAGGCAGTACAGGGTAAAACTATAAAGCTTGATGAGAATCGACGTGTAAAAGCAAAGAGTCTGGAAACGGGCAGTGTTCTGTGGATAGAGGATCTGACTACGGTTAACGAACTCAATACCAGCCTGCAGGATGCCATAGACAGGGCACAGGAGGAAAACAGTCTCCTGGAGATAGAAAATGAGATAAAGGCTGAAAAGCAGATCATTGATGTAAGAAACAGGCTGTATGACCGTATATCCATGAGGACCCGGACTCAGCTGGAATTGATCGAGCGTATCATAGAAAAGGCAGAAGTACTGAATGAAGACCGTACATCCGCACTCAGAAGATGTGCAGTACTCGGTGCTTTCATAAAGAGACAGGCAAATCTTTCCATACTTGCTGAGCAGTACAAGACACTTAAATTAGAGGAACTGCGTTTCGCAATCCGTGAGTCTCTGGAAAATGTAAAGCTGCTGGGAGTGGATGCAAATGTAAGCGGCATAAAGGCTGAAACAGAGTTTGACGGAGAGCTGCTGCTGTTTGTTTATGAGATATTTGAGGCTGTTTTGGAGGCAGCTTTCCCGGGAGTAGAGACCATATCCTGTATACTTCATGGAAATGACGGTATCAGGCTTGAAGTACTTATGGATACTCCTGCCGGACTTCCCGATTTTTCTAAGTTTGATCTGGAAAGATACGGTGGCAAGATAGAAGTCCTTCATGAAGAAGAAGGTGTGTATGTCAGGTTTTTCTCCCACGGTGATATCCGTTTCCTGAAAGACAGGATGGGCAGAGATGTGAAAAGCGGGGTGAATATATGATGAACACGATATTCGCTCTCAGCAGCATATACAATCAAAAGATTTTTGCTATGATCCTAGGCAGTGTTGCCCTGGAAACACTTATATTCTTGGTTATAGCCATTTACAACCTGATCAGGACCTGCTTCCAAAAGACTAAGAGGGCATACAGCATACTTTTCGGAGTACTTGTACTTATCGAGTATATTATCCTGCAGGTATTGATCATCTTGATCAAAGATATAAAGACCGTCGTTGATATAGGCTTTGATAATAAGACGGTGGCATTGATACTCCTGCAGTCTACCATAACTGTTATAGTTTTAGCAATAACACAGACCATAAGACGCTGGGAGAAAAAGACGGTCAACAAGGCTTCATTAAAGGAAGGTCTTGATTCACTCCCTGTCGGACTTCTGTTTTACTGGAAAGAAGGAATGGTTAAGCTTGTAAACAACAAGATGGACAGTATCTCAAGGCTGCTTACAGGTGAAGGAGTATACAGCGGTACGGAGTTTTGGGATATGCTGGTATCGAAGGATATGAAAATATTGCCGGCCGATATGGAAAGCAAAGGGAAAAACCGGGACAATGCAGATCCGGCAAGTGAAAAGAACGAGTGCATAGTCAGGCTGGATGACGGGTCGGTCTACAGCTTTAAGAGAAGTATCTGTATTTTTGAGGATCATGAACTCGTAGAAATAAGGGCTACCGATGTTTCTGAGGAACAGCTCCTCAATGAAAAGCTCAAGGTCAAGAGAATTAAGGTCGATGAGATAAAGAAGAGACTGCAGAGCCTTAATACTGAAATAGAGACGATGACTGTCCAAAAGGAGATACTTGCAACCAAGAGCAAGGTGCATGATGACCTGGGAAAGACCCTGATCATGACACGAAAGTATCTTGAAACAAACGATGAAAGCCTCGGAGATGAGATAATTAAGCAGTGGAAGCTTAATACTATGCTGCTCAGGGGTGAGGAAAATGACAATAATATCTTTGAATACTCAACACTCACCAAGGATATAAGCAAGATGGGCTTGAAACTTGAGGTCCAGGGTATCCTGCCAAAGAGAAAGGAGCATAAGGACATCATCATATCAGGACTGCGTACGTGTGCTACCAATTCGTTAAAGCACGGCAATGCAAAGACCATGTTTGTAAAGATAACCAATACAAAGGGCAGGACACTGACATCATTTAATGAGAAAGAGTACCTGCAGGTAGAGATAAGCAATGACGGTGAACTGCCTGAGGCAGAAGGCTTCTCGGAGGGCGGCGGCCTTTCGAACTTGAGAAAATCCGTGGAAGCCATAGGCGGTATCATGTGGATCGAGTTTGTGGATGTATTTAAGGTAGTATTGAAGCTGCCAACAAAATTATAATATTATAAATACAATGATATTCGGCGAAGAATCTTAGGATGACAGGATAGATGAGATTAGCATATTCTCGAAAGGAGCACATATGACAAAAGTAGCAATAGTTGATGATCAGAACATTACACGTCAGTTTTTCTCATACTTTATAAAGGATTCCGAGGAGTTTGAACTTGTAGCAACTCTCAAGGACGGTGAAGAGGCTATAGACTACTGTAAGAGAAATCCTTTGGATCTGATACTTATGGATATAGTGATGGTCGGAGGTATGAACGGCCTTGATGCAGCAAAGGAGATAAAGGCTTTTAAGCCGGACATAAAGATCATTATCATCACCTCCATGCCTGAGGTTTCCTATATAGAAAGAGCCCGTGAGATAGGAGTTGACAGCTTCTGGTACAAGGAGCTTGAAGAAGTACCGATCCTCACAGTTATGGAGAGGACCGTGAAGGGAGAGCATATCTACCCCGATTCAACCCCTGAGCTGATGATAGGTAATGCCAAGAGCACAGAGTTTACCGATATAGAGCTCGAGATATTGCGAGAAGTGACTACCGGAGCCACCAACAAGGAGATATCCGAAAAGCTTTTTGTCAGCCCTGCTACGGTTAACTACTATATAAATGACCTTTTGGTAAAGACAGGATATAAAAACCGTGTACAGCTTGCGGTAAAGGCCAGACTGGAAGGCCTTGTAATAAGTGACGAAAAGAACGAGGACGTTTAATAACTTATAGAATATAAACTATCTTATAGATATAAAAGCATTAGTAATCTTATTAATATCCGGCTGTTTAGGCCCTAAGTTTAGTAATGTTAATAGTTACATTTCAATAAATAAGTGTTATTATAAAACCGCCAAGGGAAGGGCGGTGAGATTTTGAATGAAAGACTAAAGAAGGTAGTACTTGTTGAGGACTGGTCCGTGATGAGGAAATTCATAGAAGAAATCCTGAAAAAAGTGGTCGGATATGAACTATATATGGTTCTCAGTGATATAAAGAGCGTTGAAAAGTATATTGAAGGACGCACAATTGATTTACTGATAATGAATATACCTCTGTACAGAGAGGATGAAGCACTGGAGATAACCAACCGGATAAGGCGGTCGTCTCCGAGTACGCGCATAGTGCTTACGACCATGACATACTCCGATAAGCTTTATGAAAAGGCTAAGGCGGCAGGCGCTAACGGAGTCTGGCAGAAAGAAATCTCTGAGACTTCATTTATTAAGGCTTGCGCGTTCCTGTAAGTGTCGATACTTAATATCATTCAATATGAATGTTGTTAATAAATATTTTTACGTCACACAATCGGTGTGATTAAATAAGGGAGGATTTTCAAAATGAAAAAATTTGTAGCTTTACTGTTATGTCTTACTTGTGTTGCAACTCTTGTTGCATGTACATCCGGTGGAAATGATAAGACGGATAATACTGACAAAGAGATCGAAGAGGCACTTGATACCCTTAAGAATCTGATCGACAATGCATCTGATAACAACAATTCAGGTGATGACTCATCTGTTGACTGGGGAAACCTTTGGGACACAAGTAGCAATGACAATGCAGTAGCAGAGCCTGTTGATCCTAAGACTGTAGATTACAGCAAGATCGATATTGAGCTTCCTGATGACGGTTCTATGATGCAGGAATTCATGAATGATGTACAGGCCGGTAAGTATGATAACAAGGTTGTTAAGGTTAAGGGTATCATGAGCACAGGTACGATGGATCCTACCACCAATTCTGTTATGCAGAAGATCGGTAATGATGGTGTCAAGTTAGGTGTTTCATGGAGAATAGTTGATGCAAACGATTCTACCACATATCCTGCAGATGACAGCCAGATAGAGCTTGTAGGTGTTGTACTTTCAGAGTATGTTGAAGCATGGGGCATGTACGGACATTACATTTACGTACTTCCTGAAAATGTAAAGGATCTCGGATATCCTGAGAATTAATTAAATTAAATTAAAGGTCAAGGGAATATAATCCATCGCTGCACGATGGAGCCGCGTCGACGCTTAATAGGAGCATCGACAAATGGCGACAGGGGAAAATCCTCTGTCGCTATTATTATGACATTTTGAGCGTAAGCGAAGAATCTTTTGAATATTAATAAATAATTTGGAACCGGGTATTTTTTTCGTTCGTCTAATCTTTGAAAAACAAAAACAACATGCTTAAAAAAACTTGACAGTAGGTATGTGAATAACTAAAATTAAATCATCAATGATTTTTGGAGGAACTTATGAAAAAGAGATTTTTATCTGTTTTGGCTTGTATCCTGGCGGCTGTTCTGTGCGTAGGTATCTTCGGTGAGACCACCACCTTTGCAAAGGGAAAAACAGATGCATCAACTGTCACCGGCAAGGTTATGAAGCTTACAAAGAAGTCTAAGGCTACCAATGAAGAGATGATCAGAGGCTATAACAGGTTTTCTATCAAAACTTTAAGAGAAACCTTAGCTAACGAAGAAGATGGGAAAAATGTTATGATATCCCCGGCTTCCCTGATGTTTGCACTTGATATGGCAGCTGCGGGAGCAAAGGGTAAGACATACAGCCAGATGGCAGCTCTTATCAGAAAGGGCGCTACCAAGCGTGATCTGGTTACATTTGCAAAAGACTACAGAAAGACTCTTGAGGACAGCGGACTCATTGACATAGCAAATTCTATCTGGATCAATGAAAACAATCTTAGAGGAAACAATGTTCAGATAAATGAGGCTTATCTTAACCTGCTCAGAAAGCATTTCAAGGCGGCAGCAGCATCCAGAGAGTTCAGTGATACTGTAAAGGATGAGATAAATGCCTGGATATCAGAGAAGACAAAGGGTATGATCCCTAAGACTCTTGACAAACTTGATGACAACACGATAATGCTCATCATCAATGCGATGGCATTTGAAGGCAAGTGGAAGAATGAATATAAGGAATATCAGATAAATGAAGACGGAAAGTTCACTAACTATGCAGGCGAGATTGAGACTGCAAAGATGCTGTCATCAGAGGAAGATTATTACTTTGAGACAGAGAACGAAAAAGGCTTCATGAAGATGTATGAAGGCGACAAATACGCATTTATGGCTATCCTTCCTTTAGATAAGGAAATCTCTATAAATGATTACGTCAAGGGACTTCCGGATGATGCATTCAATAAGTTTTATAATTCAATGTACTATACAGATGTAGACACACTTACACCCGCATTTACATTTGATTATTCTACAAATATGAACAATATGCTCCAAAGCCTCGGTATGACTAAGGCATTTAACAAGAATGCAGAGTTTTTCTCAATGCTTGATCCCAAGTGTGATACTACTGATCTGGCTCTTTACATCGGCAGCGTTATCCAGAAGACACACATCGAGCTTGATGAAAAGGGTACAAAGGCTGCAGCTGTTACAGTTATCGATATGAAGTGTGAAGCAACCGCAATTGCTCCTGAGAGAGAAAAGAAGGAAGTTATCCTTAACAGACCTTTCGCATTCGCAATAGTAGATATGGAGACAGGTACACTTGTATTTGAGGGAATTGTAAATACAGTAAAATGATTATTTACTCCGGTACCAAAACGGTATCGGGTATAATAAAATAAAAAACAGACATAGGAAACTAGCAAAAAAAAGAGATGAAGTCTGATATGTGCTTCATCTCTTTTCGTGGTGATATATGAAATACAATGCTTTTATCAGTTACAGGCATACGGAGCCTGATATATATGTGGCAAAAACACTCCAGCAGAAACTGGAGCATTTTAAGCTACCCAAATCTTTGAGAAAAAAATATCCAAAGGAACGCTGGAGGATAAACAGGATATTCCGTGATCAGGATGAGCTTTCGTTATCGGAAAACCTGTCGGAAGAGCTGGATGAATCACTGAAAGATTCTGAATATCTGATAGCCATATGTTCTCCGAGATACAAGGAGTCGGAGTGGTGTAACAGGGAAATCGATATTTACACAAAGATGTACGGTCTGGAGAAGACTCTGCTAGTACTTGTGGAGGGTGAACCTGAGGAGTCATTTCCGGAGAATCAGTTGTACCGTGACAAGGTCATTAAGGACGATAACGGAAATACCGAGATTATAAGGGAAGATGTAGAGCCTTTGGCTGCAGATGTCCGAGGTAATGACAAAAAGGAAATAAACAGAAAGATCGATGATGCCGTGATCAGACTCGCTGCCATGATGTACGGGCTGGACTATGATGATCTGCGCCGCAGACACAGGGAACAGAAGATCAGGAGGATAGCAGGTATAGCCTCGATAGTTGCCGGTGTATTCTTTGTTTTTGGACTGGTGTGTTTGTTACTGCTTATGCGTATCAATTCCCTGTCCAACGATCTGGAAGACTCCAATAAGAATCTGATAGAATTAAATAAACAGATATTGGAGAATGACAAGGATATTCAGGAAAAAGCACAGGAGATAGAACGTAAAAACGGAGAACTTGCCGAGTTAAACGATAAGCTTAACGAACAATATGTGAGTGAGCAGATAAAGTATGCTGTATCAACTGCTGAAAACACTATTAATTCCATGAGAAAAGGAAGGTTTTTCGAAGGTCTTGTACAGCTAAGAAATGCCATGCCGGATACAAAAGAAGATAATTCTAAGCCATATGTTGCTAAGACTGAGTTTGCATTGTCCAAGGTTTTGTTTGAATATGAATTTGATGTATTTGCTCCTGAAGGTATCGTGCAGGATCCTACCGACGAAGAAGAATATGATGATTTCTGGGTAGATTACACCCGATATTTCTTCCTTCAGGGGTATCTGGGAGGCGACAATATAGTAGGAGCCGGCAACATGGAGGATGGAACAGTGCTCATAATCACGGACAGGGCAGGCTTTTACTGGTACAAACCCGATGAGTATGTTATGGATGATGTAACAGTTACATGGTTTGACGAGACTTTTGATTCATTTATCGAAAGAGCTGCATATCGTGACGGTAAGCTGTATATAAAGTTTAATAAAAACGATTATGTAACATGCTTTAGCATGAAGCCGAGAGTTGATGAAACCTTTGCGGGTGAAATCGGTTTTGAAGATTTTAATAAGGTTCGTCGTATTTACATGGATGATGAAAATCCGGTCAAGTGGTCGGACGACGGTAAAATCCGTATAGAATATGTTTCTAACCGTACTGTTAATATTTTCAGGGGAGATGAAACAGAACCTGTAAATACTCTGTATGATCACAACGGAAAATGTTATGGTATTTATAGCATGGAGGGTACCGGTTATTATGCTATCATATACGGATATGACGGATATATATTGAATGAAAATCTCGAGGAAATAGCGAAGGTAAGGAATTACTACGGTTATTCCTCCGAGGATAATACCCTGCTTCAGTTTAGATGGAAGGACGACCGTAAGGGATACTATATTTATAAATATCCGTTTAGGTCCTATGAGGAGCTGATATCCGAGGCTGATGAATTGCTTGACAGTATACCGCAGGAGCTTTTGGTTAATTAAATGTATAGCCATTTATAATATCGGTTTAGAACTTGGATTTTAGCAAAATTATTAGTGAATAATTATGAGATCTGTGCTATAATGTAAAAGTAGTTTTTCCAAATCTAAAAGGAGAGAGGTAAAGAACATGAAACTTAAGAAATTATTAGCAGCATTCGTTTTTGCAGTGCTTGGCGTTATGTTGATCGGAAGCATTGAGACCCAGGCAAAGTCCAATATGATCACACTTACACCTTCCACAAAGAAGGACTGTCACAGATATTGTTATATTTATATAAGTGTGGCTACATCAGAGGACAATATTAAAAAACTTGAGTATCAGTATGGTAAGGTTAAGAAGACTGCAAATAAATACTGGAAGAATACTGAAGAGCCTTACTATTATGAAGAGGACGGAAGCGTTAATGCCAGGATTTATGCGGATATAAACGGATATTACTCTGTAAGAGTTACTCTGAAGAACGGTAAGAAGTATGTTAAGAGTATCAAGATAAAGAACATGAAGCCTTGCAGCTTTAACAGCAGCATACCTGCAAAGATCAAGAGCATTTCCAAGGCTGATGCAGATGGAAATTATACTATGACCGTTGATTATTATGCTGCTTATAACAAGACATATGATGAGGTTTATGGTACTAAGGTTGGCGATACACTGGATTTCATGGGTAAGGAAGCTAAGATCGTCAAGATGTTTAAACTTGACGGTGACGGAGAACCTGTCGAGATCAAGAAATTTGAAGATGGCTGCCGTCTTATCGTTTGTGCTCCAAAGGATTATCATGACTTTTATGGTGATGAATATAAAGAATACTATGAGGACAATCCTGAACATACATATTTCGGACTGCTTTCAATAGATGGCAGTATTTACAAAGCTTATGAAGATTATGATCTTTACGGTGATAACTATGTTACACTGGATTTTGTTTATGCAAGTGATGTCAAGCTTAAGATAAACAAGAATACCAGAGTCAGTCTGGCTTACGCAGACAGTGAGAAGTACGGATTAGATTGCTATATTAGCGGTAAGAAGTATGCTCAGATAAGAAGAAACGGTGCAAAGCCCGAGGATGAAGGTCTGAACGTATTTGAGGGTACTGAATTCCATATTTTCGAAGTGTATGACACAGCAACCGGTGATTTTACCGATGTGGTAAGCGAAATGATCGAGATTTACACACCTTGATGACACTATCGCTCAGTATGACAGATTGGTAAATATTTCTTTTAACAGATAAGAGGGTCGGAGACGATCCTCTTTTTAATTGACTTAGGGGCGTTTTAGTGGTATATTATAAAGCATATGGGAACTAAAAAAATATACATAGAAAGTAGAGGATAAGCATGGAACAGATGATTGTTGACGGCGTTGAGAAGCTGGAAGAGCTCATGAAAAGAGTTCGTAAGGCTCAGGAGGAGTTTTCTGCTTACAGTCAGGAGCAGGTGGACAAGATCTTTAAGGCTGCCGCTACCGCAGCATGCGCAGCACGTCTTCCTTTGGCAAAGATGGCTGTTGAAGAGACAGGCATGGGCTGTGTGGAAGACAAGGTTATAAAGAACAGCTTTGCTTCTGAGTATATCTATAATGCATATAAGGATGCAAAGACCTGCGGCGTTATAGAAGAGGATAAGGCAGCAGGCATACAGAAGGTGGCTGAGTCCATAGGTCTGGTAGCTGCTGTTATACCTACCACAAACCCCACAAGTACTGCAATATTCAAGACTTTAGTATGCTTAAAGACCAGAAACGGTATCATCATCAGCCCTCACCCGAGAGCAAAGAAGTCTACCATTGAGGCAGCAAGGATAGTGCTGGAGGCTGCTGTAAAGGCAGGTGCTCCCGAGGGCATCATCGGCTGGATAGATGTACCGTCACTTGATATGACAAACCTGCTTATGAAATCAGCAGATATCATCCTGGCTACAGGCGGCCCCGGTATGGTAAAGGCTGCTTATTCGTCAGGTAAGCCTGCTCTGGGCGTTGGTGCAGGTAATACTCCCGCCATCATCGATTCCAGTGCAGATATAGTACTGGCAGTAAACTCTATCATTCATTCCAAGACCTTTGATAACGGTATGATCTGTGCTTCTGAACAGTCGGTTATCGTACTTAAGGATATATATGACAAGGTAAAGAAAGAGTTTGCATATCGCGGCGCATATTTCTTAAGCCCCGCCGAGACAGAAAAGGTTAGAAAGACCATTATCATCAATGGTTCGCTTAATGCAAAGATAGTAGGCCAGACCGCTTTTAAGATCGCAGCACTGGCAGGTGTTAAGGTACCCGAGTCTGCAAAGGTGCTTATCGGAGAGGTTGAATCTGTAGAGCTTTCCGAAGAGTTTGCACATGAAAAGCTTAGTCCTGTACTTGCTATGTACAAGGCTAAAAATATCGAGGATGCATTCAGCAAGGCTGAGAGACTTATTGCTGACGGCGGTTATGGTCATACATCATCCATTTACATCGATCTTAATACCAGACAGGATGTCTTTGATGAGTTCAAGGAGCGTATGAAGACCTGCCGTATAGTTGTTAATACTCCTTCTTCACACGGCGGTATCGGAGATCTTTATAACTTTAAGCTTTTACCTTCACTTACACTCGGCTGCGGTACATGGGGCGGCAACTCAGTAAGTGAGAATGTAGGTATAAAGCATCTCTTAAATATCAAGACCGTTGCTATAAGGAGGGAGAATATGCTCTGGTTCAGAGTTCCTGAAAAGGTTTATATAAAGAAGGGCTGTACTGCACTTGCCCTTGAAGAACTTAAGACAGATATGAACAAGAAACGTGCGTTTATCGTAACTGACAGCTTCCTGTTTAAGTCGGGTATGTGCAAGCCTGTAACAGATAAGCTTGACAGTCTGGGTATAGTTCATACTACCTTCAGTGATGTTGAGCCCAACCCGACATTGAAGAGTGCAAAGGCCGGCGCAGAGCTGATGAAGAGCTTTGAACCCGATGTGATCATAGCTATCGGTGGCGGTTCGGCTATGGATGCTGCAAAGATCATGTGGCTTTTATACGAGCATCCCGAAGCAGATTTCGCAGACATGGCTATGCGTTTTGTAGATATCAGAAAGAGAATATATAAATTCCCTCATATGGGAGATAAGGCATACTTTGTAGCTATCCCTACATCGGCAGGTACCGGTTCGGAGGTTACTCCTTTCGCGGTTATCACTGATGAAAGCAACGGTATCAAGTATCCTCTTGCAGATTATGAGTTATTACCTAAGATGGCTATAGTTGATGCTGATTTCCAGATGACAGCTCCTAAGGGACTGACATCCGCATCTGGTATAGATGCTGTATCCCATGCTTTAGAGGCTTATGCATCGATGATGGCTACCGACTATACCGATGGCCTGGCTCTGCAGGCATTGAAGGTTATTTTTGAATACCTGCCTATCGCCTACGAGGACGGTACCAATGTGGTAGCACGTGAGAAGATGGCTAATGCAGCTACACTTGCTGGTATGGCTTTCGCAAATGCATTCCTCGGCGTTTGCCACTCTATGGCTCACAAGCTTGGTGCTTACCACCATATAGCACACGGTGTAGCAAATGCACTGATGCTTGAGGAGGTTATCAGATTTAACTCTAAAGAAGCACCTCATAAGATGGGCACCTTCCCTCAGTACGATCATCCGAAGACTCTTAGGAGATACGCTGAGATAGCTGAGTATCTCGGACTTGAAGTAAAGGAAACAGCAGGTAAGGGCGGAAAGAAGAGTACAAAGAAAGCTGATGCTGAAAACAATGCAGATTATGCAAAGGTAGAGGCTCTGATCGCAGCAATCAATGATCTCAAGGAAAAGATCGGCATCAAGAAGACGATCAGGGACTATGTGCCCGATGAGGCTGAGTTCCTTAAGACACTTGATGAGATGTCAGAAAATGCATTTGATGATCAGTGTACCGGAGCAAATCCGAGATATCCGCTTATCTCCGAGATTAAGCAGATGTTCTTAAATGCATATTATGGAAAGCATGAGGAGGTTTGATATGAATTTAAAAAATGTCATATCCGTCAGAAAGAATAAGAAAATATACCGTGACGGTGATAATTGTATAAAGGTTTTTGATGAGAGTTATTCAAAGGCAGATGTCCTTAATGAGGCGCTGATCACTGCCAGGATAGAAGAGACCGGCCTTAACATCCCTAAGTTAAAGGAAGTAACCGTAGTGGATGGCAAGTGGGCTATCGTCAGCGAGTACATTGAGGGTACTCCTCTTGACAAATTGATGGAACAGAATCCCAAAAAGAAGGACGAGTACCTGGAGAAATTTGTTGACCTGCAGCTGGAGGTACAGTCTAAGCGCTGTCCTTTGCTTAATAAGCTTAAGGATAAGATGAACAGAAAGATCAGCGAGACCAAGCTGGACGCTACCACCAGATATGAGCTTCATACCCGTCTGGAAGGTATGCCCAAGCATGTTAAGGTATGCCATGGTGATTTCAACCCTTCAAATATCATCGTTAAGGATGATGGTACCATGTATATCCTCGACTGGGCACATGCTACCCAGGGTAATGCATCAGCCGATGCAGCCCGTACATACCTGCTTTTCTGGCTGAACAACGATATGGAGACAGGTGAGAAGTATCTTAAGCTTTTCTGCAAGAAGAGCGATACCGCTATGCAGTATGTCCAGAAATGGATCCCCATCGTTGCCGCTTCACAGTCCGTAAAAGGACATGAGGAAGAGATGGAGCTCCTAATGAAGTGGGTAAATGTTGTTGATTATGAATAATAAATAAACCGATAAATGAAATTTACTTTCTGTCATCCTTTGCACTGCTTAGGATGACAGAATTCTTTAAAATAATAATCTGGAGGCAAAAATGTCCTGGTATAATGAAGCAATATTCTATCATATATATCCTTTGGGGATGACCGGAGCTCCGTTTGACAACCCATACGGAGAGCCTGTAAACCGTATGCAGGATATAGAGAAATGGATACCGCACATAAAGAATATCGGGTGCAACGGTATATATATCGGACCATTATTTGAATCAAAGTCACATGGTTATGATACTACCGACTATAGGAAACTTGACACACGTTTAGGAACAAATGATGACCTTAAGTCATTTGTGGACAGATGCCATAAAGAAGGTATAAAGGTAATATTCGACGGTGTATTCAACCATGTCGGACGTGATTTCTTCGCTTTTAAGGATTTAAAGGAGAAAAGAGAGGGCTCACAGTATAAAGACTGGTTCTGTAACGTGAACTTTTGGGGAAATAACGAGTTTAATGACGGATTCTCCTATGATAACTGGGGAGGCTACAATATCCTGGTGAAGCTCAACCTTTGGAATCAGGCAGTGCGGGATTATCTGTTTGATGTGGTACGTTTCTGGGTCAGCGAGTTTGATGTGGACGGTATACGTCTCGATGCTGCCGATGTGCTGAATTTTGATTTTATGAAACAGCTGAGAGGACTCGCAAATACCATCAAGCCTGACTTCTGGCTTATGGGAGAGGTGATCCACGGAGAATATGTAAGATGGGTAAACGAGGGTACATTGCACAGCGTGACCAATTATCATCTGCATAAGGCTCTTTATTCGGGACATAATGATTATAATTATTTTGAAATAGCGCATACGGTAAAGCGTCTTCAGGATATGGGTGTAAATCGTAATGAAGGATGTATGCTGTATAACTTTGTAGACAATCATGATGTAGAGAGAATATTTACAAAGTTAAATAACAAGGCACATTTTGTACCAGTTCATTTCCTGCTATATACTTTGCCCGGTATCCCTTCGATATATTACGGATCGGAATTTGCTATCGAAGGCAAGAAGGAAAAGTTTTCCGATGCATCGTTAAGACCTTGCATGAAAGCGGAAGATTATAAGGAAAACCCAATAACCTCATTCTTTGAAAGCCTTGCAAAGGCCAGAACGGATAAGTCATGCAATGAGGCCTTTACCAGAGGAGGATACAGGCAGATAGTACTTACCAACAGGCAGTATGTATTTGCACGTGAGACAGAAAACCAGCATGTATTTGTAGCTGTAAACAATGATGAAAACGAGGCAGTAGTTAAGTTTAATGCCACATCCGACACCATGCTCAAGATACTTTCAGCATCGGGAGCCAATGTGTCGGGAGATAATAAAGGTGACATAAATGGCGGCCTGATAAATAATATTGAGACCGAGCAGGTAAAGATCACCTCTATGGGCAACTGCTATTACGAGATAAAGCTGCCGGCTTGTTCTGGTGCTGTTTTTGTGACTGAGTAAGAGGATAACCTGATCATTGTATCTATGACAGATAAATCTCAAAAAAATCAGTAAATAGTTTGACAAATACGTGAAATATAGTATAATAATATATTATACTATTTCTATTTTGCTTTTTATCATTACTGTAGTTATGAAGGATGAATTATCTGTTCATTCTTACGGTTTTCGCAGCAGGCGACGAAGACCGCGGCACTATGCCTGCGAATGGTACATATTATGGGGATGTTCGGCAAAAAGACTGTAAAAGATGATCAAAGCGAAAGAATCGCTGAGCTTGAGAAACAGCTTAAGGAATATAAGGATAAGCTCGCTTTGAGTGAATATGAGCTTGAAACCGTTAACCGTTGTGCTCATCTCGGACTTTGGACAGTAAAATTTGATGAAACCGGTAATATGGTTAAAATCAATTTTACTGATGAATTCAGGAAGCTGCTTGGTGGTTATTCAATTGAGGAACTTAAAAATGATGTAGTATCATTATCGGGTATCATGCATCCTGATGATTCAGAGGCTGTAAATGGGTTGTATGCAGCTGCAGTAATGGATAAGACCGGAAGGACTAAGTATGATATCGAATATCGTTTGCTGACTAAACAGGGAAAATACAAGTGGTTCCATGCGGCCGGAGAATGCATAAGGGATTATGAAGGAAATCCGAAGGCTTTTATCGGCACATTCCATGATATAGATCAGGCTAAGCAGAATGAAGAATCAGTAAGATATAATAATGTCAGACGCATGGCACTTGACAGACTTATGGAGGAAGGCAGCTGGAGCGTAGATCTTACACAGTATGCTATGGATGATACCCAGTCTCCATGTACTTATAACAGGCAGTTAAAGCGCATACTCGGTTTTGAAGATAATGATCCTGATTTCCCTGATACTGTAGGTGCATATGGAGCAAGAATTCATCCGAAGGATCTTCAGATAGCATTTGATGCCAGGGATAACCATTTTGAAGATCCGACAAAGCCGGTTGTTGATAAAGAGTTCCGTATGAAGAGAAAGACCGGAGAGTATATCTGGGTACGTGCGAGAAATACCATAGTGCGTTCGGATGACGGTATGCCTCAGATGATGGCCGGTACCATCCTTGATATAACCAAGGAAAAGGAAAACCAGATCAAGTTCAAGGAAGAGATGACACCCAGTATCGAGGCATTGAGAAAGGGTATTGCCGAGATTTCAAAGACTGTTGATATAGCAGCACAGCAGATGACAGAAGTTGCAGATAAACAGAGTGAGGTTAATGAATCTGCAAAGGGTATCGAGAAATCCGTTAAGGCTTCAAAGAATGTCTTAGGCTCCATCGAAGGTATAGCGAGCCAGACGAATCTCCTTTCACTTAATGCAAGTATAGAGGCAGCACGTGTAGGTGAGGCCGGACGTGGTTTCGGTGTAGTAGCTAAAAACGTTCGTGAACTTTCCGATTCTACAAAAAAGACCACAGAGCATATCGCAGAAATCCTTAACGGCATGAATGATTCCGTAAAGGATATCCAGGATAAGATTTCTACAATCAATGACAGTATCCAGTCTGAAAAGAGTGAGATGGAGCTTATAGATGCCACCGTACAGCAGCTCTATGCGGCAGCTGATGAGATAGCAAGGATGGCAGCCGAACTTTACAAATAATACTAAGTATAAGGTTTTATCATTCTGGGTATAGCGAAGTATCTTGTTGTTTTAGATTTAAAGATAATAAAAGGATGTGAACTTGGATTATATCCCATGTTCACATCCTTATTTTTTGTCAGAAATCAAAGTTCTGTAAAATCGTTTAACTTGGACTTAGCAGAAATATATATTACTGCGGTTGACAGCATTTCGATGATGCCGAGAACTGAACTGATAATACTCATTACCTGTGCCTTTGTGCTCCAGACACTGTTTATAATAGTTTCGGTAAACTGTCTTGGAAGATCCTTGTCTATCTTACTGATACCGCTTTCCCTGAAGTACTCAAGCAGGTAATCTGATACAAGATTCTTTAACTTGGTGCTGCCCATAACACCCTGCATACCGATAATGCCGATAATAGAAAGAACAACTCCGAGGATCAGAATAACTGAAGGGAAGATTGAAAATCTTCTGGGATTTGCTTCGTTAGTGATGCAGTATCTGATATTCTTGAGGTTTCTGGACTGTATTGAGTAATACTTTATTCCAAGAACCAAAGCTAAGATAGAAACAGCAAATGTTACAAAAAGGACTATTGTTCCGTAATTATCCATTGAAACGCCGGACTGTAACACAGCGACAATACCAAGCAGAAGGATCAGGATGATAAGTCCGAATGCTATACACCAGAGAACAAGCATTGTGATTGCAACACCGCTACCGATACTCAAACCTGAAGTAGAAGGAAGAGTATTGTTTTTCTTGGACTTTAATCCGGAAGCAAATGTTATCCAGGCGCCTATACATAAAAGAATGTACAGAGGATGGATAAGATCCCAGACACTGGTCATGGTAACACAGAAAAATACAAGCAGTGCACTGACTGAAATCGCATATAACAAAACAGGCATCGAGCACATGAAATCACGTGCAGCCACAAATTTAGGCGAAGACATATATTTCTTAAGTCTTTCATCATCGCTCATGTAGACCTGCTGGCCATAATATGAAGGCGGAGCCTGATTATATGAGTTAGCATAAGGATTACCCTGGTACTGATAACTCTGCTGTTGCTGAGGAGCCTGTCCGTACTGACCGGGAGCACCATATTGATTTTGAGCTCTCTGGGCTGCGTACTGATTATTCGGAGATACCTGGGGCTGACCATATTGGGGAGCCTGTCCGTATTGACCCTGGGGAATATTCTGCGCAAACTGACCATTGGGTGCCTGATTGAACTGACCGCCCTGAGGTATATTCTGAGCGAACTGTCCCTGAGGCTGACCTGCAGGAGCCTGCTGAGGAGCATACTGCTGATAGTACTGATTAGCTCTGTTGTTAGCATTTTGAGCAGCAGCCATAGCACCGGCATGAGCGGCTGCAGCAGCGGCAGCTGCCTGAGCCTGGGCATTTTCAGCCTCTTGCTGGGCTATCCTTGCTTTTATAGGATCAATCTGAGGTTCTGCAGCCGGAGCAGGATTATTGACAGGAGCCTGCTGTGTACCGTTTATAGTGGCATCAGCAGCAGCCGCAGCATTTGCAATGGTAGCATCTGCCTGAGCTACAGCCTGGTCAAAACTGGCATCGGCTGTGGGTGCAGCGTTTATTGGAGCCACATCCATTATCGGAGTTACTGTGCTTTCGATGGGAGCTGCTTCAGCTATGGGTGATATTTCAACCTGTGGCTGGACTGAAGTTTGCTTCTGACAGTCACATATTTCGCCGTCTTTTAGCAGCTTACCGCAATTTGTACAAAACATTTTGCAACCTCCTTTTTATTTTGTGTTGGCATGATTGTAACACAATCCCGCCTGTCATCCTTTATTTTGGGCAGCTACTAAGCTTTCGCCGCCATACATCTTTCTAAGCTTGGGTTTCTCAATCTTTCCGGTAGGATTTCTGGGTATCTCATTAAATATGATATGATGAGGACGCTTATACCTGGGCAGTTTGAGACAGAACTCATTAACCTCATCCTCGGTGAGAGAGAAGCCTTCCTTGACTTCGATAACAGCCAGAGTGGTCTCTCCGAGACGCTTGTCAGGTACACCGATAACGGCAACATCCTTAACAGCATTGTTTGTTCTTATGAAATCCTCTATCTGTACGGGGTAAATGTTCTCGCCGCCGCTGATTACGACATCCTTCTTTCTGTCTACGAGGAAGATGAAACCATCCTCATCCTCCATAGCCATATCACCTGTATAAAGCCATCCGTCGGCAAGTACTTCGCTTGTAGCCTTAGGATCGTTGTAGTAGCAGGTCATGACGCCGGGGCCTTTAACAGCCAGCTCACCGACTTCGCCGCGTTTAACTTCAACTCTCTTTTCATCGACGATCTTAGTTTCCCAACCATAACCGGCTTTACCGATAGCACCGACCTTATTGATATTACCGACACCGAGATGTACACAGCCGGGTCCGATGGACTCTGACAGACCATAGTTTGTATCATAATCATGATGAGGGAATATCTTAAGCCATCTGTTGATCAAGCTCTGAGGTACGGGCTGAGCACCTATATGCATCAGTCTCCACTGATCGAGCTTGTAATCGGCAAGCTTAACATCGCCCCTGTCTATAGCATCGAGGATATCCTGTGCCCACGGTACCAGGAGCCAAACGATGGTACACTGTTCATCGGAAACAGCCTTTAAAATGGTAGCAGGCTTTGTACCCTTAAGAAGTACGGACTTTGCACCAACCAGGAAACTGCCGAACCAGTGCATTTTAGCACCTGTATGATACAAGGGAGGGATGCAGAGGAAAACATCATCATGAGTCTGTCCGTGATGGTTCTGCTCAACCTTACAGCTGTGCATCAGGCTCATATGCTTATGTAAGATAGCCTTAGGGAAACCGGTAGTACCTGATGAGAAGTAAATAGCTGCATAATCCTCGTCGGTCAACGGAATTTTTTCAAAAGAACTTGAGCAATTAGCTGTAAGTGTGTTATAATCTTCAGCGAATGTTGGACAGTTCTGGCCAACAAAGAAGAGAAGACGTTTTTTACTGATCTCATCTGCAATCTCTTCAATACGGCCGATAAACTCGGGACCGAAAACGAGGACATCAGCCTCGGCAAGATCGAGACAATACTTTATTTCATCAGAAGCATATCTGAAATTTAACGGAACAGCCAGAGCACCGGTCTTTAAGATACCAAAGTAAATGGGCAGCCACTCGATACTGTTCATAAGCAGGATGGCAACCTTGTCATTTTTCTTGATACCGCGCTCAAGGAGCAGATTGGCGAAACGGTTAGCTTTCTCGTTAAAAACGTTCCAGGTGATTTCACGACGGTAATGAGTAGTGGGATTAGCCTCGATAAGGTTGTACTCCTTCCAGGTAACCCTTCTGTTATCAGTGACTTCCGGATTTATTTCAACCAGAGCTATCTCATTTCCGTACAGCTCACAGTTTTTATCCAGAATATCTGTAATAGGCATTGTATGTTCCTCCGTTTTTCAATATAATGTCATTTAATACTATATCACTTTAAAGCGAAAAGGTAAAGAAGAAAATGAATAAAAATCTATTTAATTCGGATGCATATATCAGGGAAGTAATATCGGATGTCGTAAAAGTACAGAAAATACAATGGAATAACGAGGAAGTATATGAGTTTGAACTCGAAAAAACCTGCTTTTTCCCTGAACAGGGAGGCCAGACCTCGGATACCGGCAAGTTTTACGACCTGGACAGCAGTGATGTATATGAAGTATTCCATTGTTATATAAAGGATGACACGGTTTATCACTTGGCAAGGCTCATGGATCAGGAAAGTGAAGAAAAAACAGTTTTAGAACAACCTCGAAGGATTCACGGCATGATCAACTGGGAAGAGCGCTTTGATAAGATGCAGAACCACTCGGGGGAGCATCTGGTATCTGGCACTGTACACAGATTCTTCGGATTTGATAATGTCGGATTTGCATTAAGTGCAGATAACTGTACCTTGGATTTTAACGGCACATTTAGCGATGAAGATATAGAGCTGATAGAAAATACCGTAAACCGTGCCGTGTTTGAGAATATCGAGGTACTGGTGCTGTATCCTACCGATGAGGAACTCAAAAAAATAGATTACCGTAGCAAAAAAGAGCTGACAGGGCAGGTGAGGATCGTTGAATTCCCGGGATATGATGTATGTGCCTGCTGCGCACCTCATGTAAAAAGAACAGGAGAGATAGGACTTATAAAGATCATCTCAGCCGAACACTTTAAGGGCGGTACCAGGATGACAATCAGATGCGGCTACCGTGCACTAAAGGATTACAGGACCAAGCTTGAATCCTGCAGGAGCATCTCGAAGCTGCTTTCAGTACCGATAGATGATGTTGCATCCGGTACAGAGAAACTAAACGAAGACCTCAGAAAAGCCAGATTTGACTTAATCGGTCAGATGAATACGATACTGTTACTCAAGGCAAATGAGGTCATAAAAGAAGAAAATCCCGTGATATTTATAGAAACAGCGGATATGAATGCCGCCCGTGCAACCGTAAACACTATGGTAAAACAGAGCAAGGGCCTGTGCGGCATATTTATCGGAACAGATGAAAAAGGCTACAGTTACATAGTATCATCAATGACAACAGACTGTACAGCAGTCTTAAATAGTTTAAAAACTCAGTTGAACGCAAAGGGTGGCGGCAGCAAGAGTATGATACAGGGTAGTGTACCGTCTACTGAAAACCAAATTAGAGATTTGTTAAATAAGTTTTCAAATTTAGAAAATATTGCGCTAATATAACATTGATATTAATGTAACAAAATGATGTTGATCATGTTCGGTATGGCATAACTATAGGTTTGCATTTAGTAGAATATATTAAGTAAAAACAAAAGGAACGAAAATGAAAACACAAAAATATAAGGTAATACTCGCCTCAGCATCACCCAGACGAAAAGAAATACTCGCAAAGACCGGTATAGACTTTGAAGTACAGGTAAGTGACTGTGACGAGAATACAGATGAAAAACAGCCCGATAAGCTGGTGATGAAGCTCTCAGAACTAAAGGCAAGGGATGTAGCAGCTAAAAATCCTGATGCAATAATAATCGGTTCTGATACAGTCGTAGCCCATAAAGGACATATAATGGGAAAACCCGCAGACAGAGCGGAAGCCATAAGCATGATAAAAAGCTTTGCCGGAGACATCCATCAGGTATATACAGGAGTAACCATCATTGTACCAAACGAAAAGACCTATACATATAATGTTTGCACTGATGTCCATGTACTCCCGATGACAGATGAAGAAATAGAACGCTACGTAGACACGGGCGAACCCATGGACAAAGCCGGAGCATATGCCATCCAGGGACTTTTCGCACCATTTATCAGTAAGATAGATGGGGACTATTATAATGTAGTTGGACTACCTGTATCCTCTGTATATGAGATATTGAAATTGTACATGTAGTTATAGTATATAAAACCGAAAACTATTAGATTCTTAGTCTATGTCAACACTGCTAAAGCAGTCTTGACATGGCTCAGAATGAAAAATAAGGAAATATGCGAACTGTACTAAAAGGTTTACTTGTACAGGGAGGCAGACGGGATGTTTCCTTGAGTATTGAATAGTACAGGGAGGCGGGCACGGTGTATTCCCGGGAATGCCTCCGCGTAGCGCGATTTTTCCCGCGGGTAGAGGAATATGCCATAGGCTCTGAAAGAGACTATGACATATTCCTCTGGGAAAAGTCGACCTGTTCGGCATTCCCGGGGATATATCGTGCTTGACTCCCGTGAATATGTAACATCCCGCCTGCCTCCCGTCACTCAAATACGAAAGGACTTCATATGACCCTAACTGACAACGTCAAAACCATAAAAGGCGTCGGTGACAAAACCGTCAAGCTTTTAGAGAAGCTCGGCATCTACACAGTCTCCGACATCCTCGCACATTACCCCAGAGACTACGACGAATTTCTGATCCCTGCCCCGATAAATACGGCCCAGGAAGGAAAGATTATCGCAGTCGAAGGCGTCATCTCCAGACTGACCTCAAAGGTCGGCAGGCGTCATATTGTAACCTGCTATGTAAGCGATGCTACAGGAGCACTTAAACTCGTATGGTTTAACCAGCCGTATCTGGTAAAGCTGCTAAAGCCCGGCTACCGCTATCTGTTCAGAGGTACGGTGAAGCGTGACAACGCAGAACTTGCGATCAATCAGCCCAAGATGTACCAGCGAAATGAGTACGTCAAGCTGTTAAATAACCTCCAGCCAATATATGATCTGACAAAAGGTATAACCAGTAACTTCATATCAAAAGCGGTTCATGAGGCACTTTCTGAGGTCGAGATAGAAGATAAGCTGCCTGCTTCATTCAGAAAAGCAAATGATCTTATGAAATTGAGCGATGCCATAAAGATCATACATTTCCCTAAATCAAAACAGGAAGCTTTAACAGCAAGGCGCAGACTGGTATTTGACGAATTTACCGAGTTCCTGACAGCACTGAGAGAGCTGCAGAGTAAAAAGACAGAGGAAATAAACAGATATCCGGTATCTTCATTTGCAGAATGTGATCAAATGCTTTCTAATCTGCCCTTTAAACTGACTAACGCTCAGATGAAGACCTGGAGCGACATATCAAAGGACTTGTCATCAAAGCATCTGATGTCGAGAATGGTAGAGGGAGATGTAGGCTCAGGAAAAACAGTAATAGCTATGTTAGCCATACTTGCAGTGGTAAAAGCAGGATATCAGGCTGCAGTGATGGTGCCTACCGAAGTACTTGCAAAGCAGCATTTTGAAGAATTCAATCTGAGACTAAACGAGTTCGGAGTAAAGACAGAACTGCTCGTAGGCTCTCAGACAGCAGCCCAGAAAAAGAAAATCTATGCAAAGGCAGCATCAAAAGAGATAGATGTGATCATAGGAACACATGCATTGATCCAGGAAGGACTTGAGTTTAACTGCCTGGGACTGGCAGTCATAGACGAGCAGCACCGTTTCGGAGTAAACCAGAGAAAGACCTTAAAGGAAAAAGGCTTAAAGCCCCATATACTCTCAATGAGTGCAACTCCCATACCGAGGTCACTGAGCCTTATACTATACGGGGATATGGATTTATCTGTCATAAATGAGCTGCCGGCAGAAAGACTGCCTATAAAGAACTGTGTCGTAGACACAAGCTATCGCCCGACAGCATTCAATTTTATAAGAAAAGAAATTAAGGATGGTCACCAGGCCTATATCATCTGCCCGATGGTAGAAGAGAGCGAGGATATGGGCGGTGAAAACGTTATAGATTACACCGAAACACTGAAGGATTACTATCAGATGGCAGCACTAAAGGCCGGTGACGGACTTGATATAAAGGTGGAATACCTGCACGGAAAGATGAAGCCTCAGGAAAAGAATGATGTCATGGAGCGTTTCGCGGCAGGTGAGATACAGGTCCTGGTATCAACTACAGTTGTAGAAGTCGGTGTAAACGTAAAGAACGCCACGGTCATGATGATAGAAAATGCTGAGAGATTCGGCTTGGCTCAGCTGCACCAGTTAAGAGGACGTGTTGGTCGAAGCAGCCATCAGTCATACTGTATCTTTATGAAAGGCTGTGCCGGACAGGATATAGACGAGCGTCTGGACATCCTTAAAAACAATAACAGCGGATTTAAGGTAGCAGAAGAGGATCTGAGACTCAGGGGCCCCGGAGACATATTCGGTATCAGACAGTCCGGAGAGCTTTCATGGAAGCTGGCGGACATCTACGCAGATGCGGATCTTCTGAGCCTGGCATCGGATTATGTGAAAAGTCAGAACTAAAAAATATACTTGCGGTTTTAAGGTGAAGTATGCTATAATAAAGTGTTGAATTTTGTCCGAATAGGAGAAAAAACAAGATGCTTGGCATATTTTACCTTATTTTGTGTTTTCTGACAGGCTTTTGTATCATAGAGCTTGTGTTTAAAAACATAGGTGCGCTTACAGAAAACTCATTTTATGGGAAAAAGATAAATATAAGCAGTATGTACCTTAGGATTCCGGCATATTTCGTGACCGGAGTGCTGGTACTTACATGGCTTTTGTATATTATTTGCTGTATTTTCAGAAACAGCTCAAACCCTATAGGCTTGGCGAACGGGCTTGTTATGTCGGCGGCTGCGGTTTTCTCTGCGGTAGCCATGTATTTCATAATCAAGCGTAAGGGCAATGTATTTAAGGGTGAGGGAAAGAAGATTACCACTGTTGAGATCGTTGTTATCACTCTGGTGTGTCTTCTGGTTTTCTACCTCATGTTTAAGACACTTGGTATACTGGACGGAAAGCTGAAGATAGGTCTTTCGGTATTTAGTGATTTCAGCACGCATCTTAGCATGATGAGGTCGTTTTCGCACGGTAATAATTTCCCGACTCAATACACATTTTTTGGCGGTGAGGATGTAAAGTATCATTTCATGTTCCAGTTTTTATGCGGAAACCTGGAATATCTGGGACTGAGACTTGACCAGGCTCTCAATATCCCCAGTATTATCAGTATGATACTTTCATATTCGATGCTGTTTGTACTGGCAGTAAAGCTTACAGGAAAGAAGAGCATAGGATATCTTACCCTGTTATTCTATACCTTCAGGAGTTCACATGCCTTGTTTGAGTATATCCTGACAATACCGAAGGGTGAGGTCGCTAAGACTCTGTACGACACTGTTGAGTTTATCGGCTCGACGGAAAATGAAAACTGGGGTCTTTGGAACCTGAATGTATACTGTAACCAAAGACATCTTTCATTCAGCCTTATCATAATGCTGCTGGTCATAGTTCTTGTTCTGCCGGCGTTTTTTGACGGCTGTACAAGGCTTTTGCTGAAATACAGGGAACTATGTGAGAAAGCCGAAGCGGAAAAGACGAGTAAGCCTTTCTTTTTACAGCTGTTTTTCAAGGACAGTCTCATATCAAAAGAGGGCTGGCTGATAAAAGACTATAAGACAGCCGTATTTACCGGTCTGCTGCTGGGGGCATCGGGTTTCTTTAATGGAGCGGTGCTCATCGGTACGGTCATAGTTCTGTTCTTTGTGGCTGCAGGCAGTGACAGACGTCTCGAATTTGTTATAGTGGCCGGTATTGCCGGGCTTTTAAGTTTTATACAGAGCAAATGCTTTATAACATCACAGCTTTTTGATCCGCAGCTGTATTATGGCTTTTTGAGCAATCCGAAAAATCTGACCGGTGCCATAAACTATGTATGGAAGCTGATGGGTATTTTACCAGTGATACTCCTGCTTCAGTTTGTAGCATCAAAGGGACCGAGAAAGTATATTATGGCATGTTTTTCAATGCCAATGGTATTTGCTTTCTTTGTATCTCTTACACCTGATATATCAGTTAACCATAAGTATGTCATGATGTCCATCATGCTGCTTGATATATTTGCTGCGGTATATGTCGTAGGCCTGTTTGAAAAGAAGGATGTATGGTACGGCATACTCGGAGCATTGGCAGTTTTCTTCCTGACAGCAACGGGTATATTTGAGTTTTATATCGTAGCCAGGAAAAATGTGGATGAGCGTGCGATGAAATACCCTTATCAGGATGAGATAATGGAGTGGATATGGGATAATTCCGACAAGGATACCATATTCCTTTCTGCAAATTATTATCTGATGTATGGCGGGTACGGTAACTCACTGATACTTTCGGGACAGAAGATGTACAGTGGCTGGGATTATTTCAGCTGGTCTGCGGGATATGATGTCGGTGCCCGCAATGAGATGATCGAGAAAATTTACTCCTGTGATAATGTAGCCGAGCTTTATGAGCTGGTCGGCAGCACGGAGATAGATTATATAGTGGTCGACAGAGTTAACAGGGATTCCGAAACCTATGATCTGAATGAGAAGACTATTGCATCGGCATACGAGAGAGTATTTACAAAGGATTCGGGTATAGACAGATTCTCTATTTACGATGTCAGTAAAAGGGTATCGGGAGACATAGACCTCGAGAGCATGGATATATACGAGGAGCCCGAGCCTGACTATGATTTCTTTGATGACTGGGATTTTTGATCAGTGTATATAATTAAATTTGGGAGATATTCAAGGGAAATGAGTGCAACAAAAAAGGTGAGTTCGACAGTACAACAGGACAGAAGGGATTATTATGCCAAGCTGGTTGTACTGGCATTTGGATTTATCACGGTTCTGTTTATAGCAAGACAGCTGTTTGATGATGAGTTTTCTCTGGTAGTCAAATGGTGGCTCGTATTAATTGCATCAGGTATAGCATTTATGCCGCTATCTATGCTGGTGCTCCGCCGTTTTAAGGATTCCGGGTGGATCTGCTCTAAAGTAATCGGTATAGCTGTTAGCGGATGGTTCATGTGGTTCATGGCATCTGTTAAGATACTGAAATTCACCGAGTTTTCCTGCTGGTTTTCGCTGCTTTTCTGTTTTGCGGCAAATGTTGTGATATATGTTATATATATCAACAAGCTGAAGGATAAAAGTGATTTTGTAATATTCGAAAACCCGTATGAGACCATAAGCCATATCGGACTTACAGAGCTTTTGTTTTTACTCGCCTTTGTTATCTGGAATTATATAAAGGCATTTAAGCCCGAAGCTTACGGTACCACCGAAAAGATGATGGATTACGGCTTTATGCAGGCTATGTTTAAGTCTGAATATATGCCTCCCGAGGATATGTGGCTTGCAGGCCAGCCTATAAACTACTATTATGTCGGTCAGTTTATTGCTACCTATATCACAAAGCTTGCGGGTACGACTGTAGCATACGGCTATAATTTCTCATTAAATATGCTGGCAGCATTTGCATTCATACTTCCGTGCACGATAGTATATAATGCAGCTGATGCATTTAAGAAAGAAAAAGAGTGCCTCAAGGACAGATTCTTCCCTTATTTTGCAGCGGGCATTTCAGGACTTGCGGTATCCATAGCAGGTAACCTGCATTATAATATCTTTGCTGTGGTTGCACCTGCGGTAAGAAGCATACTGGGACTCGACCAGCTGGCTGAAAAGGCTGATTACGGTTTCTCAAATTACTGGTTCCCGAATGCGACGAGATACATAGGCTATAACCCTGATACACATGACAAGACGATACATGAGTTCCCCAGCTATTCCTTTGTGCTGGGAGATCTGCATGCACATGTCATAAACATAATGTTTGTACTCACGGTTATAGCGATACTGCTGGGACTCCTGCTTATCAGGAGAAACCAGCTTGAGGCTGCGGCAAACGGCACATATCTTACCAACGACAATAAGAAAGGCGTGCTTGGTTTCTCGTTTGCCGAAATATTCCAGCCCTCGATAGTGCTTTGCGGATTCTTTATCGGACTTTTCCACACCACCAATTACTGGGATTTCCCGATCTACTTTGTAGTATCCGGTGCCGTTATATTGTTTATGAACTGCAGGCTCTATAACTTTTCATGGAATACTTTAAAACTTACTCTGTTCCATGCTGTTGTGGTTATAGTTACTGCCAAGCTTGTTGCACTTCCTTTCACGCTGAATTTCAAGCAGATAGCCAGTCAGCTGAACATCTGTGAGAATCATACACCTCTTTATCAGCTCGCTATACTCTGGGGACTTCCCGTACTGGTTACACTTGTTTTCTTAGGTGTGCTTATAAACGAGAAAAGAGGTTGGGCAGCAGCTTCAGACAGAAAGAACCAGGATCCCGGAAAGAAAAGTGCTCTTTACAGATTTATAGCAGGCCTTCGTATCTCGGATATGTTTATTATCATACTCGGTCTGTGTGCGATAGGTCTTGTTCTTATCCCTGAGGTTGTTTATGTAAAGGATATTTACTCGGGTGATTATAAGAGAGCGAATACCATGTTCAAGCTTTCATATCAGGCATTTATCATGTTTGGTATGGTGATGGGCTACAGCATTTCGAGATTTGTATTTTATTCTAAAAAAGGCTTCAGGATATTCTCGTTTGTACTGCTTTACATACTGATCAGGACATTCGGATATTTTGACAATGCGTCAAAGGCATGGTTTGGTGAGTACAGCTTCAATATCGAGGAAGGTACGGTACCTAAAGAGGTCGATTTTATACTGACGATCATATTCTGGCTGATGCTTGTACTGTTTATCATGGAGATATTCTATCTCTTTGAGATTAAGAAGAAGAGCTCCAGAGGACTACTGGCAGGCACTATGGTCACCTTATTCCTGATGACTGTTGTTATGATCCTGTTCGGAAGCTTCTATATCAGAAATGAAAAGTATAAGTACCTCAATTCAGGTGTATACATGCAGGATGAAAACTACGATGATTACCTGGCTACCAACTGGCTGAATGAGAATATAGAGGGCCGTCCTGTAGTATTGGAGGCAAACGGTAACAGTTACACCTTCTTTGAACGTGTATCTTCAATCACCGGTCTTCCCACGATACTCGGATGGAGGACACATGAGTGGCTGTGGCAGTCAACTTCAAAAGAAGGCGGACTACCCGAGATTGTATCCGAGAGAGAGGCTGATGTCGAAAGCATATACACCTCAAACGATACACAATATGTAAAGGAACTGCTGAACAAATATAAGGTAGAGTATATTTATATCGGCGGATGCGAGAGAGAGAAATTTGACGGGGCTGATGACCGTCCTATGATCAATATCCCCGCGCTTCTTTCTTACGGATCGATATGTTATCCCGAGGATATTGAAATTGATCCTTCTGTTGATACATTTATAATAAAGGTGGGTAATTGATGAATTCCGGTTATTCTTTGATTGATGAGATAACTAAAAAACTGGACGGAGCGACCTATGATAACGACAAGATAGAAAGCTCCCTGGCAGCCGTAGGGGAATCCTTAAGGCTCTCTTATATTGCCGTAAAAGAGGTGGTATCGGAGTACAGGGTTTTATGCTGTACATACGAGTGGAGCAGTGACGGAAAAAACGAGCTGCTCAATACCGAAGCCAGATTTACCGAAGATGTATGGGATCAGTGGCTGAACGGATATGAGAATCAAAATGTTAACAGAGTCTGGGAATGGGATATAGGTAACGGTGTACCCTGTCCGTTGAAGCTTATACGCCATGACAAGGTTGCTTCAGTCTTGCATATGCAGATGTATAAAAACGAATGCTTTGTCGGATGCGTGGATTTCGTGGATGATAAGCCGGGCAGGGTATGGACGGATGAAGAAAGACAGGGACTGCTAACCTTCAGGGATCTTTTGTGTGACTATATTACCCGGTTCCATAAAAAGATAAACGAGATACCTTCGGATATTATCAGCTCTGCTTATGACCACACTACAAAGCTGCCGAGATACGAATATTTCTGTATGCAGGTGGAGGACAGCTTTAAGGAGCTTGAACGTGCCCAGCTTGTTATTTTAAGCCTTGATTTTACGAATTTTAAGTTTATAAATGAAAAGTACGGGCATGAAGAGGGAGATATATTCCTAAAGAATGTGGCAAAGGATATATACGGATTTACGAAGTATGTCATCTGCTGCTGCCGTTCCCATTCGGACAATTTCCTTCTGGTATGCAAGTGTGATAAGACCTATACGAAGGCACATCTGTTAAATCGTATAGAAGAGATTTCCAGAAACTACGTAAAGAAGCTCTCTGAAAAGTATTTTGACTGTAATCTGTGCGTAAATGTAGGTGTTCATGTCATCCGAAGCAATATGGAAAACATAGAACACGCTATCTCAAATGCGAACCTTGCAAGAAAATACGCTAAACAGAGGAAGCATGAATACGGACACAGCTGTCTGACTTATGATCCTGCCATGGCATTTGAACTGAAGAGACGTGCGGAATATATATCAGATATGAAGAAGGGTATCGAGAGCGGAGAGTTTTTCCTGGAATACCAGCCGATAGTCTGCACCGATAATATGGAGATCATAGGCGCTGAAGCCCTTATTAGATGGAAAAAGGACAATTTCAACAGGCTCATGCCGGATGATTTCATACCTATCTTTGAGAGAGACGGCTGCATCGTAAAGATGGATTACTATGTATACGATCAGGTATTTAGGTTTGTAACTGAGAGACTTGAGAGCGGAAAGAATATAGTGCCTGTATCCGTAAACGTCTCGATAGTGCATTTCTATGATAATAAGCTGATCCCGTATATCGATGAGCTGCTTGAAAAGTATAAGGTAAAGCCCGAACTGATCTATTTTGAGATAGATGAGAGGATAGCTGTGACCAAGCTGGAGAATGTTGCCAAGGTTATGCATGAACTCCAGGAGCGCGGATTCAGGGTATATATTGATAATTTCGGATCCGGTTATTCTGCACTTAATACATTTACTAAGTTCCATCCGAACGGTATAAAGATAGGCCGTTCACTGATGAAGACCGATCTGGACAAAAACGATAAGATCATCATTAAATGTGTCGTAAATATGGGCAATAAGCTGAATCTTGAGGTTGTGGCCGAAGGCGTGGAAAATGAGGAACAGAGACAGTTTCTAATAAAGTCCTCCTGTGAGTATATGCAGGGTAACCTGTTTGCAAGACCGATGCAGCAGGACGGGTTTGAGAAGCTGCTGGATATGTAAAAATGATTTTAAAGGCAAGGTATATAGTATGCGAGTAATATCAGGTGATGCTGCAAGACGAAAGCTGCAGTCTCCTCCGGGAAATGATATAAGACCTACAACGGACAGGATAAAGGAAACACTGTTTAATATACTGGCACCGGACATCTATGGCGCTGATTTCCTCGATCTGTTTACCGGATCGGGACAGATAGGCATAGAGGCCTTGAGCCGTGGAGCAGCATCATGCGTATTTGTTGATGAGGGAAAGACTGCCATCGACTGTACGAAGAAAAATGTGGAAGTGCTTAACGGACTTGATGTCAAATACGATATACTTCGTATGAATGCAGCATCGGCTGTTTCCAAACTGTATAATCAGGGCAAGAGATTTGACATTATATTTATGGACCCGCCCTATGATAAGGAACTGGAAAAGGAAGTATTGCTGATGATTGACAGATACCCCATTTTAAAGGATGACGGGTATATTATAGTTGAGGCATCGGCTGAGACGGAGTTCGATTATCTTGAAGATACGGCCCTGGAGATAACCCGCGAAAAAAAATACGGGTCAAATAAACATATTTTTATTGCTAAAAAATAAAAAAATGCTATAATCATATTTGAGAGGTGCGATTATGAGGACTGCATTATACCCCGGGACGTTTGATCCCGTTACTTCGGGGCATCTGGATATAATAAAAAGAGCCGCAGGAGTATGTGATAAGCTGATCATCGGTGTTTTGCCCAATTCTGCAAAGCATCCGTGGTTTTCTGTTGACGAAAGAATAGAACTGCTTGAAAAGGTCACTAAGGGTATGCCCAATGTGTATGTCGAGACCTTTGACGGACTGACGGTTGATTTCGGACGCAAGATCGGTGCAAGCGTTATAGTCAGAGGATTGAGAGCTATTACGGATTTTGAGTACGAACTTCAGATAGCTCAGATCAATCACAAGCTTAACCCTGAGATCGATACCATTTTCTTTACCACCTCACAGGAGTATTCATATGTCAGCTCCAGTATCGCCAAGGAAATAGCGTTATACGGCGGAGATATCAGCGGCATAGTACCCGAGTCTATCAGGGATGACCTGTTCCGTAAGGTGAAGGAACGCACCAAGAATAAATAATGTAAATTTCAAATACAGAATTTGTTATAAATCTAGGAGGATATCAAAATGTCACAGTCAAGAATTGAGGAAATCATCAATGAGCTTTATGAGTATGTAGAGTCAGCTAAAACCAATATCACCCAGAGCAAGATAGTTGTCCAGAAAGATGATATTTTCGGATTTTTGGATGAACTCAGACTTCATATCCCCGATGAGATAAAGCGCTGCCAGAAGATCATCGCTAACCGCGAAAACATCATCAAGAAGGCTAATGATGATGCTCAGGAGATCATTGATGAGGCAAATGCCAAGGCTGTACAGATAGAAGAGGACGGAAAGGTTCGCGCACAGCAGCTTGTTGAAGAGACCGAGATCATGAAGAGTGCTTACGAGCAGGCCAATAAGATGGTACAGAATGCCAAGGCACAGTCTGAAAAGATCATCGCAGATGCAGAGTCTTATTCCGGTACTATCAAGACAGGCGCTATGAACTATGCTGATGATATCCTTGACACCATTGAAAAGATTGTGGCTACAGCATACAGGGAGGCAAAGGACAACTCTGACAGGCTTGTAGGAGCATTAAAGAATAACCTTGCTGCTCTTCAGGCAAATCAGGACGAGTTAAGAGAGGCAAAGCAGAGTCCCGATGGCGTATTCACAGATCCCAACCAGATCAATCAGCCCATCCCCGGTGATAACAGTGCAGAGTACTTTGAAAACCCAGATGATGAGGGCGAATATGATTTCCCCGAGGGTACTTTTAACCAGTATTAATGATTTAATGATTTTTTTATAGAAAATAGGTGTAAAAACCACACAAATGTGTTATACTAACCATATTGTGTGGTTTTTCTATATTTTTAGAGGAGTACTTAGATCATATGTACAGCTTTGAGGTAGTACTTCCTGTCTGCAATCCGGATAAGCGTGTTTACATGGTTATTGACAGATTGCTTAAACAGGACGCAGAACCAAAAAAGATAAATATATACCTGACCGTTACCGATAAATTCGGAGAGTATGAGCTGTTAAAGGGTTTAAAGGATCATGATCTCTCGGATCAAAGGATAACCGTCACGGCCATACCTGCAAGCGAATTTAATCACGGCGGGACCAGGCAAAAGGCGGCTGAGACTATAGAAAGTGACTACTGCCTGTTCATGACTCAGGATGCGATGCCTGTGGACAAGCATCTGACCTCGGTTATGCTCGGTGAGTTTAAAAAGGACCGGGTGGCAGTATGTTATGCAAGACAATTGCCGTATAAGGATGCCTCACTTAAGGAGAGATACGCCAGAAACTATAATTATCCTCCTTCGTCACAGATAAAGGATAAGACATTGCTCGATCAGGGCAAGATAAAGGCTATATTCTGTTCTGATGTATGTGCCATGTATGATATGAAGGTGTTTAATGAACTTGGCGGATTTGAGACAAATGTTAACTTTAACGAGGATATGCTTTACGCGTATAAAGCTCTGTCAAACGATTATCGCATAAGCTATGCGGCTAAGGCACTGGTTTATCATTCGCACAACTTGAGTCTCAGACAGCAGTACAGGCGCAACAAGGCTTTGGCAAAGTCTCAGAAGGAGCATCCGGAGGTATTCGGTACTTTGAGCTCCGAGAGCGAGGGTATGGTATTTGTTAAGAACGGCCTGAAATATACTATGAAAAACGGCGGTATTGGAGATGCGGTAAGCTTCTTTGTGGACTGTACCTTCAGGTTTATAGGATTCAGGGTCGGTAAGATGTTTTAAAGGAAAAGGATATGTATAACGTAAATATTATAATGTCCGTGTATAACGGAGAAAAGTATCTGAAAGAGCAGATTGAGTCCATCATTAAATCAACGGTTCCCAACTGGAAGCTGTATATTTTCGATGACGGATCTACGGATGACAGCTTTAAGATAGCAACAGAGTATGCAGCTCAGTATAAGCATGAGATATTTGCGGCTAAAAATCCTCATAACATTGGTTCAACGGCAAGCTTCCTGTATAATCTGTACAGGGTATCCGAAAAGAATGCGCAGAACAGCAGCCAGAAAATAGTAAACGGATACAGGGTAAAGGCTAAGGGACCTAAGATCGAGAGTATCAGAAGGATTACAAGCACTGCAGCAAGCTTTGTTAAGCATCCGATAAAATCCCGTGCGAATACCCAGAAATGTACCCAGTACTATATGTTCGCAGACCAGGACGATTTCTGGCTGATGGATAAGATTTTCCTGACGATAAAGAAACTCAAAAAGCTGGAGAGGATCAGGGGAAAGCATAAGCCCTCCATGGTGTTTACGGATGCCATACTGGTGGATGAGGATTTAAGGTTCCTGGAGAAGTCTTTCTACAAGACCAATCATATGAGAGCAGGCAAGTGTGACTTGGGTCACCTGTTGATGGAAAATAAGGCTATAGGCTGTACGGTTGCACTTAATCAGGCAGCAGCCGATGCACTGAGACTGACCTATCCTGCTAAGAGTAACGGCTTTAAGTTCAGAAATGACTATGATTATATCAGGTTCCATGACTGGTGGATGGCTTTGATCTGTGCGGGACTCGGTAATGTCAGGTTTTATCATGTGCCTACCGTTATGTACAGACAGCATTCCGACAATCAGGTGGGACAGACCGATTTCGGTAACTATGTAAAGCGCAGAGCCGCAGATGCCGAAGATATCAAGAGAAGGATAAATGAGACTATAGCGCAGGCCGAGTGCTTTTACAGATGCTACGGAAGTATACTTAAGAAAAGAAAACTTAAGGTGCTTAAGAGATTCTGTCTGTTAAAAGAGTATAATCCTGTGATGAAGAGACTGATCATGATCAGACACGGCTTCTTTAAATCGGGGCTGTTAAGAAATATTGTGCTGATGATATATATTTAAGGTAGGTATTGTATGTTTGGGTATGTGGTAATAAACAAACCGGAAATAAAATTTAAGGATTTTGACCTGTACAGGTCATATTATTGCGGACTCTGCATGGATCTGAAGGATAACTTCGGACTTAAAGGACGTCTGACATTAAATTATGATCTTACTTTTCTTGCAATATTTTTGGATGGTCTGTATGAGGACAATACGACTGTTTCGGAGTGCAGGTGCATAGCACATCCCTTCAGTAAGCATAAGACCAGGAGAAACGAGTATACGGATTATGCTTCCGAGATGAACATACTGCTTACTTACTACCAGTGCCTCGATGACTGGAAGGACGACAAAAACAGAAAAAAGAGGCGCATAGCCAAAGGGCTTAAATCCAGAGCTTTAAAGGTGATGGAGAAGTATCCGGAGAAATCCAAGAGAATCGAAGAAGAATTGAAGAAGCTTTCAGACTATGAGAATGCCGGAGAAGAAAATATCGACCTGACTGCAGGCTGCTTTGGCAGGATCATGACCGAACTGTTTTTGTATAAAGAGGACGAATGGAAGTCGTATCTCGAAAAGGTCGGATTCTTTCTGGGCAAGTTTGTTTATATACTCGATGCCTACTGTGATTTTGAGAGTGACAAGGAAAAAGGACAGTTTAATGCCCTGAAGGGTATCGGCAACGACAGGGAAACTATAAGGGAGATCCTGGCACTTACTATGTCGGAATGTACCAGAAATTATGAGATGCTTCCCATAGTTGAAAATAATGACATATTGCAGAATATACTGTACTCGGGTGTCTGGACCGGCTTTGAGATGGGATCCGCACCTAAGAGAGACAGAGAAAATATTTAAATGAGATTGTGTGACAGGATATATAAGGAGTAAAATATGTTAGATCCGTATATGGTGCTGGGCGTCGGAAAGTATGACGATGATCAGACGGTAAAAAAAGCATACAGACAGCTGAGTAAACAGTACCATCCAGATAATAATTTGAATAATCCCAATAAGGATGCCGCTGAGGAGACATTTAAAAAGATACAGCAGGCCTATGAACAGATCATGCATGAGCGAAGCATAGGTATAGGCGGACCTGATGATCTCAAGAGGCAGCAGAGTACCAGATCCGGCAGTGCATACTCTAACGGATATTACGGTTCGGGTGATTCTTCATATAACAGTAACACCAACAACAGGAGAGATAATACTGCAACTAAGGACAGGTATACTGACGGATTCTGGAAAAATACGGGATTTGGCAATACAAATAATTCTGGAAGCAGTAGTTATAATAGTAATAACAATAGTTACAACAATAGTAGTAACAGCAATTATAATAGCAATAGTTATAACCGTAATACCTATAATAGCAATAACTACAGCGATAACAGTGATAACGGATATTATAATTCGGGTAACTCAGGCAATTATAACAGCGGAAATAACAGCTATTACAACAATAACAATAGTAATACCGGGTATTACAGCGGCAACAACAATTATACCCGTAATAATGCAGACGGTTATGCGGGTTATGGCTATTATTCATCACAGAATGCTCACTATGACGAGGATGCGGAAGGTATGCTCGGTACAGTAGCCAATAAGCTGAATAACCGTAAGTTCTATGATGCCTGGGATATCTTGAATTCCATGAACACAAGGAACGATGTCTGGTACTACTACAGTGCCATAGCTAATCTGGGCCTTGGAAACAGTATCACGGCTCTTAACCATGCCAGGACCGCAAAGGCTATGCAGCCAAGCAGACCTGAGTATGATGAGCTGATAAACGGTATCCAGAGCGGAGCAATACATTACCAGGGAAGATCCGATATGTTTGTACCCCAGAAGGGCAATAGCGGCAACACCTGCGTGAAGGTTGGTTTAGCTATGTTGTTCTTTAACGTGTTCTGCGGAGGCGGCGGAGCTATATGCGGAAGTATCGGGTTCTGTTGCTGATAAATCCTTCGCATTTTGTCAATGCCAATGTTACCGAGGTACAATATGGTAAAGAAAATAAAACATTTATATATCATTTTGGCAATAACCTTATTATTTTGCATGAATTTAACCGGTTGTAAAAGCCGTGATACCGAAAGTGTTTTCGGTACCGGCTTTTATTTTGATACCGTTGTTTCGTTTACCGTGTATGGGACCGATGATGAGCAGATAATAAAAGAACTGCAGGATGAATGTGCCCGCCTGGAAAAGATATTCAGTGCCACAGATACTGAAAGTGAGCTGTACAAACTGAACAACGGTGAAACAGACTTGGTATCTGAGGATCTGTATAAATGTGTGCAAAGAGCGCTGATTTACTGCGATATTCTAGATGGAAGGTATGATATAAGCATCAGACCAGTCAGTGAACTTTGGAATTTCAAGGATGGTAAAGACATAATACCCGATGCAAAAGCAATAGAAGAGGCTGTAAGTAAGGTAAATTATCGTGATATAAAACTTATGGGCAGATATGGGGACAAATACAGGATAAAGCTTGAGAATGGAGTAAGAATAGACCTTGGTTCAGCTGCAAAGGGATATATAGGGGACAAACTGATAGAATACATGGAAGATAAGGGCATAAAGTCAGCGATTATCTCCTTGGGCGGTAATGTCCAGTGTCTGGGAGGAAAACCCGGTGAAAACGGAGAATACACTGATTTTAAGGTGGCGATAAAATCACCTTCAACCTACAGTAATGAGTATTCAGATGTATTGAACATAAAGGACAGGGCAGTGGTTACCTCGGGCATCTATGAGAGGTGGTTTGAAAAGGACGGTGTGCTTTATCACCATATCCTGGACTCTCAGACAGGGTACCCCATTGACAGCGATCTGGCATCGGTGAGTATTGTATGCAAATCCGGCATGGATGCGGATATACTGAGTACAGCATGCTTTATAGCGGGCTATGATGAAACGCTTGAAATACTAGAGAAAAGTTCAGATGTAGAACAGGTAGGGGGATTTGAAGCTGAGTTTATATACAAGAACGGGGATGTAAAGAAAACGGCATATTTTGAGCAATATAGATGATTTTTGCGTGGAAAAACAGGGGCGTTTGGGCAAAAATATTGAAATTCTCATCGTTTGTTTGAAAATTTTTTTAAAATTTAACAAAAAACTGTTGTAATTTTCGAAAAAATTTAGTAAAATAGACGATGTGGTTTATTAAATGTATTGGAGGACTTTGTAAATGAACACCTATAAGAGCGAAGCAATTCGTAACGTAGCTATTTTGGGGCATGGCGGTTGTGGTAAGACCACTCTGGTAGAGGCTATCGCACTTACCAAGGGTATCATCTCACGTCAGGGGCGCGTAGAAGAAGGTAATACCATCAGTGACTATGATAAGGAAGAGATTAAGCGTACTTTCTCTATCAGCACATCACTTATACCTGTAGAGCATGACGGTATCAAGATCAATTTCCTTGATTGTCCCGGTTATTTCGACTTTGTCGGAGAAGTTGAAGAAGCACTTGATGCTGCAGGCGCAGCAATCATCGTAGTTAATGCAAAGGCAGGCGTTGAAGTCGGTACTATCAAGGCTTGGGAGATGTGTGAGAAGAAGAAGCTTCCCAGATGTTTCTTTGTAACAGCTATGGATGATCCTAATGCAAACTTTGCAAATGTAGTAGAGCAGCTTACTGAAAACTTCGGAACGAAGGTTGCTCCTTTCCATACACCTTTCTTTGAGAATGAAAAGTTCGTCGGATTCGTTAACGTAGTAAAGATGGGCGGCAGAAAGTTTACCAAGGGCAGTGAGTACACCGAGTGTGATATTCCTGATTCTGTAAAGGATGACGTAGAGCTTTGCCGTCACGACCTGTTAGAGGCTATCGCTGAGTCCAGCGAAGAGCTCATGGAAAAGTATTTTGCTGAGGAAGAGTTTACTCAGGAAGAGATCGATACAGCATTACATGCTACAGTATTTGACGGCAGCACAGTACCTGTACTTGCAGGTGCAGCTATCAACCAGCAGGGTACCGTAATGTTGCTTAACGCTATCAAGTCATACTTCCCTTCACCTCTTAACCACAAGGTTGTTGGTAAGAATGTTAAGGATGATAGCGAGTTTGCAGCAAACTACGATATCAACAAGCCTATGACAGCTAAGGTATTTAAGACCATCGTTGATCCTTTCATCGGTAAGTATTCAATGATCAAGGTTTGCTCAGGCGTGCTTACTTCAGACGCAACTATTTACAATGCTGATAAGGATACTGAAGAAAAGCTTTCACGTCTGTATGTACTTCGCGGTAAAGAGACTATCGAAGTTAAAGAACTCTATCCCGGTGATATCGGAGCTATTGGTAAGCTTTCCAATACCCAGACCGGTGAGACCCTTTCTACAAAGGCTAATCCCGTTGTATTCCCTAAGGCACAGTATAGTGTTCCTTACGAGTACAAGAAGGTTGATACAAAGAATAAGGGTGATGAAGATAAGTTTGCACAGGCTATGAGTAAGCTCTGTGAAGAGGACAGGACCTTAAAGATGGTTCTTGACAAGGAAAACCGTCAGACTCTTATCTATGGTATCGGCGGAC
>JAEEGJ010003797.1_pt1 | contig 54907 bp, 38 predicted proteins | sample 8958761 | NCBI WGS metagenome assembly JAEEGJ01 (sample SAMN16246546, study PRJNA631951) | gut metagenome | biome: gut microbiome; feature: rumen; material: RS-attached | host: Bos | place: Iran: Karaj | collected 2018-10
GTTGCTGCCAGACAAAGTCCGGCAGCAAGCATAAACATTTTGATATTCACCATATTAGTGCTGAATAGTCATTAAGCGTATATACTTCAGTACGGTGTCGCACCAGACCTGGTCGCCCGGTAGCTGGTAGCGGCAGTTGCCCTTAGGGTCGGGGGTGAAGATGGTCTCGCCCCTGGGGGTGAGCTCCACCCATCCGCGCTCGGACAGGGTGTAGATGTCGTCTCCCTCCACGGCGTTGATGACTGCGAGGGGATCCCACATCTTCTGGCCGGTGTCGCACTGCAGATACTCATAGACCCACTTGATTGGGTGGCATTCGGTCCACCAGATATCGGAAATGACCTCGTCGTCGGGGTAGCGGAGCGGGTCGCCCACTTCGCCGGGGGAGAAGATCATGTCCAGTTCCTTCGGCCAGAGTTCGAAGAACTTGAGCGAGAAATCGATGGCCTGGGTGAAGTTGTAGTCGGGCTCGACCGCTTCTCCGAACACGCCGCCCATCAGGTAGATGTTCTTGACCTTCTTGCGCACGAGCTCCACGCCGTTGAGCGGGGAAAGCTCATCCGGCACGGACTGCAGGAGGTGGGCAAGGGAGGTCACGAAGCCCACGGAGGCGATGGTCACGCTGCCGTCGGGCTGCTCGGCGAGAATCTTGCGGTAGAGCTTGTAGGCCTCGGGATACTCTCCGGGAGCCTTGTAGGTCTGCTTGAAAAGGAGCTGTGCATCCTCGTCGCGGGCGTAGGCCACGTTGTGGTAGGGGATGAACACCTTGGGGTCCTTGATGCCGCGGCGCTCCAGGCCCACGGGAATCTGCGGATAGCCGTAGAAGTTGTTCATCACGTCCACCGCGTCGGCGTTGGCGGCGCCCATGCGGTCCACGATGACTCCCAGCAGGGTGCAGCGCTTCATGTCCATGTAGCGGTAGAGCATCATCAGGGCGAAGAGGTCGTCGGTGCTGGAGCCCATGTCGCAGTCGAAGATGATGCGGCATTCCTTCTGCTCGTAGTTGGACTTGACGTTTATCTGCTTGCCTGCGTCGTAGACGGTGTGCTGGCCGTTTTCACGGGCGAAGGCGAGGGCGGCTGCAAGGCTGTCTTCGGGGAAGCAGCGGGTGCTGTCGAAGTAGTATTTGCCGGTCTCGGGATCGCGCCATCCGCCCACGAGATTGTTGTGGGCGCGGGCGTGCTTGACCACTCCGGGGATGCTTTTCTTGTCGAAGCTGTTCTGGGTGGCGGCATAGGACACCATAAGGCCCTTCTGGGGCTGCCTCATGGTGGTGAGGTCGAGGGTGAATCCGTCGGGGAACATCTGTCCCATCGCCCATATGGCGTTGTAGAGCTCCTTGTCGGAGAGCTTGACGTCCTGGGCCGAAGCAGCTGCGCAGAGGCCGAGCACCAGGATAACGGAGAAGAATTTCTTCATATCAGTTTAGATTACAGGTTTACACTCTCTGGCCGTAGCTGCGGTCCGTGGTGTTGACGGTGATCTTCTCGCCGGTCTCGATGAAGAGGGGAACCATGATCTTGGCTCCGGTCTCGAGGGTGACTTCCTTGAGGGCCGAAGAGGATGCGGTGTTGCCCTTCACTGCGGGCTCGCTGTAGGTGACTTCGAGGGTCACGTAGGTGGGGAGTTCGCAGGTGAGGCACTTCTCCTCGCCGACCACGAACATCATTTCCACGTGCTGTCCTTCCTTCATGAGGTCGGCGTTCTCGACGACGTCTTTCGGGAGAAGGATCTGCTCATAGGTCTCTTCGTGCATGAAGTTGAATCCGTCTTCCTCGGCATAAAGGAACTGGTAGGGGCGGCGCTCCACTTCGATGGTTTCGATCTTTGCACCTGCTGTGAAAGTGTTTTCGAGGATTCGTCCGTTCTCCAGGTTGCGGAGTTTGGTCTTCACGAAAGCGGGGCCTTTGCCGGGCTTGACGTGCTGGAACCACACGATCATACAGGGTTTGTCGTTGAATTTCAGATAAAGACCGTTTTTAAAATCTGCTGTTGTTGCCATATTGATAATGTGTTATAAAGTTTCTACAATTCGCAAATATAACAATTTGCTGCATTTCTTGCAAATTATGAAGACGTTCCCGGAATGGCGGCGGCGACCTTCTCCAGGAGCCAGCGGGGAGTGGAGGTGGCGCCGCAGACGCCGGCGCTCCCGGCTCCCTCGAACCATTCCGGCCGCAGTTCCTCGGGGGCGCCGATATGGTAGCTGCGCGGATTGACGGCCTTGCACCACTGGTAAAGGACCTTGCCGTTGGAGCTGGAACTTCCTGACACAAAGATGATTACGTCGTGGCTTGCGGCAAAGGAGGCAAGCTCCTTGTGGCGCGACGCCACCTGGGCGCAGATGCTGTTGTGGACGGTGACCGGGCCTGACATAAGGCTCCGTAGCCTTGCTTCCAGTTCGGCATAAACTTCCGGGCTCATCGTGGTCTGGGAGAACAGTTCCACCGGGGCCGAAGTGTCGATGCGGCCGCCGGACACAAGCGCCTCCAGCTGCTCCGGGCCCTCCACCACAAGCGCCTTGCCGCCGGTCTGGCCGACCAGCCCGAGCACTTCCGGGTGCCCCACTTTCCCGAAGATGAGCACTTGCGAACGGAGCGATGCCTTGCGTATCCGCTCCTGGAGTTTCAGCACCACGGGGCAGGTGCAGTCGATTACGCGCAAACCCTTGTCGGAGAGCGTTTTATAAGTCTGGGGCGGCTCGCCGTGGGCACGGATCAGGACCGTGTCGCCTTCGTTGAGGGCCTCCAGCCCGTCGTGCTCCACCAGCCCGAGCCCTTCGCCGGAGAGGCGGGAGAGCTCCGCTTCGTTGTGGACTATGGCGCCCAGCGACCAGAGCCTGCCGCCGCCCTCCGAAAGGAACTTCTCGGCGGTCGAAATGGCGCGGATGACCCCGCCGCAGAATCCGGAGTGGGCGTCCGTCTCGACGCGTATCATAGGATGCCGAACTTGCCCTGGATGAGGCCCTGCACCCATGCGAGCTCCTCTTCGAAACTCATGTCGGAGTTGTCCAGCTCGAAGGCGTCTTCGGCCCGGCGCAGGGGCGCGGTCTCGCGGTGGGAATCGATGTAGTCGCGCTCGCGCAGGTTCTTGACCACTTCCTCCAGAAGCGGGCTTTCGCCCTTGGCCACCAGCTCGTCGTAGCGCCTCCTGGCGCGCACTTCCTCGCTTGCGGTCATGAAGATTTTAAGCTGGGCGTCCGGGAACACGGCGGTGCCGATGTCGCGGCCGTCCATGACGATGCGGCCCTTGCGGCCGAATTCGTGGAGCTTTTCGTCCACCCACTCACGCACGTAGGGCACCGCCGCTATCGGGCTCACCTGGCCGCTCACCTCCATGGAGCGTATCTGCTGCTCGATGCAGCGGGGCCCCATGCAGAGCCGGCCGTCGGCCCCGAAATGCAGGTCGAGCCCCTGCAGGGCATCCTTCAGGGCGGGACTCACGACGTTGACGCGGTTGATGAGCGACTCCTCCTGCGCGAACAGGGTCACGCCCCTGTAGAGGGCGCCGGAATCGAGGTACAGGAATCCGAATCTGGCTGCGATTTTCTTTGCCAGCGTACTTTTGCCGGTGGAAGAATAACCGTCTATGGCAATAATAATGTCAGGAATAATCATATCAGCACAAATGTAGAAAAAAATACCGATATTTGTGGTATGAAGATTCTTATTATTGACGATGAGCGGTCGATCCGCAACTCGATGAAGGAGATACTCTCCGACGAAGGCTACATTGTTGAAACCGCCGAAAACGGCTCCGACGGCCTTGCGATGGCCGCAAAGACCCACTACGACGTCATATTCTGCGACATCAAGATGCCCGGAATGGACGGGATGGAGGTGCTGGACAAACTGACGGAAGAAGGCAGCGAGGCCGCCGTCGTGATGATATCCGGCCACGGCGACATCGACACCGCCGTGGAGTGCATCAAGAAAGGCGCCTTCGACTTCATCCAGAAGCCGCTGGACCTCAACAGGATACTTATCACCGTCAAGAACGCCACCGACAAATCGAAACTCGTCACCCAGACCCGCATGCTGAAGAAGAAGGTCTACGGCGGCGAACGTATGGTGGGCGAGTCCCCGGCCATCGGGCACATACGCGAGATCATCGAAAAAGTGGCCCCCACGCCCGCCAGGGTGCTGATCACAGGCGGCAACGGCTCCGGCAAGGAGCTGGTGGCAAGGAGCCTGCATGAGCTCAGCGACCGCGCCTCCCAGCCCTATATCGAAGTGAACTGCGCGGCCATCCCTTCCGAACTGATCGAGAGCGAGCTGTTCGGCCACGAAAAAGGCTCGTTCACCTCTGCCATCAAGCAGCACAAGGGCAAGTTCGAGCAGGCCGACGGCGGCACCCTCTTCCTCGATGAAATCGGCGACATGTCGCTGGCGGCTCAGGCCAAGGTGCTCCGCGTGCTGCAGGAAAACAAGCTTTCCCGCGTGGGCAGCGACACCGACATAAAGGTTGACGTGCGCGTCATCGCGGCGACCAACAAAGACCTCCGCGCCGAGATCGAAAAGGGCAACTTCCGCGAAGACCTCTACCACCGTATCAGCGTGATAGTCATCAAGGTGCCCAGCCTGGACGAAAGGAAGAGCGACATCCCCCTGCTGGTCGATTACTTCGTGGACCGCATCTGCACCGAGACCGCGATGCCCCGCAAGACCTTCTCCGACGAGGCGGTCAAGCTCCTGCAGGAGCGAAGCTGGAAAGGCAACATCAGGGAGCTCCGCAACGTGGTGGAGCGCCTGCTCATCCTCGGCGACAGCACCATAACCGCCGCCAATGTAAGGGATTACGTACTTTAACGTGTATTTGATGAAGTTTAACTAATTGATTATTGGGGAGATAGTAAAAGATTCCCGGGCTTTTGGGATAACGAGATGCCGATGTAATCAGGTAAACTTCATACTTACTGAGCAGTGAGTTATATCTGTTAGTTGATATAATTAATCGTCTGCCTTGAAGGCCCCGGTCTTCACTCCGTCAAAAAGAAAAGAATATTTTGCCAATACCGAACCACCCGTGGTCGAGATTTTTGCGGGAAGGCCGAGGCGCTTGTAGGGGTTGGCGCAGGCCCCTACCCCTTTGGCGCAGGCCCCTACTCTCTTTGGCGCAGGCCCCTACCCCTTTGGCGCAGGCCCCTACCCCTTTGGCGCAGGTCCCCACTCTCTTTGGCGCAGGCCCCTACCCCCTTTGGCGCAGGTCTGTTTTTTGGCAAGGGACCTGCGCCAAAGAGAAGCACTGGAAGCAGTTTCGCGGTGCAGGTCCCCACTTCTTTTTCGGACCTGCGCCAGACAACCTAGGGACCTGCGCCACAATAATGTCATTCCGCGCTATTCCGAGCGCGCGAAGACAAAGTCCGCACTCCCACGTCGTCCTCGCGAACGATTCCCACAAGGGTAGCCGCAGCCTCCCCGCCACCCACAGCTTGCAGCCAAACTGTCGGGGAAGACTGCTTTATGTCCTACCTGGCCCTGACGAGGTCGAACCAGGCTTCCGGGGTTTTGATGTCGCCCTTGCTCCAGCAGCTGCCGAACCAGTAGGTCAGGGTTTCCCCGGATTTAATCGTCTTCACGCAGAGGCCGTGAGTGCCCTTGCTGCTGAGCCGCACGTCATCGGCGCCGGGCATGACCACAGCGATGCCTATCCTGCCCTCTTCGGGCTCGGCGTGGGTGTCGGAGGCCTTTTCCCATAGGGCATACCTGCCGGGGCAATCCAGCAACTCTTCTTCCACAGTCTCCTTCTTGGGATGCCGGAACGCGCCGGCGGCGATCTGAAGGGTGTCGCCGGGAGCGCCGGAGAAGCTGTAGGTGTCTTCACACTTAAGGAAATAGGTGCCCGGAGTGACGGTGATCTTCTTGTCTAGGGAAACGGTGATTCCGTCCGCTTCCCAGGCAGGGTAGTGCAGCACGAAAACGGCCTTGCGAGGCGTGCTCTGAAGCACTTCATAGCTCCGGTAGTTGGTGGCGGGGTAGCAGAGCCGGTCTCCGATGAGGGGGGCGGACGCACCGCCGCCCAGGCTCACCCCGACCTGGTAGCAGTCCTTGCCGCCGTGGTCGCGGTGGTAGTAGCCCCTCTCGCCGGCGACCACCTTCCCATACCACTCGTTCGCCACGAGCTTTCCGGGCAGCTTCACCCACACGTCAATGCCGGGGGAGGTGGGGTTGCCCTCCAGGGCCTTGCCGTAGATGCGGCCGGCCACAAGCTCGTTTTCGAACACGAAATCGTCGGAGCGTTCGGGCACGTAGCGTGCTAGGACGCGGGCCTGCCGGGGCGTCCCGCATGAAGCGGAAGCAAGAAGCAGGACGGCGGCCAACGCGCGCGCTAAGCTGCTGATTTTCATAAATTCATGTATCTTATGAGGGCCTCGAGAAAGTAGTAGTCGCCGTAGGTCAGGGGAATGTCCACTCCGGACCAGGCGTGGAGGTTCGTGACTCCGTGCTTTAGCAGGAAGTCGCCGTTCTCTCCCTCTTCCGCAAGGTATTCGGGGGAAGCGAGGGTACGGAGTATCTTCTCGGCCGTCTTGAGGTAGAGGCCGTCGGGATCGCCGTAGGTGCTGAGCTCGATGAGGGCGGAGGCGATGATGGCTCCGGCCGAGGAATCCCTCAGCACCGGGTCGCCTTCCTTCCACTTATACTTTTTCGGGCTCGGGGCGCCCTTGGCGTCCATTCCGAAGGGATGGGCGGTGCCGGGAGCGTTGAAATCCCATTCAGGGACTCCGTCTTCCGGCAGCAGCGGAATGATGAAGGACGCTATGCCGCGGGCCTGCTTCAGATATGTGGAATCGCCCGATTCGCGGTACATCATCGTGTAGCCGTAGAGGCCCCAGGCCTGCCCGCGGGACCAGGCGGAATCGTCGCAGAAGCCCTGCGAGGTCTGCTTTTTCAGCACGGCGCCGGTCGCCTCGTCGTAGGCCACCACGTGCCAGGTGCTGAAGTCCTCGCGGAAGTGGTTCTTCATCGTGGTGTTGGCGTGGGTCTTCGCTATGCTGGAGTAGCTCTCGTCGCCTGTCAGGCGGGAAGCCGCCATCAGCAGCTCCAGGTTCATCATGTTGTCGATGATGACGGGGTAGTCCCAGCGCTTGCCGGGGTCCCAGCTGCGGGTGCAGCCCACCACCGGGTTGAAGCGTGTGCTGAATTTGGCCGCCGCCGCACGCACCACCTCGAGATACTCAGGCCTGCCGGTGAGGCGGTAGCCGTTGCCGAAGCTGCAGTTCACCTGGAAGCCGATGTCGTGGTGGGTGTACATAGACACGATGCTGTCCAGCTTTTCGGTCTGCCTTTCGGCCATCTTGAGGAACTTCGTGTCCCCGGAGTATTCATAGACAAGCCAGAGGCTGCCGGGGAAGAAGCCGCTTGTCCATCCGTTCAGCTTTCCGTCCTTGATCTCGCCGTTCTCGAAGGTCACGGGCATCTTGTTCTCCGGAAGGCGGGCGTCGAGGGCTGTGAACTGGGCCTCTGCACGGGCAAAAACGCGTTCTGTGAGCTTGGACATGGGCTCTGGGGATGGGCAGGAAGAGGCCGCAAGAAGAAGGGCGGCAAGCAGAAATGTTTTCATCGGGTCATTCTTTTCCGCAAATATAGCAAATTTGTTCACGCCACTCGATTATTTTATCTATATTTGTAAAACAAAGGTAATTAATGACAGTGCTAATTCCGTAATTATGAAGCATTTTACATACATGCTCGCCGCCCTTCTGCTTGCAGCGTCCTGCAGCAGTGCGGATCCTGTCCGGGACCTTCTGCTTGCGCGCACGGCCAATCTTTCGGCTCCCGGGGAAGTCACCTACGACGCCCCGAATTCTTCGGCCACGGTGCTTGCCGTGTATTGGGATGCGACCGCGGCCCTGGAAAACGGCGCCGTGGAGTTCCACATCGACGTGGCCACGGACGAGTTCTTCTTCAGCGGCGACGGCGGCACCCTGATCACCCGGGAACTCCCGGTGAGCTCCAGCCCCAACGATGCGATCATGATCACCGGGCTCACTTCCGGTCAGTCCTATTTCATCAGGGTTGCTGCGGTGTATCCCGGGCCTTCCAGGTCCGAGTGGGCCTATCTCAGCGGCGCTGACGGAAAGCCTGTGGCCGTAATTCCCGGAAAAGGTCTGGTAGAATAGATTATGCGTTTCTGGTCCGGCTTGCTCCTCTGTCTCCTCACCGTTTCCTGCGGCGGGGCGACTGTGCCTTCGGAGCCTTCCGGCAGCGAAGGGCCGGACATGAGCCGTGCCATCGTGAGCGCCGCGGGCGGCAGGGAACGCGCAGTGGTGCGCTGGGAAGGACTTCCGGCGGAAATTACCTCCCTTGCGCTGACCCTCGATCCCGCACGGGGCGCAGTGGCCATTCCGGCAGGCGGCGGCCAGGGCGAATATGAGCTTGACAATCTGGAAGAAAGGTCCTACGACTGCCCGCTCTTCGGGCTCTGCGGCGACGGCTCGACCGTGGAAATGGGGAGGCTGCCCATCACCGTCTATGGCTCCCGCTACGAATCCGGCCTTCCCGGGGGAGGGGAGCTGTCGCACATCTTCAGCGGGGCGCGTGCGGTGCTCTGCCTGAAGGAGTTGAGCCACTACAGCTACTTCGGCTACCAGATTGAGTACACTTCCGTCAGCGGCGGGCGCAAGTCGCTGCTTGTGGGCCGTGAAAAGGCGGGCTCCGTGAGTCTTGCCGACGTCGGCTCCGCGATCTCGGTCCGGCCCGTCTTCAAGCCCGAGCCCTCCATGGAAGACCTCTTCTACGGGCCGGCGTTCGAAATTGAGCCCGGCTCTGCCGGGGTGGACCTGCCGCTCAACGAGACCGTGCCCGGCTACCGCGGCATCTGGTTCGACCTCGGCCAGGCATCCTCCTACGGCTCCAAGTACTCGGGCGGCCTGGGCACCTACACCATGAAGCACATCCCGATGGCCATTTATTCGCCCGTCGCGGACAAGACCTTCTTCGTGTTCGGCGGCACTCCGGCCGACAACCAGAAATACCTTCTCTGCATGGTGGGCTGTTACGACCACGCCACCGGCATGCTCCAGAAGCCGAGAATCGTCATGGACAAGGGCGTCCTGGGCGTGTCCGACCCCCACGACGACCCGACCATCCAGATCGACCGGGACGGCTTCATCTGGGTGTTCGTTGCCGGCCGCTCCAACAAGCGCAACGGGGTCCGCTACCGCAGCCGCCTGCCCTACGACATCACCTCTTTCGAGTACATTAACGAAGACATTATGGCCTACCCGCAGGTGATGTACCACCCCGACAAGGGTTTCTTCCTATTCTATACCCGCTACGACGGCACCCGCCAGCTCTTCTGGCGCACCAGCCCCGACGGCGTGGAATGGACTGACTACAAGCAGCTTGCGAGTATCAAGGAGGGCAGCGAGAAAAACTCCGGCCACTACCAGATCAGCAACATCTGCGGCACGAAGCTCTGCACCGCCTTCAACCGCCACATCAACGGCAACGTGGACACCCGCACCAACATCTACTACCTCCAGTCCACCGACTGGGGGCAGAGCTGGACCACGGCGGACGGCTCTCCCGTGAAGGTGCCCGTGACGGACCGCTATTCCAACTGCCTCGTGCGCGACTACCAGAGCACCGAAGAAACCCACAACTGCTACATAAAGGACCTCAATTTCGATGCTGCCGGCAATCCCATAATCCTCTATGTGACAAGCCGCAACCACACCACCGGCCCGGAGGGCGGCACCCGCCTCTGGCACGTCATCCACTGGACCGGCAGCACCTGGGACGAGAGCACCATCACCACTTCCACGCATTGCTACGATTCCGGCAGCCTCTGGGTGGAGGGCGGCGACTGGGTGGTCATCGCGCCGACCAACCCCGGCCCGCAGTACTGGGGCGCAGGCGGCGAAGTGGTGCGCTGGAGGAGCTCCGACCAGGGCCGAAGCTGGATCAAGGAGGCTGAACTCACCTCCGGAAGCACCAACAACCAGACCTACATGCGCCGTCCCTGGCACGCCCACGACGGCTTCTACTGCTTCTGGGCGGACGGCAATCCCGACAAGATATCCCGTTCATACCTGTATTTCTGCACCAAGGACGGCACGGTGTACCGTATGCCTTACGATATGGATTCCGAATGGGCCAAACCTGAAAGATTATGATGAGACGTCTGTTTATTTTTGCGGCCGCGGCCGTGATTATGTTTTCCTGCAAGCCCGAAGGCGGGGGCAACGTAATACCCAAGCCCGACGACGGTGGGGATCAGCTTCCCGAGAACCTGACGAACCTTACTGTCTACGGAAAGGTGCTGGACGAGAACGGCCAGCCCTATCCGGGCGTGGTGATGACCGACGGCTACAACTTCACCGAGACCGACGCCGAGGGCTTCTACCGTTTCGAGAAGTACCGCTATGCCTCGTTCGTCCAGTGTTCCCTCCCTCCGGAGGCGGCAGTGAGCACCGGCGGCACCTACAAGCTCCCGGACAACCACTACAAGCGCCTGAGTTCCCTGACGAAAGAATATAATTTCACCCTGCGCCGCCAGCAGCCTGAAAAGCGTTTCCGCATCCTTGCGCTCGGCGACCCGCAGGTCCACAACGCCTCGCAGGTGGCGCGCTACCGCCAGACCGCGGTCAATGACATAAGGCAGTACGTGGTCAACGCCGAAAAGATACCCACCTACGGCATCACCCTCGGCGACAACGTGGGCGACGCCTGGGAGTTCTTCCCCGACATCGCCGGCACCTACGGGGATATGTCGGTGCCCGTGTTCGCGACCATAGGCAACCACGACCACGAGTTCCCCACGGACAACGATGCCGTGTCCAGGAAGAAGTACGAAGCCGTTTTCGGCCCGTCGAATTTCTCCTTCAACCGCGGCGACGTGCATATCGTCATCTTCGACAACGTGCTCCACGGGGCAAAGGCCAGCAGCGACTATGTCCAGGGCTACGAGGCCTGGCAGCTGGAGTGGCTGAAGAAGGACCTGAGCTTCGTGCCCAAGAGCAAGAGCATCCTGCTCTCCGTGCATATCCCTCTGACGGACAGCGAGATACTGAACCTTATCTCGCAATACGCCTCCGCTCTCGTGATCTGCGGCCACACCCACAAGGTCGAAAACACCTACGACAAGACCGTGGGCGGGAAGAAGATCACCATCACCGCCGCAGGATCCACCGGCGCGCCCTGGAAAGGCCTCATCCTCTCCGACGGCTGCCAGAGGGGTTATAAAGTCTATGAATACGACGGGACCTCGATAAAGCGCGAGGTCTACAAGAGCATACAGTACGAGGAACCCTTCCAGATGCGCCTGTTCCGCACCACCGATTTCCCGTCCTTCACTTCCGCCAACGGCAACATATTCGCCTTCCCGTATTTCGGAGGCGACTATATCGCCGTCAACGTGTTCAACTACAAGCCCGGATGGAAGGTGGTGCTGAAGGAAAACGGAGCCGTGACCTCTTCCAACCCCGTCCCTTCATATTCCTTCGACGTCTGGGCCAAGCTGTTCATGTACAACTACCACAAAGTCGATTCCGACGTGGGCAAGAACCACCACATGCTGTATTTCAAGGTGAAGGATCCCAAATCCGCCATCAGCGTGGAGGTCACCGACGAGTTCGGCGCCACCTTCTCCGGCGGCACATTCACCACAGCGCAGGATATTCCGGATTACGATAATTAATAACCTTATATGAGATTACTGTTCAAACTATTACTGGCAGCCATGGCGGTCGTTTCCGCCACCTGGGCCGGCTTCGCCCAGACAGGGCGCATCACGGTGTCCGGCACCGTGGTGGATGACGCCGGCCCGGTGGTGGGAGCGACGGTCATGGTGAAGGGGCAGCCTGCCCTGGGCGGGCAGGTCACGGGCCAGGACGGAAGCTTCGTCATCAGCATAGCCCCGGGCCAGACCCTCCAGGTCTCGTGCCTTGGCTACAAGCCTGCCGAAAAGACCTTCCGCCAGGCCGGCGACTGGTATGTCGTCCTGGAAGAGGACGCCGTGATGCTGGACGAGGTCATAGCCGTGGGCTACGGCGTGCAGAAAAAGGAAAGCGTCGTGGGCTCTATCTCGCAGGTCACCAGCGAAGCCCTCGTGAATTCCGGCACCACCAACATCACCAACGCCATCGCGGGCAAGCTGGCTGGCGTCATGACCTACCAGAGCAGCGGCCAGCCGGGCAACAACGACGCCACCATCTTCATCCGCGGCCTGAGCAGCTGGAACGGATCGGGGCCTCTGGTGATGGTGGACGGCATCGAGCGTTCGTTCTCCGAACTCGATCCCAACGAAGTCCACTCCATCTCGGTCCTGAAGGACGCTTCGGCTACGGCGGTCTTCGGTGCCAAGGGCGCCAACGGCGTGATCCTCGTGACCACGAAGACCGGCGTCAAGGGCGCGCCAAAGATGAAGCTCAGCGTCGATTACGGCGTGTCCAATCCGGAGAAGCTTCCGGCCTTCATCGATGCCGGCACGATAGCCGAGATGGCCAACGTGGCCCGCCGCAACGAGCAGTCGTTCAGCGCATTGTTCTCCGATGCGCAGATCGATGCCTGGCGCAACGGCACCGACCCGCTGCGCTATCCGTCCAACGACTGGTTCCGCGACCTGCTCAACAATTTCGGGCAGGATATGAACGCGAATTTCAATATCAGCGGCGGCAGCGACAAGGTGAAGTATTTCGTGTCCGTGGGCTACACCCACGAAGGTTCCATCGTCAAGCAGGTCAACAACTGGAGCGGCACCACCTTCAACTACAACAGGGTGAACTTCCGCTCCAACCTGGATTTCCAGTTCACCCCCACGACCCTGCTGAGTGTGAAGTTCGGCGGCAACACCGGCGTGGTGCAGAATCCCAACAACGCTTCCGTAGCGGGCCTCTTCACGCAGATGTACAACGCGTCGCCGATGATGTTCCCTGCGTATTTCCCGGAATCAGCCCTGGAGCGCATACCCGACCTTGACTATCCGGAAGCCAGGGGCTCGCGCCTGTCCGACAACAACGGCGCCTACACCTCGAATCCCTACACCACCCTCGCTTCCGGCGACTTCGTGCAGACCACGACCTCCAAGCTCAACACCGACGTGATCCTCAAGCAGGACCTTGATTTCATCACCAAGGGCCTGTCCGCCAGGGCGATGGTGTCGCTGACCACTTCTTATTCGAAGTATTCCCAGCAGGGCAACCAGTCCTATCCGACCTACCGCATCGACTGGGACGCTTATGAAATCGGGGCGAATCCCTGGGTGTCTTCGCAGGCCTCCAGCTACGTGTATGTGGAGCCGCCCATCACCATCAGCCACAGCGGCGCTGCGAGGAGCACTTCCATGGTGTTCTACTGGGAAGCGTCCCTCAACTACGCACGCAAGTTCAAGAAAGCCCACAATGTCACGGCCATGGCCCTCTTCAACCAGCGGGAGTCCAACTCCGGCGCCAGTTTCCCCCACAGGGGACAGGGCGTGGTGGGCCGCGTGACCTATGATTATAAAGGTAAATACCTGTTCGAAGGCAATATAGGCGTGACGGGCTCGGAGCAGTTCGCCCCTTCCTACCGCTACGGCGTGTTCCCTTCGCTGGCCGTGGGCTACTTCGTCTCGAAGGAGAAGTTCTGGAAGAAGGCGATGCCCTGGTGGAGCACGATGAAGCTGCGCTATTCCGACGGTTACGTGGGCAGCGACAAGGCCTCCGACAACTGGCTCTACTACTCCAGCTACATCAAGAGCAGCGGCAACATCATCGAGATGAAGTCCGCCAACGTCAGCGCCCGCTGGGAGACCGCCCACAAGCGCGACCTCGGCGTGGAGATGGGATGGCTCAAGGACGCCCTCACCTTCAACATCGACTTCTACGATGAATACCGCTACGACATGCTCGTGACCCCGCAGGACGTCACTCCCTTCGTGGGCATCGCCTACAAGGACGTCAACACCGGCAAGCTGAAGAAGCACGGCATCGACTTCGAACTGAAGTGGCGCAAGACCACCGCCCGGAAGTTCTACTACGAGATAGGAGCTATGCTCGGCATCAACGAGAACCGTATCCTGGACTACGACGATCCGCCCTACACCCCTGACTACCAGAAGGTTGCAGGCAAGGCCTACCAGTCCCAGGCCAACGGCATGACCTCTATCGACAGCGGCTACTACAACACCGTCGATGAAATCCACGGCTACCCTTCGACCCTGACCAACTGGACCAACATGTACACGGGCACCTACAAGCTGCTGGATTTCACCGGAGACGGATTGATTACCTCCACCGACCTCCACGCCATCCTGGGCAGCGCCTACGCCCCCGTGACCTATTCGTTCAACCTCGGCCTGGGCTACAAGGGCCTGAGCTTCAACATGCTGTGGTATGGCAACGCCGGCAAGTACATCGACTTCAACCGAGGCTACGAGAAGGAATTCATCAAGGCCGACCTGACGGTCCACAAGGCCCAGCTCGACTACTGGACCCCGACCCGCCGGAACGCATCCCACAGCAACCTCGCCTTCAACGACGCCTATTATTCCAGTTTCGGAGGCACGGGCACCAACGGCTTCAACATGGCCCTCCTGGACCACACCTGGAGGCGCTCCGACTACCTGACCCTCAAGGAACTCTACCTCTCCTACAAGTTCGACGGCCCGACCATCAACAAGATACTCGGACTGCGCGGCCTTTCGGTCACCGCCACGGCCAACAACTTGTTCACTTTCACCGACCTCGTGGAGGGCGACCCGCAGCGCACCTCGCTCGCTGCCAGTTACTACCCCCTGATGAGGACCTTCAAACTTGGTGTCAAACTGGATTTCTAAAAGGAAAGCGTTATGAAAAAGATATCAAGATTCTTCCTTGCCCTGGCGATGGCCGCAAGCCTTTCCGGCTGCCACTACCTCGACGTCGATTCCGAACTGGGCCTGACCGAAGAGGACGTGTTCAACACCACCAAGAATTTCAAGGCATATTTCAATACAATCTTCTCTGACGGAGCCAGTTACACCTTCCGCAACATCCACTGCGGCTACCCTATATTCATCGACTGGAACCGCTACCGTTTCACCTGGGCCTGCGTGACCGACGCAGCCGACGCCGGACGCTATATCCGCAGCCAGTATGAACTCAAGGCCTGCAACATGACCGACGGCGTGCTGGAGAGCTTCTCCTTCTGCCCGCTGAAGAGCCTTTCGAACGGCGACGTGGACCTGAAGACCGGCGCCGACAAGCCCATCGCCTACGCGATGTTCAACATCATACGCATAGCCAACCGTTCGCTGGAGAACATGGACAAGCTGACCAACGCCACGGAAGGGGAGAAGCTCGACCTCACGGGCCAGGCCTACTTCGTGCGCGGCTACGCCCATTTCGTGCTCTGCAACTGGTTCGGAGGCATGCCCTACCTCGACCACGCCCTCACCGGCGAGGATCAGTGGGACCTGCCCCGCGAGAGCGCCAGGACCACCTACGAAAAGGCGGCGGCCGACCTCTACACCGCTTATGAATACCTGAAGAAGGCCGGCAAGATGCGCCGCGACGCGCTTCCGGGCCAGAGCGGCCACCTCACGAGCTCCGAGCTCAACCTCCCTAGCGGCTGCTGCTGCCTGGCGTTCAGGGCCCGCGCCCTGCTCTATGCGGCGAGCCCCCTGGCCAATGAGACCGGCGATCCCGAAGCCTGGCGTGCCGCCGCCGAGGCCTGCGCCGACGCCTTGAAAGCCGCTGAGGAATGGCAGTACGAACTGCTTCCGCTGTCCAACTACAGCGACAATTTCTACGGCCAGATGTCCACGAACGAGACCCTCTTCGGCTACTACCACAAGTCCAAGATCAACATCAGCAACTGGTCGGCCTACCTGAGCTACCCCCAGTGCTATTCCTCCACCGCATCGGGCACCTGCCCCACCCAGAACTTCGTGGACAAGTTCGAGACCCGCGACGGCTATCCTCTCAACACCGAGGAAGACAGGGCCAGGGCCACTGCCGCCGGCAGCTACAAAGAGCAGAACATGTATGCCAACCGCGATCCCAGGCTCGACATCTGCATAGTCAGGGACGGCTCCACCACTCCCTACGTGACCGGGGTCATCAACATCTACTACGACCCTGCCACCAAGTCGTTCCCCACCACGCAGATATCCGGCGTCAGCCAGCAGTTCTCCCAGACCAAGGGCTGGGGCGGCGACGATTCCGCCACCAAGGCCTACACCAACACGGGCTACTACTGCAACAAGTTCTGGCGCGGGGCCCGCGGCGACAAGGATGCCAGCCACTACCACCTGGATCCTCTCTTCCGCATGGCCGAGCTCTACCTCGACTATGCCGAGGCCGTCAATGAATATGCCGGTCCCGGCGGCACCGCAGGCGGTTATCCCATGACTGCCGTCGAAGCCGTGAACGTGGTCCGCTCCAGGGCCGCCATGCCAGGCGTCCGGAGCGAGTTCACCTCCGACAAGGAAGCCTTCCGGGAGCGCGTGCGCAACGAGCGCAACGTGGAGCTCGCCTACGAAGGCAACCACTACTATTTCGACATCCGCCGCTGGAAGATCGCACCCCAGACCATGACGCAGACGCTCTACGGCATGTGGGTCGAGTCCTGCCCCGTGGATGCCGCGCATCCGGTCGGCAGGGTCTATGAGCGCAGGCCCCTCCCCGCCAACCGCAACCTCAAGACCTGGAAGGACTGCATGTACTATCTCGCATTCCCCGACGCCCAGGCCAATACGATGAGAAATTTCGTCAACTGGCAAAAATGGCAATAGATATGAACAAGTCAAGATATATTTTACTGCCTCTCGCCCTGTTGGCGTCCGGTATCCTCCGAGCCCAGACGCAGGAGCCAGCCGACAGCGTGGTCTACCTGCCGTGGAACACCTCGGCATCCCGCTGGAACACCGCATCCCACGTGATTCCGGTGTCCCTGCAGAATGCGGAGAAGTCTCCCGTCTACGACCTCAGGAACAAGCTCACCGGCCTTATCCCCGGCGTCGAGGTCCGGGAGGACTGCGGCGAAATCATGCCGGGCAGCAACATGAGCAGTCCCAACATCAACGCCAACACGGTGCAGCTGCAGTCCCATGGCTACAGCGGCCTGGTGCTCATCGTGGATGATATCATGGTGCCCTTCAACCAGTACCAGTTCGACTACAACCAGTTCGAATCGGTGACTATTCTTTCCGGCGCCACGGCAAAGGCCCTCTACGGCCCGCGTGCGAGCATAGGCGCCGTCTATGTGACCACGAAGAAGGGCTCCTGGAACAAGCCGCTCAGCATCCACGCCGACGTGCGTGCCGGCTTCGATTTCGTGGACCGCCAGCCCGAATGGGTGGACGCCTACGAATACGCCGTGCTCAACAACGAGGCGCGCGCCGCGGACGGCTACCCAGTGCTCTACGACAACGAGGCGCTTGCCGGCTACGCCAAGGGCGACCCGTTCAGCCGCAAGTACCCGGCCGTGGACTACCGCAGCTTCATGCTCCGGAAGATGAAGACCAACCAGAACTTCCTCTTCGACGTGTCCGGCGGCTCCAACATCATCAAATATAATGTGTCCGTCAACGGCTACCGCAGCGACGACATCTTCAACGCGGGCCCAGTCAACGACTACAACAAGCTCAGCGTGTCCTCCGCAATCACGGCCAGGATAGGCCAGTGGATCACCGGCACCGTGACCTTCAACGGCATGACGGCGTTCCGCCGGGGCAATACCGGAGCCATCGCGGGCTTCCGTTCCATACCCGCCAACGCTTTCCCGATCGCCGTGGGCATTTCCACCAACGACTCCGAACTGGAGGGCGTCTCGGCCGGCAACACCATCTACGCCGTGTCCCGCGCCTACACCGACAACCCCTACGCCCAGCTTGTGGACGGCGGATTCAACACCATACGCTTCCGCGGAGGCATGTTCACCGCGGCCATAGACTTCGATATGGGCTGGCTGCTCAAAGGCCTGAAGAGCCGCACGGTGCTGGACTTCGACAACGAATACTACCAGAGGGTGGGCAAGAGCAACGACTACATCGCCTACTACTGGAGCCGTGAGACCGATATCGCTGAAATATCCTCCCATGTGGGCACCAAGCAGGCCAGCAAGAGCTCGCAGGCCACCTTCACCTTCAACAACCTGAATTTCTACGAGCGTCTGAGCTGGGACTGGGCTTCCGGCGGCCACAAGCTGTCCACCGGCGCGCTGTTCTACCTGACCGACTGCAGCCACTCCAACAACACCTATTACGAGCGCCAGGCCTACGCCGTGGCGAATGCGAACTACTCCTACAAAGGCAGGTACTTCGCCGAGATAGTGGGACAGTATGCGGGCTCCGGCAGGTTCGTGACCGCCAACAGGTACGCATTCTTCCCCTCGGCGGCCATAGGCTGGCTGGCGAGCGAGGAGGAGTTCCTGAAGGGAGCTTCATGGCTCGACAAGCTGAAAGTCAGCGTGGATGTGGGCAATATCGCAGACTACGATGTCTACGGCTCCAAGTATCTCTACCGGGCCGCATACGTCAGCGATTCGGGCAATCTTTTCGGTCCCGCCACCGCATACCAGTGGTTCGGATCCGACAAGAGGACTTCGCAGACCACCACGATCAGCCGCCTTGCCAACCATTCCCTGACCTGGCCGACCATCTTCCAGGCCGACCTGAAGGTGGATGCGAGGCTCTTCGGCTGCCTCGACCTCGGAGTCAACCTCTACCGGCTCCGCCACAAGGGCCTGGTCACGGACACCTCCGCCGAGTTCGCCGGCATGACCGGCCTTAGCAACATCGCCGTCTACAGCAACTACAACGAGAACCTTTCCATGGGCTTCGACTTCATGGCAAGGTACACCAGGACGGCAGGGGACTGGTACTTCAGCGCCATGGCCGACCTGATGTCGTGGTCCAACTACTACGCCAAGTATGCCAATGACTTCTATGTCTATGACTGGCAGCGCATTACAGGCACCCGTTCGGGCTCCTACCGAGGCTTCGAGTGCATAGGCAAGTTCCAGAGTGAGGAGGAAATAGCCTCCAGCCCCCTCTATAATCCCGACACCCGCGTGGGCGACCTCAAGTACAAAGACCTCAACGATGACGGGAAGATAGACGACAACGACAAGAAGATAGTAGGCGACACGTCTCCCCGGTTCCGCTACAGCGTCAATCTCGACCTGCGCTACAAGAACTGGAGTCTCTTCGTGGTGGGCACCGGAGCCGCCGGCTTCGATGTGCCGCTGACCAACGAGTTCTTCTGGAACGGATGGGGCGACGGCAACTACTCCGCTTTCGTGCGCGACAATATCGGCGGGGATTATCCCCGGCTCGGCTACGACAAGTCCTCCAACAACTTCGTGGCTTCCGACTTCTGGCTCAGGGACGGCTCGTACTTCAAGATCCAGACGGTCGAGCTGGCCTACACCCTGGTGCCGAAGAATCCCAAGGCCCTGAAGCGGGTCAAGTTCTCGCTGCGCGGAGCCAACCTGCTGACTCTCACCGGAATTAAGTACGTCGATCCCGAAAACCACAATTCCGGAGTCTCGACCTATCCTCTCTACAGGACGGTCGCGGCCGGCGTGAAGATGGAATTCTAAAATGACTGCAGTTATGAAAAGGAATATTTTAATCGCACTTTCGGCCTTCTTCGCAGTTTGCGGCTGCAGTTTCCTCGAGCCGTTCCCCGACGGCTCCTACAACGAGGACAACTACTCGGAATACCCGACCATTATCCGCGGTTTCATCGACAAGGCCTACAATCTCAGGCCCAGTTCATACTACACCACCGAATTCATAGGCCTGGACTCCTGCACGGACGACATGCTCTACCGCGACAAGGCTGCCGGCAACCGCCAGTTTGCTATCGGCAACGCGCAGATGACCAGCAACCCGCTGTCCGGCGTGTGGACGAGGGACTACGAGGCCATCTACTACGTGAATCTCTTTCTCAAGGACGATATCGGCCGCAAGACCCGCTATCTGGTGGATCCCGGTTCCAACGAGGTGCTCCAGAAGTGCCTCCAGGGCGACGCCTTCGGCCTCAGGGCATGGTACGGCTTCAACCTGCTGGAATTCTGGGGCGGTGTGGGCACCGACGGCTCCCTGCTGGGCGTCTATATTCCCACCGAGCCCGTCGCCGCAGAGAATTTCGACAACAAGACCCTGGTGCGCCCGTCCTACGACGAAAGCGTGAAGCAGATACTTGCCGACTGCGATTCGGCCCTCAAGTACCTGCCCCCGGCAAACCGCGACCAGTACCTCCAGGGTGAGGCGTTCCATGTGACCGGCGCCATACGCTACCGCGCCCTCGACGCCGTGTCGATAAAGGCCCTCAAGGCCAGGGTGCTCCTGACCTGGGCAAGCCCGGCTTTCAATCCCGCCGGCGACAAGACCCGCTGGGAGAAGGCGGCGCGCGCGGCCAAGGAAGTCATCGATTTCAAGCTCAGGAGCGAAGCTGGCGGCCTTGACCCGAGAGGCAGCTTCATGTGGACCAACCCCAATGCCGCCGAAATCATTTTCCTCGGCAACATCGTACAGAACGCCACCTACGAGACCAATTTCTATCCCCTGGGCTTCGGCGGCAGTGCCAACATAGTGCCTTCCCAGGAACTTGTGGACGCCTTCCCCATGGCCAACGGCTATCCCATCACGGATCCGGCTTCCGGCTACAACAAGTCCAGGCCCTACGAAGGCAGGGACCCCCGTTTCTACGCCTCCATCTTCTATGACGGCTGCACCGTCATAAGGAACCAGTCGCCCTACACGCTGATGTACACATTCGAGATAGCTGACGGCGGCAAGGACGCTCCGGGCGGCCTCAGGACTTCGCCTTCGGGCTACTATGTGAAGAAATACGTCTCCCTGGGCTGGAACCCCAACGACGTTTCCGTCCAGACCGCCCAGCACAGCATCTTCTTCCTGCGCTGGACCCACATGTGCCTCGCATTCGCCGAGGCGGCCAACCAGGCGGTCGGCCCCAATACCCCCATCGACGGACTCAGCGCAAAGGAGGCCCTCGCCTACATCCGCAGCCGCAAGGTCAACACCGGCACCCAGGATGAGAACGGAGTCGGCGCCGACGGCGATCCCTACCTCGAGGCCTGCGCGGCTTCCCGTTCCGCTTTCGACAAGCTGGTCAAGAACGAGTGGAGGATCGAGACCTGCTTCGAGGGCGTGCGCTTCAAGAACGTGCGCCGCTGGGCCACGGACGTGTCGGAAATCAATGTTCCGGTCAGCGGCGTGTCCATCGAGGGCGGACAATATACCTATAATGAAATCGAAAGGCGCAGCTTCCCGTCCCTCTGGATGCCCATACCCTACAGGGAAATGCGTCTCGCTCCCGGCCTGGTCCAGAACAAGGGCTGGGAAGATTGGAAATAAAATGCTGTGATTATGAAGATTTTAACACGCATGACACTTGCCCTCGCAGCCTGCGGCCTCCTGTCCGGCTGCTATGAGGACTATGTCAAGGACTACGACTATTCGACCATCTACTGCGCGTTCCAGTACGACCTGCGCACCTTCGTGGTGGGCGAGGGCCAGAAATTCGATTTCACGGTGGGGCTCGCCGGCGTGATGCAGAACGGCAGGGACAGGAAGGTGAGCGTGGAACTCGCTCCCGACCTGGTCACCGCCGACCTGCCCACCGCCCTCGGACTGACCGACTATTCCCCGTTCACCGCCTATGCGGGCATGTTGGGGCAGGGCAAGTTCGGCCAGCTCAGCCAGTCCTATGTGACCAATGAAGTCAAGGCCACCGGTGCGAAGGCGCTCGTCCCGCTTCCTGCCAGTCACTTCACCGTGTCGGGGCTCGGGGACATGTGCATCAAGGCCGGCAGGCATACCGATGCCGTGACCATCACCGCCACCGACGTCTTCCTGGCCGATCCCGACGCCATAGTCCCGAAATATGCCCTGGCCTTCCGCATCACTTCGGCCGACGCCGACAAGCTTCCTCCGGAGAAGAGTTTCGAGGTCATCGCGGTCAAGTACGAATGCAAGTATTTCGGCTACTGGTACTACGGAGGCGAACGCAAGGTGGTGGACAATCTCACCGGAAAGGAAGTGTCGACGGATAGCTATCCTTTCTCCGTGCCCCAGGATGACGCGAAGATTTACACCCTCACCACGACCGGCCCCAACAGCGTGAAGACCAATAAGATAGGGCAGAGGAGCGGCTCCTTCGAACTGACTTTCGACGGAGAGAACGTCACGGCCACCTGCTCCGATCCCAAGGTCTCCGTGGGCTACTGCCACACCAACAACGCCAAGGCGATCCAGGACAGGGTCATCTACCTCAACTACTCCTACGACAATGGCGACGGCACGACCTCGGTCGTGAGCGACTACCTTACCTTCCGCAACCGCATACGCGACGGCATAAGCGAATGGCAGGATGAAAACCCGGAGAATTATGATTAAGCGACTTCCTGCAATCCTGATCCTGGCGCTCCTTTGCGCCCAGGCCATAGCACAGCCCCTGAACAACAGCAAACAGCCGGGCTACAAGGGAATATGGTTCACCCTGGGCCAGGAATCGGCCTACGGCTACAAATATTCCGGCGGACTTGGCACCTACACCGTGAAGCACAATCCCATGGCGGTGTATGCCCCCGAGGTGGAAAGGACCTTCTTCGTGTACGGCGGCACCACGGCAGCCAAGGAGCGGCACCTGCTCTGCATGATAGGCTGCTTCGACCACAAGACCGGCATGGTGCAGATGCCCGTGTGCGTGTTCGACAAGGAAAAGGTCAACGACCCCCACGACAATCCGGCCCTGCAGATCGACAAGGACGGCTATCTCTGGGTGTTCGTGAGCGGCCGCTCCAAGAAACGCCCAGGTTTCATCTACCGCAGCGACAAGCCCTACGACATCAATTCCTTCACCCAGGTGCTCAAGCTGGAGATGACCTATCCCCAGCCTATGTATGACCCGCAGAAGGGCTTCCTGGTGGGCTACACCAAGTACACCGGCAAGCGCCAGCTCTACTGGATGACCTCAGCGGACGGCTCGGAGTGGGACCAGGGCCACCATCTTGCCGACATCAAATGCCCCGGCGACAAGCAGAGCGGCCACTACCAGGTCACCGGCCACGACCGTGCCCACGGCAAGATCGTGACCACTTTCAACCGCCACCTCAACGGAGACTGCGACACCCGCACCAACATCTACTACCTCCAGACCCTGGACTACGGCAAGACCTGGACCACCGCCGACGGGCAGGTCATCCCGACGCCCGTGACCGACCTGGACAGCCCCTGCCGCATCCTGGATGCCCAGAGCAAGGGCCAGAACGTGTATATCAAGGATGTCAATTTCGATGCGGACGGAAATCCTGTCATACTCTACCTCACCAGCTACGGCCACCAGCCGGGCCCGGACCACGGCCCGAGGGATTTCTGGACTGCTAATTGGAACGGTAAGAAGTGGATTTTCAATCACATATGCTCCACCTGGCACGACTACGACAGCGGCAGCATCTGGGTGGACGGCAGGAAATGGACGGTCATTGTGCCTTCCGAGCCGGGCCCGCAGCTCTGGGGCACCGGCGGCGAGATCGCTGTCTGGAAGACCACCAACGCCGGCAAAAAATGGAAGAAAACCGCCATGCTCACGAAGGACAGTCCCTACAACCACGGCTACGTCCGCCGTCCCTTCGGCGGCACGGATCCCTTCTTCTGCTACTGGGCCGACGGCAATCCCGACCGCATCACCCCTTCCCGCATCTACTTCGCCGATTCCCGCGGCAACATATGGGTACTGCCCTATGACATGAAGCAGGAATGGGAAACCCCCGAATCATATAAAACTAAATAACAGCCTTATGAAAAAGTCATTATTGTTCATCATCAGCGCACTGGCAGTCCTTGCTTCCTGCCAGCCCAAGGAGCCGGAGAAACCTGCCGATCCCACCCTTTCCGTGAAGCCGGAGAGCGTCGTGATCGAGGCTATAGGCGGCTTCCAGACCATCAACGTTGAGGCCAACAATTCCTGGACGGCCGAGCTCACCAGCGGCACCGAATGGCTCACGATTTCTACATCTGCCTCCTCTTTCAGCGTGACCGCATCTGCCAATCCCACCCACCAGAACCGTATGGGTTCCGTGACCGTGAAGTCCGACAAGCTCTCCAAGGTCGTGTCAGTGACCCAGCTGGCGTCTCCCAACAACGATAGAATAATGGGGTCTCCCGGCAAAATGACCTTCGAGGCGGCCGGCGGAAGCCAGGATATCTCCATCGACGCCAACGTGCAGGTCACTGCTACCCCGAGCGAAAGCTGGATCAGTGTGACTCCTGGATCGGTGCAACCCGGTCAGTCAAAAATCACCGTCACGGTAGCTGAATACAAGGGCAGCACAATCCGCGAGGGCTCCGTCACTTTAGCTGGCGGCGACGCCCCGGAAATGTCTGTGATAGTGATTCAGAATCCTGCGGCATACATCACCGCAAATCCGGACACCATCACCGCAGCTGCCGAGGGCGGCGAGTTCACCATAGCCGTGAGCGCCAACACCGACTGGAATGTCTCGGCGACTCCCGACTGGGTCACAGTGAGCCCTGCAGGAGGCCAGAACGCTGAGATCAAGGTCACCGTGGCTCCCAACTCCGTCAGTGAGGAACGTACCGGCGGCATCGTCCTGTCGGGCGCTTCCGCCAGCTGCACCATCGGCATCGTGCAGGCCGCAAATGTGGCCACCGAGACCCTTCTCGCCGCCTGGCGCTGCGATGATGCTGAATATGTGGAGAGCCACAGCCCCGACTGGTCCACTGCCGGCGCCAACGACTACAGCAAGGGCACCGGAAAGGGTATCGCCCTGCCTGAAGACGGCGCTCCCGCCGGCACCCAGATCTCCTGGATCAGGAACAGCGGAATCGAATTCCCCCTGGTGTTCATCACCGCTGCGGAAGGCCATTACGCCGTCAAGTCCACCGCTGCAGATGACGGATTCCTCTTCTCCATCCCCGGCCAGAACCTGAAGAAGGGCCAGGTGATCATCCTCGACTGCGGTCTCGCATCGGGCGCCAACTCCCTCCCGAAGAACTGGGTGGCCAAGTTCAGGACGGCGGAATCCGCAGACTGGACCGTGGGCGAATGCTCCAACGCATACACGACGACAAGCGGCGTCACAGCCCATCTCCAGATGGCTAAGACCAAGGACTACACCTCCCACTCCAGGTTCGTCGCCACCTACACCGTCCCCGAGGATGCAGCCGGCGCCACAATCCAGATATTCGTGTGCGCAGCAGACGGCGAGACCATCAAGGGTGCCACCTCATCGGGCTCCACCGTGCGTATGATCCCGCTCTACAACATCGACAACATTGCCGAGTTCCCGGGACCCCGCATCAGCATAAAATAAATTCTTTGAATATCTACCAAAACTGAATCTCCATAGTGTCTCTGTGGAGATTCAGTTTTTTCTCGTAGTCAATCTGCTGCGTTTCTCGCCGGAGGAGAGGTTGCAACCCCAAACCTTCGCTCCGCTCATCCCTCCCACTGCGCTACGCTTGTGGGCCCCTCCCGTCTCTGCGAGACTTCTTCTTCATTATTTGCCCTTCGGGGTGGCCACTGGCGGCCACTGGTTTGGGGCTGCAACCTCTCCTCCGGCTTCCTGGCGCAGGTCCTGGGCAGTTATGGAGCAGGTCACTGGCTTTCCTGGCGCAGGTCCTGGGCATTTATGGAGCAGGTCACCGGCTTTCCTGGCGCAGGTCCGTTTTTTTGTGGGGGACCTGCGCCGCAAATCTTTCCTCTGTGGCCTCTGGTGGCGCAAGTCCCCAACCTTTTTTCGGACCTGCGCCAAAAAGGAAGGGGGCCTGCGCCAAGCAAGAATGGACCTGCGCCAAAAGGGAAGGGGACCTGCGCCAAGCAAGAATGGACCTGCGCCAAAAAGGAAGGGGGCCTGCGCCAAGCAAGAATGGACCTGCGCCAAAAAGGGAAGGGGGCCTGCGCCAAAAAGGATGGCGACTTGAGCCGGGTAGGTTGGGGACCTGAATCGCCCCTTACCGCCCCTGCAACCGTCTTGGCCTTCCGGCTAATAAAATCGAACGCCTACAAGCGTTCGATTTTCAGTTGCTGGATTTTATAGGTGTTGTCCTTGCAGGACATAAAGATCGTGACGACGAAGGTCTCGCCGCCGGCCTTGAGGTTGCCTAAGGCGTATTTCATATTGGCGCGGCCTGCGGTGTGGGTGATGTCGAAGCTGCGGGGGGTGTAGGTGTCGAAGAAGGACTTGACGATCTGGCGGGCCTGGGCGCGGCTGGCGTCGCTTTCGCGCGCAAGGACCGCAATCTCCAGATTGTCGGAAAACCACGCGGAAAGGGCTTCCGAATTGCCTGCAGCAATGTATTTGCTGATCGGGACGAACACGTCGTCGCCGGAAGTCGGCACCTCTGTGGACGCCTTTCGCACCAACATGTTCTGAGCCAGGGCCATCTGCCCCGACAGCAGCAAAGCGAGAATCGCAATACGCAAATACTTCATACCGTCCGCTTTTCTTTGCAAATATTAAGCCAGTTTCTTATTTTTGCATCCGATGCATATAACGTTGCTGACCATGGGCAAGACCGACATCCGCTGGGTGGCCGACGGCCTGGAGATGTACCGCTCCAGGCTGGTGCACTACGCGCCTTTCTCGGTGCATGAACTGCCTGAGCTGAAGGGAGTCGGCGCCATGGACAGGGAGCAGATAAAGCAGCGGGAAGGGGAGTGCCTCCTCAAGGCGATCAGGCCTGCGGACCATGTGGTGCTTCTCGACGAGCACGGCAGGGAATTCACCTCCGTGGAGTTCGCCAGTAGCCTCAACCGCCTGATGCAGCAGGGACGCGACATCGTCTTCGTGGTGGGCGGGGCATACGGATTCAGCCCCGGGATGTACTCCAGGGCCGATTCGAAACTCTCCCTCTCGAAGATGACCTGCTCCCATCAGCTTGTGAGAACGGTTTTTGCAGAGCAGCTATATCGCGCATTCACGATTTTGCGCGGGGCTCCGTACCATAATGAATAGACGGCGCAACATAAGGGACCATATCTGGCTGGCACTGGCGGTGCTCAGCCTCGTGCTGATGGTGTTTGCCGTGGCCACGCCCCGCGCGGTAGGCGACACCGACTCCGCCGCCCGCAAGGTGGAGCGCCGGCTGTCGCGCCGCATGGCCCGCCTGGACTGGTATGTCCAGCATCCCCAGCAGAAGCTGCCGGAAGACATGGTCATCTATGTGTATGAAGGAGACTCCCTGCTGTCGTGGCGCAACAAGTTCCCCCTCTACAACGACGACATCAGCTCGCGGGTGGTGGTGCAGAGAATTGCCAATCCGAAGGTGAACCTGCGTTCGCCCCTGAGCTACGTGACCGAGGAACCGGGCTTCCTGAACATCGGCCCCAACTGGTATATCGTGAAGATGCAGGAGACGGACGGAAGGAAGGTGATTTCCGGCCTTCTGGTCAGCTCCACGCTGGACAACGCCTCGTTCCGGGGCGTGAATCCGCAGCTGCACCTGGGGCGCCGATTCTCCGTGCGGCCGCTGACCTTCAGCGGTGGCAGCCCCGTGTCCCTGGGCGGCAAGCCCGTGTTCAAGGTGCTGTATGACTCGCTGACCGGCGTGGTGGTGGCGAATGCCGTGCTGCTGTGGATCAGCCTTGCGCTCTTCCTTTCCGCCGCGGTGGCCTTCGTGTTCATGAGGCGCACGCTGCGAAGGGCCCTTATTTCCGTGGCCGGTATCCTTCTGGCCACGGCGGCCATGTATTTCTGGGGCCGCAGCGCGCAGTCGGAGTATGCCATCTTTTCGCCTATGGTCTATGCGGGCGGCTCGCTGCTGTTCTCGCTCGGGGCGGTGCTGCTGCTCAATCTGGCGGTGCTGCTGTGCGTGACCGTGGTCTATCTTGTGCGGCGCAGCCTGTGGCAGGCGGTGTCCACGAAGAGGGCCGCCGTGCTGCTGTCGGCGCTGGACGTGCTACTGCTGCTGACGCTGCTTGCCTACGTGCACCTGACGCTCAGCAGCATCATTTCGAATTCGAACATTTCGCTGGAGCTCTATAAGCTGGGCAGCCTGTCGGTGTACTCCTTCGTGGTGTATTCCTCGTTCCTTTCGGTGCTCGCCGTGGTGCCGATGATGCTGCAGATGCTCCAGCCGGCCTTCTCCCGCGTGCTGGGCAGGCGCATCGACTTCTTCTCCGGTCCGGCGCGCGTGGCGTATTCGCTGGTCACCGGCATCTATCTGGTGGTCGCCTTCGCGGTGCTCGGCTTCCAGAAGGAAGAGGGGCGCGTGGAGGTGTGGGCCGGAAAGCTTGCGGTGGACAGGGACATCACCCTCGAGCTGCAGCTGCTCAAGGTGGAGCGCCCTATCGCCGAGGATGCCGTGGTGTCCGCCCTCGCCTTCATCGACGGGGCAGAGGTCATCATACGCAACCGCATCATCGACCACTACCTGCTGGCGGAATCGGCGGACTATTCGATAAGCGTGCACATGGTGCGTCCCGGGGTCTCGTCGCCGCAGTCGATCTCTGCCTTCGAGCACCTGACATCCGAAGGCGTGCCGATTTCGGACGGCTCGTTCTTCCTCTGCTCGGGCACGCAGGAGGGCCCGGCCCGCTACGACGGCATTTTCACCTATTTCCATCCTTCGGGAATGGTGGCGCACCTCGTGCTCGACGTGGAGCAGAAAAACCTGCCGGACGGCAAGGGCTACTCGCGCCTGCTGAGCCAGGTCTCGACCAACCGGCTCAACGTGCCCTCGGCCTACTCCTACTCCCGCTACCAGGGCAGGGACCTGCGCCTGTTCAAGGGCGAGTATCCTTATTCCACGCGTATGGACGACTGGATGTACGATTCGGTCTATAAGGACCGCGTGTGCCACTACGTGCGCGACGGCTTCGTGCATTTCGTCAACGTGATCACGGACGACGAGGCGGTCATCATCTCCAGGCGCGAGATCGGCTTCTTCAGCTACGTGGTGGCGGCCGTTTTCGCCGCCCTGGTGATGTATCTCCTGCTGCTGGGCCTGAAGCCGAAGAGGCGCGGGCCGAGCTCCAGGGAGCGCAATTACTTCCGCTCCTGGATGTCCTGGACGCTGATGCTGTCGCTTATCACGGCCATGGTGGTGATGGCCAGCGTGAGCGTGTTCTTCGTGTACCGGCGCAACGAAGCCAACCAGGTGGCCATCATGTCGGACCGCATCAACGCCATGCAGCTGCTCGCCCAGAACGGACTGCGCGGCATGGATATACGCGACGTGCAGCATTCCTCCGAACTCGTGGCCCTGATACAGTCCGTCTCCGACAACACCGGCTCCGACATCAGCGTCTATTCCACCGACGGCCGTATCATAGTGAGCACCAATCCGGAAGCCCTCGACTACATGCTTCTCGGCTACCGCATCGACGAAGAGGCCCTGGACCAGATAATGCGCCTCAACAAACGCTACTGCATACGGAAGGAGACCCTCGGCTGGCGCCACTACCACACCATGTACATGCCGCTGATAGGTCCGGACGGCAGTATCGTGGCCATACTCAGCGCCCCGTACGTGGAGGAAAGCTACGACTTCGAGCGCGACGCCGTGACCCATTCCATGACCATCATCACGGTGTTTATCCTGCTGTTCCTGCTGGCCCGCCTGATGGAGTCGGCGGCGCTTGACAGGGTGTTCCGGCCCCTAAGCCTGATGGGACGCACCATGAGCCGAGCCGGACAGGGCGCCCTGGAGCATATCAGTTACGGACGCACGGATGAGATTTCCGCCCTTGTGGATGCCTACAACCGCATGGTGGACGAGCTGGGAGAGAGCACGCGCAAGCTGGCGCAGGCCGAGCGCGACAAGGCGTGGAACTCCATGGCCCGCCAGGTTGCCCACGAGATAAAGAACCCCCTGACGCCCATGAAGCTCCAGATACAGAGGCTGATACGTCTCAAGCAGAAGGGCGATCCTTCCTGGGAGGAGAAGTTCGAAGCGGCCAGCAAGGTGCTTCTGGACCACATAGACGTGCTCACCGAGACTTCCAATGAATTCTCCACCCTGGCCAGGCTCTACACCGAGCCCCACACCCGCCTGGACCTCGACAGCATGCTGAAGGACGAGATATCGATGTTCGACAACAGGGACGACGTCCGCTTCACCTACATAGGCATGGAAGGGGCATCCGTCCTGGGGCCCAAACCCCAGCTCTCGCGCGTGTTCGTGAACCTTCTCGGCAACGCCGTGCAGGCCGTGGAGGGCCGCGAGGGGGCCGAGATCCTCGTCTCCCTGCGCAAGTCCATACACGACGGCTACTACGACATAGTGGTGGAAGACAACGGCCCCGGCGTGTCGGAAGAAAACATCCCCAAGCTCTTCACCCCCAACTTCACCACCAAGAGCGGCGGCTCGGGCCTCGGCCTCGCCATCTCCCGCAGCGTGCTGGACAACTGCGGGGCCACCATAGACTATTCCCGCTCCTTCGCCCTCGGAGGTGCCTGTTTCACCATACATTACCCGGCAATTAAAGCATAGAAAAAATTTCCAGTCAATGTTTTTTTACTTATCTTTGTAGTATATTTTACGGATAATGAAAATCTCTGAGGCCATATTCGCAGGAAGCAGCACGCGGGTTTCGCAAAAGCCGAAGAGAAAACTGCCGGAATTCGCCTTCATAGGCCGCTCCAACGTGGGCAAGTCATCCCTCATCAATATGCTGACCGGCAACGGCCGGCTCGCGATGACTTCCTCCACCCCCGGCAAGACCAAAGTAGTCAACCATTTCCTCATCAACGACAGCTGGTACCTGGTGGACCTGCCGGGCTACGGCTATGCCAAGCTCCCGGACAGGATGCGCCGCGAGCTGGTCGAAACGATACGGGATTATATCCACAATTCCGAGGAGATGGCAGTCCTTTTCGTCCTTGTGGACAGCCGCCACGACATCCCGGCCATAGACGTGGATTTCCTCTCGGAGCTGGGAGAGAACGGCATCCCTTGTGCTATCATATTCACCAAGACCGACAAGCAGGGCCCCGTGGCCCTTCAGCGCCAGATAGAGAAAGATTGCGAGATCCTGTCCGGCACCTGGTCTGAGCTTCCCCCGATGTTCCGCACCAGCTCCGCCTCCGGAGCGGGACGCGATGAATTGCTGGACTACATAGACTCAATCCTTAAAAGCATCAAATAATATGATCCACACACATCGATTGGAATTGTTCGCCTGCAGGGCTTCCCGGAATTTCGCCTGCAAGGTCATCGACAATTTGAACGGTAACAACAGGCCCGACGAGGTGCCTATACATCTGGGAGATCTGCAGGTCACCCAGTTCAAGGACGGGGAGTTCCAGCCCTGCTTCGCTGAGAGCGTGCGCGGAGCCACGGTGTTCATCCTCCAGTCCACCTTCCCCCCGGCAGACAACCTTATGGAACTGCTGCTCACGATCGACGCCGCCAAGCGCGCCTCCGCCGACAAGGTGATCGCCGTGATTCCCTATTTCGGCTGGGCACGCCAGGACCGCAAGGACAAGCCCCGCGTGGCCATAGGCGCCAAGCTCGCCGCCAACCTGCTGACCGCTGCTGGAGCCGACCGCGTCATGACATGCGACCTCCACGCCGACCAGATCCAGGGCTTCTTCGACATCCCCGTGGACCACGTCTACGCGAGCAAGGTCTTCATCCCCTGCATAAAGTCCCTTAACCTAAGCAACATAGCCATTGCGGCCCCCGATATGGGCGGAGCCAAGAGGGCCAATTCCTACGCCAAGTCCCTCGGCGGGGAGAAGCAGGACTGCGGAGTAATCATCTGCCACAAGACCCGCGAGCGGGCGAACGTGGTGTCCGAGATCAAGGCCATAGGCGACGTGGAAGGCAAGAACATATTCATAGTGGACGATATGATCGATACGGCCGGCACCCTGTGCAAGGCAGCCGACGTGCTCCGGGAGAAGGGCGCCGCCAGCGTGCGCTGCTGCGCCACGCACGGCATCCTTTCCGACGGTGCGCTCGAGCGTATCCATGAATCCGCCCTCGAAGAGGTGTACATCACCGACACCATTCCCCACCCGGAGCTCGAAGGCGACAGCAAGATCAAGATCGTGTCTATGGCGCCGGTGTTTGCCAGCATCATAAACAAGGTATATAACTACGAACCCATAAGCACCGATTTCGTGTATTGATATGGGTGCGACCATCATAGTGGCGGCTGCTGTCCTCGGCCTCGGGGTGCTCGGGATGTGTTTCAACATCCTTTTCCGGGGCAGGGATTTCCCCCATTATGACGTGGGTTCCAACGAAGAAATGCGCAAGCGCGGCATCCGCTGCTACAAGGACGAGGACGCCGCGCTGCACCAAACCGCCTGCGACGGAAACTATTCCGAAGCGTGCAAAGAATGTAAACTGTATGAGTCTCGTAGCGATAGTCGGACGTCCTAACGTCGGCAAATCCACCCTTTTCAACCGCCTGGTAGGTGCCAGGCAGGCAATCGTAGATGACACCGCCGGCGTCACCCGTGACCGGCATTACGGCCGCTGCGAGTGGTGCGGCAGGGAGTTCTCCGTGGTGGACACGGGCGGCTACACCAGCAACTCCGACGACGTGTTCGAAGCCGCCATACGTTCGCAGGTGCAGATAGCCATAGACGAGGCTGACGTGGTGTTGTTCATGGTCGAGGCCGCGACCGGCATCACTGACTACGACGCCGAGATCGCCGACGTGCTGCGCCGTTCCCGCAAGCCTGTGGTGCTCTGCGTCAACAAGGTGGATTCCGGCGCCAAGATGTACGACGCCTACGATTTCTATTCCCTGGGCCTCGGGGAGATCTACAGCATCTCGGCCGCGAACGGTTCCGGCACCGGCGACCTGCTGGATGCGGTGGTGGCGGTGCTGCCGGAGGAGACGGAGACGGAAGACCCTTACAAGGACCTTCCCCGCATCACGATAGTGGGCAAGCCCAACGTGGGCAAGTCTTCGCTCACCAACGCCCTGCTCGGGGTGGAGCGCAATATCGTGACCCCCGTGGCCGGCACTACGCGCGACAGCATCGAGTCCCACTACAACAAGTTCGGCCACGAGTTCATGCTTGTGGACACCGCCGGCATACGCCGCAAGGCGAAGGTGTCCGAAGACCTGGAGTTCTATTCCGTGATGCGCTCCATCCGTGCCATCGAGCACTCCGACGTCTGCATCATGATGATAGACGCCACTTCCGGCATGGAGGCGCAGGACATGAACATCTTCTCGCTGATCCAGCGCAACCGCAAGGGCTGCGTGCTGGTGGTCAACAAGTGGGACCTCTTCATCAAGGACTCCAACACCCTGAAGGAGTACACCGCTGCGCTGCGCAGCCGCCTCGCCCCGTTCGACGACGTGCCCATCGTGTTCACTTCCGTGGTGAAGATGCAGCGTATCCAGGATGTGCTGGACGCCGCCGCGCAGGTGTGCGCCAATTATTCGCAGAAGATTCCGACGGCGCGGCTCAATGAGGTCATGCTGCCGCTGATAGAGGAGACGCCGCCTCCTGCATGGAAGGGCAAGTACGTGAAAGTCAAGTATGTGACCCAGCTGCCGACCCGCTTCCCGGCGTTCGCTTTCTTCTGCAACCTGCCGCAGTACATCAAGGAGCCCTACAAGCGTTTCCTGGAGAACCAGCTGCGCAAGAACTTCAGTCTGTCAGGCTGCCCGGTGCAGATATACTGCCGCCAGAAATAGTTGGTCTGTGGGGCGTTTCCTGAAATACACCAAGGTGATTATGACGGGCCTGCTGGGCTCGCTGATTGCCGCAGCATCCAACGGGACTGAGTACCTGCAGGGGCCAAACGGACGCCTCTGCTACGTGCTCCAGCTGCCGCGGAACTTCGATCCGGCACGGGACAAGTGCCCTCTCGTCATCGTGATGCACGGGGTCATGGCCCATAAGGACGTGCCGCCGCTGCCCCGCATCGCCCGCAAGCTGGTGCGCGAAGGGTTCGCGGTGCTCCGCTTCGACTTCAATGCCCAGGGCAAGAGCGATGGCGACGTGCTCAAGTGCACCATTCCCAGCGAGATAGCCGACGCCCGGGCGGTCTATGACTACGCCCGCTCCCTGCCTTTCGTCAGCAGTGTCGTGCTCCTGGCCCACTCCCAGGGCGGAGTCGTCGCCGGCATGCTCGCCGGGGAGCTCGCCGGGGAGCTCGCTGGCATGCTCGCCGGGGAGTTCGCCGGAGCGCTAGCCGGAGGGACGCTGGCCGGGGAGACGGCCGGGGAGCTAGCCGGAGCGCTAGCCAGAGGGACGCTGGCCGGGGAGACGGCCGGAGGGACGGTAGGGGAGCCCTCGAATAAGGGAATCGCCCCTGACGCGCTGGTGCTTCTTGCCCCCGGAGCCGTGCTGAAGGACTATGCGCTGGAGGGCAGGTTCCTCGGCGTGGAGTGCGATCCGGTCAATCCCCCCGAATACGTGCAAGTCTACTGGTACAAGTTCAGCCGTGACTACATCAAGACGGCCCAGACCCTCCCCATCTATGAGGTGTCGGCGCAGTACCAGGGCCCGGTGTGCCTGATCCACGGCGACGAGGACAAGATCGTGCCCCTGAAGTACAGCGAGCAGTACCGCGACATCTACCGGGACTGCGAGTTCACGGTCATTCCCCGTGAAAACCACCTCTTCTCCCGTCACCCCTCCCGCCTCGACAGGCTCATAATCGACTACCTCCACCGCCGCTTCCTCTCCGAGTAGTCCCGCCTCCTCCCCAAGTTGCCACCCGGGTCTCCCTGACCCGTGCCCTGACCCGTCCCCTGACCCGTCCCCTGGCCCGTCCCCTGGCCAGTCCCCTGACCCGTCCCCTGGCTACGTCGCAGCCCTTCGGCGCAGGTTCCCTTGTCCTCCGGCGCAGGTCCCTCGTCTTTCCGGCGCAGGTCCCTCGTCCGCACTCCCAAGTAGCCTCGCATCCTCCCTGAACAGCCCTCTGTCCCCAGGAATTGTCCCTCCGGCGCAGGTCCCCTTGTCCTCCGGCGCAGGTCTGTTTTCTTTAGTGGGACCTGCGCCACGAATCTGCCGTGTACGCCACCCAGCGGCACAAGTCCCCAACCCAAAAACTGACCTGCACCGCTTTTCCATGGTACCTGCGCCACTTCCCGGTGGTACCTGCGCCGGTCCCTGCTCTTTTTCCGGACCTGCGCCACTTCCCGGTGGGACCTGCGCCGGCCTCCCTGGGACCTGATGTTCAAGGTCTGAAAAAAGGTGGGGGACCTTGAACACCAATACGCGTTCTGCGGGCCTCTCTTGGTGTTTTGCGTTCAAGGTCCCGGCATTAAAAACCGACCTTGAACATCATGGCGGAATTCCTCTTGTCTGCCGCTTTTTCCCGGCGGCGGACCTTTTCGGCGCCGCTGATTTGTTAATCATATAGCCGCTAACTTGTTAATCAGATAAAAGATATTTATATTTGTATGATGCGTGAAGGCGACTATCTGGAGCTGTATGAACTGCAGCAGATCATACGGGAGGGCGTTGAGGATGCCGTTCCGGAGGAGATGTGGGTGCGGGCGGAGATAGCGTCGATCCAGCAGCGCGGTAACGGCCACTGCTACATGGAGCTGTGCCAGAGCGGGCCGTCTGGCCCCGTGGCGAAGGTCCGGGCGGTCATCTGGCGCTCGCAGGCCCCTGCCGTCCTGGGCAAGTTTGCCGCAGCGACTGGCTCCCCGCTCCAGCCGGGGGTCTCGGTCATCTTCGAGGTCCGGGTCAACTACAGTGAACTCTACGGACTCACGCTCGTGGTCAGCGACGTGGATGTGGAGCACACCCTCGGCGAGGCGGAGCTCCGCCGTCGCGAGACCCTTGAACGCCTTGAGAAAGAGGGGCTTATCGATCTGCAGAAAGAGCTGGCCCTGCCCGATGTGCCGTACCGTCTGGCGGTGATTTCGGCCCCGGACGCGGCCGGCTACGGGGATTTCCGCCGCCACCTGCTCGAAAACGAGTACGGCTTCGCCTTCGACGTGCGCCTCTATCCCGCCACCATGCAGGGCGACGGCGCCCCCGCCTCGATTATCGCTTCGCTCGACCGCATTCAGGAAGACAGCATCGCCTCCATCGTCTCCGCTACTTCCGCCGCCCTTCTTGCTGAGGTTGTCGGGGGGAACGCCCACCGTCCTCTGGGGGCGCAAGGGGAAGATAGCGAGCTGGGGGTGCAGGGGGACGCCCCCCGTCCTCTGGGGGTGCAAGGGGACGATAGCGAGCCGGGGGCGCAAGGGGACGATAGCGAGCCGGGGGTGCAGGGGGATCGTAGCGAACCGCGTAGCGGCGAAGCAAAGTGCGGAGAAACAGCAGGTTTCGACGCCGTGCTGATCCTGCGGGGCGGGGGCTCGACGCTGGACCTTGCGTGCTTCGACGACTATGAGCTCTGCGCCGCCATCGCGCGATTCCCGCTGCCGGTCTTCACCGCCATTGGCCACGACCGCGACACCCATATCGCCGACCTTGTGGCCTGCGAAGCCGTGAAGACCCCCACCGCCCTCGCCGACCTTTTCATCGACGCCGTGGCCCGGGAGGACGAGCGCATCCAGGACCTTTCGCACCGCCTCAGGATGGGCCTGCTGGCCTGCGTGAGCGCTTCCGAAGCGGCTCTGGACAAGAGCCTGCGCATTATCTCCCTCGCCATGTCCGGCAAGATTTCCGGCGGCGAACAGAAACTCTCGGAACTACAGTCCCGCATCCTCACATTCAACCCCCGCAAGCTCCTCGAGAGCGGCTACACCCTCGTGACCGACCCTTCGGGGAAGCTCCTCAGGAGCTCGAAGGGCCTCAAGTCCGGCGACCTGATCGACCTGCGCTTCCCGGACGGAACCGTAAACTGCACCGTAAATGGCTGAATTCGACTACAAAAAGGCAATGGCCGAACTTGAAGACATTGCCGCCCGCGTCTCCGACCCGGCAACGGGCCTGGACGACATAGACAAATACATCCAGCGCAGCGAAGAGCTCATCTCCGCCTGCCGCAAGTATCTGCGCACAGCGCGCGAAAAAGTGGAAAACCTCGGAAAATGAAGAAGATATACCAAACCGACCCCTGGCTGGAGCCATGGAAAGGCGCGATTGACGCCAGACACGACCGCATCCTTGCGGACAAGCGGAAGCTTGCCGGCGACCGCCCGATTTCGGATGTGGCCAACAACCACCTCTACTACGGCCTCCACAAAGACAAGGACGGCTGGGTGATCCGCGAATGGGCGCCCAATGCCTCCAGGATCTACCTCATCGGCGATTTCAACAACTGGAAACGCACCCCGGACTACATTTTCAGCCCGGTGGGGCAGGGCAACTGGGAGCTTCGCCTTCCCAAAATGTTCCTCACCCACGGCGCCCTCTACAAACTCTGGATAGAGTGGCCGGGAGGCGGCGGTGAACGCATCCCCGCGTATGCCACTCGCGTGGTGCAGGACCCCGAGACCAAGGTGTTCTGCGCCCAGGTCTGGGATGCCGCCCCCTATGAATGGAAGCACCGCCGTCCGGGCCCGCGTCCGCACCCCCTCATCTATGAATGCCACATCGGCATGTCCGGGGAGGAGGAAAAGGTCGCCAGTTTCGACGACTTCCGAAAGACCGTCCTTCCGCGGGTGAAGCGTCTTGGCTACGACACCCTCCAGATAATGGCGCTCCAGGAGCATCCCTACTACGGCTCCTTCGGCTACCAGGTGTCCAGTTTCTTCGCCCTGAGTTCCCGTTTCGGCACCCCCGAGGAGTTCAAGCGCCTCGTGGATGAAGCCCACGCCGCCGGCATCGCGGTCATCATGGACATAGTCCACTCCCACGCAGTGGGCAACGTGGCGGAAGGCCTGGGCTGCCTGGACGGCAGGGAAGACCTCTACTTCTATCCCGGCGACGCCGGCCACCACCCCGCCTGGGGCACCAGATGCTTCGACTACGGCAAGGACGAGGTCAAGTATTTCCTGCTTTCCAACTGCAAATACTGGCTCGAGGAGTACCACCTGGACGGTTTCCGCTTCGACGGGGTGACGAGCATGCTCTACTGGAACCACGGCCTCGGCGCCGATTTCGGCGACTACGCCCTCTACTTCAACGAAGGCGTGGACGAGAACGCCGTCAGCTACCTTGGCCTTGCCAACATGCTCATCCACGAAGTCAATCCCAAGGCCCTGACCATAGCCGAAGACGTGAGCGGAATGGCCGGCCTGGCCGCCCCCTTCGCGGCCGGCGGCGTGGGCTTCGACTTCCGCATGGCCATGGGCATAGCGGACCACTGGATCAAATGGATCAAGGAACTCTCGGACGAGCAGTGGAGCCCCGGGGCAATCTGGTGGGAACTGACCAACAAGAGGGCCGACGAAAAGACCGTCAGCTATGCCGAATGCCACGACCAGGCGCTCGTGGGCGACAAGACCATAATTTTCCGCCTCATCGACAAGGAGATGTATTTCAGCATGCGGAAAGACCAGCAGAACGACCTGGTGGACAGGGGAGTGGCCCTGCACAAGCTGATACGCCTCGTCACCGCCTCGACCTGCGGAGGCGGCTACCTCGACTTCATGGGCAACGAATTCGGCCACCCCGAATGGATAGACTTCCCCAGGGAGGGGAACGGCTGGTCGTTCAAGCACGCCAGGCGCCTCTGGTCCATAGCCGACGACCCAGCCCTCCGCTACCACGGACTCGAGGAATTCGACGCCGTGATGGTGCATTTCCTCAAGAAGGAAAAGCTTCTCAAGGGCGCCCCGGAACTGCTGGTCGCCGACGAGGAGAAGAAAATATTGATTTTCCGTCGGGAAAACTGTATATTTGCGCTGAACTTCAACCCTCAGGGCTCTTTTGCCGACTACGGCTTCTCGGCTCCTGAAGGGGAGTTCGAGGGCGTGTTCAATTCGGACGAGCCCCGCTTCGGCGGTTTCGGGCGCCTCGCCCCCGGGGAACGCCACACGGCACTTCCGCAGCGCAGTCCCAACGGCAACCAGTCCTATGACCACACCCTGTATCTGTACCTGCCCAGCAGGTGCGCTATCGTATTGAAAAAGCTATAACCGGTATGGCATTCTTAAAATTCAACAAAAACGAACTGGTCAACCTGGCCTACTCGCTCAAGCGCGAGATCATTTCCGCCAACAAGACCGGAGCCTATTGCAACACGTCCATCGTGACCTGCAACACCCGCCGCTACCACGGCCTCCTTGCAGTGACCCTGGACCGCTTCGGAGGCGACCGCTTCCTGCTGCTGTCCGCCCTCGACGAGAGCATCATCGTGAACGGCAAGCAGTTCAACCTCGGTATCCACTGCTACGGCGACATCTATGAGCCAAGGGGCCACAAATACGTCGTGGACTTCTCGGCCGACCCGGTGCCCCAGGTGACCTACCAGGTGGGAGAGGTAGTGCTGCGCAAGAGCCTCATCCTTTCCCCGGACAAGGACCAGATCCTGATCCGCTACGACCTGCTCCGGACCCCGGCGCCCGTGACCCTCATCCTCAAACCCTTCCTCGCGTTCCGCAACATCCACGCCCTGACCAGCCAGAACGACGCCGCCAACACTTCCTACACCGAAATTCCCGGCGGCGTGTCGTTCCGCATGTATCCCAATTTCCCGGACCTGCATCTGCAGCTCAGCGACAAGGATGCCGAATGGAAGTACATGCCCTGCTGGAACAACCGCATCACCTATTCGGACGAGTTCCGCCGCGGCTTCGACTGCACCGAGGACCTCTTCACCCCGGGCGTCTTCAACGCAAGGCTCGGCAAGGGCGGCTCCCTCGTGTTCTCCGCATCCCTCGAGCAGGAGGAGCCCGCAGGCCTGAAGCGCCGCTTCACTTCCTATGAGCGCCGCACTCCCGAGATCTCCGGCTACCGCGACCAGCTGGTCCGCTGCGCCGACAGCCTCATCACCCGCCACAACGGCGTGGAGATGATCAACGCCGGCCTTTCCTGGATGTACACCGGCCTGCTGCGCGAGACTCTCCAGGCCCTGCCCGGCCTCACCCTCCACGGCCTCCACAGCCCGGCCCACTTCGAGGAGATACTGGACAACCTCGTGGCCGAAGAGCAGGAGCGCATGCTGCGCCGCACCACCCAGGTGGAAGCCCCGCTCTACCTGGCATGCACCCTCCAGGCCTACCTGGACTACGGCGCCGACCCGAAGAAGGTGTGGAAGAAATACGGCGTCATCATGAAGGACGTCATCGACAGCTACATGCCCGGCTGCCGCAAGGAAGTGGCCATGCACCCGAACGGCCTGCTCTGGGCACAGGTGGACGGCGTGGCCCTCACGTGGATGAACGCCTACATAGGCGGCAGGGCCGTGACCGAGCGCGCCGGCTACCAGGTGGAAACCAACGCATTCTGGTACAACGCCATCTGCTTCGCGCTCGAGATGGAGGGCGCCTACGGCCCCAAGGGCAGCGCCTTCGTGGCCAAGTGGAGCCAGCTCAAGGATATGATAAAGGACAACTTCATCTCCACTTTCTGGAACGAAGAAAGGGGCTGCCTCGCCGACTACGTGGACGGTTTCGGCCAGAACCTGGACGTCCGTCCCAACCAGCTCTACGCCGTGTGGGTGAAGAATTCCCCCGTGGAGGAAGAGATGGTGCCCTCGATCCTTAGGGTCATCGACGGCGAGCTCGTGACATCCCGCGGCATACGCACCCTCTCGCCCCGCGACGTCAAGTACAAGGGCGTCTATGAGGGCTCGCAGCTCGAGCGCGACCTCGCCTACCACCAGGGCTGCACACGCCCGTTCCTGCTCGAGCAGTACGTGGACGTGTCCCTGAGGGTGAAAGGCCCCGCATTCATAAAGAAGGCCGAGTGGCTCGTGGAGGGCTTCTGGGCCGACCTCAGCAAGCACGGCGTCGGAGCCTTCTCCGAACTCTACGACGGCGACCCGCCCCACGAGCCGCACGGAGCCATTTCTTCCGCGCTCAGCACGGCCGCGCTCCTGACCGTGGAATATCTGTTGGACAAGCAAAAGGAGGTATAGACCATGAGAGTTTTGATGTTCGGCTGGGAGTTTCCTCCCCATATTGCAGGCGGCCTCGGCACGGCCTGCGAGGGCATAGTCAAGGGTTTGGCCCACAACGGAGTCGAGACCCTGTTCGTGATGCCCAACGCCTCCGGCGACGAAGACCAGAGCGCCACGACCATCATCAACGCCAGCGACGTGGCTGTGCGCAACGTCTCCGAGACGGTCGAGGAGTTCATCAACAAGGTCAAGTTCGTCTATGTGGATTCCAACATAGTCCCTTATGTGGATCCGGAAGAATACTTCGACGCCATCGAGAAGATGAAGAAGGAAGGCGTCAAGGAGACCACGGTGGGCTTCGGACAGAAGTTCAAGTTCTCCGGCAAGTACGGGGCCAACCTGATGGAAGAGGTGTCCCGCTACGCCCAGGTGGGCGGCACGATCGCCATGGAGCACATCGACGAGTTCGACGTCATCCACGCCCACGACTGGCTCACCTACCTTGCCGGCATAGCAGCCAAGGAGCTGACCGGCAAGCCGCTGGTGGTCCACGTCCACGCCACGTCCTACGACCGCGGCGACGAGAAGCACATCGACACCCGCGTGCTCGACATTGAGACCCGCGGCATGATGGCCGCCGACCGCGTGGTGACCGTGAGCGACCTCACGCGCGGCATCGTGATCAACAAATACGGCATCGACACCTCCAAGGTCGTGACCGTCCACAACGCCGTCGATTTCAGCGGCCGCGAAGACATCAGCGTGGAGCGCGGCGTGCGCGACAAGGTCGTGACTTTCCTGGGCCGCATCACCTTCCAGAAGGGCCCCGAATACTTCATAGAAGCCGCCGCAAAGGTGCTCAAGCGCACCAAGAACGTGCGTTTCGTGATGGCCGGCAGCGGCGACATGATGAACCGTGCCATACGCCAGGTGGCCCGACTGGGCATTTCCGACCGCTTCCACTTCACCGGCTTCCTCCGCGGAGCCGAAGTGCAGAAGATGTTTGCCCTTTCGGACGTCTATATCATGCCTTCCGTGTCCGAGCCCTTCGGCATCTCGCCGCTTGAGGCCATGCGCACGGGAGTGCCTTCAATCATCTCCCACCAGTCGGGTGCCGCAGAAGTGCTGAAGTACGCCCTGAAGGTGGATTTCTGGGATGTGGACGCACTTGCCAACGACATCTACGCCCTCGTGTCCTATCCCGCCCTGACCTCCTTCGCCTCCAAGCAAGGCTTCGACGAGGTCAATGAACTCAAGTGGAACGGCGCCACCGCCAAATTGAAAAAAGTTTACGAATCACTGTTATGAAAAAGTCAATCTGCCTTTATTTCCAGGTCCATCAGCCCACAAGGCTCCGTCAGTACCGGTTCTTCGACATAGGGAAGGACTCCCACTACTACGACGACTACGCCAACCGCACCATCCTCAAGAGAGTGGCGCAGAAGTGCTATCTGCCGATGAATGAACTGCTTCTCGAGGCCATCACCAAGAGCAAGGGCAAGTTCAAGGTGGCTTTTTCGATCTCCGGCTCGGCGCTCGAGCAGTTCGACCGCTACGCCCCCGAGGTGCTGGACAGCTTCCGTAAGCTTGCGGCCACCGGCAAGGTGGAGTTCCTCTGCGAGACCTACTACCACTCGCTTGCCTCCCTGGCCGCCCCCGCCGAGTTCATCCACCAGGTGGAGAAGCACAAGAAGGCCGTCGAGGAATACCTCGGCGTCACTCCCGTGACCTTCCGCAACACCGAGCTCATCTATTCCGACGCCATCGCCCGCCAGGTCTATGACCTCGGATTCAAGACCATGCTCACGGAAGGCGCCCGCCACATCATGGGCTGGCAGAGTCCGGATTATATCTACACTGCCGAGTCCCAGCCCCGCCTGAAGCTCCTTCTCCGCAACTACCAGCTCAGCGACGACCTGGCCTTCCGCTTCTCCGAGCGCGGCTGGTCCGAGTGGCCCCTGACGGCCGAGAAGTTTACCGGATGGCTCAAGGAGGCGGACGGAGATATAGTGAACCTGTTCATGGACTACGAGACCTTCGGCGAGCACCAGAAGGCCGAGAGCGGCATATTCGATTTCATGCGCGCCCTGCCCGCGCAGGTGCTCTCGGACGGCGGGATGGAGTTCGTGACCCCCGCCCAGGCTGCTAAGAACATCAAGCCGGTGGCTTCCCTCAGTGTGCCGGATCCCATTTCCTGGGCCGACGAAGAGAGGGACCTCAGCGCGTGGCTCGGCAACGAACTGCAGCAGGATGCCTTCAACAAGCTGTATCGCCAGACCGAGAAGCTGGCCCTCATCGGCGATCCGGAGCTCTGGGCCGATTTCGGCCACCTGCAGGAGAGCGACCACCTGTATTATATGTGCACCAAGTTCTTCTCCGACGGCGAGATCCACAAGCGCTTCAGCCCTTACGAGACTCCCTACGAGGCGTTTATCAACTATATGAACGTCCTCAGCGACTTCATCATCCGCATCAACGACGCCGGCTAAGCCACTGTCTGCTGCCATTGAATGATTAATGTTATATCCAGGAAACTTCAACAGTTTCCGGGATGCTGTATGGTGGTTCTACTTGGCTGCAAGATTTCACGACGAAGATGGCAGGAAGAATTATTGGCGGGTTTAAATTGAGATAGCAAAAAAAAAAGTATCTTTGCACCCATTATGCAGAATAACAGATTTGACGTAGGTGATCCGGCGTGGAAGAGCGTGATGGTCACGCGGCATTTGCCGGAAGAACTTTCAGGGCTTGAGACCCTTTGCAAGAACCTTTGGTGGTGTTGGAACGAAGACGCCAAGCTTCTTTTCAAAACCATAGACTCAGATATTTGGCACAGCTCCGGCCACAATCCGATGGCGATATTGGACAAGGTCAGCCTCAAGCGCTACAACGAGCTGGCAAAAGACGTGTCTTTCCTGTCCAGCCTCCGCGCCGTGATGGACGACTTCAACCGCTATATGGAGTTGAAAAGCAAGCGCACGGAGCCTTCCGTGGCCTATTTCTGTATGGAATACGGCCTGGAGACCTCCCTCAAGATCTACTCCGGAGGCCTGGGCATCCTCGCCGGCGACTACCTCAAGGAGTCGTCCGACATGAATGTGAACATGGTGGCAGTGGGCCTGCTCTACCGCTATGGCTATTTCACCCAGCGCATCACTCCCCAGGGCAACCAGGTGGCCGAATACGACGCCCAGGACTTCCTGAAGATCCCTACCGCTCCCGTTCTTGACGAGAACGGCAACTGGCGCACCGTGAAGATGGCGATGCCCGGCCGCGAGATGACCGCCCGCATCTGGAAGGTCGAGGTGGGCCGCACCGACCTCTACCTCCTCGACACCGATTTCGAGGCCAACCTCCCCGAAGACCGGCAGGTCACCCACCAGCTCTACGGCGGCGATTGGGAAAACCGCCTCAAGCAGGAAATCCTGCTCGGAATCGGCGGCGTGCGCGCCCTTCGTGAGCTCGGGCTCAATCCCACGATCTACCATCTCAACGAAGGACACGCTGCATTCGCCGGCCTCGAGAGACTCCGCGAGTACATGCAGGACCAGCACCTCGACTTCAACGAGTCCCTGGAGCTGATCCGTGCCAGCGGCCTGTTCACCACCCATACCCCTGTGCCCGCAGGCCACGACTCTTTCGACGAAGGCCTCCTCTCCAAGTATCTCGGCCACTATCCCGGCCGCTTCGGAATCGATTGGGACACAATGCTTTCGCTCGGAAAGATCCACCCCGACAACGCTTCCGAGAAGTTCAGCATGAGCGTGCTTGCCGCCAATTTGAGCCAGAACGTCAACGGCGTGTCGATGCTCCACGGCAAGGTGAGCCAGGACATCTTCAAGGATATGTACAAGGGCTACCTCCCCGAGGAGCTCCACATAAGCTACGTGACCAACGGCGTCCACTACGCCACCTGGGCCGCCCGCGACTGGAAAGCCGTCCACTATAAGGTGTTCGGCCCCGAATTCCGCACCGGCCACTACGACAAGAGCTGCTTCGACCGCATCTACAAGGTCCCCGACGACGAGATCTGGCAGGTCCGCAAGCGCCTCAAGGACGAACTGGTCAAGACCGTGACCGAGCGCATCTCCGATCCCACGCTCTGCAGCCACTACACCCCCACCCAGATAGTCAAGATCAACGAGGTATTCCGTCCCGACGTGCTGACCATCGGCTTCGCCCGCCGCTTCGCCACCTACAAGCGCGCGACCCTTCTTTTCAGCGACCTTGACAGGCTCGACTCCATCGTGAACAACCCCGAGCACCCCGTGCAGTTCGTGTTCGCCGGCAAGGCGCACCCCGCCGACGGCGCCGGCCAGGACCTCATCAAGCAGATCATCGACATCTCCAAGGAAGACAGGTTCCTCGGCAAGATAGTGTTCGTGCCCGGATATGACATCCGCCTCGCCAAGAGGCTCGTCCAGGGCGTGGACGTGTGGCTCAACAACCCGACCCGTCCCCTCGAGGCATCCGGCACTTCCGGCGAGAAGGCCGCGATGAACGGCGTCATGCACTTCTCCGTGCTCGACGGCTGGTGGGTGGAAGGCTACCAGGAAGACGCCGGCTGGGCCCTGCCCCAGGAGCGCACCTATGAAGACCAGCACTACCAGAACGAGCTCGATGCGGCCACCATCTACGCCACCATCGAGAACGAGATCGCCCCGGCATACTACAACTTCAACGACCGCACCCACATCTCCAAGGAGTGGGTGGGCTACATCAAGAACACGATAGCCCGCGTGGCCAGCAATTTCACCACGAACCGTATGCTCACCGACTACTGCAACCAGTACTACATCCCGCAGGCGGCCCGCTACAACGAGATTGCCGAAAACGGCAATGCCGGCGCCCGCTACATCGCGGCCTGGAAGCAGCGGGTGCTTTCAGAGTGGGACAACATACGCGTGGTGTCCTGCCAGCAGCCCGACGCCTCCTACGTGGTGTCGAAGCACGACCCCATCCACGGCGAGGTGATCCTCGACCTGGGCCGCCTGAAGCCCGAAGACATAGGCGTGGAGATGATTTTCGCCACCTCCGACTCGAAGGGCAACCTCCATATCCAGGAGATCAAGCAGTACGAGGTCATGGAGTATGCCGACGGTATAGCGCGCTACGCCACTTCCGTGGAGCCCGACCGCACCGGCATGTATCAGGTCGGCATCCGCATGTATGCCAACAATCCTGCTCTGCCGCACCGCCAGGACTTCCCTCTGGTCAAATGGCTGTAGTAGCCACAGGCTTTTTCGACGGTGTCCATCCCGGGCACCGTCTTGTCATCGAGACTCTGCTTTCCGAGGCCCGCGCCAGAGGGGAGCAGAGTCTTGTGGTGACTTTCTGGCCGCATCCCCGGGCAGTCCTCCAGAGCGGCGCGGACTCGCTGCGCTACCTGACTTCCCGCGCTGAGCGCGTGGAGATGCTGAAGGCGCTGGGCGTGGACGCAGTGGAGACCATTCCGTTTTCCCGTGAGTTTGCAGCGCTCTCCGCAGAGCAATACCTTAGGATGCTGTGCCGCGACTACCAGTGCTCGGCGCTGGTGCTGGGCTACGACACGCGCTTCGGCGTGGAGCAGGCCGGCCCGGAGAAGATAGCGGCGCTCGCCGCCGGAATGGGATTGGACGCCGTGATCACGCCTCCGGTGTGCGTGGACGGCGCGCCCGTATCGTCCACGCGCATCCGCACGGCCCTCGAGGCCGGCGACGTGGCGCTCGCCACCCGCCTCCTCGGCCGCCCCTACCGCCTCCACGGCGTCGTGGTGCCCGGCAACCGCCTCGGCCGCACCATCGGCTTCCCGACCGCCAATATCAAGCTCTACGAACCCCTGATGCTAGTCCCTCGCAACGGCGTGTATAAAACCGCCGTGTTCACGGCAAACGGTTTGCGGGAGGAGACGTTCCTCCGGAAGGCATTGCCGCCCGTGGCTTCGAACGGGAGGGGCCCACGAAGTGGGAGGGGGAGCGAAGCGACGTCTTCCGGAGGAACGTCTCCGGGAGCAAACCGTAGCTCATACACCGGTATGACCAACATCGGCGTGCGGCCGACAGTCAGCGACCAGAAGATCCTGACTATTGAGACGTATATATTCGATTTCGACGAAATGATCTACGGCCTCGACCTCACCGTCGATTTCATCTCCCGCATCCGCGACGAACGAAAGTTCGCCTCCCTTCAGGACCTCCGCCTCCAGCTCACCGCCGACGCCGCCCAGGTCTCCTCGATCTGAAACCGCGCCCTTGCCGTTTTTCGTAACTCTCTGATACTCAACCCGTTTCTATTCTCCTGTGCTCCAAACGGCGCATAGGAGATACGGATGTGGCTGATTCACAGCGGGTTGCGAAAAACGGTCATTTCTTCTGGTAGAACTCTCCCAGGGGCAGGAAGCCGGCTGTGGCCGGGGCGGACTCGACGATCTCCACCCGGGCGGTCGGACGGCCGATGGCGGCGCGGAGCACGTCGGTGACCTGGCGCGACACCACCGGGGCGAGCCACTCGAATTCGGCTATGCTCCGGGAGTCGATTTCTGCCTCCACCTCGGCCCTTATGGACTCTTTCATTTCCCGCGTGTAGGCCTCTGCAAGGGCGTCCGAGGCCGGGGCGACCGGGATTCCGAGTATGCTGCGGCCGTGCCAGGAGCGCGCCAGCTTCCAGCTCAGCTGCTTCTTCGAGAACGAGAGCAGGCCGGGGTGGAAGTCGGAGAGCATCAGCGTGTCCCGCTGCTCGTCGTAGCGGAAGCGCACCTCTTCCAGCCGTATGCCGTATTCGGCGCAGATATCCGCCTTCAGGGCGCCGTTGAATTCGAGCCGGCGCTCCGGGTCTTCCCGCACGTAAGTGCGTGTGAACGAGGTGTCTATGTTGAGCACGGCAAGGTGCAGCACGGAACTCAGGGACGTGACGTTGAGGGGGCTGGACGTGACTTCTTCCAGCTTGTGCTTCAGCTCGTTGACCTCGGATTCCAGCTCCAGGCGCCTCTCTTCGCTGCGCGACAGGTCTTCCTGCCCGCTCTTGATGAAGGCTTTCCACACGAGGAAGGCGAGAAAGACGGCGCCGATCAGTATCAGGCCGTATTTGAACGCCGCCTCCACGAAGAGCAGCCGCACCCCCAGGGCGATCAGCGCCAGGGCGACGCCGAGACTCAGCCAGAGTTTTTGTTTTACCCTCATAATACGCAAAGATAACGAAATTATTAGTAACTTTGCAAGCTATGCTTACATCGAAAGAAATACGGCAGAAGTTCCTCGACTTCTTCGCCTCCAAAGGACACACTATCGTGCCCTCCGCACCTATGGTCGTCAAGAACGACCCCACCCTCATGTTCACCAATGCCGGAATGAACCAGTTCAAGGACATCTTCCTCGGCAACAAGAGCACCGCGTTCAACCGCGCTGCCGATACTCAGAAGTGCCTCCGCGTGAGCGGCAAGCACAACGACCTCGAGGAGGTCGGCCACGACACCTACCACCACACGATGTTCGAGATGCTCGGCAACTGGAGTTTCGGCGACTACTTCAAGACCGAGGCCATCGACTGGGCATGGGAGCTTCTCACCGAGGTCTATAAGATAGACAAGAACCTCCTCTACGCCACCGTGTTCGAGGGCGCAGCCGAAGACGGCACCACCATGGACCAGGAAGCCAAGGAAGCCTGGCTCAAGCACCTCCCCGAAGACCACATCCTGCTCGGCAACAAGCACGACAACTTCTGGGAAATGGGCGACACCGGCCCCTGCGGCCCCTGCTCCGAGGTCCACATCGACATCCGCAGCGCCGAAGAGAAGGCCGCAAGCGGCATCCCCGGCCGCGATCTTGTGAACAAGTCCGACCCCCACGTGATCGAAATCTGGAACCTCGTGTTCATGCAGTTCCAGCGCTTCGCCGACGGCCACCTGGAGCCCCTTCCCGCCAAGAACATCGACACCGGAATGGGCTTCGAGCGCCTCTGCGCCGTGCTCCAGGGCAAGAACAGCAACTACGACTCCGACGTCTTCACCGGCATGCTGGGCCGCATAGGTGAACTCAGCGGCCACCGCTACGGCGAAAGCAAGGATGTGGACGTTGCGATGCGCGTCATCGCCGACCACATCCGCGCCATCTCCTTCTCCATCGCCGACGGCCAGCTCCCGAGCAACGTCAAGGCGGGCTACGTGATCCGCAGGATCCTCCGCCGTGCCGTGCGCTACGGCTACACCTTCCTGGGCCTGAGTGAGCCTTTCCTCTGCACCCTCGTGCAGCAGCTGGTGGACGATATGGGCGAGGCCTATCCCGAACTGCCCAGGCAGCAGAAACTCATCGAGTCCGTCATCCGCGAGGAGGAAATGGCCTTCCTGCGCACCCTGGACCGCGGCATCAAGCTCCTGGACGACTGCATGGAGCGCAACGCCGGGAGCAAGCTCATCCCCGGCTCCGAGGCATTCAAGCTCTTCGACACCTACGGATTCCCCATCGACCTCACCGAACTCATCGCAGCCGAGCGCGGCTTCAAGGTGGATGAAGAAGGCTTCAAGGCCGAGCTCCAGCAGCAGAAAGACCGCGCCCGCAACGCCACATCCAACACCTTCGGCGACTGGACGGTCTATGCCGCGGGCGAAGACGTGGTGTTCGAAGGCTACGACGCAGTCGAGATCACCGGAGCCCGCCTCCTGAAGAGCCGCACCGTGGTGCAGAAGAACAAGGAGATGCTCCAGCTTGTCTTCGACCGCACCCCGTTCTATGGCGAAATGGGCGGAGAGATCGGCGACACCGGCACCATCACGGCCGCCGACGGCGAGACCATAAAGATACTCAACACCGTCAAGGAAAACGAGCTCACGATCCACATCGCGGAGCACCTTCCCGCCGACTGCACCGGCCCCTTCACCCTCACGGTGGACGCCGCCCGCAGGCAGAAGATTGCAAATAACCACAGCTGCACCCACCTTATGCACAGGGCCCTGCGCGAGATCCTCGGCACCCACGTGGAGCAGAAGGGTTCGTTCGTGTCCGACAAGGGCTTCCGCTTCGACTTCTCCCATTTCGAGAAGCTCAGCGACGAGCAGGTGGCGGCGGTCGAAAAGAGGGTCAATGAGTTCATACGCAGCAACTTCCCGCTCTCCGAAAAGCGCGACGCCACCATGGCCGAGGCCCAGAGCCTCGGCGCAATGGCCCTCTTCGGGGAGAAGTACGGCGACCGCGTGCGCGTGGTCAAGTTCGGCCCCAGCGTGGAGCTCTGCGGCGGCTGCCACACCAGCGCCACCGGTAACATAGGCCTCTTCAAGATAGTGTCCGAGTCCGCAATCGCAGCCGGCGTGCGCCGTATCGAGGCGGTGACCGGCGAAGAGGCGGAGCAGATGGTGTTCGGAATGCAGAACCTGCTGAAGACCGCACGCTCGTTCTTCAACAACGTTCCCGACCTCGCCGGAGCCATCCAGAAGATGATAGAAGACAACGCCACCTTCAAGAAGCAGGCGGAAGAATTCGCAAAGATGCAGGCCTCCGAGCTTGCCCGCCGCCTGAGCGCCATGGCCGAGGATGCGGGTGGTATGAAGCTCATAAAGATCACCCCTGCTTTCCAGCTGAACGCCGATCCCGCGATGCTCCGCAATGCGGCGCTGGCCCTCCAGAAGCAGCTTTCGAACGCCGCCCTCGTGGCCGCCTACGAAGCCGCCGGCAAGCCCCAGCTGCTGCTGATGTATTCCGACGACCTCGTGGCCGCAGGCCGCAACGCCGGCAAGGACATACGCGAAGGTGCGAAGTTCATCCAGGGCGGCGGTGGCGGCCAGCCCGGCATCGCCACGGCAGGCGGCAAGGAAATTGCAGGCCTCAAGGACGCCCTCGAGGCCCTCGTCAAAGTGGCCACGGCAAAATAATCCCCACGCCGGATGAAGAAACTCGACCAGTTCACGCTCAAAGCTTTTATCGGACCTTTCGTCGCGATACTGCTGGTCGTGGTCTTCATCCTGATGATGCAGTTCCTCTGGCTCTACATCGACGAGCTCGTGGGCAAGGGCCTCGCTTTCGGGGTGATCATGGAGTTCATGATGTGGGGCGCCTGCACCATACTTCCCATGGCCCTTCCGCTCGCCGTGCTGCTGTCCTCGATGATGGTCATAGGCCAGATGGGCGAGAACAAGGAGCTGATGGCCATCAAGGCCGCCGGCATCTCGCTGGGCCGCCTTATCGCCCCGCTGATCGTGGCCGCCGCGCTCATCAGCGTGGGCGCCTTCTTCGTGGGCAACGACCTGGTGCCCAAGGCCTACAACGAGATCTTCACCCTGCGCGACGACATCACCCGCACCAAGGAAAGCATCAAGATCCCTTCCGGCACCTTCTATGAAGGCATCGAGGGCTATGTGCTGCGCGTGGAAGACCAGAACGACGAGACCGGCATGATGTACAAGGTGCAGGTCTATGACCACACCTCCCGCAGGGGCAACACCTCGATCATCATAGCCGACTCGGCGGTGCTGAAGATTTCCAAGGCGAAAGACTACCTGACCTTCAGTCTCTACAACGGTTCCAACTACCAGGAAACCAATGAGATGAGCTATCGCGACACGTCCCTCGCGCTGAGCCGCGTGGACTTCGCCCGCGAGCAGCTCATCATCCCGCTGAAGAACTATTCCTTCGAGAAGTCGGACTCCGCCCGCTTCTCCGACCAGGCCAAGTCGATGCGCCTTGCGCAGCTCGTCCACCAGAAGGACTCCCTGGACCAGCACAACGCCGACGCCTTCGCCGGCCACTACACCAGGATGCGCACCCAGAGCACATTCAGGGAGCTGACACAGCTCGACACCGCCCGCCGCGGCGACCTCTCGACGATGTTCGAGTCGGACAAGATGTGGACCTGGGACAACTACCAGGACATTCGCGACGCCCTCGACAAGGCGTCCTCCGAGTGCGAGCGCATGTCCGGCGACGTGCTGAGCTACAACCACGACGTCTACCAGTCCACCTTCTACCTCCGCCGCACCGACGTGGAGCTCTTCAAGAAATTCGCCCAGGCCCTTGCCTGCTTCATACTCTTCTTCATCGGAGCCCCCATCGGAGCCATGATCAAGAAAGGCGGCATAGGCATGAGCGCCATATTCTCGATGCTCTTCTTCGTGATCTACTGGATAGTCCAGATCACGGGCGAGAAAATGGCCAAGGACGGCACCTGGCTGGCTTTCCACGGTGTGTTCAGCCCTGCCTATGTGCTTGGCCCCATAGGGGCTTTCCTCACGTTCAAAGCCATCAAGGATGCCGAACTTTTCAATATGGACAACGTCAAATCCAACTGGAGGAAACTGCTCAGCAAGGTGACCGGTTTCTTCCGCAAGCCGCGTATCGTCTATATGGGCACGCCCGAATTTGCGGTGGGCCCTCTCGACGCCCTCGTGCGCAGGGGATTCAAGATCGTGGGCGTGGTCACAGTGGCCGACAAGCCCAGCGGCCGCGGCCTCAAGATGAACGAAAGCGCCGTCAAGAAATACGCCGTGGAGCACGGCCTGCCGGTGCTTCAGCCCGTGAAACTCAAGGATCCCGGCTTCCTGGAGCAGCTCTCCGCGCTCAAGGCCGACATCTTCGTGGTGGTGGCGTTCCGCATGCTGCCCGAAGAAGTCTGGAGGATGCCCCGCCTGGGCACCTTCAACCTCCACGCCTCGCTCCTGCCGCAGTACAGGGGCGCCGCCCCCATCAACTGGGCCATTATCAACGGGGAGCGCCGCACCGGCGTGACCACCTTCATGATAGACCATAACATCGACACCGGCGGCATTATCCTGCGCGACGAATGCATCATAGAAGAGAGCGACAACGCCGGCACCCTCCACGACAAGCTCATGGAAATCGGCAGCCGCCTCGTGTGCGACACCGTGGACCTCATCATCCAGCACAACGTGGAGCTGCGTGTCCAGCGCTCGTTCATCCAGGGCTCCGAGGAGCTGCATCCCGCTCCCAAGCTGACGCGCGAGCTCTGCCACATCGACTGGACGCGCCCTGCCGGGGAGCTGCGCAACCTCGTGCGCGGCCTCTCGCCGTATCCTGCCGCCTACACCGAACTGGTGCCTGCGGAGGGCGAGCGCCTGCAGCTGAAAGTCTATGAAGCCGAGGTGATTGCGCTTCCCGAGGGCGGCGCGGCTCCCGGCACCATACTCTCCGACGGCAAATCATATCTTGCCGTGGCCGCCGCCGACGGCGCCCTCTCCATCCGTGACCTCCAGCTCGGAGGCAAGAAGCGCATGGATGTGAAGGCCTTCCTCCTTGGATTCCGTGAACCGCAGTCCTGGCACTGCGAATGAGCAGCCGGAAGGACATACTGCTCGGGCGGCTTCGCGACGGTGAGCCGCTTTCCCGCGGCGACGGTTTCCGTCTCACGCTGATGCTTGCCGTGCCGGCCATCCTGGCGCAGCTCTCCAGCGTGCTGATGCAGTATATCGATTCCGCGATGGTGGGGCGCCTGGGAGCCAATCCCGCCGCCTCCATCGGCCTGGTGGCTTCAAGCACCTGGATTTTCAACGGTTTCGCGATGGCCGTGATGACAGGATTCACCGTGCAGGTGGCCCATGCCTGCGGCGCCAAGGACTTCAAGCGGGCGCGCGCAATGCTGCGCCAGGGAATCTTCAGCGTGCTGGCTTTCAGCATATTGCTGGGCCTGGCGGGAATAGGCATCTCAGGGCCCCTGCCCCGCTGGCTCGGAGGCACCGAAGCCATCAACGCCGACGCCTCCGCCTACTTCCGCATCTTCTCCGGTTTCCTGCCCATAGGTATGGCTGGCTACGCTGCAAGCGCCATGCTGCAGGCCAGCGGCAACATGAAGGTGCCGAGCATCATGTACGTGTGCATGTGCGCGCTGGACGTCGTTTTCAACTACATATTCATATATGTGCTGGGCCTTGGGGTCGAGGGCGCGGCGTGGGGTACTGGAGTCGCAGAGACGCTGACAAGCCTGTTCTCGCTCTGGTATGTGACGCACCGCTCCACGGAGCTCCGGACGGTGGGGGAGAAGGGGCGCTTCATCCCTGAAGCCGCCACCTTGAAAAAGGCCTTCGGCATCACCGGACCGCTCTGGCTGCAGAACATCGTGATGCGCGGGGCCTACGTGATGAGCACGCTGATAGTGGCGCCGCTCGGTGCCGTGAGCATAGCCGCCAACTCCTTCGCCATCACGGCGGAAAGCTTCTGCTACATGCCCGGTTACGGCCTTGAGGAGGCCTCCACCACGCTGGTGGGGCAGAGCCTCGGAGCCGGCAGGCGCGACCTTGCGCGGCGCTTCGGATGGACCACGATAGGCATGGCCATGGTGATGATGTCGCTGCTGGCCGTGCTGATGTATGCGTTCGCCCCGCAGATGATGGGGATCATGTCCACCGACCCGGAGGTGGTGGCGCTGGGAGCCAGGGTGCTGCGCATAGAGGCGTTCGCCGAGGCCTTCTACGCCGCCTCCATAGTGGGCTTCGGAGTGTGCGCCGGCGCCGGCGAGACCCTGGTGCCGACCGTGCTGAATTTTGGCACCATGTGGATAGTGCGCATCGGTCTGGCACTGATTTTGACGCCCGTCTACGGCCTCGTGGGCTACTGGATTGCCATGTGTGCGGAGCTCAGCCTCAGGGGAATACTCTTCCTGGTGTATGTGCGGAGCGGAAAGTGGATGAGGAAGTGGCAATTCGTAAATAATTAGTAACTTTGTCCGAATGCGTCGTTTTGTGTATAACCCCGACACCCTCAGCTATGAGGAGCAGCGTCTTCCCCGGTGGCGCAGCGTGCTCGAGACCGTGATTGCAGCGGTCGGCGCCGTGGCCGTGGTGGCTGCGTTCTGCTGGCTGTGGTTCGTGGTGCTCGGGAATGACCTGCCCAAGACGGCCATCCTGAAACGGCGCGTGGACCACTGGCAGGCGCAGATGGGTGTGGTGCGCCACAAGCTGGACGTGTATGAGAACACGCTGTCCGGCATCGAGGCCAGGGACAACGAGGTGTACCGTTCGATTTTCGCCCTGGACGCCATAGCCGACACTGCCCGCAGGGACACGTCGCTAAGTGACATCCAGGCCCTCGACTACCGCCTTGATGCGGTCCGGAGGCGTATCGGCCTGCAGATGTCGGCCCTCGGCGAGGTGGCGCTCGTGGCAAAGAAGGCCGGCGACATGGTCAGTTGCATACCGGCTGTGCCG
>JAEEGJ010003802.1_pt1 | contig 54822 bp, 41 predicted proteins | sample 8958761 | NCBI WGS metagenome assembly JAEEGJ01 (sample SAMN16246546, study PRJNA631951) | gut metagenome | biome: gut microbiome; feature: rumen; material: RS-attached | host: Bos | place: Iran: Karaj | collected 2018-10
GCCTGGTCGGACTTCTTCTGGATGACCTTGACCTTCTCGACGAGCTTTGCAGGGATGTTCTTCGTGGCGATCTGAGGATCGTCCATGAAGAAGGTCTTGCCCTCCATGTACACCTTGGTGACGGTCTGGCCGTTGACGACGATGGAACCGTCATCGTTGACCTCGACACCGGGGAGCTTCTTCAGAAGGTCCTCGAGTACGTCGTTCTCGGTGGTCTTGAAGGCCGCCGCATTGTATTCGATCGTATCTTTCTTGATGGTGACGGGAGCGCCCACGTCGGTGACGCTGGCGGCCTCGAGCATCTCGCGGTCAAGCTCAAGCTTGACCTCGCCGATGGAGACATTCTCACCCTTCACGGTGACTTCCTTCTCATATTTGATATAACCCATCATCTCCGCAGCGAAGACATAGGTGCCGTCCTTGAGACCCGTAAGGGTGGCGGAACCTTTCTCTCCGGTGAGAGTGTATTTGGCGGGATCCGAGGAGCCCTTGGGTGTAAGGGATACTGTAGCGTAGCTGACGGGCTCGTTGTTGCTTGCGTCGATCAAGGTGACACTCACGGAGTGAGTAGACTGTGCGAACGAAGAGGCCGCCAGCAGGAGGCTGATCGAGGCCGTCAGGATAATTGAAAGTACTTTTTTCATATGATGGAACATTTTTCAATCAAAAAACACATCCCTTTAGACAATAAAGGATGTGCTCGGTTTAATCCCGAAGGGAATTTTTTTAAAATTTTTACAATAATATAGGTATTGCCTATTTCTTGACCCTTCCGGGGTTGGCGGCGATGAATTTTTCCCAGGAACTTGAAGGGCTGGAAGCAGCCAGAGGACTCGACGTCTGATAATAGTGACACAAAGCGATGGCGAGTGCGTCCGTTGCGTCGAGATACTTCGGATCGAGGTCCACTCCAAGGGTCTTGCCGACCATCGTCTCAACCTGCTCCTTCGAAGCCGCGCCGTTGCCGCAGATGGCGATCTTGGCCTTGCGCGGCGCGTATTCGGCGACGGGGATGCCGGCCTCCGTCGCCGCGATGATGGCCGCGCCCTGCGCGCGCCCGAGTTTCAGGATGACCTGGGCGTTCTTGCCGTAGAAAGGCGATTCGACCGCCATCTCCGCGGGCTCGTGAACGGCGATGAGCTCCTTCACTCCGGCGTTGATGTTCGCCAGCTTCTCGAAGGGATCGGCGATCTTGCGAAGGTCGAAGACTCCCATCGTGACGTAGTGGGGACCCTTGGCATCAACGGAAATGACCCCGAAACCAAGGATGTTGGTTCCGGGATCTATTCCGAGTATGATTCTGTCTTTAGTCAATCCTGTCGAATCCGGTATAAGGCCTGAGGACCTCGGGGATGATGATACCGTCCTCGGTCTGGTTGTCCTCGAGCAGGGCCGCGACGACACGCGGAAGTGCGAGCGAGCTGCCGTTCAGGGTGTGGCAAAGCTGAGGCTTGCCGTTCTCGTCGCGATAACGCAGGTGCAGGCGGTTGGCCTGGTAGGTCTCGAAGTTCGAGACGGAGGAAATCTCCAGCCAGCGTCCCTGGGCTGCGCTCCAGAGCTCGAAATCATAGGTTATGGCCGACGTGAAGGACATGTCGCCGCCGCAGAGGCGGAGGATCCTGTAACGCAGGCCGAGCTTGTTCACGATCTCCTCGACATGGGCGACCATGGCGTCGAGGGCTGCATAGCTGTTCTCGGGCTTTTCGACGCGGACGATCTCGACCTTGTCGAACTGATGGAGGCGGTTCAGGCCACGGACATCCTTGCCGTACGATCCGGCTTCGCGACGGAAGCAGGGAGTATAGGCCGTCAGGGCCTGCGGCAACTCCTCGTTCTGGAGGATGACGTCACGGTAGATGTTGGTAACCGGGACTTCCGCGGTAGGAACCATATAGAAGTCGTCGAGATTGGCGTGGTACATCTGGCCTTCCTTGTCGGGAAGCTGACCGGTACCGAAACCGGAAGCGGCATTGACCATCACGGGGGGCTCTACCTCCTTGTATCCATCGGCAGTGTTGCAGTCGAGGAAGAAGTTGATGAGGGCCCTCTGGAGCTTGGCTCCCTTGCCCTTATAGACGGGGAATCCGGCTCCGGTGATCTTGACTCCGAGATCGAAATCGATGATATCGTATTTCTTGCAAAGCTCCCAGTGCGGGAGGGCGTTTTCGGGAAGGTTGACTTCCGGACCGCCCATCTTGACGACGAGGTTGTCCTCGGCGCCCTTTCCTTCCGGGACAAGGTCACAAGGGAGATTGGGGAGGAGGACGATCTTGGCGTCGAGTTCCTTGGTCACCTCGTCAGACTCCTCGAGGAGCCGGCCGGAGCGGGCTTTCAGCTCGGCGACGGCCGCCTTGGCGGCCTCGGCCTCGGCCTTGAGGCCCTGCTTCATGAGCTGGCCGATCTCGCCGGCTTTGACCCTCTGCTGCGCCAGGATGGCGTCGCTCTCGGTCTGGAGGGCGCGCCGGCGGGTATCCAGTTCAAGGACGCGCTCCACAATCTCGCGCGCATCGAAATTCTTGATGGCAAGCTTCGCGATCACTTTCTCGGGATCGTCGCGGAGCATCTTCAGTGTCAGCATATCTTTATTTGTTAATTAGCGGATAAAACAAAAGAGGACTTACACCACTCTCGAAGTGCAGTCCTCTCTTATGCCTTGGCAAACCCTTCGAGATTAGTTCTCAAACGGGATGACTGATACGTAGGATTTGTCAGCTTTCTTCTTGGTGAACTTCACGGTACCATCCACGAGAGCATACAGGGTATGATCCTTGCCCATGCCGACGTTGCGGTCGGGATTGTGGACGGTGCCCCTCTGACGGACGATGATGTTGCCGGCCTTTACGACCTCACCGCCAAACTTCTTGAGACCCAGGCGCTTGCTCTGAGACTCACGACCGTTCTTAGAACTTGATTGACCTTTCTTGTGTGCCATAATGCGTTCTCTTTTAAGCGATAGCGTTAATCTGAATCTTGGTCAGCTTCTGGCGATGTCCGTTGCACTTCTGGAAGCCCTTGCGGCGGATCTTCTTGAAGACAAGGACCTTGTCGGCCTTGGCATTGTCATCCAAAACAGTGGCCTTGACCACCGCACCTTCTACGTAAGGAGTACCGACCTTGACACCCGCGTCACCAGCGACGAGGAGTACCTTGTCGAACTCTACATCAGCACCATTCGCAGCCGCGAGGCGGTTTACGAAGATCTCATTGCCAGCCTCTACCTTGAACTGCTGGCCTGCAATTTCAACGATTGCGTACATAACAAACTTTATCAAAAAGTTTCAACCGTAAGCGTCCGTTCTCAAAACGGCTCTTTTTCAGTGGCTTAGCGGTCATTACAAAATTTTGGACTGCAAATTTAGCGTTTTTCGTCCGTTCTGCAAAATATTTTGCTATTTTTGTACTGAAACAATTTTGTTAACCAGCCCATTATATGGAGTCTCCGTTTATTTACAACAAATACGTCACCGGCAAGAATTTCATCGGCAGGAAGAGCGACATCACCATCCTGGGCAACCTCATGAACGCCGGAGAGAACGTCTCCATCTACGAGCCGCCGCGCAGCGGCAAGACCTCGGCCATCCAGCAGGCTTTCTTCAACATGCGCATCCAGGGCAAGCGTTTCTCCATCGCCGAGGTGAACCTCACGGCCACGCGGAGCATCGGCAGGCTGCTGCTGCAGCTCGGGGATGCCTGCATCCGTGCCTACGCCTCCACCCCGGGAGAGTTCGAGGACATCGCTGGGCGTCTCCTCCAGGGCACGCATCTGGTCTTCGACCCCCAGAACTATGCCGAGACCGACGCCGTCCTGTCGCTCAGCTGGGACGTGGACGACGAGGACATCCGCGCCGTGTTCCGTCTTCCCTACCGCCTTGCGGCCGAGAACGGCACGCGGTTGTTCGTCATCATCGACGAGTTCCAGAACGTCTGCCTGACGGAAAACGGCGACAAGGTCCTCAAAATCATGGAATCCGTGATGAAGGAGATGCGCGAGGCCGGATCCACCAACAGTTCGTTCCTGCTCTGCGGCTCGCAGGTCAACGCCATGAAGGAAATCTTCGAGCACCGCAGGTTCTTCTACAGGCAGGTGGAGCATTTCACACTGAGCCAGGTCGAAGACAAGGAGATCATCGAGCACATCGTAAAGGGATTCCTCGCCAGCGGCAAGGTCATCGACCGCGACCTGCTGTTGGGAGTATGCCGGCTCTTCAACGGACATCTCTGGTACATCAACCATTTCATTTCCATATGCGATTCGCTGTCGAAGGGCTATATCATGGAACCTGTGCTGATCGACTCGCTTTCAATGATCCTGGCCGTCCACGAACCGCGCTTCGCCGCAATGATGTTCGACCTGACGACCTACCAGGTCAGCCTGTTGCGTGCAGTGGTGGACGGGCATACCAAGTTCAGCACGTCGGAGGTCATCTCCAAGTACGGGCTGAATTCCTCCGCCAATGTCCGCCGTCTGAAAGATGCGCTTTGCAAGAAGGAGATCCTCACCTTCGACGAGAATGACAACCCTCACATCCTCGATCCCCTCTTCGAGTATTGGGTGAAGAAGTATTATTTCAATATAAAGGTATGAAAAAGAAGATAGCAGTCCTCACAGGCGCCGGAGTGAGCGCCGAGAGCGGTCTCGGGACCTACCGCGACAACGGCGGTCTCTGGGACAACTATGATCCTATGGAAGTCGCCTCCATCGAGGGATGGTACCGCAACAGGAAGCTCGTGCTGGACTTCTACAATATGCAGCGCGCGAAATTGCGGGACGCGCGGCCCAACGCCGCGCACTTCGCGATTGCAGCGCTGGAGGACAAGTACGATGTCACCGTCATCACGCAGAACGTAGACAATCTCCACGAGAAGGCCGGCAGCACCCGGGTCATCCACCTTCACGGAGAGGCCACCAAGGTACGCCCGGAGAACGGAGTGTATGACGAGAGCTACAGCGAGAGCGAAGTCATCGACGTAGGCTACGATCCGGTCAACCTCGGGGACAAGGCCCCCAACGGCTGCCAGCTGAGACCCCACATCGTTTTCTTCGGCGAGGCCGTGCCCAAGATCGAAAGGGCCATCGAGGTCGTATCAGCGGCGGATCTGGTCCTGATTGTCGGTACGTCCCTCCAGGTATATCCCGCCGCGGGACTCTACCGCTATGCCGACCCCAAGGCTCCGATCTACGTCATAGACCCGGCCGACCTACCCCTGCATGACGCCCGGATCACTCATATAAAGGAAGTTGCGACCAAGGGTATGGAGAAATTCACAAAAATTTTGGAAGAAAGATAAATTGTGCTACCTTTGCAGTCCGCAAATAAAAAGGAGGTGATAAAAGCATGATTATAGTTCCCATTAAAGAAGGCGAAAACATCGAGAGGGCCCTTAAGAAGTTCAAGAGGAAGTTCGAGAAGACCGGCGCTGTCCGTGAGCTCCGTTCCCGCAAGAATTTTGCGAAGCCGTCCGAGAAGAGACGTATCGCCAAGCAGAAGGCGATCTATGTACAGCATCTGCGCCTTATGGACGAGCAGTAATCTGGCTTTTCCACATATAGATGTCCGGCCAGCAGTGGTCGGACATTTTGTTTTCGCGGGTGTGTTGTAATTGGTAGCCAAGCCAGACTTAGGATCTGGTGCCTCACGGCGTAAGGGTTCGAGTCCCTTCACCCGCACCTCCAGCCGGTTCCCTTCGGGACCGGCTTTTTTGTGCGGATGAAGGGACTCCGTCGGTCTTCCCACCCCTCCCCAAACCCCTCCTTCCCCCTCCTTTCTCCCCAAAGTGCCGTAGACGGTCCAAGATTTGGACCGTCTAAAGCAGTATAATCTAATATTTGCCTATATTAGCGATATGTATCGCGAACTGCTGAGATATTCACTTGGAGATGGAGCGGAGGCCTTCACTTCACGGAGGGATTCGGTCCTGCCGTACCCGGTCATCCAGGGACATCAGGTGCACGGAGACAGGATCGCAGTCATAGACAGACCGGACCTGACAAGAGCGGACCTGGAAGGGTACGATGCGTTTATCTGTAAGCTTCCCGGTGTAGCCATAGGGGTCAGGACGGCGGACTGTGTCCCGATACTCCTTTATGATCCTGTCCAACGCGTAGTAGCAGCCGTCCATTCCGGTTGGAAAGGGACAGTATTGAAGATATCTCGGAAAACTATCAGCCTCATGGAACGTGATTTCGGATGCCATCCTGCAGATTTGCGCGTCATCATCGGGCCAGCCATCGGCCCGGACAGTTTCCAGGTCGGGCAGGAAGTGGTGGAAAAGTTCGAGGAGGCCGGTTTCCCGATGTCGCAGGTCTGGTCGGACCGCGGACCAGGTGACGGCAGTCCGATGTCAGGCGGACATCACATCAATCTGTTTAAGGCCAACAAATGGATACTGGAAGAAAGCGGAGTCAGGGATATCCAAGTATTTGACATCGATACCTTTACCGACACGTCATTCTTTTCCGCCAGGCGCGAAGGAACCGCTTGCGGAAGGAACATCAATGTGATAAAGCTGGTACCTGAGGAAGAAGGATAGAGCTACTCGGGGCGGAGGACGATGGAGCGGTGGGAGAGGAGCTCGAAGAAGGACGCCTTGCAGGAGTCGGAGAGGGGAATCTGTACGAAAGAGGAGGAAGAGCGTCCGACCAGAAGTCTTCCGGCCTTAAGGCCGCGGACCTTGTCGATGTTGACTATCCAGGAGCGGTGGACGCGGCAGAAGCGGTCGAAGGGCAATTGCTTCTCCAGCGTTTTGAGGGTCATAAGGGTCATCAAGGAAGAGCCGTCTGTTTTATGGATGACGACATAGTCGCCTTCAGCCTTGGCATATACGATGTCGTCAAGCATCACCTTGGTCATCATCAGGTCCACTTTGACGGAGATCGAGTCGGGAGCGGACTCGCGGCGCGAGAGGGCATCGACCTGGCCTTTCAGGCTGTCGATGTCCCGCTCCAGCCGCTCATTCTCTCTGGCCGATTCACTATACTTGAAGGCAGCCTGGCGCCATTCGTCGGACATAGCGACTGCCAAGGAGGTCAGGATCATCAATACACCCAGTACCGAGCAAAAGACACGCTGTGAGACCTGCGTTCCATAATCCAGAGCTTGGGATACCGTCAATCCATCTCCTATCTTGAAAGATCCCGTAATATCCAGGAATAACAGTTGAACAGCGACGGCAAACAGAAAAAGGAGACAGTTCCAACCTACATAATGCCATATCCTGCCCTTGATAAAGAATCTGTCTATCAGGCAAAGTCTGTTGACGAGATATACGCCTGCATTGACGAGTATGATGGATGCATACAACAGATATGCCCAAGCCGGCAGTACAATACGTCCTATGAGGTATGGCAGCGCCATCGGAATGACGAGCAATGCCAGTATGATGCATAAGAAAAGTACTATACGTTTACGAGACATGGGATCAATGACAGTGTCACGCAAATATAATCATTTTTCGAGCTGTCAGAAAGAGAATCCGAGATTGATGTAAAGCCCCAAGGTTCCGTCCTGAGGATCGAGGGGCTTGCCGAATTCCACTACAGTTATGAAATTGTGGTTCATACTGAAAAAGAAACCGCCGCCGGTACTTGCGTGAAGCTTTTCGTGCGTGGCTATACTGCTGTCGTAAACGCTCTTGTACGGGCCATAGGCCGTCCCGTCCAGCGTTTTCGACACGGTATAGCCGCCGAGCTGCGACTGCTCTGCGAGGCGGTAAGGCCTCACTACGGCGCCGGCATCGGCGAAGCCGACAAGGCCCAGCTCGATGTTCTGCTTGAAAGCCTTGAAGGATGCGGCTTTCAAGCGGAGGTCGGCGCTGGCCGAGGCCACGCCGGCGCCCGTAATGCGGCTGCCGAACGAACCGCGCATTCCGAATGCCGGCAAAGCATAGAATGGCAGGGAACCCGCCAAAAGACTGGAATAAGACAGCTTGTAAGCAAATGTAAGACGTGAAGGGAATATCGGCACATAATGGCGGAAATCAGCTGACACTCCAAGCGACACCCTCTTGATCGAGGAGAAACCGGCACCCCCGTCCAAGGTGGCCGACATATAGATACCGCTGGAAGGATTGGCCTCGAAATCGCGGGTATCGTACACCAGTCCCGCCTTAAGGCCGATCCTGTGACCCCAAGTATCTCCTTCAGGGATCAGTCCGGACTCGACATACTGGTGGAAGAGAGTCTGAGTGCCATCATAGGGACGGATGGACACGTCCGAATACATCTGATGCGAATATGATGCACCTCCAATCCATGTCAAATGGTCTGCGAGCCTTCCCTGCAAGTCAAGGCTCGCGACGAATCTCTTCTGGTAATCCGCATAGAAAGCTATTCCATCCTCACCTTCAGCAGACTTGCGAAGATCGAAATCCGCATAATAGGGAGACACCGCCCCGTTGAAACCATAGAATCCGCACAATGGATTATCCATATACTCAAGGTGCGCGGTCACACGTTTCCCGGGAAAGAGATGCTTGGAATCATAGTCCAGCGAGAGTTGCTTGGCTCCTCTGGAATAGATGCTGGCAAGAACCGTGAACTTGTGACGGTAGTTGGGATAATCGGAACCGTCCCCGTAGTTGTACACCTGGCTGAGGACTCCTCCCATAAAGCCAAGGTCGGAATTGTAATTGAAAGCGGGAAGGATACCGACATTCCAGCCGGTCTTGACGATCTCGTCATTCCTTACCCTGACGGGAATGACGCTGCCGTCATCGGCGGTTTTCTTTTCATTTTCGGCAAAGGCGATGACCGAGCCAAGAAGGAATGCAAGTGCTGAGGTGAGAAGTGTGCGGTTCATATCGTGTGTCGTTTTGTTTTCTGTCACAAAACTACTCACACGCTCACCCGAATACGATTTTAATCGGTGAATCGGCCGAATCAATCGGTGAACGGCCACTGAACCGGACGAGCTGAACCGGCAAGGACGAGCTCGAACAGAAGGAAAGGAAGGCTAAAGCAAGTCCAGGATCTGCCTGACGGACGAAAGATGATACTTGGCGGGGATACCCTGGAGGCCGCGGCCCTGCCAGTCGGCCAGGGCGAAGTCGCATCCCGCGCCATCCGCGCATTGGAAGTCGTGCATAGTGTCGCCGATATAGACACATTCCGAAGGATCGGCACCTCCCGCCTTGGCAAAGTACGTAAACATGGGATCGGGAAGAGGTTTATGACCCTCGCTGTCCTCGGCGCAGACGATATGGTCTATGTACTTGACCAACGCCTGCATATGTACGTCCTTATCGAACTCGTAGCGGCTGCGGGAGGTCACGCAGCCCGTCGTCCGCCCTGCGGACTTGACGGCTGCCAGGACCTCCTCCACCCCGTCGAAAGGCTTGATCAAGTCGCTGAGCTCCACGAAATTATCTTCCCAGCGGGCGAGGAAACGCTCCGCTTCGGCATAGCCGAGCATCGGAGCGACCTTCCCGCTGGGAATTCCGAAGTAGCCGTATGCCTCTTCGTAAGGCATTTCCACGCCAAGCAACTCCCGGACAGTCTTGACGAGCGAAAGCACGCCGGTACGTTCGGTATCGATCAGAGTTCCGTCTATGTCGAAAACGAAATGGCGGTACATGCCTTCCTAGCTGAAGATGATGGTCTTGTTGCGGAAGGTAAGGATCTTGCGCTCGATGTGCTTGGTCACCGCGCGGCTGAGGACGATCTTCTCAAGGTCGCGCCCCTTGAGCACGAGGCTTTCAGGCGTGTCCTTGTGGGTGATGCGCGCCACGTCCTGTTCTATGATGGGGCCGGCATCGAGTTCGCCGGTCACATAATGGCTCGTCGCGCCGATGATCTTCACTCCCCTCTCATAAGCCTGATGGTAAGGCTTGGCTCCTACGAACGCAGGAAGGAACGAGTGGTGGATATTGATGATATGGTGGGGATACTCACGGATCATCTCCTCGCTGAGTATCTGCATATAGCGTGCAAGCACGATGAAAGAGATGTTCTCCTTGCGAAGCAGTTCCATCTCGGCCTTCTCAACCTCTTCCTTGTTGGAATGGTCCTTGGCGATGGACCAGACATGGAACGGAATGCCGAACTGGTCGGCAACCTCGCGCAGGTCCTCGTGATTGCTCACGATGCAGGGTATCTCGACGTTCCACTCCCCTGCCTTGTAGCGGGCCAGCAGATCGTAGAGACAGTGGCTCTGCTTGCTCACGAAGATGGCCATCCGCGGCTTGACATCGCTGAAGAAGATATTGAAGTCCATTTCGAAACGTCGGGAGAACAGCGTTCCGACATACTCCTTAATCTTGTCGCGCGGAATGAGGAATCCTTCAAGCTCCCACTCGATACGCATGAACAGCACACCGTTCTCCCTGTCCACATACTGGTCCAGATAGACGATGTTGCCGCGATTGTCGGTGATGAACTTGGTCACTTCAGTGATGATGCCCTGACGGTCCGGGCAGTTGAGCAATATGATGGCGGTAGGTTTCATTTTCTAGTTGTTGATGATATGGATATCGCGCTGCGGGAACGGGATTTCGATGCCGGCCTCGGCAAGTGCATTGTAGATGATCTCCCTGGCCTGCGCCAGATATGAGTTGCGCTGCGGAACGAGTACGAACTGCTTGACCGCAATGTTGACGGAATTGTCCCCGAAATCCTCGACGGTCACATATACGCCGAGTTTCTCGTCCACGATCTTCATCCCGGAGTCGTCGATTCCCTGAAGAGGTTTCATCGCCTCGACGAGCACGCGGCGCGCCTTTTCTATATCGGTTCCATATTTGACCCCGACGACTATCTTGGTAAACTCGTAAGGATTGCTGCGCGTAAGATTCTTGAAGTTCTTATTGAAAAGCGCGGTATTCAGGAAGGAAATGACCGCGCCGTCCAGCGTCTCGATCTGGGTGCTCTGGTAGCTGACCGAAGACACCTTGCCGCGCACGCCGTCGCACTCCACCCAGTCGCCGGCACGCAGACGGCCGGACATCAGCTGGATGCCGTAGATGAAGTTGTTCAGGACATCCCTCATGGCCAGACCGATACCGGTAGCCAGACCGGCGAATACGATGGAGATGGCTCCGGTCGGGATATTGAACAGAAGGAAAAGCAATATGATGAACGTGCCCCAGACAAGGATGCTGATGACGTTGTTTGCCACGGTAAGGTTGACTTCCTCGTCGCTGATGGAAGACCTGCCGGAATTCTGCATGATGTTTCGGAGCTTGATGTCGCGGAACATCGACTTCGCGAAGTAATTGATGTACTTGAACACGAAGTACAGGCAGATGGCCAGTACGATCATGCTTGCGGACAGCTTGAGGATGTCCATTCCGGAAGAACTCGTGAAGCTGAAGAAGTTGGCGGAATAGATATTGTCGAAAACCTCCTGCAGATCGAATACTTTCAGAGCGAGAAGTACGCTCAAGGGGAAGGACACTACCGCCATGACCGGAAGGACTACGTCCTCCACCAGGTCATACAGCCAGGTCAGGCGGATGAACTCGCCCTTGTGTATCTTGCGGAAATCCGCCTCCGCCTGAAGCCTGAGGGTATTGAGCCGCTCCCCTATGCGACGCTCCTTGACCCGATGGAAGATGCGGTACAGGGCAATGATGGTCTCCTCGATGGCGAGGGCGAAGAGCCACCACATGATGACAAGCAGACTGAGGAAGATATATCCAAGGCAGGACATGACCGAAGTGACGACCAGCACGACAAGTGTCACGTAGGACACGACTTCGTCGGTCAACTCGGTCTTCTTGGCGAAACGGTTGCAGGCGGAAGCCTGCCAGAACATGCATCCTACAAGGATGGGCGGGAAGAGGATATTCATCACAGTATTAGGGACGAACATCACCCTGAAGCATATAGCCACGAAACCCACAAGGATCACCGGCATATACAGTCCTATACCATAGCGGAACCTCGCCGGCCTCAGGCGGATGAGCAGCGACAGGAATATGGCCACCAGCATCCAACAGAAAATCAGCAGCAGCTTGGATGCCTGACCGATGAAGTTGTTGGTCGTGAATGCAGATACAAAAGCGATGGCTATCAGGAAAAGAGCGGTCCCGCAGAACAAGGTGAAGAGGCCCTTGCTGTTGACGAAACGCTCGGTCTGGAGGCGCTTGACGCGCTTCATCAGAAGATTCACCACCAGCCTGCTCAGCAGCGTGGCGAGACCGATGAAGAAAGCCACCAGAAGGAAAAAAGCGAACACGACGGGGCCGCGCCACTCGCTCCGTACCCCGGAATCGCCGTCAAGACGGCGGCTGTATTTGGTACGCAGCTCATGCATGGCCTGCTTGACATACTTCCCGGGATGGCTGAGGATCTCGAGATAATTCTCCTGTCCCTGGGTGAATATCCTCTTCTGGATGACGCGATAGCGCTCCTGGGCATAGTCATAAGATTCCTTGAGGCGGATATTGGCACTTTCGTAATGCTGGCTGTCTGTAAGGATCTGCTCCTTCCCTTCCTTGTAAAGGTTGAGGATCGCCTCGGCATAGAAGATACAGGCATCGCGGTCATCCTTGCCGGTCTCGTCGAGCAGGAACGCCTGCTTGCGCGATACGGTATCGAGGCTGTCTATCCTTTCCTGTACCACGGGAGCGCGGCGCATCAGGCTGTCGCGGTTCAGCGAGTCCGGCAGCACGGGGATGTCCCCGGGCGCCGGAAGCCTCCGCAGCGACTCCAGCAGCCGCTCATACCGGTCTATCTCGGAATCCAGTCCTCCTACTATCTGGTCATAGGGCATCCTGCCGGAGTTGAACAGCTCATACTCGCGGGATACCTCCTTCAGGGCATATGTCATGTCGAAGGTATAGTCCTCGTTCTGCGAATACAGCATGAGCGACAGCTCGTTGTATTTCTTGATCATATCGACCATCTGCTGATGCTGGGCCTCGTCCAGGGCCTGCATCTCCGTCCCGGTGGAGCTCAGCCTGTCATACTCCTGCTTGAGCTCGTAACGGAGAACGGACAAAGTGTTGCCCAGGTCCTTCTCGTTGAAAACGGCGAAGGCCGGAAGGCAAAACAAAGCCAGGATGGCGATGACGAAACGTTTCCTGTTCATACCGAAATGACGTTTGTATTCCTAGATTTGTACAATATAGTGAAAAATCCCTTTGGATTAGTCCTTTCAGATTGTTATTTTCGCCGAAACTTCATTTTAATCGTTAAAAACCATGAAAAGATACTCTCTGTTGATCAACCTTGCCCTGCTCCTTCTCGCCGGATGCACAGGCACCCGGCAATGCACCGGGGAGGAAACCCCCGGACCTGGAAGCGGGACGGAGACTCCATCGCACGTCAAGCCCGGAAAAGGCGACAAGGAAGACAAGAAGAAGGATGAGACACCCGTCGAACCGGGCAGGGACAAGACATTCTGGCTGGGTGCAGATATCAGCTGGGCCACCGAGATGGAAGCTCGCGGAGAGAATCTCTACGGCTTCGAGGGCGATGAGCCGAAAGAGTGCAGCGCACTGATGAAGGAACTCGGGCTCAACGCCCTGCGTTTCCGCGTATGGGTGGATCCCCAGGGAGGATTCTGCGACAAGAACGACCTGCTGGAGAAATGCCGCCGCGCCAAGGCGCAAGGAATGGCCATTATGGTGGATTTCCACTATTCGGACTACTGGGCGGATCCACAGCACCAGCCGGTACCCAAGGCCTGGAAGGGGCATTCGTTCGAAGAAATGAAGGAAGACCTCCGCGCCCACACTGTCGAGGTACTCCAGCTTCTGAAGGACAACGGCATAGAGCCGAGATGGATACAGATCGGAAACGAGACCACTCACGGACTCCTCTGGGATTATATGAGCGGAAGGGGCATTATGGGAAGCACCGAACGCGAATATGCAGACACCGTCGGCCATATCGATTTCGCTCCGGACCAGTATGCCGGCTTCATACAGGCCGGACACGAAGCCGCAAAGAGCGTGTTCCCGCGCGCCAGGACCATAGTCCATCTGGATGACGGCTGGAACTTCGCAGTCTATGAGAAGAATCTCGGAGTCCTTGAGAAATACGGAGTGGACTACGATATGGTTGGAATGTCGCTCTATCCATACTGGGCAAGGGAGAAAGGGCGCGACGACGCAGACGGAGTCATTTCCGACTGCATCGCGAACATTAAAAAAGTCCATAAGCGCTTCGGCAAAGAGTCGATCATAGTGGAGACCGGTTTCGAGGTGGATGAAAAGAATCCTGCCGTCCTTGAGGAAGGCAGGAGGCAGCTTGCTCGTATCATCCGCGAAGCCAGGGACAATACCTACGGGCTCTGCCACGGAGTCTTCTACTGGGAGCCCGAGTGCCGTCCCGGCCGATACCGTCTGGGAGCCTTCGGCTCTGACGGCCGTCCCACCACCATCATGCGGGCTTTCAAAGACTAAGAACTCCCCCCCTTCCACTTTGGCGCGTGCAATAGAACCTCCTGAAATTCAATCTAATACATAAATGCCCTGCTCCGAAATCAGAACAGGACATTTATATAAAACTGCATCGCTCAGCGACTTACGCTGCACGCGCCAACGGTGTCAGACGATACCGGAGAAGCCGAGGAAGGCGAGGGCGAGGATGCCGACGGTGATGAACGCGATCGGCAGGCCCCTGAAGGCCTTGGGGACTTCGTTCAGCGCCAGGTGCTCGCGGAGTCCCGCAAAGAGCACCATGGCGAGACCGTAGCCGATGGAGGTCGCGATAGCGTACACGACTGCCTGGCCAAGGCCGAGCATGTGCGACTCGGCTCCGAAGGTGAACTCCTTGGTGACCACGGTGATGGCCACACCGAGAACGGCGCAGTTGGTGGTGATCAAAGGAAGGAAGATGCCGAGAGCCTGATACAGGGACGGACTGATCTTCTTGAGTACGATCTCCACCATCTGCACGAGGGCGGCGATAACGAGGATGAAGGCTATAGTCTGAAGGAACTCCAGGCCGAAAGGCACCAGCAGGTACTGGTTCAGCAGGTATGTCACCAGCGTTGCAAGGGTGATGACGAAGCATACGGCTCCGGACATGCCCGTAGCGGTGGAAAGCTTGTTGGAGACACCCATGAAGGGGCAGATTCCGAGGAACTGCGACAGAACGATATTGTTGACGAATATCGCCGATACAATGATGATGATGTATTCCATAGGGCTCTAACTCTTTTTGAGATACTTGTTGAACAGGACCATAAGGTAGCCGAGCACGAGGAATGCGCCCGGAGCCATAACGAATGCGAGGATGCCGTCTCCGCTGATGAACTTCCATCCGAAGACCGATCCGCTTCCGAGGATCTCGCGCACGATGCCGATGACGGTAAGCGACACGGTGAAACCGAGGCCGACGCCGAGGCCGTCGAGCAGCGACTCGAGCACTCCGTGCTTGTTGGCGAATGCCTCGGCGCGGCCGAGGACAATACAGTTCACCACGATGAGCGGGATGAAGAGGCCGAGGGTCTTGTAAGCATCGGGCGTATAAGCCTGCATCACGAACTGAAGCACGGTCACGAAGGTGGCGATGACCACGATATAGACCGGAATGTGGACCTTGTCAGGTACGACCGGAGCAAGGAGCGAGATGACGATGTTGGAGAGGACAAGCACGAAAAGCGTGGCAAGACCCATTTCCAAACCGTTGACAGCCGACGTCGTCGTAGCCAGGGTAGGACACATTCCGAGTACGAGGACGAACGTAGGATTGTTCTTGACGAATCCGTCGGTAAAGGTTGACCATTTGCTCATACTCTATTCCTCCGCTTTGACTAAGGATTTGACAAAAGCCACGGCATTGCTCACGGCCAGGGAGTAGGCGCGGGAAGTGATGGTCGAGGCCGTGATGGCATCGATGTCGCCGCCGTCCTTGGTCACCTTGATGACCTTGTCGGCGCCCAAGCCCTTCCACTGTTCCATGAACTTGGCGTCGGTATTGCATTTCGCGCCGAGACCGGGGGTCTCGCTATGCGAAAGCACGGAAGTATTGTACACCGAACCGTCCGGAAGCACTCCCACCATAAGGGTGAGCGGGCCGCCGAATCCGATGGTGGTGGACTTCACGGCATATGCGGCGGGAGCGCCGTCCGCCGTGGAGACATAGTAGTCGAACTTCTGTCCGCCGAATTCGGCTGTGGCGACATCGGAAAGCTCGCCTCCGTCAGGGAGTACCTGGCTGATGGACTCGACCAAGGCTTTCTGCTCGGCAGCCTTGATCGGATCAGCGGTTACCGCATACACGACCGCGAGCACTGCGGAACAGAACAGACAGACAAGGGTCAGGCAAAGGACCATGTTCCTAAGTGTGGATTTCGCTGCCATGACTAAGCCCTCCCGAATTTTTTCTGGTGGCAGAACCTGTTGATGAGAGGCACTGCCGCGTTCATGATGAGGATGGCGAAGGAAACGCCTTCCGGATAGGAACCGAAGTAGCGGATGAGCATGGCGATGAGGCCGATGCCGATTCCGAAGATGATGCCGCCCTTGTCACTCATCGGCGAGGTGACATAGTCGGTAGCCATGAAGCAGCTTCCGAGGATCATACCGCCGGTGAGGAGGTTGAATACTGGATCCGTGAAACGGGCGGGGTTGATGAGCCACATGATGCCGGCGAACACAAAGACGGTAGCCCAGATGGAGAGGGTGATATGCGGCTTGATGACTCGGCGGCAAAGGAGATACACGAATCCGACCAGAAGCGCAAGGGCCGAGATCTCGCCGGCGGAGCCGCCGAGATTGGCAAAGAGCATCTGGCCGTAGCTGTAGCCGTTGGCCGCCATGATGTCCTGTACCGAACCGCCCTGCATGAGACCTTCCTTAATGGCGCCGAGCGGAGTTGCACCGGTGACGGCGTCGGCTCCCCACAGGCCACCGGGGATCTCCCAGTGCGTCATATAGGTCGGGAATGAGACGAGAAGGAACACACGCCCGGTGATGGCGGGATTGAACACGTTCTGTCCAAGGCCTCCGAAGCTCATCTTGGCCACGCCGATGGCGACGATGGCGCCGATGAAGACCACCCACCATGGAGTGGAGGAAGGAAGGTTCATCGCAAGCAGGAGGCCGGTCACCAGGGCGGAGGAGCCGCTGAACAGGCGGATATCCTTCATGAGCCATCTGGCGATGACATACTCGAGCAGCACGCAGGACAGCGCGCCGACGGCCAGCACCAGCAGTTCGGACCATCCGTAGAAGACGACCGACACCACTATCGCAGGCAGCAGCGCGATGATGACATCCCTCATCAGGGAGTCACTGGACACATCTGCGTGGACGTGCGGATTGGGTGAAACTAAGTATTTGTCCATAAATAATCCTATTTACTGTTTGGCGGCGGCGGCAGCCTTGGCTGCGGCGGCGCGGGCTTTCAGGATGCCGAGGACCTGGCCCTTGGCGATGTTGATCTGGTCCAGCAGAGGCAGGAAAGCCGGGCAGCTGAACTGGCAGCAGCCGCAGGAGATGCAGTCTTGGACGGCATTGGCCTCCAACTGCTCCATGTCTCCGACCTTTGCAAGCTTATAAAGGAAGAACGGCTCCAGGCCCATCGGGCAGGCATCCGCGCAGCGTCCGCAGCGGATGCAGTTGCCGGGCTCGGTACGTTTAGTGGCGCTCTCCGACAGATAAAGGAGGGAAGATGAACCCTTGACCGTGGAAGCGTCGAGATTGGCGACGGCGCGGCCCATCATGGGACCGCCGCTGACAATCTTCGCAGCGCCTTCGGGTACACCTCCGGCATACTCGGCTATATAGCTGAGAGGCATGCCGATGCGGAAGAGATAGTTGTGCTGCTTCTCTACCGGCAGGCAGTCTCCGGTGATGGTCATTACATTGGTGACCAGAGGTTTGTTCTTCTGGACCGCCTCATATACAGCGAGCGACGTGGCAACGTTCTGCACCACGGCGCCCACGCTGATCGGCAGTCCGCCGGACTTCACCTGACGGCGCATGACAGCGTCGATGAGCTGTTTCTCTCCGCCCTGCGGATATTTCTTCTTGAGGGAGATCACCTCGATGCCGGGATAGCCGAGTTCGGCTACGGCCTTGGACATCGATTCGATCGCTTCGGGCTTGTTCTCCTCGATGCCGATGACGCAGCGGCAGTCACCAAGGACTTTCTTCATGATGGCTGCGCCGATGACGATTTCCTTGGAGCGTTCGAGCATGATGCGGAAGTCGCTCGTCAGATACGGTTCGCACTCCGCGCCGTTCAGGATGAGGCACTCGGCCACACTGCCGGGAGCGGGATTGAGCTTGACGTGGGTAGGGAACGTGGCGCCGCCCAGACCCACAACGCCGCAAGCCTTGATCCTGTCGAGGATGGCATTGCGGTCCTCGGGAATCTCGGTCACCAGGGTGTCGGAGAGGTCGATGCCTTCCGCCCACTCATCGCCTTCCACCGTGATCTCCACGTGAAGGACGTTGTTGCCGGCGATGTCCTTACGGGGAGCGATGGACTTGACCTTGCCGCTCACGGAAGAATGCACGTTGGCGGAAATGAATCCTCCCGCCTCGGCGATCAGCTGACCGGCCTTGACGGTGTCGCCGACGGCGACTATGGGCTTGGCCGGAGCGCCGAGGTGCTGGGCCATCGAAATATATACGGTCTGCGGCAGAGGGAGAACCTCCACGGCGCAGCCGCGGGAGACCTTGGCATCATCAGGATGCACGCCTCCTATACGGAATGATGTCTTAGCCATTGTCAACCTCCTTCTTTACGGGTTCTGCGACAGGGGCGGGGGCGGGCTTGGGGGCGGCAGGGGCCGCTGCGGGAGCAGCGGGCGCAGCCGCGGGAGCCGGCTTCGGCTCCACCTTCTTCGGCGTGAAGCCGACGACGTGGATGGCGCCCGTAGGACACTCGAAGAAGCACTGGCCGCAGGCCTTGCACTTGGAGTAGTCGATGTAACTGAGATTGTCGACGACGGTGATGGCGTCGAACTTGCAGACCTTGGCGCATTTGCCGCAGCCGATGCAAGCGGCCTTGCAGGCCTTGCGGGCCACGCCGCCCTTCTCCTTGTTGGAGCAGGCTACATACACCCTGCGATTGTTCTTGGGGGTGGTACCGATGTTGCGGAGCTCGATGATGTGGCGGGGGCAGGCCTTGGTGCAGGCGCCGCAAGCCGTACACTTGGTCTCGTCCACGACCGGAAGGCCGGTGACGGGATCCATGCTCAGTGCTCCGAACTGGCAGGCCGCGACGCAGTCGCCGCAGCCGAGGCAGCCGAAGGCGCAGCCGGTGTCGCCGCTGTACAGCGCGGCTTTCACCTTGCAGGAAGGATAGCCGTCATAGGAGTTGGTCCGGGGGCGGTTCTCGCAGCTGCCGTTGCAGCGCACCACCGCGACCATGGGAGCCTTCTCCTTCACCTCGTAACCGAGGATGGCGGCGACCTTCTTCATCACCTCGTTGCCTCCGACCGGGCAGAACTGGCTGTCGAGGTTCGGAGCCTTGACGGCTGCGTCCGCAAACGCGCGGCAGCCGGCAAAGCCGCAACCTCCACAGTTGGCGCCCGGCATCACCTTCTCCACCTCGTCGATGCGCGGATCCTCCTCGACCCTGAACTTCTTCGCAATGAAGAACAGGATGAGGGCCAGCAGCATTCCGAGGACTGAAATGATGACGATGGTCCAGATAATAGTCTGTGTCATTTATGATGTGGTTTTGGTTAAATTATCTCTCAATGGTAAAAACATATTCGTTTCGCAACTTTTCCCTGAAAAGCCATAGGAACAAATAGTACAGGACGACTCCGGCTATGGATCCAAGTCCCGCGGCCAGCTCTCCGGCGCCCAGGGCAAGCAAACCCATCAGCACCGCAACCAGGATAAAAAGCGGGACCACATAGGCCAGCCATACCGCCTTGTGTCCCATGGAAGCCTTCAGCAGTACATTGACCTCTTCTCCCGGCTGGAAATCGTCCCACGCGCGGGTCGGAACCTCTATGGCTTTCTTAGTGTATTCGGATATTCCGCAAACGCCAGACGCATGGCAGGCTGAACACGCGGAAGAAGAAATGATCTCAACCGTGGTGAAGGAGGGTGTAACCTCCACGACCTTGCCTCTATGGGAAACCGCCTCCATCGCAGCCTAGAACGAGGAGTTGTCGAACTCGCCGGGAGAACCGAAGGAGGAAGGGAAACCTCCTCCAAGGTCGCTGTTCATACCGGACTCGTATGTCCTGGCCTGGACGTCGAGCGAGTCATCCATTTCCATGAACTTGATCTGCTCGCTTCGGAAGCGCATGTCGATCTCGGCGGTCTCGCCGTTCCTGTGCTTGGCTATGATGATCTGCGTGGCTTCCTTGTCTCCGGCATTCTCCGAAAGACCGACGTAATCGGGCCGGTGTATGAAGATCACCATATCGGCGTCCTGCTCGATGGAGCCGGACTCGCGGAGGTCGCTGAGCTGGGGCTTGCCGCTTCCTCCCTGGCGCTGGACCGCGTTACGCGACAGCTGGGAGAGCGCGATGATAGGGACATTGAGTTCCTTGGCCGTGGCCTTGAGCGTACGGGAGATGGCGGCGACCTCCTGCTCACGCATTCCGCGGAGCTCCGCGGGCCCCTGCATCAGCTGGAGATAATCGACGAAGACCAGGCGGACGCCACGGTTCTTGACGAGGGTTTTGATCTTGGTACGGAACTCCATTACGGGGATGCCGGGAGTATCGTCGATGTAGAGGGGCGCCTTGGCCAAAGCCTTGAGCTTGTACTCGAGCTGCTCCCATTCATAGGCTTCGAGCTTGACTCCGCCCTTGATCTTGTCGGCGCTGAGGCCGGATTCGCTGGTCATCAGTCGCTTTGCAAGCTGGATGGCGGACATCTCCAGAGAGAAGAAGGCCACGGGCATATGATGCATCACGGCAGCATTGCGCGCGAGATTGAGGGCGAAGGCGGTCTTTCCGACCGAAGGACGTGCAGCGAGGATGATGAGGTCCGAAGGCTGCCATCCCTGGGTGATGCGGTCGATGGAGTTGAAGCCGGAAGGCACTCCTGTCGGCCCCTCGGCCCCCTGAAGCTTCTCGATGTCGCCGAGGGCGGCGTTGATGATGGAGCCGATGTCCTGGACTTCCTTGCGGACGTTGTTCTGGATGGCGGCATAGACCTCGGTCTGGGCCATGTCGATCAGGTCGTCCACCTTGACGGAGTCGTCGTAGGACTTCTTGAGGATGTCGTACGAAGCCTTGATCAGGTCGCGCTGGATGGTCTTCTGCTTGAGGATCTTGATGTAGAACTCCATGTTGGCGGCGGCTCCGACCTTCTGGGAAAGGTCCGCGAGAGCCACGGGACCGCCAACCTCGGAGAGCCTGCCGTCGGCCTTCAGGCGGTTGGAGACGGTGATGAGGTCGATGGCTACGTGCTCAGTGACCAGCGAGGACATGGCCTCGAAGATCATCCGGTGATGAGGGTCATAGAAACAGGACGGAGTCAGCTCTTCCATGGCCTCGTCCACGCAGGACTGCTCCAGGAGCATGGCTCCGAGTACGGACTCTTCTGCATCAAGAGCCTGAGGCGGGATATTTCCCATCTCAAGCCCCAATGTATCCAGATTGACCGCCTGTTCCCTTTTCCGGGAAGGTCTTTTGCTCTGGTCAGGCATAGCCGGCGATTATTCGAAGTCGGCGTTCACGATGATGCGGCCGCAGTGCTCGCAGATGATGAGCTTCTTGTTGGAAGCGATCTCGAGAAGGCGCTGGGGAGTGATGGTGTTGAAGCATCCTCCGCAGGAGTCTCCGTTATAGACGGACACCACTGCAAGATGGTTGTGCACGCTCTTGCGGATGCGGTCGTAGGCGCTCATGGTCCTGGCGTCGATCTTGGCGGCGCATTCGTTGCGCTTGGCGACAAGGGCCTTCTCCTCGTCGGCAGTGGACTCGACGATGCCGTCGAGCTCCTGCTTCTTGGCCTTGAGGTCCTCGGTGCGCATGGCGATGACGTGCTTCAAGTCCTCGATGGCCGCCTTCTTGTTGGCGATGGCCATCTTGGAGTCGTTGATATTCTTCTCGGATATCTGACGGAGGTATCCCTGGTTCTCGATCTCCTTGTTGATGGAGTCGAACTCGCGGCTGTTGGAAATGTTGTCCAGCTGGGCCTGGTACCTGGCGATCTCCTCGTCGAGGTCGATGATGTTCTGCTTGTTGGCGGCGATGGACTTGTTGAAGCGGTCGATCACCTCGGTCTCCTGGGCCACCTTGGCCTTGAGGTCGGAGACTTCGTTCTCAAGCATCTCGACCTCATCCGGAAGCTCTCCTCGGAGCTGGAGGATCTTGTCGATCGCGACGTCGGCCTTCTGGAGGTCGTAGAGGACCTTGAGCTTCTCCTCTACGCTGAGCTCGGAATCCGCGAAGTTCTTCTGTAGGGAAACGAAGGTTTCCCTCTGGTCTATAGGTGTTTCCACCTTCTTGATTTTCTTGGCCATATCTATAGAAACTGTTTCTTTGATTCAGACTGCAAAAGTAATAAAAAAATCCCGCTTTATAAAGCCTTTTTCACCTCGACCAGCTGGTCGCGGATGTTTTTGAGGGATTCGAGGACCTTGACGCTCCTGTCGACGGAGCTCTTTCCTTCCTTAAGGGCCTTGTCCACCCCTTCGAGGGTCATTCCCTTGACGTTGACAAGGTAATGGATCTGCTTCAGGGTCTCGATGTCCTCCGCGGTATACTTCCTGTCGCCGCGCGAGGATCTGCCGACCTTGAAATGCCTGCCGAACTCATTGGTCCAGTATCTTACAAGGGACGTGCTCTCCCCTATGGCCTGCGCGGCTTCGCCGATGCTGAAATACAACTTTTCCATAATATAGCTTTAGTTTTAGTGTCAATCGAGCGACTGCCCGGTGCGGGCGGCCATGAGCTGCATGCCGGCATACCTGTCCGGACTCACTCCGGCGAAAAGATACGCCACGGGGTCGAGCATCTCCCCGTCCTTGAGCATCTCGAAATGGAGATGCGGGGCGAAGGAATTGCCGGAAATACCGACGGAGGCGATCCTCCTGCCACGCTTCACATGCTGCCCGCGCGACACTTTGATGTCGGCAAGGTGGGCATAGCGGGTGACGTAGCCGCCGGCATGGGTGATCTCCACGAGGTTGCCCTTGCCGTTGCGGGAGGTGACGACATCCGTCACCGTTCCGTCGGCGACGGCAAGGACGGGATCGCCCTGGGGGGCGATCAGGTCAAGCCCGACGTGGGCAGTCTCGACCTTGTAGAAAGGATTGACCTTCTGTCCCACCGAGGCGCCCACCTGGGCGAACGAAAGGGTATCCAGGGGAAGGGACATTGGAGGTAGGACGGCGCCTGTGTCGGCCGCGGACAGGATGCGGCGGAACGCCGCCTCCACCCGCGCCGCCCGGGCGCCGGACTCGTCGAGCTTCGCCTCCACATACTCCACCATCTGCGAATCCGGGATGGAATCTACGGCGGCGAGGTAGTCGTCCGACAGGAGCGACTCGATGCGCGGAGCCTCCGCATGGAAGATCTCTTCGTAGATCTGGTTGTCCTTCAACTCCAGTCCGTCGATGGCGTCGGCGAGAAGCCGTTCGCGCTCGAGCATGGCGTCATAAGTCTTCTCATAAAGCCGGTTCTCGCGTTTGAGACTGCGCTCGGAATCGGTATTTACGACGAGGGCGAACACTATGTAATACACCACCGCCAGCGAGACCGTGGCGACGGCATACTTCACTATGCTCTTGACCACGTTCCAGATGGTACGGGTCGAACGCCTGAAGCGAAGGTTCCTGTCTATTGTGTACTGTTCCCGGCTCATCTCCTCATCACCCTGAATGATTGCTGCAGAAGTTCCTTGGTCTCGTCCCCGCGCCTGCGGACCATGGAGGCATACTCCTGTACGGACATGTCCATGTCCAGATAGTTCATGGGATTGACGCGCTCGCCGCGGTAGAGCACTTCATAATGCAGGTGCGGTCCGGTGGACTTGCCGGAATTGCCGCTCTCGCCTATGCAGTCGCCGCGCTTGAGCTTCATACCTTCGGCCACGCTGATCATGCTCATGTGAGCATAACGGGTCTTGTATCCGAAACCGTGGTCGATGAGTATTTCGTTGCCGTATCCGGTGAAACTGAACTTGACGTATTCGACCACACCGTCTCCGGTAGTATATACCGGCGTACCGGGCTTCATCGCGAAGTCCTGCCCGTCATGGTAGCGGGTCTCGCCGGATATAGGGTCGTTCCTGTAGCCGAAAGGACTGGAAAGCGTGTATTTGCCCTTTTCGGGGCTGAACGGAGGGATGGCGGGAATGCAGGACGCCATGTCACCCGCCCTCTTCGACAAGGTCGCGACCTCGTCGAAGGACTTGCTCTGGACATAAGCCTCCTTGGTGAGATGGTCAAGCCTGACGGAAGTGCTCAGGAGAGGGCTGCCGGGCTGGGCGTCGGCAAGATAGTCATATCTGTTGAGCCCACCGAAACCGGAATGGCGCAGCTCGTAAGGGATCTCGTTCATTCCGAAGATAGAGCGGTAGATGTCGTCGTTCCTGGTCTCCAGGGCCCTGAGCGTGGATTCGTAGCCGTCGAGACGGCGGTTCAGCACCTCCATCTTCGAGACCCACCTGGCATTGTTGCGCCTGAGTATCGTCATTTTCGGCAGCTCCTGCCCAAGCACGCTGGTATAAAGGAACAAGTACAGGACGGCAAGGGCCACGCTTCCCAGGAACACGAGCGTGGCCTTGGCGAAGATGGTCCTCTTGGAGACTTCCCTCAACTCGTACATCAGAGTCTCGGGATTGAGACTGTACTTTCTGAACTTGGACATATTCGAGCAAATATACTCTTTTTTTGCGGAAATTATTCTATTTTTGCAGTCTGTGTTATTTATAAGGATATTATGACTTCCAAAGAGATCAGGCAGAAGTTCCTGGATTATTTCGCCTCGAAGGGGCACACGATAGTTCCCTCGGCGCCGATGGTAGTGAAGAACGACCCTACCCTCATGTTCACCAACGCCGGAATGAACCAGTTCAAGGATATATTCCTCGGCAATACCAAGTCAAAGTTCAACCGCGCCACCGACTCCCAGAAGTGCCTCCGCGTCAGCGGCAAGCACAATGACCTGGAAGAGGTCGGACACGATACCTACCATCACACGATGTTCGAGATGCTCGGCAACTGGAGCTTCGGCGACTACTTCAAGAAGGAAGCGATCGACTGGGCCTGGGAGCTTCTCACCGAAGTGTACGGCATAGACCCCAAGGAACTTTACGCCACTGTGTTCGAGGGCTCGGCCGAAGACGGCACGGCCATGGACGAGGAGGCCAGGCAGGCCTGGCTGAAGCACCTGCCCGAGGATCACATCATCCTCGGCAACAAGCACGACAATTTCTGGGAGATGGGCGACACCGGCCCGTGCGGTCCCTCCAGCGAGATACACATCGACATCCGCTCCGCGGAGGAGCGCGCCTCCGGCGTGCCCGGTCGCGAGCTCGTCAACATGAGCGATCCCCACGTCATCGAGATCTGGAACCTCGTGTTCATGGAGTTCCAGCGCCTTTCGGACGGTCATCTCGAGCCGCTGCCGGCCAAGAACATCGACACCGGCATGGGCTTCGAGCGCCTCTGCGCCGTCCTCCAGGGCAAGAATTCCAACTATGACACCGACGTGTTCAGCGGCATGCTCGCCCGCATCGGGGACCTCTCCGGCCACAAGTACGGCGAAAGCCACGACATCGACGTGGCCATGCGCGTCATCGCCGACCACATCCGCGCCATCAGCTTCTCCATCGCCGACGGACAGCTGCCGTCCAACGTCAAGGCCGGCTACGTGATCCGCAGGATCCTGCGCCGCGCCGTACGCTACGGCTACACCTTCCTCGACTTCACCGAGCCTTTCCTCTGCCGCCTCGTCCCTCAGTTGGTGGACGACATGGGCGAAGCCTATCCCGAGATCAAGGCCCAGCAGAAGCTCATAGAGAATGTCATCCGCGAAGAGGAGATGGCTTTCCTCCGCACCCTCGACCGCGGCATCAAGCTCCTCAACGAGTATATGTCCACCGCCGATTCCAAAGTTCTTGACGGAGTCAACGCATTCACACTTTACGACACTTACGGATTCCCCATCGACCTCACCCAGCTCATCGCGGCCGAGAACGGTTTCACCGTCGACATGGACGGTTTCCAGGAGGAGCTCCGCAAGCAGAAGGAGCGCGCGCGCAACGCCACCGCCAACACCTTCGGCGACTGGGTGGAGTACCACGGCGGCGAGGAAGTCGAGTTCGTCGGCTTCGACACCACCGAGGTGGAAGGCGCCTTCCTTCTCAAGCAGCGCACCGTCGTCCAGAAGAACAAGGAGATGCTCCAGCTCGTCTTCGACCGTACCCCGTTCTACGGAGAGATGGGCGGCGAGATCGGTGACACCGGATACATCGAGGGAGAGGACGGAGAGCGCATCCGCATCCTCAACACCGTCAAGGAGAACAATCTCACTATCCATATCGCCGAGCGCCTGCCGCAGGACTGCTCCGGCGCCTTCAAGCTTGTCGTGGATGCCGCCCGCAGGCAGCGCATCGCCAACAACCATAGCTGCACGCACCTGATGCACCGCGCGCTGCGCGAGATCCTCGGCACCCATGTCGAGCAGAAGGGATCCTATGTTTCCGACAAGGGATTCCGTTTCGATTTCTCGCATTTCGAGAAGCTCTCCGACGAGCAGATCGCCCAGGTGGAGCGCCGGGTCAATGAACTTATCCGCAGCAACTTCCCCCTGTCCGAGAATCGCTCCGCGACAATGGACGAGGCCCACGAGATGGGAGCCATGGCCCTGTTCGGCGAGAAGTACGGCGACCGTGTCCGCGTGGTCAAGTTCGGCCCCAGCGTCGAGCTCTGCGGCGGATGCCACACCTCCGCCACCGGCAACATCGGTTTCTTCAAGATCCTCAGCGAATCGGCCATCGCAGCCGGCATCCGCCGCATCGAGGCCGTCACCGGCGAAGAGGCGGAGAACTACGTCTCCGGCATCCAGACTCTGCTCAAGACCGCCAGGTCCTTCTTCAACAACGTTCCCGACCTTGCGGGAGCCATCTCCAAGATGGTCGAGGACAACGCGACGTTCAAGAAGCAGGCCGAGGAGTTCGCCCGTCAGAAGGCCGCCGACTTTGCGAAGAAGCTTTCCGAAAGGGCTGAAGAGGTGAACGGCATCAAGCTGCTTGTCAGCCAGGCCCCTATCGAGCCTGCCATGGTCCGCAACGCCGCGCTAGCCCTCCAGAAGGAGATGACACGCACGGCCATCATCGCCGCTTACGAATACGAAGGTAAGCCCCAGCTCCTGCTCGCTTATTCCGACGACCTCGTGGCCGCCGGCCACAATGCAGGAAAGGAGATCCGCGAAGCCGCGAAGTCCATCCAGGGCGGAGGCGGCGGACAGCCCGTCCTCGCCACCGCAGGCGGCAAGGATGTTGCAGGTCTGTCCGACGCGCTCGAGGCCCTCAAGACCCTCGCGACCAAATAGTTTCCACAAGGAAAGGCATCACCTGGATGAAACGGTTGGACAGATTCGTACTCAAATCCTTCATAGGACCGTTCATAGCGATCCTCGTGGTCGTCATGTTCATCCTCGTGATGCAGTTCTTATGGGTTTACATCGACGAGCTCGTCAACAAAGGCCTGTCCTTCAGCGTCATCCTCGAGTTCCTGATGTGGGGCGGCTGCACCATCCTTCCACTGGCCATGCCGCTCGCAACGCTCCTCGCTTCGATGTGGACTATTGGCCAGATGAGCGAGAACAACGAGCTCATCGCGGTCAAGAGCGCGGGCATCTCGCTGGTCCGCATCATAGCTCCGCTCCTGATTTCGTCGGCGGTCATCAGCGTGCTGGCTTTCTATGCCGCGAACAACCTGGTGCCGAAGGCTTACGACAAGATATACACCCTGCGCGACGACATCAACAAGACCAAGGACGAGATCAAGATCCCTGCCGGAATCTTCTACGACGGCATCGACGGATACGTCCTCCGTATCGACGACAGGAACGACGCCACCGGCATGATGTACGGAGTGATGGTCTATGACCATACCGGCAACAAAGGCAACACCAGCATCACCCTCGCCGACTCGGCCCTCATGAAGATGTCGTCCAGCAAGGACTATCTCGCATTTACGATGTTCAACGGCACCAACTACCAGGAGACCAACACGACGCAGTACCGCGATACCACACGCGAACTGCAGAAGCTGTTCTTCAGGCGCCAGGAGATGATCATCCCGCTGGAGAACTACTCCTTCGAGAAGTCCGACAGCACGCGTTTCAGCGACCAGATCAAGTCGATGAACCTGGAGGATCTCAAGGATTTCCAGGACACTCTCCATACCAAGTTCGACAGGGCGTACGACAAGCAGAAGAAGATGTTCAACTCCGTGAGCGGAGTGTCCAGGCCGGAACAGCTCGACACCTCCGTGCTGCGCAAGAACCTCATAGATTTCGAAGACGAGAACTACCTTAAGTGGGATAGTCCTGAGGCCAAGATCGACGCCTACTCCATGGCGGCGGACAAGGCCAACATAATGGAGAACGAACTCTCGAGCATGAACCGCGACGTGTATGAATACCAGTTCTACATACGTCGCGCCGACCTGGAGATACTGCGACGCTTCGTGCAGGCGCTCGCGTGCCTCATCCTGTTCTTCATCGGTTTCCCTCTGGGATCCTTCGTCAGGAAAGGCGGTCTCGGAACGGCTGCCATCATTGCAGTGCTGTTCTTCGTTCTTTACTGGGTTGTGGACCTGACCGGTTCAAAACTTGCCAAGGATGGAGCCATCTCCCCTCTTAACGGAGCATTGATTCCTTTGTACGTACTGGTGCCGATAGGCGTATTCCTAGTGTGGAAGGCCTCACAGGATTCCTCGTTCAACACCGACCAGCTCAAGACTTCCTGGAGGAAGGTCAAGACAAAGATCACCGGCGTTTTCAGGAAGACACGCATAGTGTACATGGGTACGCCCGAGTTCGCAGTAGCTCCTCTGGAGGCATTGATGGCCAAGAAATACGACATCGTGGGAGTGGTCACCGTCGCCGACAAGCCTTCGGGACGCGGCCTCAAGATGAACGAGAGCGCGGTAAAGAAATATGCCGTTGAGCACGGCATACCGGTCCTGCAGCCGGTCAAGCTGAAGGACCCGGAATTCCTCGAGGCCTTGAGCGCCTTGAAGGCCGACCTCTTCGTGGTCGTCGCCTTCAGGATGCTGCCCGAGGAGGTCTGGTCCATGCCTAAGCTCGGAACCTTCAACCTCCACGCAGCACTCCTGCCGCAGTACCGCGGTGCAGCCCCCATCAACTGGGCCGTCATCAACGGTGAAAGGGTTACCGGCGTGACTACTTTCATGATCGACCATGACATCGATACTGGCGGTATCATCTTCCGCGAGGAGTGCCGCATCAAGGATACCGACACAGCCGGCGACGTCCACGACAAACTGATGGAAATCGGTTCCGGCCTGGTCGTCGAGACTGTGGACGCCATCGTCCAGGGCAATGCCGAGCTGCGTGTCCAGCGCTCCTTCATCCAGGGCGCAGAAGTCCTGAAGCCCGCTCCGAAGCTGACCCGCGAGCTCTGCCACATCGACTGGAACGACAGCACCGAGCAGATATACAATCTCATCCGCGGCCTCAGTCCGTATCCCACGGCTTTCACTGAGATCGTTCCAATCTCCCCCGATCCCGATTCCAAACCTGTCCAGCTGAAGATCTATTCGGCGGAACGGATGATAGCCGGCGAAATTTCCGGCAACCGGTTCTCCAGCTCCACACTCCCTGAGCCGGGCACCATCATCTCTGACGGCAAATCGCTGCTGGCAGTAGCCACTGCCGACGGCGCTATCCGCATAAAAGAGTTGCAGCTCGCCGGCAAGAAGAGGATGGACGTAACGTCCTTCCTCCTCGGCTTCCGCGAGCCGCAATCCTACGTCTGCACCCCCGGCACCTCCAAAGCAATTCTCAGCTCCACCCGTCCCTAGAGGGTTTCTTGCTTGAGGGATTCGATGTAGTTGTCGATGCGGCGGAGCTCACGCGGGATGCGTATTTCCTGCGGACAGCGAGGCACGCAAGCGTTGCAGGAGATGCAATGATCCGCCTGGCGAACCGTCTCGACCGCCTTGTCATAGGATGTGAGATATGCCTTCCTGAGCTTCTTAAAATCCTTTTGTTCAGTACTTTGCGCGATGAGTCCGGAGTTGACGCTGGAGTTGTAGTGCTTGAAGATGGTCGGAATGTCGATGCCGTAAGGGCAGGGCATGCAATACTGGCAGCCGGTGCATGGCACAAGCGGGTAATCGCTGATGAGCCCGGCCATCTCCTCGAGGAACTCCAGCTCCTCCTCGTTCAAAGGTTTGAAATGCTCGAAGGTGGAGATATTGTCCTGAAGGTGCTCCATATAGGTCATACCGCTGAGAGCGGTAAGGACTCCCGGCATGGTGCCGACGAAGCGGAACGCCCAGGAGGCCACGGAACGGGAAGGTTCCCTCTCCTTGAAGCGCTCGGCCACGGGTACGGGAACGCTGCTCAGGCGTCCGCCGAGCAGCGGCTCCATAATGACCACCGGGATACCCCTGGAAGCCAGCTGCCCGTATGCATATTTGGCGCTGTAGTTGCCGTGGTTCCAATCGACATAGTTCATCTGGATCTGGCAGAAATCCCAATGATAGGTATCGTGGAGGGCGAGGATTTCATCCAGGCCGGCCTCAGTGCCATGGAAAGAAAAACCCAGGTTCCTGATATGACCCGCAGCCCTCTCCTCCAAAAAGAAATCCATCAGACCGTTGTCCAGGAAACGCTTCTTAAAGGCATCCAGCCCCGGGACATTGTGCAGCAGATAGTAATCGATATGGTCGGTATCGTAGAAAGCCAGCGACCTCCTGTACATTGCCACACCCGCCTCGTATGTCGGCTCGAAACCGCGATGGTTGGAGCATTTTGTGGCAATGTAGTAGCTGTCGCGGGGATGGCGCGAACGCGCCTTGGCCGTGGCAGCCTCGCTCTGCCCCTGGAGATATACCGGCGCCGAGTCGAAATAATTGACGCCATGCGCAATGGCATAGTCCACCATCTCGTTGACCTTCTCTTGGTCGATGACTTCGTTGCCGGCCTCGTCCTTTGTCATAGGCCAGCGCATGCAGCCATAACCGAGGAGCGAGACCTTGTCTCCCGTATTGGGATTGGTCCTGAGGGGCATGCCTTCGGAAAGCTGCGCCTCCGTGCCGGAAGCGCCGGAGCCCGGCTTGCAAGCCGCCGCGACGCCAAGCGCTACGGCGGCGGCTCCGGACACTCTCATGAAATGCCTTCTGGATATGTCTCCCATGGCGTCAGATATTTTCCTGCTTGAGGGACTCGACGTAGTTGTCTATGCGACGGAGTTCACGCGGGATGCGGATATGCTGGGGGCAGTGGGATACGCAGGTATTGCAGGAGATGCAATGGTCGGCCTGGCGTATGCTTTCGACCGCCTTGTCATAGGTGGACAAGTATATCTTCTTCAACTTCTTGAAGTCCTTCTGCTCGGTGCTCTGCGCGATGTAACCGTCATTGACACAGCTGTTGTAGTGCTTGAAGATGGTCGGGATGTCGATGCCGTAAGGGCAGGGCATGCAGTACTGGCAATTGGTACAGGGAATGAGCGGATACTTCCTGATCAGTCCCGCAGCCTCCTTCAGGAAATCCATCTCCTCGTCGTTCAACGGCTTGAAATGCAGGAAAGTCTTGAGGTTGTCCTGAAGGTGCTCCATATAGGTCATACCGCTGAGCGTAGTGAGGACGCGTGGTTTGGTGCCGCAGAAGCGGAAAGCCCACGAGGCGACGGACGCTTCGGGCTCGCGCTCCTTGAACTGCTCCGCCACCACCTTGGGCACGCTGCTCAACTGGCCGCCGAGAAGCGGCTCCATGATGACAACGGGAATACCCCTCTTGTCCAACTCGCTGTAAAGATACTCTGCATCACCCGTGTACCAATCGACATAGTTCATCTGGATCTGGCAGAAGTCGAAGTGGTACTTGTCGTGGTAGGTCATGATGTCATCGAAGCCGGCGCGGCTCGGATGCACCGACAGGCCGAGGTTGCGGATACGGCCGGCCTCGCGCTCACGCACGAGGTAGTCCATCATTCCGTTGTCTATCGCACGGCGGCGCCAATCATTTCCGTCCCTGACGATATGGATCAGATAATAGTCGATATAGTCTGTACGGAGGCTCTTGAACGAGTCCTGATACATCTTGACGGAGCGCTCGAAAGAAGCGTCTCCCGACTGGTTGGAAAGCTTGGTGGCAAGGTAGTAGCTGTTGCGCGGATGGCGCGAAAGAGCGATACCGGCGGCAGCCTCCGACTGGCCCTGAAGATACACTGGGGACGTATCGAAATAGTTGACGCCATTGGCAAGCGCGTAATCGACAAGTTCGTTGACGGACTCCTGGTCAACCACCTGCTTTCCATCGGGACCGGGGACCATCTGCCAACGCATACAGCCATAGCCGAGTATGGAGACCTTGTCTCCCGTATTGGGATTGGTACGCAGGGGCATTCCTTCCGTAATCTCCGAATCCCTCTTGTCCTTCCCTTTGCCCCCCGGCTTGCAGGCGGCGGCAGTGCCGAGCGCCACAGCACCGACACCGGCCGCCTTGATGAAATCTCTTCTGGATATGTCTTTCATGGCCTTATTCCTTAATGTGTGAAACAAGGCCTTCTACATGGATGGCGCTGATCGGGCGCGAAGGGCAGAGATACTCGCACTTGCCGCAGCCGATGCAACGTTCCTCGATGACGCTCGGGATGAGCGGCGACGCATTGTCGCCCTTCACCTTACGCACCATCGAGATGGCGCCGGCGGGGCAATGGGATGCGCAGCTTCCGCAGCTGGCTTCCCCCTTGCTGGCGAGGCAGAGATCGTAATCCACGACGGCGCGACCGATATGGATCATGGCCTTCTCCTCTTTATTAATCGGGAGAATCGCTCCGGCAGGGCATACCTGCGAGCAATTGGTGCACTCAGGGCGGCAGAAGCCGCGGTCGAAGTCCATCTTGGGCTGCATCAAGTGACCGGGGTCAGTGCTCGGACGGAGCACATTGTTGGGGCAGTTGGCCACGCACAGCTGACAGGCAGTACAATGCTTGTAGAAGTGCTTGGCGCTCTCAGCCCCGGGAGGGACGAGGCGCTGCTCGCGCTTGGGAGCCTTCTTCGGAAGGATGGCGGCAAGGCCGCCGTCGGTCTTCTCCGGCTCCTGGGCATGGAGCAAAGCGGAGGAGCCGGCAATGAAAGCGCCGAGCATGAAGGCGCGCTTGCCGGCGTCGGGGGTGTCAGCCGAAGCGGAAGACTCGGCAACAGGAGCAGGATCGGCGGCGGGGGCAGGAACAACTCTGGCCGGCTTGGAACCGAAAGCGAAGCGATATTTCAGTGCTCCCTCGGAGCACTGCTCGATGCAGTCGAAGCAGACTACGCAACGCGAGCAGTCGATCTTATGGGCTTCGCCGTCGATGCAGGATGCCTTGCAGTTCTTGTAGCATTTGCCGCAGGCAACGCACTTGCTCTCATCGATGGTCATGCGGAAGAGAGAGAACCGCGAAATGAAACTCAATGTGGTTCCGACGGGACAGACATTGTTGCACCATGAGCGTCCGTCGGTCCAGGAGAGGTAGGTCACGCAGGCCAGGGTGACGAATGCGATCAGCGGCACAATCCAGCCATTGGGATGCACTATGCTCGTAACGATACGGCCGTAAGCGCTGTAAGGAGCGATCAGTGCGACCAGGACCTGGATGCCCAGGATCAGGCAAAGCACAAAGACTCCCCAGATGCCGTAGCGCAGAGCCTTATGCTCCGGCTTGTATCCGAAAGACTTGGAAATCCTGCGCCCCATCTTGGGCACAGGTTTCCCGGCGGCCTTGGCCTTGGAGGCCCGCCGCGCGAAGCTTTTCATCTGAAGCTTCCCGAGAGTACGGCGCACCCACAGGACGATGTCCTGCCAGACGCCGAGAGGGCAGATGACGGAACAATAGACTCTGCCACAGACGAACGTCAGCAGCACCAGCGCGACGATCACCGCCACGTTGAGGGCAAGGCAGGCGGGAAGGAACTGGAGTTTTGCCATCCAGCCCCACCATTGCTGTCCTATACCGACGAGAAGGAGCGTGATGCCGACAAAGAAGACGGCAGCGAGCGCGATTCTGATTTTCTTCAGCATTGTTTGTCAGTATTAAAGGTTAAGATTATCCAAATAAGTCAAAAGTGGAAACCAAGTCCAGCGATAAACGAATTGCTGATATCCTTCCCGGCAAGGAAAAATGCAGCGTTGAACTCGAAGCCACCCATCTTGAATCCAATGCCGGATGAAGCATATGACGGGATTATGCTCTCGCCACCATAGTTGTATCCAATACGCAAAGATAGCAATTCTTTGACAATCATTTCCACACCGGCGCCCGCAGAAACAGCTCCACTAATATAATAATCAGCAGTCAACTGTACGCGCGCAGCGAGCACTTCGCCGAGAGACTTATCATATCCCAGTCCAAATGCTGCGGACGAAGGCAGACTGTAGGGACCTGCACCGGAAGATTTAATCGAAGGGCCGAGATGAGACACGCCAGCAGTAGCACTAAGACTGGAAAGACGCATGGCTACGAACAAGTCCCCCGAGAAAGACCAGAATGAATAAGAATCGGTAAGTCTGCTGGAGGCATATCTGGCATTTACTCCAATGGAGAAAACATCTGAAATCCTATATCCGGCTCCGACTCCCGCTATGATATCAGTGGGAGAAAACGACCTTGAATCGTCTCCAATCACAGGATAGATGTCATATGGGGGATTAAGCCCGTAACTGAAACCGACACCCAGTGAGAAGCGTCCAGAAAGATTGAATGCGCCACAAGCATCAAATTCATTCGTTTCATTCGCTCCCCATCTGCCATAAGACGTTGCCATTCTTCCGCCCTCTTCCGTGACAATCGCGAGAGTCGGGTTAGAGAATACGGAATATGCCTTTGATGCAAAAACCTGCGCAGCGCCTGCAGTCAAGGCAGAAGGATCCCTCTGAAGGCGGAGAAAAGGCATCGCTTCAAAACCCGGCCCACCAGCGTAAGCAGGAAAGAAGGCAAGCCAGAACACGGCAATAGACACGATACACCTTCTCATCCAATCAGATTTTTACGATCCTGTAATCATAAGTTCTACCCTCCATCGTGACCGCGACTTTATATATTCCAGGAGCATAAGCAGCCATATCTATAGTCACCGGATGGAAAGCACCCACCTTCATAGACGCGTTATACAAGACTTTCCCTGTCTGACCCGAGATCCGGACACCTGTCTCGCGAAATTCTCCCGTCCTTATGACCAACTTATCCTTCACCACCGTCGGGCTCAACTCGACTGGATTGGACGGGTCCATGACATATACCTGGAAAGCAAGTCGGGCGCTGTGTCCACACGAATCATTTACCGAAACGGAGAAGTCCGTCATGCCATGTTTCAAAGCTGAAACGATCAGCTGATTGCCGGAAACTTCTCCAACGGCTATCGACGAGTCCGAAGAAGAAACTGCGTATGTCAAATCATCTCCGTCAGGATCCTTCAGGTAATCTTCCATGTCGAAGGATACCTTTTGGCCAGGGCCATTCATGACGAAACTGTCAATGCTCCCAGTGACAACAGGCGGTCGGTTGGCATACACTTCCATTATCTCCGACGGCTGAGAATAAACGCCATTGTAGCTGAACCCGACTATCATCACATAGCAGGGAAAACCAAAGTCAAAGCTTTTCAGAGTCGAGCAGATGGTATCACCGGCCTCCAAATCACCGACATATACTGTATTGGTTACAATCCCGGAAGGAGAGGCATCATAGTCTATTCCTTCCAGCATAGACTTTTCCGGAGCAGCAAAGACCTCGTACCCATATGCCCTTATCCCCCTGCCGTCGGTAGTAACTTTCCATGAGAGCTTGATGCTGTCGGATACACTGAAGACTTCGTAGGAAGGCACAGGATCCGGAGCGATTGTGGAACCATAAGTGATTGCTCCCAAGGCATCCAGAAGCGGGCCGATCTGCAGCGAAGGATCAACTGCATCGGAATTCGCACCGCCTATAAGCTGGGCTCTCAGTTCATCACACGTATATCCCTGACCTCCGCAATATGAAATGACAAGCGCGGCCACCCCGCTTACATGCGGACACGCCATGGAAGTTCCCTGCATATAGCCGTATGTGCTCCCTGGCAGAGTACTAATCACTTCGACACCTTTCTGCCTGTCTCCTCCCGGAGCGCAAATGTCCACCCAATCTCCATAATTGGAATAATAGGTCCTTTCGAGATCGGAAGAAACCGCTCCAACGGAAATGACGGGATCATACTGGCCAATGGGATTGTAACGGAAAGAGTCGTTGCCAGCGGAAAAGACCACTATGCCCCCCTTCATCGGACTGTCCGGGAGCTGCTCTCCGGAATTGTCACATCCGGCATATTTGATGAAATAATCTATGGCAGCCTTGAGGCTGCGGGACATGGCTCCGGACTCTGCCTCTTCCTCTGTATCAAAAGTGTAGCCCCAACTGTTCTGGGCAATAAGAGCGCCGTTGTCGGCAGCCCATTTGATGGCCTCCGCTCCACTGCCGGATACGTTCTGTCCTTCTACATACACTTGGCATGAAAGGAGACCGGTACCGCCAAGACTTTTGGAATAGTCTCCCCCGGAAATCCCACTGATGCCCGATCCGTTGTTGTTTACGGCCGAGATGATTCCGGCGACATGAGTGCCATGATTTCCCGCGACAATATTTGTACTTCGATCACAGAAATTGTACCCCCCGACATAATTGCCGGACAAGTCTTCATGTACTGTATCGAAGCCCACATCGATGACACCGACAATGACGGAAGGGTCTCCAACTGTGTACTCCTTCCAAACAGGAGTAACGTTGATTGACGACAGGTTCCACTGATGCTCGGACCGCGGGTCGTTGAAAAAGCCGTTAACTACGAGAGTACGTTCCGGCTCGAATATCTCGACCCCTTCAAGACAGCAGAAGGCATCTTCGGACTTGGTGAAAGGTATGTCTTCGTCATATTTTACGCGATACCAGCGATGCAATCCTTCGCGGCGAGTTCGTTCCTCAAATTCTCCGGCATAAGGGAAGATACGTTCCATGGAAGTCACTCCAAGACTTACCAGAACCTCGTTAAAGCCTGGGGATTTAGTCTCAAGGGAGCCGGAAGCAAGCGACTCCTCGATCATTTCGGTCATTTCCGCAGAAAACCGGACCTCGGCGGATCCTGGAACGAAATGCGTCTTCCGGTATCCGGAACCATTCGGCTCCACAGACTCCCTGTCCCGTTCGACCAAAGTACAAGACAAAACGGAGAGTGCCGCGAAAAGCAGGATGATTCCCTTATTCATAAAGGCCTATTTGCCTGCTTGCAACTCCGATGGGAGTGAAGCCTTGGCATAGGAGTACTCCTCGCCAGTGGAAGTGAGGACAAGTGTGGTACGCTCCTTGTCCTGGGACACCTCATATGTGCTGCCCCAAGACTTGCCGTCACTGTATTTACCACTAAGGCTGGTTCCAGTCAGAGTCCAGGTACCGGAATAGGAAGAGTAACGTCCAGTAGAACCGACTTTCTGATACAGCGAGAAACTGTTGTCCTCGTTGAAAACAATGTACACGTCCACGGATGTTCCGCCCAAGGAAGCAGCCTTGGTCTGCACTGTCTTGAGGCTCCAGGTGCCGATGATATTGAGAGGTTCTTCCTTCTCGCCGCAAGCAGTGAGAAGAAGTCCGGCCATCAAGGCCACGAATGCCAGTATCTTTTTCATATCCACTCCTTTTTCAATCGATTATAACCATCCTCCGTTTTCGGACTTGAATGAACGCGAAACGATCGAAATCTCCTGCGAAATCTCCATTCCGCCGGTTGGGGCATCCCCTCCGCCTACACTTGTGCCGCCGCCTACCGCATAGACTTTGATCTTGCCGGAACCCACCTTGGTGGGATGGACGAAGAGGCGTCCGTACTGCACATAAGGATCCTCAGCAAGGCCGAGAGCTGTACGGTCCGCGTCAGAGATCTCAACAACCGCCTTGGAATTGGCATCGACAGGTACAAGACCGTCTGCAGTCTTGGAAAGATACGTAAGGCTGGTGGCTGAAGTTCCGAAATAAGGCGATATGTCCGCCCAACCGTTCTCTCCATATTTCATAATAATAGACGGTATGCCCTCGATCTTCATGCAAAGCAGCCATGCATCGATTGAACCGGTGCCCATCTTCTTGCGGAACTGAGAAAGCTCCAGCTTACGGGAAGTCTTGTAGTTCTTGTACGAGGACGTGCTGTTGAGCTGAGACTCGAAGTCATTGGCCGAGGCCAGGACCATCTCCTGGAACTTGACACGGTCGTAAGTCTTGCCAAGCTTCTTGGCATAGGAAAGGCCGAGAGCTACGACACCGGCCACGTGAGGAGTAGCCATTGAAGTGCCCTGCATATATCCATAGTCGAGACCCTTCTGGCTTCTGTCTGCACTTGACTCCACCAACTCAGAAGGGACGGTTGAGAGGACAAGGGCCCTGTACGAGGTCCAAGGACTCAGTTCCGCTTCACCCCCTGGAGCCACAATGTTGCAGCCCGGGCCATAATTGGTATAGTACGTGGGCAAATAATCGGGGCCGAAAGCGGAGACACTGATGATGTCGTGATACGCACCAGGATAGCTGGCGTAAGGCTTTCCGTCATTGCCGGAAGCGAAAACTGCGATACCGCCGCTGACTACGGAATTGTTCTTGGTGGATTCAAAATACTTAATTGCAGTAAGTTCTGCACTGGCGTATCTGTCATAGGCGGCATCAGTCTTGAAAGTCCCGGCATCATAGCCGAAAGAGCATGAAATGACAGAAGCGCCATTATCAGCAGCATATTTGATAGCTTTGGCAACGGAAGCGACTCCACCGCCCCCGGTACCCGAGAAAATCTGACATCCCATAATGCGGCAACCGTCGCCTTTCCCAGAACCTCCGGCTACACCGGCCACACCTATACCGTTATTGTTGACAGCAGCAATGGTACCGGCACAGTGAGTCCCATGGCCGGAGTCTCCAACAATCTGGCCACTGCCATTGACATACGTTATATCCCAAGTGATCGGACCATTATCCACGAAATTGTATCCATAGATATCATCGACATAGCCGTTGACGTCATTGTCGACACCATCTCCGGGAATCTCCTTGGTATTGACCCACATGTTGGCCTTGAGGTCGGGATGCGAATACTTTACCCCCTCATCCACGACCGCAACGACTATCTCTGGATCACCGGTGCAAAGCGATTTCCACACATTCTCCACATTGATGTCAGCTCCCTTCTTGATGGAAGTGGCGATGGAGGTATTGCCACGGTTGATATAATGCCACTGGTCACCAAGGGAAGGATCGTTGAAGATGGCTTCGTCGGCCTTGGTCTGCATCTCCGGTCCGTCGTACGGATACACGACACAGTCCGAAGCCTTGGTCATCCGGAGATTGTACTCCACCGTCAGGACCCGGTCCTCAAGCGATAGAGCCTTGGCTACGGACTCAAGGTCCGCATCCTCGTCCAAGAAGGCTTCATACCATTTATCCATCTCGAATTCAGCTTCAAGCTCCTCCTTTCCGGGCACTGAAGGGAAAAGGCGCTCGATGCGCGAAACTCCCCTCGACGAGAGCAAAGAAACGAATTCCTGAGAAGGCGCCCCATCAAGCTTGACAAGCAGCGATGAAGGCAGGACATCAACCGGTTTATTGATGATTTTTTCCGAAGCGCGGGTCTCGGGCTCGCCATATGTGGCCTCTCCTTCTTCCATCACGGCAGTGCAGGAGACAAGCCCGGCAAGCAAAGCGATTATTGACAAACGTTCAATCTTCATATCTAGAATTTTAGCATATTCTTACAAATTTAATCATTCTCTGCGAAAAAAAGGCGCTTTGGAAAAATAAAAGAGGCCGGACCTGTCGGCCCGGCCTCCCGGAAGCTATATCAAAACAAACTTAGAAACGTTTGACAGCCTTGGTAAGAGTGCTCCTTTCCTTTGAAAGGTGGACGATCTTCGGCTCAGCTGAAGCAGTCCTGACCTCAACGGGTTTGGGATCCCTCTCGTACTGTGCGCGTACAATAGGGGCAGCGAGGCTCTTGTTGGCCTTGGTGATATTGAAGGAAACGGACTCAGTACCTTCGCCTTCACCTTCACCTTCGCCTGCGCCTTCGCCCTCACCGGGCTCGTCACCCTCGCCAGGTTCATCACCTTCGCCGGGTTCGTCACCCTCGCCAGGTTCATCACCTTCGCCGGGTTCGTCACCCTCGCCAGGTTCATCATCACCCTCGCCAGGAAGGACGATCTTGAAGGCTCCGTTCTGGTTAGCGTAGTAATAGCCATCACCATTGATAAGCGCGAGCATACCCTTAGGAGTCGGGAAAGCAATCACGCCATCCTCATAAGTACCGACAGAGAACGGCTCTCCGTTGTACATATTTGTGATACCGTCTATCATACCGTCATCAGGGTTCAGCATGATACCATAATTCTGAAGCTCGATTACAACGGATTCGGGATTGCTGGCATCGATGAGCAGAGGTTCATTAACCCAGTACACGTTCTCATAAGGAGTCATATCTTCACCGAAGATCATGCTAGTAAGTGCAAGCTGATGTCCAGTCATCTTGAAGAATCCGGGATGACTCTCCTCCTCATAGAGGTCTACCTCAACGGTCAGAGGGTCGATACCATAAATACCGCAAGCTACATCATCTGTGTACTTAGCCTTTCCAAGATAGTTCCATACATACGGAAGCGGATCTGTTTCATATGTGGCGAATACCGTCTCGTCAAGATCGCCATTGGTGGCCCAGACAACTACATAATATGTTGTTTCAGCCTTGAGACCGGTAGCGACATCATAGAAACCGCCATCAGCATTGATCTCTTTAAGAACATCCTCGGAAACAACGTAATCTTCTCCGTTCTTTACGACACTTGCAATATAATCAAATCCATACTTGTCAACGGAAGCGGAAGAGAAAACTCCAGAATGGACGTCAGTCAGGCCGGAGCCATAGATGCCATAGGCAAAGGAATTGAGAGCCGTGAGTTCCCGGTAGCGGGCTGGAGTATCTTCAGTGAAGACATTGATATCCACCTTATAATCCTCAGCATCGCCCGCTGCAATGAAGCGGAAGGAAGAAGAAGCAGTATTCCGAACCTTTCCTTCAGCATCCAAGGCGATCAAGACGATAGTGTAGTCACCCGTCTTTTCGGGAGCGACGGTGAATGAACCGTACTGGAGTTCAGTTTCATCATCGTAAACGAAATCGGAGAACTCGGAAGACTCGTCAGTACCAGCCTCGATAGCAGCATATGCCTCTTCAATCTGAGCCGGCTTAAGAGACTCATACACAGCATACTTCACGCTCTTGATATCAACACCTGCCTCAATATCGACAGGGGTTTCGCCATCAACGGAGTAGTCGGTAGCGACATTGAACGTGTAGTCTACGCGAGTATAGCCGGATGCTATGGCAACGACGGAGTCCTCATTGTATCCATACCAGTATCCGCCGGAATCCTGAATATAATAGATGAGGCCGAAATAGAATCCGCCCTGTCCGTCATAATAGCAGCAAGCATAGCTGCTGCCATAGTTCTTCACGAAATCCGGGAATGTATAGCCTGCAAGCGCAGCCTGAGGATTCTGGACAGTATAATAGTTGAAATAGTCCATAAAGTCGATCGGGCAGTCAGTCCCTCCCCAAGCGGCATCAGCCACAGTATATGCGGTTGACTGAAGCGGAACCTCCACTCCCTGGTATTTTCCGTCTTCCCCATAGGGGACTTTGGGATACCAGCGGAAGTTGATTTCGACTCCGGAGTCCCAGATACCCTTGCCATCATCCGTGACGGTCTGGCAATAGCGTACGCCATCTACCTCATAGTACTGGATCTTGCCAGTCTTTGTGTAAGGCTCCTCATATCCCTGGTCACCCAGGAAATCGATGCCCACATTAAAGGTGACCACCGCATCATTGCCCTTCTCATCCTTCAATGTAACCATCTCAACCCTCATGACCGAAAGGTCAAGAGCAATGGCATTTGAAGAGTACTTGGATGCATACTGCTCGTCCTCAATCTGGAAACTGGCATCATAGAACTTGCCTTCCACGACATTGGGGAAAGAAACAGTGAATGTAGTTTCAGACTGTCCGTCAGCAAATGTGACGGGAGTAACGCTGAAGATACCATCCTCGGAGAATGTGGACTTGATAGGAACGGTAATACTGCCGGAAGAATTGGTACGGGCAACTGTCACTTCGATCTTCGGATCCTGAACAGGACTGAAAATGTGACTTCCACTGGCCTCCTGCACGGGGAAATATACCCCGTAGCATCCGGAGACATCGGGGTCACCCGGCTGGAAAGGCTCCTCCTTCTGCGTACATGAAGCCGCGAGAGCAAGGGCCGCCAATGCTAAAAAGAAATATCTGAATTTTTTCATGATGCTTGTCATTTAATCGGTTAGTCAGTAACACCGTCACGGAGTTCCTTGCCCTGATCGGTGGTAGGCTGGTGACTGCCGGAGTTGTCAACGATACCGAAGTTGGTGTTCAACTCTCCCTGAGGGAAGCGCATGAGCAGCCATTCGTCGTCGGCAGCAAGATTGAAGCGGAAAGCAGGAGCGATATTGCCCTTATCGTCGTGGAAACGGACGGTAGGCTTGTTGAGACGCTTGGAATCGCTCACGAAGAAGCCCTCTCCCCAAAGCTCGACACGGCGCTGGAACCAGATCTCGTCCAGGAGGCTGAGACCGCGGGCGTTGACGTCGTAAGCAGGGTCACGATATGTCTTGACGAAGTTGGTAAGAGTGTTGACAGCGTCAGCGGTCTGTCCGAGGCGTGCCTGGCACTCTGCCTGGATGAGAATCATCTCCTCGACGCGCATGAGAGGCATATCCTCGTCATTGGTCTGAGTTCCGACAGAGAGACATCCGAACTTGACATTGGTGTAAGGCAGGAAAGGAAGCTTGGTGTCACCACCGTCATCTGCATTGGCCACATCATCGAAGCCGGGCCACTTCAGACCGTCAAGGAGCGGAGACTCAAGATTCTCGTCGACCCACCAACCCTTGCGGACATCAGTTGCAGGGATCTTGTCATAGAGAAGCTTGTTGATGCAGGTGTAGCACTGAGTGGCGGGAGCATATCCGTTGGCCGAGAATGAACGCAGCCAGCTGGACGTAGTAGCATAAGGATAGACGTCGGCGATGGCGACGGTCATATCATAACCCCAGATCCAGCAGCCTTCCTTGATGTCCATGAAGTAAGGCTTGGATACATCGGCGAGAGATGCCGGAGTATAACCGCTGGCAGCAGCCTGAGCGTCGGCCAGAGCCTTGGCCCACTCACCCATATAAAGGTATGCGCGAGCGCGAAGACCGTGGGCGACACTGCCGTCGATGTATGCCTTGGAAGTGCGGGAAGCGCCCTCGAGGTGTTCGACTGCATAATCGAGATCCGCAATTATCTGCTCGAAGACTTCGCGGACGGTAGCGCGAGGATTGTTGGTGAAGTCCTCAGGGAAGGACTCGGTCACGAGCGGCACGCAAGGCTTGTCGGCAGCGAACTCATATGCGAACTGGAAACTGGGAGCAAGGGTCATGTACGAATAGGCACGCAGAGCCTTGGCCTGGGCGATCATGTTGATGGCCTTGGGGTCGGACACGTCCTCAGGATAGCTGAGAATGAACGTATTGACGTTGGCGATCATACTGTACGGAGCCCTGTAGCGGATGGAAGGGTTGCGGTAATTGGCGTTGCGGGAAGAAAGCTCGCCGCAAACGGAGAACCAGTTGTAACCGGAATCGGCGATCAGAGCATCGGCACCCTCGAGGTCGTTGCAGAAGTTGATCATCAGGAACTGCCAGTCATCAGGGGTGGAGTACATCTTGGCTGACTGACCGATGGATGAGAACAGACCGGAGAACGAAGCCTCGGCCCTCGAGGGAGCCATAAGGTTGGTCTCCTGCACCTGGGTGGCGAGCATGGTGCCGCTCTCAGGTATCTGGGTATCTATGTCGGAGCAGGCAATGAGTGCAAAGCCGGCAAGCGCGACGGTAAGAACTTTATAGAGTTTCATATCCATTGTCATTTAGATTAGAAAGTGAGGGTGATACCACCAGTGATGGTGCGCATCGTCGAGTAGGAACTGGTACCTCTGTCGGAGGTGAATCCACCGATTGCGAAAGAGTCGCGCGGATCCAGGCCCTTGCGGGCAGTGAACACCGCCAGATTCTCACCAGCGACATAAACGCGGAGTCCGCCGAGCTGGAGCTTCTTGGTCAATGTGGACGGGAAGGTGTAGCCAAGCGTCACATTGTTGATGCTAAGGTAGTTGGAAGAGATGAGGAAGCGATCGACATTGCTCTGGGATACCTGGGTGTCACCATCGAGACGAGGAACGTCGGTGTTGGTGTTCTCAGGAGTCCAGGCCTTGAGAGCATCCTTGTGCCAAGCCTGGCCGGCAGAAGCCTGGGTCCACATAAGCTGCTGGTAGTTGCCGTCATAGTACTTGCCTCCGAGCTGATAGGAGAACTGGGCGGAGAAGTCGAATCCGTAAGCATTGAGGTTGGTGCCGAAACCGCCGAAGATCTTCGGGATGATGGTACCGAGCTCATACTGGGTGGCCTCGTCGAAGATATAGGTCTTGCTGTCCTCTCCGGTCTCGTCATCGTGCTTCCAGTACTGGGCGCGTCCGTTCTCGGGATCTACACCTGCGAACCTGTACATATAGGTGTCATAGCTGGAACCGCCGACTTTCCAAATGTAGTTGGAGCCCTTGATTCCTTTCTCGGACACACTCTCGTCGAGTGAGAGGATGGTGTTCTTGTAGTGGCTGGCGTTGGCGTTCCAGGTCCAGGTGACGTTCTTGTTGCGGATGATATATCCGTCGAGGGAAACCTCGAATCCGGCATTGCGCATGTCACCGACGTTGATAGGAACTCGGCCGGTAGGATTACCTGCGGAGAGCGGAACGTTCTTCATATAGAGCATGTCCTTGGTAACGTTGTTGAAGTACTCGATGTTACCGTTGAGACGTCCGCGGAAGAGTTCGAAATCGAAACCGGTATTGAAGTCGTTGTGGGTCTCCCAGGTGATGTCTTCGTTACCCTTGTAGGAAAGTCCGATGGAGAACTCCTTGGTGTCCTCGTTGTAAGAGTGCTCATACTGGTCGGAGTAAGGGTAGAAACCCTGTCCGAGGTCGTCGTTACCCTGCTGTCCGTAGCTGATCTTGAACTTGAGCATATCGACCCAGGATGCGCCGCTCATAAAGTCTTCCTGACTGATGAGCCAGGCGCCTCCGATGGACCAGAAGTTGCCCCAGCGGTGTCCCGGAGCGAAACGCGAGGATGCGTCGCGGCGGAACGAGGTGCTGGCGAAGTACTTGCCGTCATAGTCGTACTGTGCACGGGCAAGGAAGCCTTCGGTCATGTAGAAGTTCTTGTAGGAGCTGGTGGACATGCTGGCCTTACCGTCGGCATTGTCGAGTTCGCCCACAAGCGGGTTGAAGAGATGGTCGTTGTAGCCGTTGAGGTAGGTGCGGCTGTAGTTGTACTGCTCGTAACCTGCAAGGACGTCGATGTTGTGCGGAGTTCCGCCAAAGTCGCTCTTGTACTCAGCCAGATACTGCTGGTTGATAGTGAAGTAGCGGCTGTGGCTGACGGAAACTGCACCATCGGTTCCGGAGGAGCTTCCAAACATGCTGTAGAGAGAGTTGCTCCTGGTATTGTCGTCATAAATGTTGACGTTGGCCTGGAGGGTCAGGTTCTTGATCGGAGTGAGGACCACGCCGAACTTTCCAACCAGGACGTCTGCGGTGGAAAGGAAAGCATTGTACTCGTTGTCACGGACTGCGTTTCCGACGAAGTTAGGACGGATGAAGTTCGTGTTGTTGGAGTCGTAGATCTGACGGCCGTTCTCGGTCTTGAGGCTGCCGTCGGCATTGCGGACATACAGCGGATAGATAGGACCGATCATATTGGTCAGGTAGAAGAGGTTTCCGGACGATCCCCAGCTGCCGTTGTAGCCGTTGGACTGGGAGTTGGAAAGCGAGTAGCTGACATTGGTCTGGAACTTGATCCAGGGCCTGATCTGGTAGTCAGTGTTGACACGTGCGGTGTAACGCTTGTATCCGGAATTGTTGATGAGACCTCCGTCATCGAGATAACCGAGGCTGGCGTAGTAGTTGAAGTTGTTGGCAGCGCCGCTCACAGAGAGATTGTACTCCTGACGGAAAGAGTTGTGGAACACTTCCTTGTACCAATCGTCAGGCTGATAGAAGTACTCGCCGTCGGAATAGCCGAGCTTGGCGTTGGGGTTAAGCTTGAAGTTGGTACCTACGAGCTTCTCGCCTTCAGGAAGGGTATAGACCTGATATCCGAGACCTCCGTTGAGGTTGTCATAGAGGTACTTGTCGGCATAGGCGTAAGACTCTGCTACGGTATGGCCGGAATAGTAGTACTGGCCGTACATAAGCTTATAATAAGTCTCATAGTACTGGCCGGGATCGGAGATCACGTCGTACTGAGGGATGAGGCGGCTGTTGGAACCGAACCTTGCATCGAGTTTCACCATGGCCTGGCCAGCCTGGCCCTTCTTGGTGGTGATGAGGATGACGCCGTTTGCTCCGCGGTGTCCGTAGATGGCGGAAGCAGAAGCATCCTTGAGGACGGACATGGACTCGACATCGTTAGGGTTGATGTCGGAGATGGATCCGCTGTAGGGAGCGCCGTCAACCACGATGAGCGGGCTGTTGCTTGCGCTAAGCGATCCGACACCACGGATGCGGATGGTCGGGGAGCTGCTGGTAGGGTCACCGGTGGAGGAGACGATCTGGACACCAGGGGCGGCGCCGGCGAGGGCGTTGGTCACACTGGTGGTGATCTTCTTCTCGATCTCCTCGCTCTTCACCATGGCGGCAGAGCCGGTGAAGGAGGACTTGGTGGCCGTACCGTAAGCCACGACGATGGTCTCGTCGATGAACTCGGCATCGGGCTCGAGCGCTATGTTGATGGAAGCGCGGCCCTGTACCGGAACGACCAGAGTAGTGTAGCCCACTGAGGAGAAAATCAGGGCGCCCGTCGAAGGCACCTGGATGGAATAGGCTCCATCCGCGTCAGTGCTGGTTCCGGTCATCGTTCCCTGAAGCTGGATGGCAGCGAAAGGAACGGGTTCTCCGGTGGAAGCGTCAGTGACGACGCCCCTCACTGTCAGGTTCTGTCCAAAGGACAGGACACTTACAGCAAGAGCCAACACCGTGAAAAAAAGCTTTACTTTTTTCATAAGCGTTACGATTGATTAAACATAAATATTGAACTGTATTCTATTATCTTTCAAATACTTGGTTCAGTAACAAAATATAATGTGAACGAGGGGGAAACTGCGAAAAAGCATATCGGACAGTACAATTCCCGCCACCTTACATTATACTCAAGATGCAAATTTGTGATTAAATTTTCATTTATCCAAATATCACAAATTCTAATCCCGTTTTGTCTAAATCATTTTATGCGCAAAAATAATTTTCTTCAAGTGTCGGCAGATACCTTTACACTTACAATTTGAAAGCACTTTCGGCCGAGACGCAGCTTTTTGTAATTTATTAAATAATTTGAATTAGGGCGCGAAGACCTTGATCCCTACCTTTAATTTAATAGATGTCCCGCTCTATTACTGTTGGGGAAAACCATTTTTTACTATATTTGTACCGAAAATCAAGTCTTGAATCAGTGTTTACGGAGCCGGAGACGGCCCCGTGGGGTTTTGTTTTATCCACAACCATTATAATACTGATTTATGAAAAGACTACTGCTTTTCCTGGCCACCTTCGTGGCCTTGACAAGTACCGCTTTCGCTCAGGCCCCTTCCACCATCCGTGGAAAGGTCACCTTCGACGAGGACGGACAGCCGCTTCCAGGCGTGTCCGTATTCGTCCAGGGCACCCAAGTTGGAGCCGTGACCGATCTCGACGGTAACTATGTCATCACCAACGTACCCTCCAGCGCGAGGGTCCTCGTTTTCTCTTTCATCGGAATGGAGACCCAGGAGCTCCCCGTCGCCGCGACAGTGAACGCTGTCCTCTCCTCTGACAGCGAAGCGCTGCAGGAGGCCGTCGTGACCATCGCATACGGTGCTGCCAAGAGGTCTACCCTCACCGGCGCAATCTCCTCCGTCGACTCCGACAAGATCATGAACCGCCCGGTGTCCACGGTCACCAGCGCCCTCGAAGGTACGGTCACCGGCGTACAGGTCAACAGCACCTTCGGTAACCCCGGTTCCGACCCCTCCATCATGATCCGCGGTAACGGTACCATCAACGGTAGTTCCTCGCCGCTCTACGTGATCGACGGCGTTCCATACGGCGGAAACCTCTCCGACCTCAACCCTACTGATATCGAGAGCATGACCGTCCTTAAGGACGCCGCCTCCGCCGCCCTGTACGGCAACCGCGCATCCAACGGTGTCATCCTCATCACCACCAAGAAGGGCTCGCAGGGACGAATGTCCGTACAGTTCAGCGCCACAGCCGGTACATATAATAGAGGTATACCGGAGTATGAACTCGCCGATCCCCGGGAGTTCATGGACATCTCCTGGCGTGCACTCTACAATGACCGTCAGTTCAACTACGGCGACACCCCCGATGCTGCCGCTGCCTACGCCAACGAGAACCTTATCTCCGAGCGTCTGAAACTCAACATCTTCGACAAAGATGCCACTTCGCTCTTCCAGAACGGAAAGCTCGTCTCCAACGCCAATATCCTCAGCGGCTACCAGGATGACATCGACTGGTTCGAACAGGCAATCAATCCCGGTGTCCGACAGGAATACAATGTCTCCGCCAGCGGCGCCACCGACAAGAGCGATTACTACTTCTCTGTAGGTTACCTCGATGAGCAGGGATACTTGAACACCTCCGGCTTCAACCGTCTCTCCGGCCGCGCCTCCGTAAATGTCAAGCCTACCACTTACATGAAGCTCGGCCTGAACCTCAACGCCACCCATCAGAACTACTTGAACACCTCGACCGGATCGGACTCCTACGTCAACCCGTTCATGTACTGCCGCCGCATCGCGCCGATCTATCCTGTCCATCTCCACGATGTCACCACGGGCAAATACATCCTTGATTCTGACGGCAACAAACAGTATGACCCCGGTTACTATTATGACGAGAACGGCATCCAGATCGACACCCGCAACCAGTTTGTGGACCGTCACGTCATTTGGGAGAACGAGCTGAACAAGGACGTCTCCATGCGCAATACGATGAATGCCATCGCCACCGCGGAGTTCTACTTCCTGAGAGACTTCACCCTCACCTTCAACGGCAACATCAACCTGCGTTCAGACACCGAGCAGAGCTACGACTCCGGCGTCATCGGCGACGGTAAGGGCAACAACGGCCGCGGCAAGCGCGAGGAGTACAACTACAAAAACTATACGTTCCAGCAGCAGCTGCGTTGGACCCATCAGTTCGGAGACCATGGCGTCAACGCCCTCGTCGGCCATGAGAATTATGCCAACTGGTATGACTTCCTTTATGGTTATAAAACCTCCGAGGTGTTCCCGAACATCAACAACCTGAACAATTTCACCTCCATCACGGACCTGTACAACTACGCCAACAATTACCGTACAGAGAGTTATCTGTCCCGCGTACGCTACAACTACCAGGACAAGTACAACTTCGAGGCTTCCTTCCGTCGTGACGGTTCTTCGCGTTTCCACAGGGATGCCCGCTGGGGTAATTTCTGGTCCGTCGGTGCCAACTGGATGATCTCCAAGGAAGATTTCATGCAGTCCGTAGCCTGGGTCAACAGCCTAAAGCTCCGCGCCGACTTCGGACAGGTAGGTAACGACTCCGGTTCCGGACTCTACGGATATCAGGCCCTGTACACCTCCAACCAGAACGCCAACAAGGGTGCCTACTATCTCTCCCAGCTGCCCAACCTCGACCTCAAATGGGAGACCGGACAGTCCTGGGGCGTAGGTATCGAGTCCCGACTCTTCAACAGGTGGAACCTCAACGTGGAGTACTTCGACCGCCGCAACAAGGACCTGCTCTTCAGCGTAGTCCTCCCGATCTCCGCCGGCCCTACCTCCACTTCCGGCACCAACCCTTCCGTCACCCAGAACATCGGTACGATGTCCAACCGCGGCGTCGAGATCGAAACTGACATCGACCTCTACCGCGACCGCAACTGGAGGGTCAACTTCAACGCCAACGCGACTTTCCTCAAGAGCAAGATCCTTTCCCTGCCCGAGCAGTACCGCGAGAACGGTATGGAGAGCGGTACCAAGAAATTCGTCGAAGGCGGCGACCGCTATGCCTACTGGCTCTACCAGTTCGCCGGTGTCGACCAGATGACGGGTCTGTCCCTTTATGAGTTCGATGATGAGAAGTACTACATCACTGACAACAATGCTGCCGACGGCAATGTCATCTTCGGTAGTGCCACAAATAAGGCAGGAGACGCCAATACCCTGATGGAGGCCAAGAACTATACGGTCATCAACGGTAAGCCTTACGTTTACGCTCCCGGATCCTACGGCAAAAAGGACTGGTCCGGTACCGCCACTCCGACTGTTTACGGCAGCTTCGGTTTCAACGTAGGCTACAAGGGATTCTCCCTCTCCTCCGTATTCACTTACTCCCTGGGGTCGAAAGTATATGACGACATCTATGCCGCCAGAATGAGTGTGAGCGCCAATCCCAGCAGCGTACACGAGGATGCTCTCAAGGGATGGACCGGTGTTCCTTCCGGAATGACTGAGACCTCCCCGGACCGTATCGATCCGAACGGTATTCCGATGATCTATACCTTCAGCACCTATGGCGGTTCGGCCGGACCTTCCATCTCCAACAACGCCACTTCCAACCGCTGGCTGGTCTCCGGAAACTACCTGGTAGTAAAGAATGTCGCCATCTCCTATGATCTGCCCAAACGCTGGCTGACCCCGCTCCAGATCCAGGGCCTCGCCTTCTCCGTCGCCTGCGAGAACCTCTACACCGCGGCCGCCCGCAAGGGTCTCAACCCGCAGTATAGCTTCGGCGGTGTGACAGATACCAACACATTCGTGACCGCCCGCGTCTTCACCGCCGGCGTCAACGTCAGATTTTAAACCATAAAGAGATTAACGCCATGAAAAATATCATAAGATTCTCTCTTTGCGCCGCTATCCTCGCCTTTGCCGTCGCTTGCGACAAAGAATATATGGAGACCACTCCCGAGAGTTCAACCTCTCCCGCAACCATATTCGAAACGACCCACAACTGCGAGCTTGCCATCAACGGAATGTGCAAGATGATGACCACACAGTACCTGAGTACCCAGGGCCTTAACGGCGAAGGTACCATCAAGACCTGGTACGGCAACTTCGGAAACGACCTGCAGCGCTGCAACCAGACTGGATGGGCCTCGCTCTGGAACCACACTATGAACGAGAGCGTCAACTCTACGTACCTCATCTATCCCTGGTACTACTACTATAAGATCATCGGCAACGCCAACCAGGTCATAGAGAACATCGAGGAAGCCGAAGGCCCCGAGGCTGAGCGTCAATACTTCAAGGCCCAGGCCCTCGTGTTCCGTGCCCACGCTTTCACTATGCTGATGCAGCTCTACGCCTATCGCTGGCAGGACAGCAACAACGGCTCCGCTCCCGGAATCGCACTCCGTCTGGACACTTCCAACGGTGACATCGCCCTGTCGACCCAGTCCGAATGCTATGCCCAGATATATGCCGACTGCGACGAGGCCATCAGCCTCTTCAAGTCCTGCGGTATCGACCGCGGCTCCGATGAATTCTACAAACCGAACATCAATGTCGCATATGCCGTCAAGGCCCGCGCAGCCCTCGTCCGTGAGGACTGGCAGACCGTCGTAGCCTGCGCGCCAGAAGCCCGCAAGGGTCATCCACTGATGTCCACGGAAGAGTATGTGGACGGAGGTTTCAGCGATGAGAACAAAGAGTGGATCTGGGGTGTCTATGAAGCAGAGGACCAGACACTCTACTATTATTCATTCTTCGCTTACCAGGCCAGCAACGCTTCCTCCTCAATGCAGCGTAATTATCCCCTCGCCATCAGCAAGGAACTCTACGAACAGATTCCTGAGACGGATGTCCGCCGCGGGATGTGGCTGGAGCCTACGGAGGAAGAGTGGGCCGCCTGCAACGCAAACGGCCAGGCCGCAAGCGCCTTCGCAAACCGCGCCAAGGCCGAGTTCGGGAACAAGCTTTACTCAACAAGCCAGATCTATGGTTACATGCAGTTCAAGTTCCAGTGCACCTTCACCCCCGGCGGCGGTAGTTTCAACATCTACCGCAGCGCCGAGATGATCCTTTCCGAGGCTGAAGCCCAGTGCCATCTTGGAAATGACAGTGCAGCACAGGCCCTTCTCAAGGAGCTCAACAAGAACCTTGATTCAGCATACGACTGCACCAAGACCGGCGCAGACCTGCTGACCGAGGTCAAACTGTATCGCCGCATCGACCTCTGGGGCGAGGGTTTCGACTGGTATGACTACAAGCGCTGGAATGAGCCCATCGTACGCAAGACCAAGGCCCAGGGCGGCAGTTTCGCCGCCGCTTTCGCCGTGACCATCAACGTCGGCGACGGCAACAAGTGGACCTGGAAGATTCCTAAGAGAGAGCTTGATTACAACGGTCTCATCAACTAATGCCATTATGGCACGAAAATAGCATTTGATATTTATGCATTGATTAAACATAAATATTGAAAAGCATATTCCGGAGGGAGTCGTGAGATTCTCTCCGGTTTTCGTTTTCCGGGTTCGGGACTCCGTTATTTTGACATTAAATGTAAAAATGCTATATTTGAATCCTAAATCAGCGAAAAAAGTTCTTTAAATTTTAATAAACACCTGATAATTGAACTCCTAATGAAAAGATTGTTCCTTTTACTGGCCACAATCGTGGCCGTGACTGGTACCGTTTTCGCCCAGGCTCCCTCCACCATCCGTGGACACGTCACGTTCGACGAGGATGGATCGCCGCTTCCCGGTGTGTCCGTATTCATCCAGGGAACCCAAGTCGGGTCTGTAACCGACCTTGACGGTAACTACGTCATCACCAACGTACCTTCCAGTGCGAAGGTCCTCGTTTTCTCATTCATCGGAATGGAGACTCAGGAGCTCCCCGTTGCCGCGACAGTGAACGCGGTCCTCTCCTCTGACAGCGAAGCGCTGCAGGAGGCCGTCGTGACCATCGCATACGGCGCTGCCAAGAGGTCTACCCTCACCGGCGCAATCTCCTCGGTCAATTCCGAAAAGATCGCCAACCGCCCCGTTTCCACCGTCACCAGCGCCCTCGAAGGTACGGTCACCGGCGTCCAGGTCAACAGTACCTTCGGTAACCCCGGTTCCGACCCGTCCATCATAATCCGCGGTAACGGTACCATCAACGGAAGCTCCGCACCGCTCTATGTGATCGACGGCGTTCCATACGGCGGAAACCTCTCCGACCTCAACCCTGCTGATATCGAGAGCATGACCGTCCTCAAGGATGCCGCCTCCGCCGCCCTTTACGGCAACCGCGCATCCAACGGTGTCATCCTCATCACCACCAAGAAGGGTTCACAGGGACGCATGAACGTCACCTTCAGCGCCACAGCGGGTACATACAACCGCGGTATTCCCGAGTACGATCTCGCGGATGCACGTGAATTCATGGACATCCAGTGGCTCGCACTCAAGAACGACCGTCAGTACTATTATGGCGACTCCGCCGAGGCCGCTGCCGATTACGCCAACGCCAACCTCATCTCCGAGCGTCTGAAGCTCAACATCTTCGACAAGCCAGCCACCGAACTCTTCAAGGACGGCAAGCTCGTCCCCAATGCAAACATCCTCAAGGGATACCAGGACGACCTTGACTGGTTCGACCAGACCATCAATCCCGGAGCCCGCATGGAGTACAACCTCTCCGCCAGCGGCGCCACCGACAAGAGCGACTACTACTTCTCTGTCGGTTACCTCGATGAGCAGGGATACTTGAACACCTCCGGCTTCGACCGTCTCTCCGGCCGCGCTTCCGTCAATGTCAAGCCGACCACCTACATGAAACTCGGCCTCAACCTCAACGCAACCCACCAGAGTTATCTGAATACATCTACGAGTTCCAACGCCTACGTCAACCCGTTCATGTACTGCCGCAACATCGCCCCGATCTATCCTGTCCATCTGCATGACGTCAACACCGGCGAATACCTCCTGGACGCCGACGGGAACAAGCAGTATGATCCGGGATATTATTTTGACGCCGACGGCATCCAGATCGACACCCGCAACCAGTATGTCGACCGCCATGTCATCTGGGAGAACGAGCTGAACAAGGACGTCAGCACCCGCAACACGATGAACGCCATCGCCACTGCGGAGTTCTACTTCCTCAAGGACTTCACCCTTACCTTCAACGGCAACATCAACCTGCGCTCGGACACCGAGCAGAGCTACGACTCGGCAGTCATCGGAGACGGTAAGGGCAACAACGGCCGTGGCAGCCGCAGTGAATACAACTACAAGAACTATACGTTCCAGCAGCAGTTGCGTTGGACACACCAGTTCGGTGACCACAGCCTCAACGCCCTCATCGGTCACGAGAACTACTCCAACCACTACGACTATCTCTACGGCTACAAGACCTCCGAGGTGTTCCCGAACATCAACAACCTGAACAATTTCACCTCCATCACGGACTTGTACAACTACGCCAACAATTACCGTACAGAGAGTTATCTGTCCCGCGTACGCTACAACTCCCAGGACAAGTACAACTTCGAGGCTTCCTTCCGTCGTGACGGTTCTTCCCGTTTCCAC
>JAEEGJ010003803.1_pt1 | contig 54793 bp, 47 predicted proteins | sample 8958761 | NCBI WGS metagenome assembly JAEEGJ01 (sample SAMN16246546, study PRJNA631951) | gut metagenome | biome: gut microbiome; feature: rumen; material: RS-attached | host: Bos | place: Iran: Karaj | collected 2018-10
TATATTTGCCGAAATAATTTGATTTAAAATTGAACTTAGTTTTATATTTGCAAAAATTATTGAATATAAAATGAATATCAATTTTGTAGAGATTTTCGGCGCCTTCTTTGTGATGGCTGCAATCATCGATATCTTCGGATCGATACCGATTTTCGTGAGCATGAGGGAACAAAACAAAGTCATCAAGGCGGGACAAGCCTGTCTGGTGGCTTTGGCGTTGTTTCTGGCGTTTTTCTTCGCCGGCGACGGTGTTCTGAGAATTTTCGGCATCGACAAGGAGTCGTTTGCTGTGGCAGGTTCGTTTGTGCTTTTCGTGTTGGCTGTGGAGATGATTTTAGGTCGCGAGATCATTAAAAACGAGAACAACAGCGGAGGAGCGAGCATAGTGCCGGTGGCGTTTCCGCTTATAGCCGGTCCGGGTGCCTTGACGGGTCTGCTGTCGTTGCGCGCCGACTATGCCGTTGTCAACATCCTGATAGGATTGCTGTTGAATATCATCCTCGATTACTTTGTGATACGTTATCTTGACAAGATTCAAAATCTGTTAGGAAAGAATTTTATCTTCATCTTACGAAAATTCTTCGGCGTGATTTTGTTGGCGATAGCGGTGAATATGTTCGTCAACAACATCATGGTGATTATCGGAAAGGTGTAGATTTACCTAGCGATAACCTGTTTTTTACCGTTTATGATATACACTCCCGAGGGCAGTGATTCGAGGCTTTTTGCGTTATGCAAAATCTTACGGCCGTCGATGGTGAACACGTTGTAACGTAGCGTTTCAGGATCCGGATTCTGCGGGTCAATTTCCCCGATTCCGTCTTCGTCGATGTCGATGAGGTTGTAAGCCTGTTGGCCGAGTCCTATCTCTTCGGCGTATTCGATGATATGTGTGCCGTGCATCTCGGTGATGCGGTCGATGAGCGGCTGTGGGTTGCCTTGTGTTGGGTCGTATTCGAAGATGAGGTCAAGACAGGCCTTGTCGAGTGCGATGGGGTCGGTGGAGGCGAGGATGCCGATGTCGGCAATCTCAGGTTTTGCCGGGAGAGGGTTGCAGTCACAGTCGACTGACAGGTTGTTCATCACGTCGATGTAGACGATGTCTTTGCCATCCTGTTTGAAATAGTTATGGACAGCCTGTGCCGCTGCTGCCATTGATTCGAGGAACGAGTCCTGGGTGTTGCTGCCATAGATGGTGGTTGTCGACTCGCCTGCGGTGTGGATGTAACATTTGCCACGACGTGCCGCCACTCCGATGCTTTGGTTTTTCAACACTCCGCCATAGCCGCCACGGGCATGTCCTTTGAAATGAGCGAGGTTTATCATGAAATCGTAATTCGCCAGATGCGAGCCTACTATGTCTTTTTTGATCCAGGTGGTGTCGCTCACCGGAATCTCCATGTCGCCTTCCGAATCCATGATGTCGACCTTCGCTATCTGGTCGAAACCGCGTTCTTTTATGACTTGCAGATGTCCTGCCGTGGCATCGCGCACGCCGCCGTAAGCAGTGTTGCATTCCACGATGGTGGCGTCGGTCTCATTCACCAGGTTGACAATAAAATCCGGCCTGAGATAGTTGCTGTTTTTCGACTCACCTGTCGAGATTTTCACCGCCACTTTGCCCGTCGGTTCCACGCCTAAGGCCTGAAAAACCCTGACAAGCGACTCGGGTGTTATCTCTTTGGTGAAAAACACGTTGCTTTGCGCAAAAATCGACATGCAAAGACATAAAAATATTGAAAAGATAGACAGTTTTTTCATTTTTCTATTTTTCTGCAAAGATAATGTTTTTTCTGACAGGAAAATTTTTTAGACAGGATTAACAAGATTTACAAGATTGTTTTGGACGATAAAAATCCTGTTAATCTTGTAAATCTTGTCTAAATAATGAGGAAAAATTAATCTTGTTAATCCTGTCAAATAAAAACATGTCTATTTTGTCAAATTTGTTAATTTTGCAAAAAATATTGTATGGAAAAGAAGGTTATCCTTATCACTGGAGCGAGCTCAGGCATTGGTTTCGACACCGCGTTAATGCTTGCTAATCAAGGACATAGAGTTTATGCCGCGGCACGAAGACTCGACATGATGGAGCCTCTTCGTGAGAAAGGTGTGGTGACGGTGAAAATGGATGTCACGGATGAGAATTCGATGATTGAAGGTGTGAATACTGTCATGGAGGCGGAGGGTCGTATCGATGTGCTGATAAACAACGCTGGTTACGGTTACTTCGGTGCGGTCGAGAACGTCACCATGGTCGAGGCCCGTCGGCAAGTGGAGGTCAACGTGTTCGGGTTGGCGCGCCTGTGCCAGCTGGTGCTCCCGATAATGCGAAAACAAGGCTCGGGGCGTATCGTGAACACCTCGTCGGTGGCGGGAAGGGCTGTGTTGCCGTTCGGTGGCTGGTATCATGTCACAAAATATTCCGTCGAGGCGTTGAGCGACGCATTGCGCATGGAGATGAAACCGTTTGGCATCGATGTGGTGATGATCGAGCCAGGAGCCATCCGCACAGCTTGGGGACATATCGCTGCCGACCATCTCGCCGAGTCGTCGAAAGGCACGCCATACGAGGCAGCTGCATTGAATGAGGCTGCGATGTTACACTTTGCTTATAATTCAAAATTGATTTCATCGCCTAAAGTCGTCGCCCGCGCCATGAACAAGGCCGTGAACCGCAAGCACCCTCGCGCAAGGTACAGAATCGGGGCATTTTCAGGAACTATAGTGTTTTTGCATTGGCTTCTTCCAGCCAAATGGTGGGATGCGATGATGAGACGGATTGCGAAAGTGAAGATGTAAAACTATTTTTCTTCGTTTAAAATATCATAAATCATTTCTTCAGCATTAGAGTAAACTTTGCTGTGGTTTTTATCTGACATTGCTTCATTGATTGCAGCAATAGTTTCTTCGTTAGGCATATAACTCTCTGTTATAAAGAAATTTTTTGCTTTATCAAGCATAGTATCAAATTCTTATAGTTATTAGAATCTATCTTGGACCAATCGGACGGAGCGCTCGACCGCCTGACCTTCTGTGTCGGACATAATCACTTCTCTATAATCGAAGTAGAGTGCCCATGCGTAGACCTCACCATTAGGTGTGGAAGACCAATAATTGCCCTTGGAGCCCTTGTATGCTACACTGCAACCGACATAGCGGATGCCAGCGGCAGGTAAAGTAATTGATTTACCATTTGGACCGGTAACTTTGTAACCGCTACCATTCCATGTCCATTGGCATGAGTCTATTAATTCATATAATTTTTCTTTGGTAGGTAGTTCGTTACCGAATTTGGCTATTGCTTCATAGTATGTATATAAACCAGTTTCATTTTGGTCTTTCCATAAAGTTCCACTTGGAAGCCCAAGGTCAACATATCCTTGTGGAACAGCTGGTGTTGTTTCTCCTTTTTCTCGGTCTGTTACAAGTCGTACGATTCCTCTTTTTGTTTTTGTTTCTTTTGTCATATATGTGCCACTATCTATGGTTTTGTTGGCACGCATCAAGTCGAGCTCTTCGTTGGTAGGCAATCTCCATGTGCCATAGCCATATTGTATAGACTTGTTAAGCTGTGCAATAACAGCTTTGGGTTCAGTATCAAAGGTGCCCAAATCAGTTGGAAACACTTTTAAATAACCATAAATTATATATGGTTCAGTTTGCTGTTGGTTTGTGTTTGTTTGCTCTGCATTTGGTGTTATTGCTATCTTTGAGGCTAATTTTACTGCTAAATCTTGCATACTATTACGATAAGAAGTTGTCGTAAACGTTGCACCTTCGGTGGCTGCAATGGTACCAGTTTCAACATTGACAATTCTTGCATCCACTTGATATTGCTCAAATACTATATTTATTTCACCTATAACAATCTTCGATACGTTTAATATTTCACCTAATCTAACAATTTGATCTTGTGTCATACTTGAGCGTTGGAAACCTTGTTCGTCTATTACTCTGTCTATTTGTGTTCGTTCCACCATAGTGAATCCATCTGGTTGAAAATAAGTTATGAATAAAGCTGATATGCCGTCAACGTCATTCTGCGATATGCCTACACCAGCTTTGAATTCCAAAACTGCGCAGCGTTGAGATTGCATAGAAAGTGCCATAAGACACATAATACCAATTAGAAATAGTTTTTCATTTTTTATCGAATTTGTAGAATGCAAAGATAAATAAAAATTTTATCGAAATCAACAAATGACTTTAAAATTGTTAATTTTGCAAACTAATAATTACTATATACAATTATGCCTAATATAAATCCTACTATAATCTCCTACATTTCCTCCGAAATCCTGCCGTTGTACGACAATTTCGACGCCGCTCACCGTCGCGACCATATGGAAATGGTTATCAAACAATCGCTTGAGATTGCGGAGCACCTTGATGTTAATCCAGATATGGTTTACGTAATCGCGGCTTACCACGATACTGGGCTTTGCGAGGGTCGTGAACATCATCATGAGGTGTCGGCAAAGATTATCAAAGCCGATGAAAACCTCAAGAAATGGTTTACTGAGGAGCAGATTCAAACTATGGCGGATGCTGCCGAAGACCACCGCGCATCGGCGAAAAATGAACCTAGAACTATATATGGCCGCATCGTGGCGGAGGCCGACCGCTTCATCGACCCTGAAACCATCGTGCGCCGTACCATACAATACGGCCTCGACCATTACCCGGAGCTTTCAAATGAGCAGCAATACGATCGCATGATGCAGCATCTTAATGAGAAATACGGCCGCAACGGATATCTCAAACTATGGTTTCCAGAATCGCCAAACACTGCCAGATTGGAGAGATTACGCCAAATGATTGATAATGAAAAAGAGATAAAAGAAATCTTTGAGAATACTTCTTTTATCTCTTAAATATTAGTTTTTACAAAAGATTAGTCTTCGTATTCGTAATCGGTCTCGCCTGATTCATAGCCCCAGCTGTATTCTTTTGAATATGTGCGCGAAACCGGATATGTGTTGGTTGAATCGTAAGTGTATGTGTAGTCTGTTGAATGAGTTCCTCCGTTATTCGACACCCATTGTTTGTGCTTGACATTATGTTTTGAAAGAATATCGAAATCCTCATCAAAAACAGCCATCAATAATGCGACCTGCTTGTCTAAAGGATTTAGTTTTGTGTCATAAACATAGATGTCGTAGCCCTCATCCACAACTTCAAGACGTGAAATGTCGTCATCAGCCCAAGAAAAATAAAATGTCATATAACCGGAGGATAAACTTGACATTTTTCCGCCGCTGTAACCGACTGTTGCTGTTGTATGCCCGTGGCTGTCTGTATAATCGATGCTCGTGATATTCTGACCGGTGTAATTGAATATAAGAGTGATGTTTTCATTATCGCCTTCATCATAATCAATAATATTGGCTCTTGTCATTTTGCCGCTATTGTTGTAACTTATTGTGGCGCGAGTACATAATTCACCATTGTAATAATAATCCCATTGTGTGACAAGGTTGCCTGTCCATCTGAAACGATGTTCTTCAATGTCGGTACCATACAACACGTTGTCATTTGAATAATTATTGCAGATGTCGGTGATTCTTGTCAAATGGGTGTCTACAGAGGTTCCGCCGCCACCGCTGCCATTATTAGTTGAATTGTTGCTGTCTTTTGAGCAGCTTGTCAATATCATCGCCAAGGCAAAAATGACAATAGTAATTGAAGTTGATAGATTTTTCATAGTTATAGTATTATATTTCTCTGCAAAAATATAATTTTTTTTAAAATAACAATCAAATAATTAAAAAAATTGTGGAGACGCACGCCGTGCGTCTCCACATAATCCAAATCCTGTTAATCTTGTTAATCCTGTCTTACCACAAAACGACGCGTTTCTCAGGATCGAGCCACATGCCGTCGCCTGGCTTGATGTCGAATGCCTCGACGAACTCTGTCACCTGCGGCAGTGCCACGTTGACGCGGTTACGGCCGAGTGAGTGGACATCCATCTGTGTGAGTTGCAAGGCTGCCTGCGGACGGATATTTGATGCCCACACTGCTGCGTAAGCGAGGAAGAAACGCTGTTCCGGCGTGAAGCCGTCCATCTTCTCTTTGTTGACCTGGCCTTCTTTCATGGCGTTGTGCATTGCGAGGTAGCTCACATGCAAGCCGCCATTGTCGGCGATGTTCTCACCGAGTGTCAGCTCACCGTTACCGTGGATGAGACCGAGTTCAGGGTCATCGACGGCGATGCAGTTGTTGAATGCATCGATGAGTGCCTGTTTGTTGTTGTCGAAGTTCTTTGCATCTTCCTCTGTCCACCAGTCGTTGAGGTTACCGTCTTTGTCATACTGGCGGCCCTGGTCGTCGTAGCCGTGTGTCAGCTCGTGTCCGATGACCACACCGATGGCACCGTAGTTGGCGGCCTCGTCAGCATTCATATTGAAGAACGGAGGCTGGAGGATAGCTGCAGGGAAGCAGATCTCGTTGGTTGTCGGGTTGTAGTATGCGTTGACAGTCTGAGGTGTCATACCCCATTCATTGCGGTCGACAGGCTTGTTGATCTTGCTGAACATGTAAGCGATGTCGAACTCGTTGCTGCGCATCACGTTGGCGAAGTAGCTGTCGTCTTTGATTACGAGACCACTGTAGTCGCGCCATTCGTTCGGGTAGCCGATCTTTACCAACAAAGTGCCGAGTTTCTCATGAGCGTTGGCCTTGGTGGCGTCGGTCATCCATTCAGCCATGTCGATACGCTGTCCGAGGGCTGTGACAAGGTTCTGAACGAGTGTCTCCATACGTGTCTTGGCCTCTGCCGGGAAGTATTTCTCCACGTAAAGCTGTCCGAGAGCCTCGCCCATGGCGCCGTCAACGGTGCTCGTTACGCGTTTCCAACGTGGACGGTTCACTTCGCGACCGCTAAGCAGACGGCCGTAGAAGTCGAAGTTGGCCTCCACAAAGTCGTCGCTGAGGAAGCTGGCAGCTCCATTGATGGCGTTCCAAGCGAAATATGCCTTGAAGACGTTGACATCAGTGTCGCCGAGCACAGCGTTGACTTCTTTGATATAGTTAGGCTGGGCTATGTTGAAGCTCTTCATGCCGTCGAGAATGCCCATCGCCTCGAAATAACCTTTCCAGTCAATATTTGGAGTCATCGCTGATGCTTCCTCAATGGTGAAACGGTTAAAGGTGGCTTGAGGGTCACGGTTCTCGAGGCGGGTGTTCTGAGCCTTGGCGAGACGTGTCTCGAAGTTCATCACCATCTTGGCGAGCTCGTCAGGTTTGTAGCCCGTCATCTTGTCGAAGCCAGCCATGCCGAACTCTTTTGTCATCAGGTCGACGTAGCCCTTACGGATGTTGACGTTGTTGCCTTCGTCGGTGAGGTAGTAGTCGCGATCGCCGAGACCGAGTCCGCTCTGGTAAACCCATGCGATGCACATATTGGCTTCGTCAGGGTCTGACTCGCCGAATGTTGCAAATAGTGCGAAGCCGCCGCGATGATGCATCTCAAGCAAAGCTTTCCATACGTCGTCGTTAGTCTTGATGCTGTTGATACTCTCAAGGTAAGGCATAAGAGGTGCCGCACCCTGTTCCTGCAGACGCACGCTGTCCATGCCGATGTTGTAGAAAGTGGCGATCTTATCGGCTATCGAGCCTTTAGGATTCTCGCCTTTACTGACGTTGTCGATGATATCGCGCAGGTCTTTCTGTGCGTTCTCGGCGAGTACGTCGAAGGCGCCGTAGCGTGAGTGTTCAGCGTCGAGAGGGTTGTTTTTCATCCAGCCGCCGCATGCATACTGATAAAAATCATCCTGCAGACGCGCTGTAGTGTCTAAGTTGTCCAGGTTCACGCCCGAAGTGAGCTGTTTCTCCGGCGCATGCTGGCAACCTGTAGCGATAATTGCCATAGTTGCAATAGTTAAAAGAAGTTTTTTCATTTTGAAAATTTATTATTTATTTTTTTCGGGATGCAAAAATACAACAATTTTTTATTTTAGACGGTCATAATCGGCACAACCGCTGATAATTCTTGTTTTGCATTGATAATCAGGAGATAAGAGGTTGCGGCTGTCATCATTCCAAGTGCTTGAGATGCCCGACAGATACAGCAGAATCTGAGGCATTCCGTCGGTCATAAACGGCTTTTCGAGCGAGTTTACAATGCTTTCCACGATGTTGTGGTGGTTCAAACGATAGCTGTCAGAACACCAAATCCACATCGGCACCTCGAACTCCTGCTGCGCCTGCGCAAAGGTCGGCTTCTGATGTAAACGACCGCTAACTTGCAGATTGTCAAACACTTCCTCGCCATGGTCCGAGACAAAAATCACTATTGATTCTTCATTTTCATAGATTGAAATGATGCTGTCGAGGACTTTGTCGTTGTAAAAAGTGGCGTTGTCGTAATGCATCACTGTTTTTTTCGCCTCATCGCTGATATTTCTGTTAACATAATCATTATCAGTGAATTGCGCTTCATTTTTGGGATAACGATTTTCATAATCGAAATGCTGTCCCATCAGATGTATGATGTCGAGCGAGTATTGTTTTCGGCACGTATCATTATGATAATGAGCCACTTGAAGCACCAGCTCCATGTCAAATTCGCTCTTGTGGCGGTTCCGATGGTCGAAAATGGCGTCGCTCAGCTGTCGGTTGGCCAAAAAATAGTTTCCCGACTGGTTGGTGGTGCCTTTGCTGAAACCACGAACCACTATCTGGTTGGAGAACAGGCTCACTTCATATCCTGCTTCGCGGAAAAGCATAGGAAACAAAGGATATTCCGAGATTTTTTGCCTCGAGCCGTATTCCCAAAGCGAGAAGATGTCCAAAAGTGCGTTACTCGTTATGTTCCAGGGAGTTACCACGTCTTTGAAGACAAAAAGCTCGCCGTTTTCGAGCCGTTTTTGTTGCAGTGGCGTTGTCGGCAATGTGTATCCGTAAAGCGAAGAATGGCGCTTGTTGTAGCTCTCGCCTATAATCAGCACGATGTGCGGAGATTTGTGCGTGCAACCGTCGATTTTGGCGTTAACAGTGGTCTCAATTATGCCTTCGAGAGCTTTTTTTGCCTGTTCCGACGAGTGATAGGCGAAAACCACCCGGTGCAGCGGTGTCGACATCTCGCGGTGATACTGCCTGAAAATCAGCCCCTCGGTCTCCTGAATGTCGTTTTTCGAGCTGAAAAGCTGCGCATATCTGTAAAACGGTCCGATTTCAAAAATTACACTGAAAGCAATGACAAATCCAATAATAATTATTGATAAATTGTTTAATTTCAATGAATTGAAAGTTTTGTCAAACTTTGGTATATAAGAAATCGGTAAAAACAAAGCCAATAATATCAAAATGTCGATTCGCCATTTTAAAAACACGCTATAATTGACAAATGTGGCGAAAAACTCGCTTGTTTCGCGTGCATCAGTGTTTATTACAACTGAAAAAAGCTGCGGATTTATCGGCGATTGGAAGAAAATCTGACAATAAACGTCGGCAAGACATAATAATATTACAATTTCGCCAAGCAACAATTGCAATATTTTTCTTAAAAAATTCGGTAAAAAAACGGTTATGATGCTTAACAGAAACACCGTTGTTACTGGTGCTGTAAGCAAATGAAGCGACAGCCCGCCTGATATGTCGGAAGACAACAGGCAGGCTGTTAAACTGAATAGTATAAATTTTACACTTTTGTCAGCATCCATATAATCTCCATCCCGTAATACTCGTCATCCTCATACACATAGAGATTTGGGCCGTTGATTTCCAGAGGGAATGATTCGTAGTGATAGGAGTTGTTATAATAATAGCTTGGTATGGCAACTATTATGGTTCCATGGCTGCTGTCGGTCATGGAGTAGGTGAATGAGAATGTCTCAGTCTCTGTTCCATAATATCCTTCGTAAGTTACGACTGATGTGCCTGTCCCGTTGCTGTTGAAAGTCAAAGTGATAGTCTCGTCTTCGTCACTTCCACGCCATGTTCCGACGATTTTTGATATGTCGCCTGTGTTGCTGTTGGTGCTGCTGCTGTTACTGCTTTTCGAGCACGATTCGATGGTGATGACTGCTGTAGCGACCATCATGATGGCCAGCATGAATACTGTAATATTCTTTTTCATATAGATTTTTTTAAGGATTAGTCTGCAAATATACAAATTTTATCATATCAAACAATGTTTTAAGTTCATTTAATTATATGTATGTTAGTCAGTACCCATGTCAAATATCCTTTTTAAATTTATACAAAGATACACGAAATTTTTGTATTTTTGCGAACAAAGAATAAAAATTTTATCAGTTATGTTAGCAAAAGGAACTCCAGCCCCTTATTTCGAGGGCAAAGATGAAAACGGAAACGTTGTGAAGTTGAGCGATTTCGCTGGAAAAAAGCTTGTTTTGTATTTCTATCCGAAGGACAGCACCCCGGGTTGCACCGCCGAAGCCTGCGACCTGCGCGACAACTATCATCGTTTCATCGCATTGGGCTACAACGTGCTTGGGGTGAGCCGCGACAACGCCGCCTCGCACCAGAAGTTCATCGCGAAATACGAGCTGCCGTTCCATCTCATCGCCGACACCGATTTGACGATTTTGAAAGCCTATGAGGCTTGGGGCGAGAAGAAAATGTACGGCAAAACGACAGAAGGAACACTTAGAACGACCTACGTAATCGATGAAAACGGCGTCATTATCGATGCAATCGGGAAAGTCGACACTAAAAATCACACGAATCAAATTCTGTAAAATTTTTTAAAAAAGAGTTGATTATCCTCAAAATTTTTTGTATCTTTGCGGTGATTTAAAAATTGAAAAATATGAAATCTTTTGCTATTAAAAACAGACCTCTTATGGTACGGAAAAATCGGGTTAAGACAGAAAAAAAAGAACAGATTCCCGTGGAATACAAAGAAACTCCCGAGGAATTCAAGAATGATGTTGAAGAAAAAGAAGCTTTTCTTTATACATCAAAAATCAATGCTGCCCGAAACTTTTCAAAATACCTTTAGGTCATGAAATACGAACAACGCGACATTGTCGAGATTAATTTTATGTTTCCCGACGGAACAAGCAAACCACATCCTGCGTTGATAGTATCAAATAATGAGTTGCAATTGGATGAAGGTTTTATTTATCTGTCAATGATTTCATCGAAAGCATATAATCCTCAATATAATTTTGAACTTGAAGATAATATGTTGACAATGCCAATGGTTAAAAAAAGTTATGTCAAATGTCAGCTTTTGGTTGGTAATGTTGAAAGGGATGTCATCAGAAAAATTAGTCGGGTGAAACAACCTTATTTTGATGAAATTGTTGAAAAAATTAAAGAGACAATATTTTAAAATATGCGAAAACTATTATTTCTTGCAATTTTTGCAATAACGATGCTTGCTGCTACGGCGCAGGAGATGCTTGTCGGCTCGTATAACATCCGTTATAAAAACCGCGGTGACAGCCTCAACGGCAACGTCTGGACCAAACGCTGCCAGGTGATCTGCGACCAGGTCAACTTCATGAGTCCGCTGATTTTCGGCACGCAGGAGGTGCTTTATGGCCAGCTTCAGGATTTGAAGAGAGGCCTTGACGGCTACGACTACATCGGGGTGGGACGCGACGACGGTGACAAAGCGGGCGAACACGAAGCCATTTTCTATAAGAAAGACAAGCTGAAACTCCTCGACAGCGGCAACTTCTGGCTGAGCGAGACACCCGAAAAACCAGGTCTCGGCTGGGACGCGGCATGTATCCGAATATGCACTTGGGGCAAGTTCCAGGTCGAGGCGAAAAAGAAAAAAGACCGCACCACGTTCTATTTCTTCAACCTCCACATGGACCACGTCGGCGTGGTGGCACGTCGTGAGGCGGCGAAGCTCATCGTCGAACGCATAAAAACAATAGCCCAAGGCGCCCCGGTCATCGTCACAGGCGACTTCAACGTCGACCAAACCAACGAGATTTATACCATTTTCACCAATTCAGGCTTGCTGAAAGACTCTTACGACGCCGCACGCATCCGCTTCGCCGAAAACGGCACTTTCAATGCTTTTAAAACTGATTATTTCACCACCAGCCGCATCGACCATGTCTTCGTGTCGCCATCAACAAATGTTGAGGCTTACGGCGTCTTCACCAACAGCTACTGGACTGAAAACGAGACCTCCGATGTGGCGGAGAAAGCCTCCGACGCACCGCAGGAGATTTGGTTCAGCAACACCACCCGACGCAACCCTTCGGATCATTATCCGGTGTTTGTGAAAATAATTTTTTAACTTTGCAACGCAACAAACTTAATATATCATGGCAACTTCGAAAAACACAAAGATGGCTCATATCATAAACCTTATGTCCATCGCAGGAATTGACGGAAATATCTCGGATGAGGAAAAAAATGTCATAATAAAAATCGCCCAAAACATGGGCCTGACAGAGGATGATTTCAACACCTGTATCGAAGCGTGGCAGCAGATTGACGAGAGCAAGCTCGAGACAATAGTTCCCAAAGACGATGCGGATAAATATGAATTTCTGAAAAACATGGTCCTCGTGATGATGGTCGACGGCGAGATTGATGATAACGAACGAGCCTACATCGCCGGTCTGGCCGAACAATACGGTGTCGACGGTGAAGAGGCTGTCGATGAGCTGATAAAAATAGTTTATGACGAATATTTTGGAGACAATGACGAGTCTGAAGAAGATGTTTTCGAAGATGTCGACGACGAGTCACAGATAGCCATGGGCAAAAGCAACCTTGAGTTTAAAGAAGTTGTAGAAGCCTTCGATGAGCTGTTTATGCCTGCTTGCCGCAATGCCGACGCACTCCAGTATTTCCTGGTGATTCCGGATACCGACACACGTCTGTTTATGCTCACCGAGGAGCAGCTTGAGAAGGTTAAGATGATGGCCGACAAAGGCTACGGCGTCGCGCAATATGTCCTCGGCCGCTACCATTTTGTGGTGAAGCCCGAGGATGACTCCATCACCAGTGCTGTGGATCTTTTCGAGGCTGCCTTGAAAAACAACGTCGCCAACGCCTATGCGGCGTTGGCACAGCTTAACCTGCTGGGATATTATGGTCAGATCGACATCAACTCATATAACAAAACCCTCGACAAGGCCATCGAGGAAGGTAGCGCGCTGGCACTGAAGATGAGGATGGAAGACATCGTCTTCGGCCGTAACGACATGGAGATGAACCCGAAAAAAGTCATTGACTACCTCAAGGATAATTTCCTGAAAGACGAGAGTGTAGCCGAGATGTATCCGTATTTCTACGAGGTGCTCGGCGATGCTTACAATAAGACCGGCAACAAAGCCAAAGCCGCCGAGTGTTATGAACAGGCGGTGAACCTCGGCTATTTCGAGGCGGCCTACAAGCAACATTCAGTGAAACTTGAAGGCCTCAACCCCATGGCAAGAGAGATGTACAACATGGTCATCGATATGGAATGCGATGACAACCGTCCAGGATGTTTCATGCTTCGCGCAATGTTGCTTGGAGATAAATATGAGGAACAAGATGCAGCTGAGCGTAAGGAGACAGCCAAGAAAATCATAGAAGATCTCGAAAAAGACTACACCCTCGGCATGGGCGAGGCGGCTACGAAACTCGGCGACATATATTATCTCGGCGAATATGGCGTCAAGCGCAACCTCCGGGCGGCGTGGGACTGGTATTACCGTGGCACCCTGCGCGAGGACGGAGAGGCTTTTGCGGGCATGGCAAACATGGTGAAAGACGGCAACTGCCCCGACGACCTTCCTGATAACTACCTCGAATGGTGCCAAACCAACGCCAAACGTCGCATCAATGACTCGGAAGACATGTTTTTCCTCGCCATCATAAAGCCCGACGGCAATGCGGTGGCCTACCGTTTCATCAAAGACGACTGGGACAAGGTGGCGGACTACATCGGCGCAAAACGTCTGGCTCCGATAAGAGTCGACAAACTCGGCAACCTCACCGCCTGGGTCGACATCGAGGCACCTCGTAAAGGCCTGCCGATGAACAAAATCACTAAGAATTTCTTCAAAGGCGTCATCGCTGGCGACATCGTGCTTACACAGACCGACGACATCTGGGATCCTATGCTGTTTATGAGTGTCAGCGAGATAAAAGATGCTGTCGAAGCCCTTGGCGGAAAACTGGTCCGGGTTATCAACGACGAGCTTGCATTAAGCAAGGAACAACGCGAATACACCAAGATTAGTAAGGATTTGCTGAAATCGGAGAGCGGCTTCGTGGCACGCATACAGCCCGACAACACCGCACATATCGTCGACACAAACCACAAAATGTTCGCCTTGGTCGAAGAAGACATCTACGACCCAATACGTATGGAAAGTTTATATAAATTAGGAGAAAAACTCGGTCTGAAAGGCCGTCTTACCATCTGGACCGACAACTCGGCTTTGCGCAAGCAGAAGATAATGAACAACGAAAACGAGATGAACACCATAGGAACGAAGATTTTCCCAGGTCCTGTGGCCGACAACTTCTTCGTCGCAATGGAGGATGAAAACTACAACATCATGCTTTTCGATGATGAAAAACAGCTCAGAGATGTGCTTGTGGCATTAGGCGTGAAGCCTGCAAATATCGTGAAAGACTGATTCTCTAAAATCTGTAGAACAACTTTCCGACAAAAGACCAGTCATACAGAATACCGTGGACTTTCACATTGGAGATGATGTCTTCGGTAAAGCCTTCGTAATGAAGGTTGGGGGCAGAAAACTTATTCTTGTTCATCGCACCCTGGCTGCTGAAATAGAAGATATTAAGCTTTAACTGAGAGGTGAAATAAAAACGACCCCATGTCAAGCTGAGTGCCGTACTTCCGATGAGGTTGGCCGACGGATAACACCACACTCCAGATTTTTTCAGTTCGGAAGAAATGATGTTATCTTGTTCATCAATATGTTCTACGTATGCTCTTGTCTGCATGTAGTTGACAAAAGAAATCACAGGCATGGCTGTGATGTTCCACGTGATATTGCGTATGGTTCTGTCGTCGTTGTTGACAATATTGCGGTTCCAAAGAACTAAGTTGGCCGAGTAGCCTCCACCCAATGCAAACTGTATTGTACCATACGATTCAAACAGTCCTCCCAAGTCTTCCTTTGTGTCGAGGTCGCTCCACAAGAAACGTCCTGCAAGCATAAAAGAACCTGATGTGTGCTTTTGGACGACATTGATGGTGTTGGTGGCTGTATAACCGAAACGTTTGCTGTTGAACACGTAATAACCGTCTAAAGTGAGGCTGCGCAGTTTTCCCAATCCGTCCGATTGTTCAATGGTATCAAGGTAGATTAAATCACCGGGTTTTCCGACAGTCATATTACTTACAATGTAGTTTGAAAGACCATTATAGCTGATTCGCGCGCCCCATTTGAGGTTTGACAAGCCAAATGATAATGATCTCTTGTACTTCGCGCTTTTTTGGCCTATTTCCACACTGTAACCGAAACTCACACTGCCGTATCCTGCCTCAAAACCCACTTTTTTACATAGTCTTTCGCCAAGATAACTTGTTGCTTCCGCAGGTATCCTGATGCCGATATCTTCGGTAACGAAATTCAGATTAAAATCAGAATAAGCAAAAAAACCAACCATCTGAGCCTTGCTGACAATAGCAAAACAAAAACGCGCCGGGAGTTGGTAAATGCGGGTTGTGTCGATATTTTCAGGCTTGTCGATAAAAGCTTTGCCTAATTCGATGTAATGGTTGACTTTTTGGGCTTGTGCCGAAAAGGCAGCTATAAATAAAAATGCAAGTAAAAACAGTTTCCTCATATAGCTAAATCAGTTATTATTAAATCTTCTGCAAAATTAATAAAAAGAATGAAGTATTAAAAAAAAAATCCACTAAAAACACAAAAACTTTAAACTTTAAACTCCAAACTCTAAACTTTTTTAGTATCTTTGCAGCGTAATAATTTTGAATTATGAAAAAATTTGGTCGTACAATTTGGGTCGGAATCCTTGCGGGACTGGCATTTTTGGGAGCTTGTGCGTCGCATAAAGGCTTGTCGAAATCAGAGAGAGCCTCTCTTGAACACCAGCGTGACTCCATCCAGGAGGTCCTGACACGCCGTGAGGGTGCCTGTGTTTATGGTTCACCTGAGATCATCCAGGCTTACGGCGAGGAGACACAGCGTCTGCGCAACCAGCTCAACGAAATCAACGCTCGTTTAGGCGAAGATGGCTCAAAGAAGAAGTAACAGGCTTGGCTTCAACAAGCGCATAATGCTCGAACTGAATCGTGTCGCGTTGCAGCAACGCACCGAGGAACACGAGCTGCATCAGTTGTTTTGGGAATGTACATTGAGGTGTAACCTCAACTGCCGCCATTGTGGCAGCGACTGCCGTATGCTATCGGAGAAAGACGACATGCCTTTGCCGGATTTCCTTAAGGTTTTAGATGAGATAAAAACGCACGAAGACCCCTCCAATGTGATGGTCATCACCACAGGAGGCGAGCCTATGATGCGCCGCGACTTGGCATATTGCGGCAGCGAGATATCGAAACGCGGCTTCGTGTGGGGCATGGTGACCAACGGCATGCTGCTAACACCCGAAAGACTCGACGAATTTGTTGAAAACGGACTGAAATCCATAGCCGTTAGCTTCGACGGCTTTGAGGAAGACCACAACTGGATGCGAGGCAACCCTCAGAGCTACAAAAACGTGCTCGTGGCGGTGGAAGCCATGAAACAGCATCCTGAATTGACTTGGGACGTCATAACATGTGTGAACCAACGAACAATAAAATATCTGCAGGAGTTTAGAGATTTTCTTATTTCATTGGGAATTACCAGATGGAGGTTGTTTACTGTCTTTCCTTTCGGAAGAGCGGCCGGCGACCCTGATTTGCAGTTAAGCAACGAACAGTTTGTGGAGATGCTTGAGTTTATCAAGCAGACCCGTCTCGATGGCAGGATACGTGCCGACTACGGCTGCGACGGCTTCCTCGGCAGGTATGAGGGCGAGGTGCGAAACCATTATTACTCGTGCAGCGCAGGCATCAACATAGCGTCAATCCTTGCTGACGGCTCCATCTCGGGCTGCTTGAGCATTCGCAGCGACTACCATCAGGGAAACATTTACCAAGACAGCTTCTGGGATGTCTGGCAAAACAAATATCAGCTTTACCGTGACCGCAAATGGATGAAAACCGATGACTGCGCCCATTGCAAGATGTGGCGCTATTGTCTCGGCAACGGCATGCATCTCAGGGATGGCGACGGGAAGTTGCAGGTATGTCAGTATAAAAAAATAGAGGCGGTTTAATACCGCCTCATTTTCTTTTATTTTGTTCCAAAACCTCCTAACGCTGAATATAGGTTGATCAGCGCCTGGATCAAATCGTATTGGTTATCCACCTGGGTGAGCTCTGCCGCGAGTAGCGACTCTTGGGCTGTCAAGACCTCGATATAGGTGGTCGTACCGTTGTTCATCAAGTCGATGGTGGCATTGTATGCCTCATGCATAGCGTTGACTTGGATGTCGATATGTCCTGACTTCTCCTTGGCTGTCTCGCAGTCATGGATGTAAGTGTACACCTCGTTGCCGGCGCTGTAGAGAGCGTAGACGAACTCTATCTGTGCCTTCTCCTGATCTTTCTTGGCGTTTCTCAGCTGTGCCGTGAGGCTGCCGCCTTGGAAGATAGGCTGCGTGAGCGAGCCGACTGCCTGTGCGATAAGGTCGAGAGCGTCGGCAGAACCGCCATAGCCTAACAAACCTTCTATACTGATGTTAGGATAGAAGTCTTGACGTGCCTGCTGGGTGGTGTAGTAAGCCAACTCCATGTTGCGCTCTGCCATGCGGACATCAGGACGTGCGTCGAGTAATCTCACTGGCAATCCGATATGAATATTTTCAGGCATCTCAAACTCCTCGAAAGTGGCGCGTTCGATGTGATGTGGCGGCTCGTTGAGCAATAAGCAAAGCGAGGCCTCGGTATAGGTGATGCTGTTGCGCAAATCGATGATCTTGGTACGGACATCTTCCAACGAGGCTTCCATCTGATACACAGCAGGGCTCATGTAGATACCCGCCTGGTACAATGCCTCTGTGGAGTTGTATGACTCAACATACAGCCGTTCCGCTTCTTCGGCGTATTCAAGCTGTTTGTCAAGCATCACCAATAAATAATACATGTTGGCGACGTTGGCAGCCAAGCTCACCTGCACTGCCTGACGATAGTCCTCATAATACGCGACTCTGGCTTTTGCCGAGCGGATCTTACTTCTTGTCTGACCGAAGATACCCAACTGCCAGCTTGCCGTCACAGGAATCTGTATGTAGTTGGTGCTGGTTTTGTTCTGATAGTTGTAAGTCACCGACGGAGCGAATGCAAACGTAGGAGCGTAGCCCCATTTTGCTCTTTTCACGTCATTCTGAGCCTGCTCGATGGTGAGCTGCGCGGTGCGCATATCGGTGTTGTTTACCAAAGCCGAGTCGATAAGCTGTTGGAGCAACGGATCGGTGAAGATGTCGCGCCAGTTGATGTCGCCTATCGAGGTGCTGTCTTGCGGGTCAACGATGTCGCCCATCGCATTTTCATCAGCGGTATAGTCCGCATCATATTTCTTATAGAGGGAGCAGCTTGGCAACAGCAGCATCCCGACTAATAAAACAATTATATACCTTTTCATAGATACACCTTTCTTATTTAAATTAGTCTTCATCATCATCATTATTATCTGGGGTAACTCGTTCATGAACCTTCTGGAACACCATGTACAATGCAGGTGTGACGAACAGAATCGCGATGATACCGACAGTCATACCGCCTACAACGGCGATTGACAACGACTTGTTACCCACAGCACCTGCGCCGCCTTCGATGATAAGCGGGATCATACCGATGATCATGGTCAAAACGGTCATCAAGATAGGACGCAGACGGTCTCTACAAGCACCGACAGCGGCCTCGTAGATAGACAAGCCTTCCTTACGTTTCTGAACGGCGAACTCTGTGATGAGGATGGCGGTCTTCGCCACCAGACCCATCAACATGATGATACCCGTTTGCACATACACGTTGACGCCGACGCCCATCAGTAACTCAAGCGGACGGACAGCGAGATATGCGCCGAAGATACCGAACGGGATTGACAGCAACACCGCGAATGGGATGAATATTGAGTTATACAAACATGCGAGGATGAGGTAAACAATCAACACTGCGATAGCATAGATGATGACAGTGTCGTTCGACCCGGCTGTTGCAGCTTCCTCACGAGCCATACCACCATACTCATAGCCATATCCGTCGGGGAAAACCTCTGCCATCAATTCATCGACAGCAGTACGAACGTGAGCCGATGTATATCCAGAGGCAGGCATGACATTCACATTATAACATGAGTAAAGGTTAAACCTGCGTTCCTGTGCGGAACCCAAAGTAGGAGTCAGAGTCACAAACTCCGAAACAGGCGTCATCTTACCGTCAATCTGTACGAATATGTTGTTGAGAGTGCTCTCCTCCATACGATATTGGTCACCAGCCTCCACAAGTATCTGATAGACCTTACCATACTGGATGTAGTTGCCGATATATGTACCTGCAAGGTTGGTGCCGATGGTCTCGACAACAGTCTTAGGTGAGATACCTCTGCGTTTGCAAGCCGCCACATCGACTGTGAGATTGTATTTAGGATAGTCGGCTGAATATGAAGCTATAGCTGCTTCAACTTCAGGACGGTCACTTAACTTCTGGGTAAACTCTGCCGCCAAAGCATAGAATGTGGAGTCGTCGCTTGTTCCTGAGCGGTCCTGGAGGTTAAGCTCCATCAGGGAACCCGTACCGTAGCCAGGAATCTGAGGCATCTGGAAAGGTGTGACATCAGCTTCCGGCATGTTCACCATGGCCCAAACGTAGATATCCTGCTGCACTTTGGCAACGCTGTAAAAATCACGCTCATCCCAGTTTTTCAGACGCACCAATATTGTAGAGTAGTTGGTTCCGGCGCCACCGTTCATCATTGAGTAACCTGTCATGGCACCAACCAACTCGACATCGTCAAGCTTGCTGATGAAACCCTCAAGTTTTTCAGCAGCATCCTGTGTCTCGTTAAGATAAGTACCTGATGCCATTGTAAGGTCAACTATGATGAAGCCCTGGTCTTCCTGCGGAACGAGGTCTTGCTGGGCTGTCTTCATGAGCCATACCATACCACAGCTGAAAGCAATCAAAAGAATCCAAGAGAAAATAGGACGTTTGATGAATTTGCTGACACCTTTGATATACTTGTCCAACAAAGCGCCGTAAGCGGCGTTGTAACCCTTTCTTACGTAATAGCTGAGGCCTTTTCTCTCTTTGCCGTCTTCATTCTTAGGTTTAAACAAAATAGCGCAGAGGGCAGGGCAGATGGTCAAAGCTGAAAGGCAGGAAATACCCACCGAACCGGCCATAATGGTACCAAACTGCTTGAAGAATGTGCCTGAAGTTCCCGACATGAAAGTCACAGGGATAAACACTGCCATAAACACACACGTTGTTGAGATAACAGCTGCCGTCACTTCGTTGAGAGCCACTGTTGTGGCAGTTGCTGCCGACTTGTATTTTCCTGTTTCCAACTTTGCCATAACCTCTTCAACAACCACGATGGCGTCGTCCACGACAGTACCGATGGCAAGCACCAAGGCGAATAGCGTCAGCAAGTTAAGCGAGAACCCCATCGCCTTCACTATCGCGAATGTACCAATCAAAGAAACGATGATTGAGACTGACGGGACTAATGTCGCCTTGAAATCCTGCAAGAACAGATAAACGATAAAGATGACAAGGATGATAGCGATTATAAGTGTCTCCACGACGCTGTGCATTGAAGCGAAGAGGAAGTCGTCGGATGTCTCCATAAGCTTGAATTCCAGACCTGCAGGCAACGTCTTTGAAATTTCAGCGATAACCTTGTTGATCTCAGCGTTGACTGCTGTGGCGTTGGCGCCAGGCGACTGGTTGACGATAAACATGGCTCCAGGATGACCTTCGGTGTTAGAACGGAAGTCGTAAGCTTTTGTACCAAGCTCAATGTCAGCAATGTCTTTCAAACGCACTATGTTACCGTCACTGGTGCCGCGTACGATGATGTCCTCAAACTGGCTCATATCGTCGAGCAGTCCGTGGTATTCGATATCGATTTTGTTGATTGTACTTTCGATTCTACCGACTGGTGCCACGAGGTTTTGTTCGTTGATGGCGCTGATGATTTCAGCCGGTGTTATGCCATACATTCCCAAAACATCAGGTTTTATCCAGATACGCACACCGTATTTGTCACCGATAAGCTGTGTACGTCCCACGCCAGTGACACGGCTAACTTGTGGTATCACATTGATATCCAAGAAGTTGATGATGAACTTCTCATCAAACTTATCATCGGTGCTCTCCAAACTTAAAATCTGAAGGATGGAGTTAACACTCTTGGTAACGGTGACACCCTGCGTGGTCACGTCTGCCGGCAACAGACCCAGAGCCTGGTTCACACGGTTCTGCGTGTTCACAGTCGCCATGTCTGGGTCGGTGCCTTGTTTGAAATAGACGTCGATTTCAGCAGTACCGTTTGAACTTGCTGTTGAAGAGATATACATCATGTCTTCCACGCCGTTCACCTGCTCCTCAATAGGCATGATGACTGATTTCATGACAGATTTGGCGTCAGCACCGCTGTAATAGGCCTGGATGATGACCTCAGGAGGCGCGATATCAGGATATTGCTCGATTGGCAGTGTGAAGATACTCACCGTACCGACAAGACAGATAAGCACGGCGACGGCGAGAGCTGCCACCCAGTGCTTGACAAAATATTTCTGTTTTATAGCCATTTTTATCTTACTTTAGTACCGTTAGACAATTTGCGAACACCGTTGGTGACGATTTCATCGCCAGGTTTCAGACCTTCTATGATGTAATATTCTTTTCCGTCGTTTGATGGTACAACTTTGCATATTATGCCTTCAACTGTTCCGTCTGTTTTTATGCGATAGAACATCATCTGGTCCTGCAGACGCACTGCTGCTGTCTGAGGTGCGCACAAAATACTGTCTACCGTAATCGGGATGATGATGTTAGCCGACATGCCTGAGCGAAGAACGCCGTTAGGGTTCTCAAACTCAGCCGTGCAAAGCACCGTTCCTGTTGTAGGATTTACAATGGCTTCAATCTTTGTCACCACACCCTCTCCTTTATACATCTCGCCGTCTTTGAGTTTCAGTTGCAACTTCGGCATGGCGTCACCGATAAACTTGCCGTTAGGTCCTTCCATACCTTTAGAGCCGATGCGTAAATCATAACTTTTTATCATATCCAGCAACTGTGCCTCTGTTAACGAGAAGTCGGCATCAACGAGGCTGTTGTCGCTGACAGTGCAGAGGTAATTTGAACGCATTGCCATGTCGCCCTCGTCAAAGCCGTTAGCGTCGACATAGCCTGTGACAGGAGCTGTAACGTTGCAATAGCCGAGATTGGTCCTCGCTATGTTAAGCTGGGCTTCAGCCTGAAGCACTGACGCCTTGGCTGAATTGTAATCGTTCAAACTGGTCTTCAGCACATAGTCGCTGATGATTCTCTTGTTATAAAGCTCCTGATTCGACTCATACTGGAGTTTTGTGGTCTCCATACGGGCTAAAGCCACACTCAGGTTGGCTTCAGCGGCTTTAACGCTGAGCTGGTATTCGGTCGGATCGATAATGTACACAGTCTGGTCTTTCTCAACCTTGGTACCTGTGGTGAAATTTTTCTCCGTGATAATGCCTTCCACCTGCGGATAGACCTTAATCTCGGTAGTTCCGGAAGTTGTTGCCGGGAACGACATGTTGTAAACAATGGTCTCAGGCTGGAGCACCTTGGTCTCGTATTTCACCTGAGGAGCCTGTTCCGGTTGCTGTTTTCCTGTGCAGGATACTAATATGCAGCATGCCATGAGCAACGCTGGACATATCAGAAAGTAGTGCTTTTTCATATTATGACTATTTTGTTTATGATTTCCAAATTATAAAAAGTATCAAAACGCAAAAATATAAAATAATATAAAATTATGATGGAAAATTTTAATTTTCCGTCAAAAAATGTTTGTTTTCCGTCAAAAAATCGTTATTTTCTCACTATCACACTGCCGCTGCCCTGGTAAGTGGCGAGAATCAGCACCTCGGCAATCTGCACATGTTCGGGGGCGTTGGCCGCATATACTGCCACGTCGGCGATGTCGTCGCCTGTCAGCGGGTCGATGCCTTTATAAACCTTGGCGGCGCGCTCGGTGTCACCATGGAATCGCACGTTGCTGAAGTTGGTCTCTACCAGTCCCGGCTTGAGGTTCGTCACACGAATGTTGCTGTCGGCCACGTCGAGACGCAGACCGTCGCTGAGTGTCTTCACCGCTGATTTTGTGGCGCAATAGACGTTGCCGTTGGCGTATGCTGCGTCGCCTGCCACCGAGCCCACGTTGATGATATGACCGCGGTTGCGCTCCATCATGCCCGGGACAACCAATCTCGTCATGGTCAGCAAACCCTTGATGTTGGTGTCGATCATAGTCTCCCAGTCCTCAAAATCACCTTGATATTCAGGCTCAAGACCGAGGGCGAGACCGGCATTGTTAACCAAAACATCGATGTCTTTCCACTCATTCGGCAGATTTTCGATGCATTCTGTGGCTTTTTCGCGGTCACGCACGTCGAAAACCAACGTCAACACCTTTGTGCCCTTGGTTTCCAGCTCTTTTTTTATCTCTTCCAAACGCTGACCGTTACGGCCTGTCAGAATCAGCTTGTCGCCGTTGGCGGCGAATTTGCGCGCGCATGCGAGGCCGATACCGCTCGTTGCACCAGTTATCAAAACTATCTTGTTCATAATCAAAAAGTTAAATTAAACTAATTTAAAACTGCAAAATTACAAAAAAGTTCGTTTTATTAAAAAAAATACTTATACCAACTTGTATTTTTTCAAAATTCTGTAGAAAATCGCCGTCATCACGATGATGCCTCCTGCTATAGCTATTGCTGCCTTGACAGCGTTAAACCCTGTGTCGGCTGCTAACAGCAATTGGTTTGTCACGATGAAATAGGATGTCCAGAAGATGCCGCCTCCAGGCACCAGCGGGATAATGCCGCAAATCATGAACACCGTGACCGGACAATGACGAAAGCCGGCGAAGGCATGAGCTATCAGTGCCACACTCATCGCAGCAAGAAACACCGAGCTGGTGAAGATGTAGACAGCCCACCCGACCATGCCGACGAAGCCGCATTCGAGGTAGTATTTCCGCGGCGTGCCGAAGATTATCGAGAAACTGGCTGTGCCTACAAACGCCGCTGCAAGCTGTATGTACCACGCCGAGGTCACACCGTCGACGACAGGCCATTCCTGTTTCAACAGATCGCCAAATACCAGATTGTCAAGCTGTAAAGCCAGCACCACGCCTATCGCGATGCACAAAAATGTTATCAAAGCGTCGATAAGTCGGGTGGAGCCTGCGATGTAATCCTCGTTGGCGAGGTCGCGCATTCCGTTGGTGAACGGCACTCCCGGCACGAGCGCGATGATTGTGCCGATAATCATATTCGCAAGATGCACTGGCGTGTCAATAAGAGCTGTGGCGATATGATACGCTCCCACACAGAGCAATCCGCCTACGATGCCGCACGTCAGACTGTTAAAGATCCGCGACATGTTTTTCCCAAAATACGCCATATAGGTGCCGAGTAACAAGCCGACCATCAAGGTGACAAACGAATCCATGAAACTGCCTCCGAAGTTGATGCAGAATGCCGACACACCCAGGGTCACGCCGAAGATACGCTCCCACGCCGGCTTCGCCTTGCTGTTTCGGATGTTGTGCAGACGTCTCTCGAGCTCGTCGAGGGTACAGCGGCCGCTCACCACGTCGCGACTCAGCTGGTTGACATCCGCCACACGGCTCAGCTGCGTCCCCTTGATGGGGATAAACTCAGCCCAAGCATAGTCTCTTGCAGTGGCTATTATGCCGTTGCTCAGCACAAAGAAGCTCTTCTCGTCAACGCCGAACGTCGTAGCTATGCGCCGCATGGTGTCTTCCACACGCGATATCTCAGCGCCGTTCTCCAACAAAATATGCCCCGCCTCGGTGGCGAGCTTCATCGCCCTTTCGTGATTGTTTTCCATAGTGTCAAAATTTCAGCAAAAATAGGAAAAAATCATTATCTTTGCAATCAAAATCATTTTTAAAATGAGAAAAATGGAAACACTGTATATCACCCCCGATGGCTTCGACAACCTGCTTCTCCAAAGCGATGGCGAATTTCTCACAGGCTTGCATTTTGTAAAGACGTTTCCTGAAACGTCTCAAAATTCCCCATTAACCCCAATACTCCCGCAATGCATATTGGAAACCATTCACTGGCTCGATACCTATTTCTCAGGCCATCAACCGGATTTCACTCCAGTTTATAAAATCGAAAATATCACTCCATTCCGCAAAGAAGTCATAGAGATTTTGAATAAAATCCCTTTCAGGAAAACCGTCACTTATGGTGAGATTGCCTCCGAAATCGCCCAAAACCGCAACATCCCGAAGATGTCAGCACAGGCTGTCGGCAACGCTGTCGGCTGGAATCCTATATGCATCATAATCCCATGCCACCGTGTCATCGGCTCCAATGGCGATCTCGTCGGCTATGGCGGCGGCATTCAAAACAAAGAGGCGCTTTTAAGGCTTGAAGGAAGTTTATAATTACATCCTTTTCCCTTTATATCCTAGACTTTCAATTGCTTTAATCACCTCTTCATCGCTTACATTTCCTTCAACGACAGCGATGCCTGAAGCGAGATCAACTTCAACATGTTCAACGCCTTGCAAGTTTTTGATGCTCTTTTCGACATTATTGCGGCAATGGTTGCACATCATGCCATCGACTTTAAACTTTTTCTTTTCCATAACTTTATGATTTTCAATATTTTCAATAGAATGATTGTGCTCATGGGAATGATGTTCTGCGTCGCATTTGCAATGGTCATCATCATCACAGCAGCCACAGTGGTCATCGCCGCATGAACATGGGTGTTTATGCCTTAATATCAATGCCACGATAAGCAAAATTCCTAAAACAACACTGCAAATCACATTGAAAATCGCCGGCGATTCGGCACAACAGTCTTTTGTGGCCTGAATGCTCGAGGTGAACCATTCTGTCGGCAAGACGAGGTCTATCAAAAGTCCGAATGTAATGGCACCAAGGATTATTGAAAACAGATACACCCACATCGTCTTCTTCTCCAAAACCTTGCCAATCACCATGATTGACGCCATGTTACATGCCGGTCCGGCCATCAGAAGCACCAATGCCGCGCCTGGTGATAACCCTTTGAGCATCAACGCTGCCGCAATAGGTATGGAACCCGTGGCGCACACATACATCGGCACCGACACCGCAAGCACCATCAGCATGGTCAATAGAGGCTTGTCGTTGAAATACAAGAAGAAATCGTCAGGCACAAACACCGTTATCAAACCAGCGACAACCAAGCCAATCATCAGCCACTTCCCGATGTCCTGCATCATCTCGAAATAGCCGTATTTGAGGGCTTCCTTGATTTTATTCCAAAAGCCTTTCGGCCTTTCTTCCGAGGCCTTTCTGATTGTTTCTGAGTTCGCTGAAGTCTCGTTCTTAGTAGCCCAATTCACAAGCTGTCCTCCAAATAATGCCGTCACCAAAGCCGCAATAGGTCTGATGATGGCAAAAGGTATCCCTAACAACGAGGCTGTCGCCAAAATCGAGTCGATGCCAGTCTGCGGTGTGGCAATCAAAAACGATGTGGTGGCACCTTTCGAGGCTCCTTCTTTCCTCAGCGACATCGCCGTCGGTATGACACCGCATGAGCACAACGGCAACGGCACTCCAATCATCGCCGCCCATAACACTGAGCGGAAATCGTTTTTTGAAAGGTATCTGTGGTACACCTGCGCAGGCACAAAAGCGTGCAGCAAACCCGCAAAGCCGAATCCCAGCAACAGATACGGCGACATTTCATTTATCAAATTCCAAATTTCATGCATAACATAACAATTTTAATCCTGTTTTGTCATTCCGAACGCAGTGAGGAATCTCATTCGAGATGACGTTTTCACATTGCAAAATTACATCATTTTAAGATATCGGTTTATCATCATTAATGATTATTTTTCATAGGATTAATCATTACTTTTAACGATTATTATGGCGGCGGCATTAAGGCCCTTAACGCCCTTAATGGCATTAACGCCCTTAATGCAGCCGCCAAAAGTAGTTAAAGCAAAGAAAAATTTTCTGCTATTTCTGCGATATCTGTGAGAGAAAATTTTATCTTTGCAAAAAATTAAAAATCATTATCATGTCAAAAACAAAAACGGTATTTTTTTGCAAGGAATGCGGCAACGAGTCACCAAAATGGATAGGCCATTGCCCTGGTTGCGGCGCATGGAACAGCTATGTGGAAGAGACGGTGGTGACAGGAAAGGACAGTAAGACCGTTTCAAAAGACATTGATATTCAAAGCTTTAAAAGCAAACCAACTCCAATTCGTGAGGTCACGAGCGCGCAGGAGGAGCGTCTCGACCTTGGCTACGACGAACTCAACCGTGTCCTCGGCGGCGGACTCGTGCCAGGCTCCCTGATACTTCTCGGCGGCGAACCCGGCATCGGCAAGTCGACGCTGCTCCTCCAGATGGCACTGCATATTAATAAGAAGGTGCTCTACGTCTCGGGTGAGGAGAGCCAACAACAAATAAAGATGCGTGCCGACCGTATCGGCATAAAAAACGACAACTGCCTGATACTCAATGAGACCGACACTCAAAACATCTTAAAACACGTCAAGGATACCCAGCCTGACATCGTGATTATCGACTCGATTCAGACGCTGGAGTCGCCAGCTGTGGAGGCTACTGCCGGAAGCATCAGTCAGATACGTGAGACGGCAGCTGAGATGAACAAGATTGCAAAGTCGTTCCACGTGCCGGTGTTCCTCATCGGTCATATCACCAAAGACGGCACCATAGCAGGACCTAAGATTCTTGAGCATATAGTCGACACGGTGCTGCAGTTCGAGGGCGACCGCCACTATGGTTTCCGCATTTTAAGAACCGTGAAAAACCGCTTCGGCTCGTCGTCGGAACTCGGCATCTTTGAGATGAACGCCGAAGGTCTGCGTGAGGTGAAAAACCCCAGTGAGATATTACTCTCGCAAAGAGAGACATCAGTCAGCGGCATCGCCATCGCCGCCATGGTGGAGGGACTGCGCCCGATGCTTGTGGAGACACAGGCCCTCGTCAGCTCGGCGGCCTACGGCACACCACAACGCTCCAGCACAGGCTTCGATATACGTCGCCTTAACATGCTCCTGGCTGTGCTCGAAAAACGTGCAGGCTTCCGCCTCGGCGCAAAAGACGTGTTCCTCAACATCGCAGGAGGCCTCCGTGTCGACGACCCCGCCATGGACCTCGCCGTGGTTGCCGCAGTGCTGTCATCAAGCGAAGACGTGGCAATAGACGGCCGCTGCGCCTTCGCAGCAGAAGTCGGCCTCTCAGGCGAAGTAAGAGCCGTCAATAGGGTGGAGGCCCGCATCGCAGAAGCCGACAAACTCGGTTTCGACCGCATTTTCATCTCGAAATACAGCGCCAAAGGCCTCGACACCAACAAATATAAGATAAAAGTGGTGCCGATAACCACCATAGGACAGCTCTTTAAAGAACTTTTTTAATATGATGTTATGAACGATTGGCTGGCTTGTTTTGAAGATAATAAACTGATAGTCAAAGAGTTCGGCGAGTGCCGTTTCGAACACGACCACCTTATGGCCGACACCGGTGCCATGACTGTTGTCATCGACGGACTTATCCTCAACCAGAAAGAGCTTTTTGTGCATTATCACACAGATAGTTTCCTACAACTGGTGCTCAAGATGCAGCAAGAAGCTCCCGATACGTTTTTCAAAGCTTTCAGAGGACCGTTTACTGGCTTGTTTTTTGATAAAAATACCCGAAAAGCTGTCGTTTTCACCAATCAGACCGGTGATTCTGCCGTTTTTTACCATATCGCAGATGAAATTCAAATATTTTCATCGAATTTTTCAATATTATTGAATTATCTGAAAGAAAATCAAATACCTGTCTCACTCGACGAAAAGGCATCGCACTGGATGCTGACCTTCGGCTATCTCATCGACGAGGCCACTTTTGCCAACGAAATCAAACGTTTGATGGCAGGAAAGGCTCTTTATCTCGATAAAGGCGTTTGGAAAGAGAAACGTTATCATCAGTTTTTATCAAAAAACATGCAAATCACTGAGGATGAGGCGATTACAAAGATTGACGCCCTGTTCCGCCAGGCTGTGAAACGTTGTTTCGACAAGGATTTGGAGTATGGTTACAAGCGCCATCTTGCCGACATGAGTGCGGGCATGGACTCGAGGATGGTCAACTGCGTGGCAAAATCGCTGGGTTACGGACCAATCACCAATATCAGCTACAGCCAGACTGGCAGCGAGGAGGAGGTCTTGTCAAAGAAAGCATCGAAGTTATTTGGTAACGACATGATTTTCAATGCATTGGATGCTCATGAGTTTGTTTTCGACATCGACGGGCTGCTCCAAGGCAACTTCGGCACATATCTGTATTCAGGCATCACCGGCGGAGCGCGTCTGCTGTCAGGCCTCGACTTCACTGAATTTGGCGCGGAGCAGACAGGTCAGCTGGGCGACATCGCCATCGGCACCTTCGTGAAGAGCGACAACATAGCAGTAAACCCTGATGCTGTCAGGCTTTCGCATAAGCTGCCGCTAAAATTCGACCCTAACCCGGAGAGGTTCGAAAACCTCGATTTATATAGCCTCTACACCCGAGGCTTCATGGGAGCCATGTCGTCTTGGTTCATCAGAAAACACTATACCTTCGCGCTGTCGCCATTCATCGACGTCGACTTCATGGAGTTCTGCTACGCCTTGCCGATAGCCATGCGAAGAGGTCATAATCTCTATTGGAAATGGGTGAAAAAGTATTATCCTGAGGCCTTGAACGTGCCTACGAGCCGCAGACCAGTGCCCACAATCAGGAAATTATATCGCAAAGGGCTGAAAGCTGGCCGAAAAGTGTTTTTCAAACTCGGTATTGCGAAGTCGCGCGTCAGATCGGATTCCTCAATGAATCCTTACGAGTACTGGTACGACACCGACCCGAAAATGCGTGCCTTTTTCAATGATTATTATCATGAAAACATCAATCTGACAAGTCAGAATAATGATTTGAAAAACGAGGTCGAGACGCTTTTCAACAGCCCGGTCATCTTGGAGAAGATAATGGCTCTCACTGTCATCGGAATGGCAAAAATGGTTTGCTCTAACCCAGAATAATCGCCCTGTTGTCGTCGATATGTCCCGCCGGATAGTCCCAAATCACCGGGTATCCGTATTCTTTCACCTTTTCTGAAATAATCTCTTTGGCGGTCATGCCGAACGGAATGGCGTTGTCGTGCATGTCGCTGAACGCGCCCACGATGAGACCTTTCAGATGTGCCAGTTTCCCAGCCCGTTTAAGTCCCATCATCATGCGGTCGATATGATAAAGGTATTCGTCCAAATCCTCGATAAACAACACCTTACCGTCCGTTTCCGGAAACAGATCCGACCCCAACATCGAATACAAAACGGAAAGGTTCCCGCCAACGACGGGTGTGTCGCCAAAAACCGTTTGTAAGGACGCGGCGTGCCACGTCCGTTCGGTCAATGCCTCATATAATGTTTCTAACGCCTCCTTTGTATTCTTCTCGAAATTTATTGGCATCGTAGCATGAACACTCTGATAACCAAGCTGTTGCATCTTCGCATGAAGCACAGTCACGTCGCTGTAGCCCACAATCCATTTTGGGTGTTTCTCAAACTTCGAAAAATCCAGCTTGTCGACGATTCTTATCGTTCCATATCCTCCTCTCGCACAGAAAATGGCGTCGATGTCGTCTCTGTCGAGATAGTCTTGCAACACGCTGGCACGGAAGTCGTCATCGCCCGCAAGTTGGTGATACTCAACGAATAAGCGGTCGTCGTACACTGGCACGAAGCCCTTTTCTTCAATCCATTTCACGGCAAAGGCAATCTCCTCTCGCGAAATCTTGCGAGCCGGAGCCACAATGGCTATCTTCGAACCTTTTTTTAAAAATGCAGGTGTTATCATGATGTGATTAATTCTCTGCAAATATCGTAAAATTTTTTCAAAATTTGCTTTTGTGTCAAAAAATATGTAATTTTGCATAATTAATTGTTAAAGAATTGAATATGAAGAAATTTATATACGCAGTTTTGTTGGTTTTCCTGTCACTTCCAGCCTTTTCACAACTCGAAGTGAAAGAAAACTCCTTCCACGAAGTGCCTGGCTTCACCAACACCAACCCAGACCCGGATTATCAGAGCGACGACAACTATTTCCCGTTTGCAATTATCAAGATAAAAACCGAAAATATCAACGACAAACAGCGTCGCGAGCTGCTCTTCCAAGGCAACGCCGCAACGTATTTCATGATTGAGTACAAAGACGACGGTATCTGGTTGTATCTTACTGCGCAATATGCCGATTATATCAAGATTTCACATCCCGATTTCAGCACTTGCGAGTTTGAGATACCGGTGAAACTTAAGCCGAACCAGGGTTATGAGCTGACACTCACAAATACCGCCGGCGCCGCAAGTTACGGCAGCCTGACCGTTATAACAAAACCTGAAAAAGACGCTTTCGTGACACTCGACGGCAAAGAATTGGGATGGCAACAAAGGACTCCCTATACCAACGAGATGATTCTCGCAGGAAAACATGAGATAAAAGTCTCGAAAATGCCATACGAGACCGTCACAAAAATCATCGAGATAAAAAAAGGCGAACATCTTGAGTTGGAAATAGAAATGCCATTATCATACGGCACAATACATATCGAGACAACGCCTCCGGGAGCTACCGTGTTTGTTGACAAAACCGAATACGGCACAACACCAATCACACTCGACAGCATCATCATTGGAAAACATTTGGTATTATTGAAGAAAGATGGCTTGAAAATGATGTCGCAAAATATCAATCTTGAACACGACAATCCTATAAACATCAATAAAACCTTCGAAACCTGTCCTGTTGGTGCCATCGACGGAGTCTTTTCAATCAGCGACACCTCTCAAGTGTATTTCTCAAAAGGCAATCTTCAATACATTCCTTCAGCAAAAACTTGGCGTTTCGCTGAAAATCAAGACTATATCATCGGCAAAAACAACAAAAAAGCCAACGAAAACAACAACGGCAGGGTAGACCTCTTTGGTTGGAACACCGCCAACAATCCCATGAACAGGTCGAAAAACATCGAAGATTATCCTAAAAAGTTTGTCGATTGGGGGCATAATCCAATTGCAAACGGCGGCAACAAACCCGATATGTGGCGTACGTTAAACTACAAAGAATGGGAATATCTGTTTGAAAAACGAAAAACAGAATCTGGGATGTATTTCGTTATCGCAAAAGTTAATGCAACACCAGGTGTGATAATATTTCCCGATAATTGGAAAAAGAGTTTATATGATTTGAAAGATGTCAACAATCCTGAGAGTGTTTCACACACATACCAGCCAAGCGGCGATAAAATTAAATTTTTAAGTGATATTCCAGACCAAAACATTATCAGTCTTTCCGATTGGAAAAGGGTTTTTGAAGCCAATGGAGCCGTGTTTCTGCCTGCGGCCGGTTATGATGGAATAAATGTAAAAGTTTCTGCCGATGAGGTTGGCTTATATTGGACAAGTCCCAACAGTGATTTCTATGAATATGTTGACAAGCCCGACAGATTTACTGCACAAAATAAGTTTAGAGTTGATGCCCTGCTGTTGTTCACCAATGAATGCTATGAGATTTATCCAGAAAACAGATTGTCAGTTCGTCTCGTCCATTAAACTATTTGATTATGAAAAGGTTAATTATTGCATTATTCACATTTGTTATTTCAATAAACAGCTTCGCGCAACTTGAAGTCAAGCCTGGCTCGTTCAAGGAAGTGACAGGTTTTGTCAATATCAACGACAAACAATACGACAGCAACGACAACCTCTATGCCGTTTTGAAAATCCGTACTGAAAACATCAACGATAAACAGCGTAACGAATTGATTTTCAATGTGTATGATAATGCGGAGTTTGAAGTTGAGAACCAGGTGGGCGAGGTGTGGCTTTATGTCAGCTATTTTGCCAACCATATCACGATTTCACATCCCGAAATGGGTTCTGCAGAGTTTTATCTTCCTTTCGACATGAAAGGCAAAAAAGGCTATGAACTCACGGTTGTCAACAAAACGGAAGCCGCTACAGGACAAGGTTCTTTGTGGCTTTACACTTTGCCTGAAAACGATGCCACTATCACTATTAACGGCAAGACTTTGAAGGTGAAAACGCCTTATAAAAACGACATGATGGCGGCAGGGCATTATGAGATAACTTTTTCTAAAGAAAGTTTTCAGACAGTGACAATAACCGCTGATGTTTACGATGGACAAAACACACATTTGGACATCGAAATGCCATATATGTTCGGCAAGATGAATATCAACTCCGAACCTTCGGGAGCCACAGTGTTTATTGATGACAACGAACGCGGCACTACGCCTTTGGCTGTTAACGATATAGTTGTTTCGAAAAAACATGAACTTCGAATTGAAAAGAAAGGCTGTAGTGCATTCAAGTCGGAATTCATTTTGGAAGCTGACAAGCCGTTGAATATTTGTGCAAACATCACAAAATGCCCGAAAGGTGCTTTGCCAGGCGTTTTTTCGGTAAGCGATAAGAAAAAAGTGTATTTCGCGAAGACAAATTTGTGGGTTGAGTTTGGTCGCCCTCAAAATTCGTTATTTTTACAAAGCCAACTTATAAATAGTAGGACATTTTATGATGATAAAATGAAATGGATTGAATGGAAAAACACATCAATTTCGAATGCGGGAAATAAACGGTGGGACGCTTTGTCGAAGGAAGAGTGGGAGTATGTTTTATTTACGAGAAACACGAAATCTGGAATAAGATTTGTCTTTGCTAAAGTTGATGGCGCTGACGGAATAATCGTGCTTCCAGACAATTGGGAGGAAGAACTGTATAGTTTCAGTACCGACAAAGGTTTTGAAAGCAATGTCATCAGCTTGTCGGAATGGACCAATGCAATAGAATCATCTGGTGCGGTGTTTTTAAAGGCAGGAACTTATTGGACATCATCTGGCAAACAAGTGGATGATACCACGATGGATATCGCGATTTTGTGTGTCAATAACAAAGAGGTTTTCATAGATACAGTATTGTTTGCCAATATTTTTTCTTTTGCAAATGAATATCTCGCTCGTCTCACTTGTCCCGCGAAATGACAATTGTTTTCTGATTAATTGAATTTCTGCATTTTCTGCGATTTCTGCGTGAGAAAAAAAATAATTCCTTTCCCAAAACAATTTTTTTGTATTTTTGCAGATTAATTAAAAATAATAAGAAAGAATAATTAAAACTGCATATTCTATGTCAAAAAATGAAAAATTTGTCGAAGAAGGCTTGACTTACGACGACGTATTGCTTATTCCGGCTTACAGCGACATCATACCGCGTGACGCCGATTTGAGAACCAACTTCTCACGCCGCATCAGACTTAACATCCCTATCGTGACTGCCGGCATGGACACTGTCACCGAGGCTCCTATGGCTATCGCCATTGCACAGGAAGGCGGCATCGGAGTGCTGCACAAAAACATGACAATCGAGCAGCAGGCAGCTGAAGTCACCAAGGTGAAACGCGCCGAAAACGGCATGATTATCAACCCGGTGACCATCAAAGAAGGCGCTCTCGTCCGCGACGCTCTCAAAATCATGAACGACTACCACATCGGTGGCATCCCGGTGGTCAACGACGATAACGTGCTCGTGGGTATCGTCACCAACCGTGACCTCCGCTTCGAGCGTAAGACCGACCGTCCGATCTCGGAAGTGATGACAAAAGACAACCTCATCACCACCACCGAGTTCACCGATTTCGCTACAGCTGCCGACATCCTTCAGGAGCATAAAATAGAGAAGCTGCCTGTCGTCGACAAGCACAACCATCTTATCGGACTTATCACTTACAAAGATATCATCAAAATCAAGGCACGCCCTAACGCCTCGAAAGACGAGCACGGCCGCCTTAGAGTAGCCGCTGCCGTGGGTATCACCTACAACACCATGGAACGCGCCCAGGCTCTCGTCGACGCTGGCGTCGACGCCATCGTCGTAGACACCGCACACGGCCACTCAAAGAACGTGTTCAACGTCACAAAAGAACTCCGCAAGGCGTTCCCGAACATCGACCTCGTCATCGGCAACATCGCCACAGCCGAGGCTGCCAAAGACCTCGCCAAACTCGATGTCGACGCCATCAAAGTGGGTATCGGACCAGGCTCGATATGCACCACACGTATCATCGCAGGCATAGGCGTCCCGCAGCTTACAGCTGTTTACAACGTCTCTGAGGCCCTCAAAGGCACCGGCATCCCTGTCATCGCTGACGGCGGCATCCGTTACACAGGCGACATCGTGAAAGCCATCGCAGCAGGCGCCTCGACAATCATGGCAGGCTCACTGTTCGCAGGAGTCAACGAGTCACCAGGCGACACCATCATCTTCGAAGGCCGTAAATACAAGACATACCGCGGCATGGGCTCACTCGAGGCTATGCAGCATGGCTCGAAAGACCGTTACTTCCAGGATATGGAAGACGACATCAAGAAACTTGTGCCGGAAGGCATCGTAGGCCGCGTACCTTACAAAGGAAGCCTCTCGGAAGTGGTATATCAGATGGTAGGCGGACTACGCGCAGGCATGGGCTACACAGGCTCGCACACCATAGAGGAACTCCACAACGCCCGCTTCATCAAGATCACAGCATCGGGCATGAACGAGAGCCATCCGCACGACATCACAATAACACAGGAATCACCGAACTACAGCAGAAAAGCATAGTGTACACTCGTCATTTCGTGCGGAACGAAGTGTAGTCGAGCAATCTCCGACATTGAATGTTCCGAATCAGTTGTTTGAGATTTCTCCATTACCCTCTCCACTTCGGTCGAGGTTCAGTCGAAATGACGGATTGGAAAGATAGAAAAATACAAAAAGTAATTATATGAAAAAAGTATTAGTTTTTTTAATAGCATTGACACCAGCACTCCTCTTTGCACAGGGTTGGAAATCAAAGACTTTGATAACTTTGGGCGACAACAACATCTCCGCAGGGGAGTTTATGGGAGTGTATGAGAAAAACAACGTCCAAAGCGACGTCATCGACAAAAAAAGCGTCGACGAATATCTCGACATGTATGTCAACTTTAAGTTGAAAGTCATTGAGGCTGAGAACCTTAAGATGGACACCATGCCGAAATTCGTCAAGGAATATAACAGCTATCGCGAACAGCTCGCCAAGCCTTATTTCTCAAGCGAGGAAGCTAACGAACAGCTTATTGAAGAGGCATACGAACGTATGCATTGGGACATCAACGCGGCGCATATCCTCGTGAAATGCGACGTCAATGCCGTGCCAGCCGACACCCTCAAAGCCTACAACCGCGCAATGGAGATCCGCAAACGTATCATCAACGGGGAGAACTTCGGCGACGTGGCAGAGGATACATCCGACGACATATCAGTGTCCGACACCACCGTCAACGGCCGCTTCTATAAAGGAAACCGCGGAGAACTGGGGTATTTCACAGTGTTTGATATGGTTTATCCGTTCGAGACTGGCGCTTATAACACCAAAGAAGGCCAGATATCATTGCCAGTGCGCTCCGACTTCGGATACCATATCATCAAAGTCAACTCCAAGACACCGGCTTGCGGCACTATCAGAGCGGCCCATATCTTCCTGGCCGTCAACGACAGCGACCCTGAGAAAACCGATTCCGTAGTGAAAGCTAAAGCATACAACGTTTATAACGAAATAAAAAAAGACGGCTCAAACTGGGAAGTCATCGTGAGAAAATATTCCGACGACAAAGGCTCCGCAGCTAACGAAGGTCTGCTGTCACCATTTAAAGTAAACCAGATAGTGTCTGAGTTTATCACCGTGGTCAAAGGGCTTCAGCCAAAGGAGATTTCAGAACCGGTGAAGACAAACTACGGCTATCATATCATCCGACTTATCGCCACTTCAGGCGTCAAAGACATTGAGGATGAACACGAAAACATCAAGAAACGCGTCGAAAAGGACATGCGCGCCAAAGTCAGCGAGGATGTGGTCCTGAACCGTTTCAAGAAAGAAAACAAATTCAAAGAATATGTCAAGGTTAAAGACGCATTCATCGCCACAATCGACAGCACCTTGAAAGAAGGTAACTACGTCATGGCAGAAGGCGTCGATACCAGCAAAGTGCTCTTCAAATTTGGCAAACAGAAATACACTATCGCGGATTTCGTGGAGTTTATCCGGGAAAATCAAGTGAAACAGCCGTTTATGTCGGCGGGCTCATACGCCTACAAGCTTTATGATGAATATCTGAAACGCTCAGCATTTGCTTATGAAGACGCCCATCTGGAAGAAAAATATCCTGACTTCAAGCTGCTCGTCCAGGAATATCACGACGGCATACTTCTCTTCGACCTTATGGACAAGGAAGTGTGGAAAAAAGCCGAACAGGACACCGTGGGACTTGAGAACTACTATAATGCGCATAAGGATGAATACATGTGGGGCGAACGCCTGAAAACCGTCTATGCCACAGTGAACCATCCTGAAAACGTGGCAAGAGTTGAAGAACTCGTAAAGACCGACCTCAGCATGGATTCGATACGCGCCATCCTCAAAGCTGAAGAAATCAGAGGCGTTTCGGTGAAAATCCGCTATTGGCAGCATGGCGACAATGTCGATATCGACGAAACAGAATGGAAAGCCGGAGAATTACGCGTCATCCCTTCAACAGTCGACAAAACGACAAAGATAGTGAGAGTCCTCGAAGTGCGCGACCCTGAGCCGAAGACACTCAACGAAGCAAAAGGCCTGGTAATCTCGGCTTATCAGCAACAACTGGAAGAAGACTGGCTCAACGAGCTTAAGGCAAAATACCCGGTGACAGTCAACGAGAAAACCCTCGAAAAAGTAAAAAAATGTTATTAGTGTAAGGACACACTGCGTGCGTTCATCATAATTATGAAATTATTAAGATTTGTAATCGGATTCGTTATTGTCCTGGCATTATCATCTTGCCAGAACTCAGATGACAGCGACGAAAAACCAGTCGCCGCCATCTACGATAAGGTATTGTATCAATCCGACTTACAAGACGTTGTGTATGAAGGTATCAGCCGTTCCGACAGCATAGTCCGAACAAAAGCCTTCATTGACAACTGGATTCGTCAACAGCTGTTGTTGCATCAGGCGGAAGCCGCCTTCGAGGAATCGGAACTCAACTTCTCAAGACAGGTTGAAAATTATCGTAACTCATTGATAATCTATAAGTACGAGACACAATACGTGGAACAGAACCTCGACACTGTCGTCTCGGAAAGGGAAATATCAAGGTATATCGAACAAAACAACCCGACACATGAACTCGACAGGGATGCGGTGCGTTATATCATCTTGAATGCCAGAAAAAAAGCACTTTTAGATAAGATGAACAACAATCTTTACAACAAAGCCGTTAAAGACAATATATTTGTAATTTATTAGAATTTATCATGAAGCTGAAAAGGATTTTTGCCATAATTGCTATTGTAACAATATGTAATACAATTGGTTACGCACAACAGCAGCAGGTCATCGACAAGGTGGTCGCCGTGGTTGGCAGCAATATCATTCTGCAGTCAGAAATCGAGGAGCAGTATCTGCAATACCGTCTGCAAGGCGGCGTCAAAGGAAGCGCCTCAAGCATCAGATGCGAGATTTTGGAAGACCTGCTTTTCCGTAAGCTGATGCTTAACCAGGCCGAACTCGACAGTATCTCCGTCACCGACGAACAAATCGACTCGGAAGTGGAGCGTTATGTGCGTTATTATGTCAGTCAGCTTGGCTCAATCGAGAAACTTGAGAAATATTATGACAAAAACATCGCCGAGATACGTGACGACCTCCATAAACAACTGAAAGAGAAGCAGTTGATGGAGGAGGTGCAGCGTTCGATAGTGTCGGGCGTGAGTGCCACACCGAGCGATGTGCGTGACTTTTACCGCAGCATCCCGAGAGACTCCATACCTATGGTCAGCGCACAGTATGAGATTGCGGAGCTGGTGAAGAAACCGCCAATCACCCTCGACGAGAAACTGGCAGTGAAAGACGAGCTCTACAACATCCGTGCCCGTATCCTGAAAGGCGAACGCTTCTCCACCTTGGCGCGTATCTACTCCGAAGACCCGGGCTCAGCCACCAAAGGCGGCGAGCTGGGATTCCAAGGACGTGGCGACTACGTGCCGGAGTTTGAGGCGGCGGCATTCGCACTGAAAGAAGGCGAGATATCGGAAGTCATCGAAACAGAATATGGTTTCCATATCATACAGCTCATCGAACGCCGCGGCGACTATATCAACGTGCGTCATATCTTGCGTACCCTGAAAGTGTCGCCAGAGGCACTGCAGCAGGCATACGACGAGCTCGATCATATTGCAGGCCTTATCAGAAACGACAGCATCACCTTCGACGAGGCAGTGAAGACATACAGCGACGAAGCCGACAAGGTGAACGGCGGACTGCTCGTCAACGAAATCGACGGAAGCACACTGTTCAACGCCGAAGACCTCGACCAACAGGTGTCGGTGGTGATAAACCGCCTGCAAGTGGGTGAGGTGAGCGACCCGGTGCCGATGAAGACAAGCGACGGCAAAGACGCCTACAGATTACTGATAATAAAAAAGAAAACCACACCACATAAGGCAAACCTCAAAGACGACTACGCACTCATCCAGCAATGGACGATGCAGAAACAACGCCAAGATGCCATCAACAAATGGATCAAGGCGAAGTCAACAAAAGCATACGTAAAAATCTGCGAGGATTATCAGGACTGTGATTTTCAATTCGACTGGAACATTAAACAATAAACATGTATAACAACGACGTTGACGGCGCAAAAGCCCTCGTAAATAAATACGAATCACTGAAAAAAGAGATTGGAAAAGTCATCATCGGCCAAAACGAGGTGATTCACGATACCATTTTGTCGATATTCTGCCAAGGCCACGTGCTCCTGGTGGGTGTTCCTGGTCTTGCCAAGACATTGTTAATCAATACAATAGGACAGGCACTGGGCTTGACTTTCAACCGTATTCAGTTCACTCCCGACCTGATGCCGTCCGACATCGTCGGTACCGAGATTTTGGATGAGTCGCGACAGTTCAAGTTCGTGAAGGGCCCTGTGTTTGCCAACATCATCCTTGCTGATGAGATCAACCGTACGCCTCCAAAGACCCAGGCAGCCTTGCTTGAGGCGATGCAGGAGAAAAACGTCACAGTATCGGGCAAGACCTACAAGCTGAGCGAGCCTTTCTTCGTGCTTGCCACGCAGAACCCTATCGAGCAGGAAGGCACCTATCCGCTCCCTGAGGCGCAGCTCGACCGTTTCATGTTCAACCTCATGCTCGATTATCCTACTTATGAAGAGGAAATAGCCGTCGTGAAGAGCACCACAGCCGCCAACACCAACAAAGTAGAGGCTGTGATGAATGCTGATGAGATACTTTATTTCCAGCAGCTCGTGCGTCGTGTGCCTGTGCCTGACAACGTTTACGAATACGCTGTCAATCTCGTCTCCAAGACACGTCCTGGCACCGGGCGCGCTCACGAATGGGCCGACAAATATCTCAGCTGGGGTGCCGGTCCGCGTGCCTCTCAATACCTCATCATCGGTGCCAAAGCCAACGCCCTGATGAGCGGCAAGTTCTCGCCCGACATCGAAGACGTGAAAAAAGTAGCGGTGCCAGTACTCCGACACCGCCTCGTCCGTAACTATACCGCCCAAGCTGAAGGAATCAGCATCGAGCAGATTGTTGAAAAGATGTTTTAACCACTAAAGTTGGAAAAAAGCATTAACAAATGATTAACCGTAAGATATACAATTACTTACATGAAAGGGAAATACGTGATAATAAGTTAGTGTTTAAGCCGATGTGATTAACACCCTTAACATTATTCCTTCACGATTCTTTCTGCAAACTCCCTGCCGTCGGCCAGACGCACCTTTATTATATATATGCCCGATTCGAGGTTTGACATGTCCACGGTCTCAAAATTCGAGCTTTGAGAATGCAATAAGCGGCCGTCGATGGCGTAGATCTCGATAAGTTGACAGTTCATATAATCAGCCAAACCTATATTGATTATATTTTCCAATGGATTAGGGTATAATTCTATGTCATAAATCTCGGACTCAGGAATCACATCATAATCCCAATTTGTGTAAAAGCATGTATTGAACTCAGCATTTTGCCAAACCAAGTCCTCATTATCATAAGAACATAGTAAAAAAGATGAATATCCTTCCACAGCTAACGCACCTGGATTCAAGATGCCATATTCACTTCCGATACCCTCCACCCATATCTCTTTCTCATAGTTATGATTTGAATAATTAAAAGTAAATTTTTTACGAGTCACATCTCCAATAACAGTATCGTGAACATCCTCCAGAATCAGATACTCTGATGCCCCATGAATATGGATTGAATCATTGGGTTGCAAAGAGAAGTCATAGAGAAGAGTTTCATCAGAAGACGAAGAGTATCGGCTATAGACCTTCCCTTCAGCATCTTCTCTCAACGCAATTTGATAGTTATAATTACTTAGATTCTCATATAATGTACTATACATGATTTTGTATGTAACTCCATTCCAAGTCACATCACCTTCCAGCTTATAACAATGCGTGGTGAATCTTTGAGGTTGTGGTGGTATCCACACATCTCTAAAAACCACATTCCATCGCTTTCCCTCTTCCAGAAGCAATATGTTGTTTTGCGCTTCAATTATTCCTGAAACAAGCAGCAACGCCATCATGACCAACAATTGGTTCAATACATTTTTTTTCATAGTTTTAACATTTTAGATATTTTTTGCAAAGATAATAATTTTGCCCCCAAACCATAACTTTAGTAAAAAAATCACTTTGATACTATCATAACTTTCCCGTTTTGTATATATTCACCGCATCTGACGATATAGCTGTAAACTCCAACCGGCATATCACGCAGGTCTATTGTTCTTGAGCCTTGTTCACCTGCAAGTTCGATATGCATGACTTTTACTCCAAGAGAATTTACTATTGTCATAATAGCTGTGGAGTTTTCGCATGGTGTCATTTTGAATTGTTATATTTAAGTTCTCTTGACGATTGAATGTTTGTGCATAAAATTCTATAGTAAGTGCCAAACAAATCATCATACAATAAAATCTCTTCATATTTTAATCATTTTCTATTCTTCTGTAATATGATACATTATTAATTTTCAAAATCGCCCTCGGCATAACCGTTGGCATTGTTCAGAATAAGGGTGTACCTGCCCGACAATGCTCCCGCTAACGGGATGTAAACAGTTTGCTGGACAGATGTGTTAATGGTTTGGTTGTAGACGGCACCACCATCACCTATTAATATTACACTCACATAACCGAAATTCTGATGGAAGCTAACCACAACCAAATTTTGGTTATAATACGCCTCAACAGCATCGGCATCTGCGCCATAATCTAATTTGCCACATAAAACAATCTCAGTTGAATTAGGCGGAATGTCAGAAATTTCAATTTGTTCGGGAATGTCATAATCAGAATATGACATTGCGTTCATTGCAACCATGTTGCAAAAACCCAAAATGATTAATGTCAATAGTTTTAGTTTCATACTTTTAAATTTAAAATTGTTAAACCAGTTTGTGTCGTATTTCAGGCCTAAATCGACTATACAAAATTATCCCAACAATTCCATCTGAAATCGGTTTTACAAATCAAATTTTTGGCAATTACAAATATTTTTATATATTGTCTATCGTATGTTGCTGATTTTCAATATCTTACAATTTTACAATTACAAACATTTTTGAGGCGTTTTACAATCTTTACCCTTGTATATTTGGAAATTTTTCGTAAATTTGCGGAAATATCATGATAAATTATGAGAGTTTTTAAGACTATTGGATTCTTTTTGATGCTATTGTTGTTAGCATGCAATTATTCAGAAGAAAAATATGAACTTATGGACGATGTTCTGCAACAGGCAGAAGCAATTTACCAATATCCAGATGGTGAACGATACTACAATATAGACACTGATACTTTATCTGTTTTCGCGTCAAACAAACTAAGGGATGCAATAACTGTTTCCATCAAAAGAAAAGATTATAGTAAGGCTGCAAAAGTTGCTCTATTAATGGGTTTTGCGCACACAGAGGCTAATGACAAAGCCTCTGCCATGAAATGTTTCAAAGATGCAGAATACTACGGCTCTATTGCCTTAGATTCATTAACAACCGCCAGAGCTCAATATAATATTGCCAGATTTCTATTTGAAGAAAATGCATACGAGGAATTAATGGCATTATCCCAATTAGCCGAGCAAAACTTTAGAAATCATTACGATGAATGCGCATTTTTATATAATCTCATAGCATCATCATTTATTCTGCAAAAAGAGTACGATGATGCAGAATTGTATTTAAAACGAGCTCTAAACTTTGCCAAAGAAGGAGAATCTCAAAGAGCCAAACAAAAAGTTTTAAACAACTATTCTATTTTGTATTGTTATCAAGGTAACTATAAGCTTGCCATGAATTGCCTAAAGGAGAATTTAATTGAAGCTGATAGCAACAACCTGTTAAAAACATATTTAAATATTGGTGATATTTATATATATCAGGATCTATATGATTCAGCTGCAATATATATACAAAAATCATTGGATATATCAAAGATGATAAAAACCAGGTCAGAAACCCAAGCCTCATTGTATTTCTCAATGTATTATATATTAAAAAAACAAGGTGATTATCAAGGTGCTTTACAATATTTCGAACTATATAACACTATTCAATATAATTATCAAAAAGAAAAAGAGAAGAAAAACCTTTACAACATTCAGCGGCAATACGACTACGAGGTTTTGCAGAACCAGATGCACCAAAAAATCATCGAAAAACAGCGTATTATATTGACAATCAGCTTCTTGTTGCTGTTGGCATCAATGATTGTAATCGGGCTCCTGGCACGGCAGAAAAAGATTCTTAAAGAAGACGAGCGCATCAGGAAGGAACTAGACAAGACAAAGGAAGAGCTGCAAAAGTCGGTAAAGGCGGAGGTCGTGGAGAAAGAGCTGTCACGGCAGCTGCACCTCATCATCACTGCCAACCATATCTCGGAAACAGCCGATGACTTCAAGAAAGAATGGAGCACGCTGGTTTACAGAATCAACAACGAGAGAAGCAACAAGTTTGAGGCCGCTTTGGCCGCCATCGAACGCGTTTACCCAGACATGTACGCCACCATTCAACACAAATACCCCAATCTCAACGAGACGGAAGCGAAGGTCCTGCTTCTCTCCTGCTCCGACCTTAGCAACAAGGAGATAGCCGCCATCCTTGAGCTCAGCATCCATACAGTAAACAAATGCAGGAGTGAAATCAACAGGAAGATAATGTAAACAAAAAAAAGAGACGTTTCAAAAACGTCTCTGCCAATTTTTGAAAAACATGGTCGGAGTGGCCCGACTCGAACGGGCGACCGCTTGCACCCCATGCAAGAATGCTAGCCAACTGCACCACACCCCGATTGGATTTGCGCTGCAAAAATAGGGATTTTTTTATTTCGAAAATAAAAAAATAATTTTTTTATGAGATTTATTCACCAAGGTGAATGCTTTCGCAAGCTCAGGTCTCGACTCTACTTCGTTTCGCTCGAAATGACGTGAAAATAGAAATTGCAATTCAACATTTTTAATGTCATTCGCAGAATTGCGACTTACCACAGGGTACTGAGAGTATTTCGAAAAGGGCATTAAAAATGTCAACAAAAACATCATACATAGTTTATTTTTTTGAGATTTCTCCATTTCGGTCGAAATGACGTCAAAAAAAATACTATCTTTGCAAAAAATTTAAACAACACCTTATAATATTAATATGGAACACATTCAATGCCTCATCCTTGGCTCAGGTCCTGCGGGATATACCACCGCGATTTACACAGGCCGCGCCGATATAAAAACCGTTATCTATGAGGGTCCTCTCACTGGAGGCCAGCTCATGCAAACCACTGAAATAGAGAACTTCCCGGGCTATCCTGAGGGCGTGCAAGGCGGCCAGATGATGGACGAGATACGCCGTCAGGCCGAACGCTTCGGCATCGAGTTCCGTATGGGCTCAATAATAGAAGTCGACGCCACGAAACGTCCGTTCCACTGCAAATCGGACTTCGGCGATGAGCTTCTCGCTGACACCATCGTGGTTGCCACCGGTGCCTCGGCCCGTTATCTCGGTCTTCCTACCGAGGAACAGTTCAAGGGCGGCGGCGTGTCGGCATGTGCCACATGCGACGGCTATTTCTACCGCGGCAAAGACGTGGCAGTGGTGGGCGGCGGCGACACAGCATGTGAAGACGCCACATACCTCGCCAACTTGTGTAACAAAGTGTATCTCATCGTGCGTCGCGACGTGCTGCGCGCCTCGAAAGCCATGCAACACCGCGTGATGAACACCCCAAACATCGAAATCCTCTGGAACACCAACACCAAAGAGCTGTTTGGCGAAGTGAAAGGCTTCATGAGCTCGCTACAAGGTGCCATCGTTGTCAACAACAAGACCGGAGAGGAACGCACTCTCAACATAGAAGGATTTTTCGAGGCCATCGGACACATCCCGAACACCGACGTGTTTAAAGGCATTCTCGACATGGACGAGACAGGCTATATCATCACCAAGCCGAAGTCGACAGCGACAAATGTGGAAGGCATCTTCGCAGCAGGCGACTGCCAGGATAAGACATACCGCCAAGCTATAGTAGCAGCAGGCACAGGCGCAATGGCCGGAATAGAAGTCGAACGCTTTTTGATGGAGCATCGCTAATCCGTCATTTCGACTGAAACGTAATGAAATGGAGTGAAATGGAGAAATCTCCGCCAATTGAATAATTCCTTAACATTCAAATGACGGAGATTTCTCGACTTCACTTCGTTGCGCTCGAAATGACGTGTTGGATGTTTCAGCATAAAAAATTTCCATTTCAGGCAGAAAAAAATTTCATTATCGGACGCAGTTTTATAATTTTGTGTCCGATAATGAATTTTTATATGAAAACATTTCTTAAATCGATATTCCTGACGGCAATGGCGCTCTTTGCGACAGCGAAGCCTGTTTTTGCACAGGAAAACGAGCAACAACAAGGAAAACACTATCAGTTTACACTCGAAGACTGCATCCGTTACGCCTTCTCAAACAGCTACGACCGTCAGAGCATGGAACTCGGTGTCGAGTCGCAGGAGGTGACATATAACCAGTCGCGTGAGTCGAGGCTACCGAGTGTAAGTGCCTCCGCATCAGAGAGTTACTCACACAACAAACACACCGACGGCTTCAGCGGCAACGCCAGCCTCGGCGCACAGGTGGTGCTATATCAAGGCGGCAACATCAACAAGACCATAGAGCATAACCGCCTGAGCGTGGAACGCTCCAACATGCAGATCGAACAGTACGACGACCAGCTGTCGGTGCAGATACTGCAAGCATTCCTGACAGCTCTTGGCAATAACGAACTCCTTCATTATCAAGAGATTATGTTACAATCAAGTCGCGAGCAGATGAAACAGGGGCGGACACGCTACAGTGTGGGCTCGATACTCGAGAGCGACATGCTCCTGCTTGAGGCTCAATACCTTAGCGACTCGACCAACATCCTTGAGACGCGTATCAAACTCGACAATAGCATCATGGCTCTGAAGGTTCTCCTCTCAATGGATCCCCTTGATAATCTGCAGATTATACAGCCCGACACCGACAATCTCGAAGATTTGACCGCCTCGCTGCCAACTGAAGAAGAGGCTATCGAGTTGGCATTGGATTACTTCCCGACCTTGAAACTCAACGAATACGACATCCTGCTTTCGGAAAACAACATTTCTATAGCAAAATCGGGCTACCTGCCTTCGCTTAGCGCAAACGCCAGCATAGGCACAGGACATTATGATTTCGACAATCTCGGACAGCAGTTCAGCGACAGCTTCAACCAGTCGGTGGGCATCACACTCAACATCCCGATTTACAGCAGAGGCCAGACAAGGTCGAATGTGAAACGCAACAAAATCGCATTGGAACAGGCGCAACTCGACTACGAGCAGACGCAACTCGATGTGCGTCAGACAGTTGCGATAGCTTATCACAATGTTTTGTCGGCTTATAACACATATAAATCTTCAGAATTGAAGGAAATAGCCTACAACAAAAGCTACAAAGCCTACGAGGTTCAGTTCAACTACGGAAAAATCACCACAGTCGACCTTTTGCAACAGCAAAACAACTATCTCAACGCGCTGAACACTTATATTCAGAACAAATATTCGCTTGTGTTGCAACGCAAGGTTTTGGATGTTTATATGGGAAAAGAAATAACTTTGTAAATTATTAAATATCAATATTTTATGAAAAAGAAAACCAAAAAATGGATTTTCACTCTGATAATAATCGCCATAATTGTGGGCGTGTTTTTCATCGTTAAAGGCAAGAAATCGGCCAACAAAGAGCTGGTGATTCGCACCCATGTGGTAGGCACCTACACCGTTGAGAACACTGTGACGGCCACAGGAACCCTCGAACCTGTTGAGACTGTGGAAGTTGGAACACAGGTGTCTGGTAAGGTGGTCAAGATTTACGTCGATTTCAACTCTATGGTGAAAAAAGGCGATTTGCTTGCCGAACTTGACAAACTGACGCTTAACGAGAGCATGAGCCGTGCCCAAGCGAACCTCACCTCGTCGGAGAGCCAGCTTAAATATGCCAAGCTCACTTTCGAGCGCACCAAACAGCTTTATGAGGCAAACGCTGCCACTTTGGCGGATTTTGAGGCGGCGCAGAACACCTATACACAGGCTCAGATGAGCATGAAAAACGCTCAGGCGCAATACGACCAGGCACGTGTCGACCTCGGTTACGCCGACATCTACTCACCCATCGACGGCGTGGTGCTCGATCGTGCAGTGGAGGTGGGTCAGACGGTGGCTGCATCGTTCAGCACCCCTACCCTTTTCACCTTGGCAAACGACTTGACACGTATGCAGGTGGAGGCCAACGTCGACGAGGCTGACATTGGACAAGTGAAGGTGGATCAAAGAGTTACGTTCACTGTCGATGCTTATCCGGAAGACGTGTTCAACGGCAAGGTCAACCAGATACGTATGAAGCCGACCACCACCAGCAACGTGGTGACATATACCGTCATCATCGACGCGCCGAATCCAGAGCAGAAGCTGTTTCCTGGCATGACAGCCAGCGTCACCATAGTGACAGAGGAACAGACAGGACTGGCGGCACCAGCCGAGGCTTTCAACTTCACACCAACGGAACAGGTCATGAAAGAGCTGATGAAAAACGCCGAACGTCCTGATTTTCCTGAAGGAGACATGAAGCCTGGCCGTCCGGGAGCAGGCATGGGACGTCCTTCATTTGAAGGTGGCGAGCGCCCGACCATAGTGTGGGTTAAGAACGGCTCTAACATCATGCCGAGACCAGTGAAGACAGGAATGAGCGACGGCGCATACAAAATCATCGAGAGTGGAGTAAACGCAGGCGATTCCATCGTGTTGTCGGCACAGTTTGTGGTGAAAGAAACTGTCAAGAAGACTGGTGACAACCCATTCATGCCGGGACCTCCAGGACGTAACCGTAACAACAGAAGCGGTGGCCCAAGCGGTCCAGGTCCAAGATAATTTTTAGAGCTATGGCAAATTCCATCATAAAAGTCGAGAATCTGAAGCGCACTTTCATTGTCGGAAGCGAGGAAGTACACGCCTTGAAGGGTGTCTCTTTCGAGATTTGCGAAAGTGAGTTTGTGAGCATCATGGGCTCGTCGGGCAGCGGCAAGTCGACGCTGCTCAACATCCTCGGATGCCTCGACCAACCTACGTCAGGCGAGTACCTCATCGACGGCATTTCCGTCAAGGAGAGGACGAAGAACGAGCTCTCGGAGATACGAAACCGCAAGATCGGCTTTGTTTTCCAGTCGTACAACCTGCTTCCGCGCACCACGGCTTTGGAAAACGTGGAGCTCCCGCTGCTTTACAACTCCGACGTGTCGCACAAGCAACGTCACGAGAAGGCGGAACACGCCCTCGAGATGGTGGGCTTGAAAGACCGTATGTTACACATGCCCAACCAGTTATCGGGCGGGCAGCAGCAGCGTGTAGCCATCGCGCGCGCCTTGGTCAACGACCCTGTGATAGTGCTTGCCGACGAGGCGACAGGTAACCTCGACACACGCACCTCGTACGAAATCATGAGTCTGTTTCAGAACCTGCACGAGCAGGGCAAGACCATCGCCTTCGTCACTCACGAGTCGGACATCGCCGTGTTCACCAACAGAACGATATTTTTGCGTGACGGTCATATCTTAAGAGATGAGCCCGTTGCCACGAAATCGGCCGCTGAGGCATTGAAAAACTTACCTGTTGAAAACGATTATTGATATGGATATCTTGAATTTAACCAGAATATCGGCCAAGGCTCTATTGCGTAACAAGACACGTTCGGTGCTCTCGATGCTCGGCATCGTGATAGGCATCGCAGCGGTCATCACGGTGGTGAACCTCGGCGAAGGCCTGAAGCAGAGCACCGCCAACCAGCTGTCGGACATGGGCACCAACCTCATCATGGTGATGCGCGCCAATCAGCGTTTCGGAGGTGTGAGCATGGGCTCGTCGAATGTGCAGTCACTCAAGGTGAAAGACTGCGAGGTGATAGCCGGAAACGCCCAGTATATCACCATGGTGAGCCCGGTGGTGAACAGCGGCGGCCAGGTCGTCAACGGCTCAAAGAACTGGTCAGGGACAGTGTATGGCGGCTCTACCGACTACCTCGCCATCAGGAAATACGAAATAGCCACAGGTGTCAACTTCACCGATGATGACGTAAAAAAATACTCCAAAGTCGGCTTGATAGGCCAAACCATAGTCGAGGAACTTTTCGACGAGGGCGAGGACCCCATTGGCAAGACCATCCGTGTGGGTAACATGCCGTTCAAAGTCATCGGAACGCTGAAGGAAAAAGGCGAAAACGCCATGGGCATGGACCAGGACGACATCATCATAACGCCTTATTCCACGGTGCAAAAGCGTATGCTCGGCATCAACTTCATCCATCAGATAGTGTGCTCGGCATCATCGGAAGACGTGGCTGATGCCGCCGTTGAGGAAATCGAGAGTCTGCTTCGCGTGTCACATAAGATTGCCGACGGCGCAGCCAACGATTTCGAGGTCAGGACACAGCAGGAATTGCTCGAGATGATGACCTCCATGACAAGCATGATAACCACCGTGCTCATCGCCATCGCATTGATTTCGTTGCTGGTGGGCTGCATCGGTATCATGAACATCATGTATGTCACCGTGACGGAACGCACAAAAGAAATTGGCCTCAGAATGTCGATCGGAGCGAAAAATTCCGCAATTTTGCTGCAGTTTTTGACAGAGAGTATAATTTTGAGTTTGATAGGCGGCGTACTCGGACTCGCTTTAGGCGTGTTGCTGTCGTATTTCGTCGATTTGATAATGTCTTTACCATTCATTGTCAATGTGTTATGGATGATTATCTCGTTTGTGTCATGTGCGGTGCTCGGTCTCATCGCTGGCTTCTTCCCTGCCCTGAAAGCCTCACGTACCGACCCAATAAATGCTTTGCGTTATGAATAAAAAAGTAGTACCTGAATACCTGACACTGAAAAAAATAGCGATGTGGTCGCTCATCATCAGCGTGGGCTTCCATCTGATAATAACGTTGACGTTTTTCTTCGGCAACACCTTGTTTTTCACCGAAGAAATAAAGGCTTTCCAGCATTACAACTTCAATATCTGGCGGTTATTGATATTCACGAGCCTGCATTATATAATGGTTTTCATGATTCTGCTCTACAACCAGATCGTGATGATTCACCACATAAAAAACAGGTTTATTGAATTGACTCTCATGTTTTTAGGCTCGCTGATAATTGCTGGCGTGCTGAGTATCGGTTTCGTCTTCACGGTCGAAGCGATACGTCCGGGACCGTCAGACCCTGAGTTTGTATACAACGTGTTACGCGACAGCCTCATCCGCGACGTGACTTTTACTTTGGTCGTACTCCTTGTGGTTCAATTACTTAGGTCGCAGGACAACCAGAAAAAGATAGCTGTCGAGAACGAGACGTTGCGCAGCCAGAACATCCTGACGCGTTTCGAGGCTTTGAAAAGCCAACTCGACCCGCATTTTCTGTTTAACTCGCTGAACACCCTGCAGTCGCTCATCACCATCGACACCGAAAAAGCCGAAAACTATCTGCAACAGCTGTCGTCAGTGTTACGCTACACCCTGCAAAACAAGGAGGTCTTGAGTCTTGAAGACGAGCTGAAATGCGTTCACGCCTATTGCGAGATGATGCATGTACGCTACGGCGAAAACCTGCAATTTGAATTTAAAATCGACGTTAAATATAACAATTACAGTGTTTTACCGTTATCATTACAGTCGCTGATAGAAAACGCGGTGAAGCACAACATCATCTCGTCGAAGCAGCCGCTGGTGGTGACGGTGTCGACGGGTGACGACTGTGTTATGGTGTCGAATCCTATACAGGCGAAGGCCACGCCAGAGGAGGGCAACGGCATAGGGCTTGCTAACCTGTCGGAGCGTTACAAGCTGAAATGGGACAAAGATGTAGAAATCACCAACGACGGGAGCACGTTCAGCGTGAAGCTGCCATTGGTTTTAAATAATTGATTATGAAGGCTTTAATAATTGAAGACGAGGTTTTGGCGGCACAGTCGCTACAGAAACTGGTATCGGAGGTGGCTCCCGAGACCGAGATCATCGGCATTTTGCAGTCAATAGAGGAAAGCGTGGCGTGGTTTGGCGAAAACCCCATGCCTGACTTGGTCTTTATGGACATACACCTCGCTGACGGCTCGTCGTTCGCCATCTTCGAACAGGTTCAGATTACCTGCCCTATCATTTTCACCACGGCTTACGACGAATATGCGCTCAAAGCCTTCGAAGTGAGCAGCATCGACTATCTTCTGAAGCCTATCAACCGCAACGACTTGACTCGCGCTATGAACAAATTCAAAACGCTTGTCAACAATCAATCATTTGACAATCAAGCTATTACAAGTCTTTTACAACGATTTGGCGCAAGCAAGGTATACAAATCGTGTTTCTTGGTGCCGGAGCGTGACAAACTGATACCGTTGGCGACCGCCAACATCGCATATTTCTACATCGACACCAAAACGGTGAAAGCTGTCACTTTGGACGAGCGCACCTATTACATGAGCCAGACGTTGGACGACATCATGGTGCAACTCAACCCCGACGACTTTTTCCGTGCCAACAGGCAGTTCATCGTCTCACGCAAGGCGATTAAGGATTTGACAATATGGTTTGGAAACAAATTGTCGCTCAATCTGTTAGTAAAAATCCCAGAAGAGATAATCATCAGCAAGGCTAAGGTTGCTGAATTCAAGAATTGGTTCTCGAAATAATCCTGTCATTTCGACTGAAGCGAAATGAAATGGAGCGAAATGGAGAAATCCTCGTTTAACGAAAACATACAATTGTTAACGTTAGACAAGGATTTCTCGACTTCACTTCGTTACGCTCGAAATGACAATAGCGTGCTATTCTATAATCTCCAATTCATTGATGATATTATTCACCTTTCCGACTTTCTCAAGGCACCAGAGGAGGTAGCGGGCATCCATGCAGATGGTGCGTTGAACCTTCTGTTCGAACATGATGTCGCCACTCATGGCTTCCCAGTTGCCGTCGAAAGCAAGGCCGATGAGCTCGCCTTCACCATTAATGACAGGGCTTCCAGAGTTACCACCAGTGATATCGTTGGTGGTGATGAAGTTGACCACGAGGTCACCGTTTTCGTCAGCGTAACGGCCATAGTCGCGGGCTTCGGCGAGGTCGCGCACGTCCTGAGGGATGTCGAACTCCCAGTTGCCGGGGATATATTTTGCCATCACGCCGTCCATGGTGGTGTAGTAGTTATAGCTGACAGCATCAGCGCCTTTGTAAGGCTCCACGGTACCGTAGGTGAGTCGCATGGTGAAGTTGGCATCCGGATAGAAGTTGCGTTCGGTCTGCATCTCCATGAGGCCTTTCATGTAAAGACGCTCGCCCTTGTTGCCGAGCAAACCCGCCGCCTCGTACATCGGGTACACGGTGTAGGCATACATGTCGATGATGTTCATCGTCAGGGCGAAGATAGGGTCTTTGTCAAGTTTCTTAGGTTTTTCGAGCCATTGCATGAGTTTGGCCTCGTCCACGAAGATTGACTTCTCGAATGCTTTTGTGACCCATTCGGTGAAGTCACCGCCGTTTTTCGCTCCTATCTCCTCTATCATCGTCGGGACATATCTGTCGATGTCTTTGTAGAAAAGGTTAAGCAAGGCTATGGTCACGTCCATGTCAAGAGCCTTGTCGTAGTCCTTGAAGAAAGTCGGGACCTGAGCTTTAAGGTTTTCAGCTACCTTAGCGATATCTTCTTTAGAACCCTTTTCCTTAATCAGATTATTGATTCTCATGAATCTACGAGAGAAAGCCACAGCCTCGCCGCCGTTCCATCCCGCTTCGCGCAGATATGTCATCGGCATAACGATGTCGTCCATGATCTCCCATTTTGCTTCGATACCCTCGAAGATATCGCCGTAAACCATCTGGCGTGATGGGTCTTCAAACACCCACTCACGGAAGGCGCGCTCCTGCTCCAAACGTCTGTCGTACACGTGGTTACGGACGAGCTGTTTCTGCTGTCCGATGGCATATTTCCAGTAGTTCGACACGCCAGCCTGTTTCGAGGCGTATTTGATGAACACTTCCTGGTCGGCATCCATGTGCTTGCGGTACTCGTTGAGCTTGGTAGTGCGGCAGTTGATGATGCTCGGGCAGTCTGACTCGATGAGGTTTTTCACCGTGTAAGATGTTGAGTATCTGTCGGTTGAGCCTGGATAACCCAAAATCATGGCATAGTCGCCTGGTTTCACACCTTTAATATTGATTGGCAGGTAGTGTTTCGACTGCATCGGGATGTTGTTTTCGCTATATTTTGCAGGCTTTCCGTCGCGGTCGGTATATACACGGAAGATGTTGAAGTCGCCTTTGTGGCGTGGCCATGTCCAGTTGTCGGTGTCAGCGCCGTATTTGCCGATGCCCCATGGTGGGCAGCACACCAGACGCACGTCGCGGTACACGTCGTATTCAAACATAATATATTGATTACCAGCGTAGAACGGCACGATTTCAATCTCCACATCACGCTCACCTTTGCGTTCTTTGATAATCTTCTCGATGTTTTCGTCGATGACTTCGCTGCGTGTCTCTTCGTCGGTAACGCCTTCAAGCACAGCCTCTGTCACGTCTTCAACAAATGCCAGAAACGACACTGTCAGGCCTGGATTCGGCAGCTCCTCGGCTTTGCTATAGGCCCAGAAGCCGTCGGTGAGGTAGTCGTGCTCCACAGTGGCGTGTTTCTGCACGTAGCTCAAGCCGCAGTGATGATTAGTGAGGATAAGGCCTTCCGGAGAAATCAGTTCGCCAGTGCAACCGCCGCCAAACTGTACAATGGCGTCT